>Ga0137415_10000038_pt1 | contig 99373 bp, 79 predicted proteins | sample CZODoug3_1_1_16f_FD_183082 | JGI IMG/M metagenome (GOLD analysis project Ga0137415, IMG submission 183082) | Vadose zone soil fungal communities from Angelo Coast Range Reserve, California, USA - CZODoug3_1_1_16fungal (Hybrid Assembly) | ecosystem: Environmental > Terrestrial > Soil > Vadose... | reverse complement strand
GCTGTCTCGCTGCCGGCAAACGCTGGAGAAGATTCAACCCGGATGCACCTTGCCACGAAGCAGAAAGAAGACCCACAAGCGTGTCTAGTTATTTCGAGGACACTACACTAGCTACCGCGGGATCAGTGTATGTGAGGACGATGTCTGCATCCAAGGGCCAATGCCTAAGGAGATGCCCGGTAATAGGCGACCCGTCCCACCAGCATCGTTCGGCGCCCAACCTTGTTTGTCTTGACGAACCCAGCCGTGCTCATCAGACCGAGAACACGGTCTTCAGAATTGTCCTCTAAGCGGTGGCTGGTATGCAGTAGGCGAGCCAGAAAGTGATGCACGCCGCCACCTGTCTGTTCAAAGTCGAGCATGTGAAAGGAGCCACCGGGTTTCAGGACGCGCCGGACCTCGCGGAGGAACTTCCCCTTCACCTCGGTGGGCAGGTGGTGGTACATAAACGCCGAGAGAACCCGATCGAAAGACGCCTCGGGATAAGGGAGCGCATCTCCGAAACCCAGGTCAAATTGCACGGAGACCCCTGCGCGCGCCGTCTTGCGCCGCGCCCGGGCAAGAGCTTTGGGATCCGGATCCAGCCCGACCACCGCGACGTCGGCAAGCAGTCGCTTGATACGCACGGCCAGGGTTCCCGTGCCGCAACCCACTTCAAGAACGCGCTGTCCCGACTCCGGAGCCGCTTGCTCGATCAGCGCTCCGTGGGCGGCTTCGCCGCCGAGCAGTTTCACGCAGGGATCGTAGAGAGGAAGCAGCCAGTCGTGTCCGGCTGCCGGAAGATAAGCCTGGGTAGGTTGGCTCATAATTTCAGCTCCTGATTTCATGATCTTGCTCACCCTCTTCACCGGTGTTCTATGCTGGAGGCACGTTTCAGTTCTGAACATTATGTTCGGAAATGCGGACTGGAGCCAGCACAGCTCGGGGGGAAATGTCTGTTAGCGAACGTTGCGGGTCGGACTGTTCGGAAGACGGGAAACCGCGATGCCTGAAAGGCCAGTGAGGAAAGTTGCGGGAAAAGAAGACCGGCGCATCCAGCGGACGAAACAGCTTCTCCGTGCGGCACTGCTGTCGTTGATCGAAGAGAAGGGGTTTGAGTCGCTTACCGTGCAGGACATCCTTGATCGCGCCAACCTGGGTCGGGCAACCTTTCTATGCGCATTTCGACAACAAGCAGGACCTCCTGCTCAGCGGATTCGATGCCCTGCGCGCTACCCTCAGAGAGCACCAACGCCAGGCGCACGCCCGCCGGGGAGGCGCTGACGACCGCCTGTTCGCGTTCACACGGGAAATCTTCGATCATGTCGCCGGCTATCGTGACGTGTTTCGTGCGATGGCCGGCGAGCAGAGTGGCGCCCTGATCCATCACCTCATGCACAAGCTGATCATCGACCTGGTGCGCGAGGACGTGAAGGCCGCGCTCGCGCGCAACCAAGCAGTACCCGCGGAAGCCGTGGTTCAGTTCGTCGCCGGGGGCCTGTTCGGACTCGTCCGCTTGTGGGCCGATGGCAAATTACGCCTCTCGGCGGACGAGGTAAACGCCCTGTTCCGGGGGCTTGCGCTCCCGGCCGTAAAGGCCGTGATTCGATGATCCACGCCTGAAACTGCGAAAGTCCCCACCCTCCAGCGAAGAAGGGTGGGATTTCCCGCTTACGCGTTTTGCCGCTCGTACGCCTTGGCAAATTCGGGTCCGGTCTCGGGACGGCAGTCCGGGGCTTCATACACCTGGCGAATCTCGGTCTCCCCGTCACCCGCAATTCTGAGGAATTGCTTGACTTGTTCGATCGCCTCTTCCTTGGACTTAGCCTGGATGAGCGCGAATCCGGCCACCAGTTCCTTCGCCTCGGTGAACGGCCCGTCGGTCACCGTGTACTTTCCTCCGGAGAGCCGGACGCGCGCACCCTTCGCGCTCGGCAAGCACCCCTCGGTGGCCAGCAGCGAGCCCGACTTCATACTCTCCTCGACGAACTTGCCCATCTCGGTCATTTCCTGCTGGGTTGGGGGTGTGCCCTCCGCCTTGCTGGGTTTGTATATGCACAAGAATCGCATCGTCATGTCTCCTTTAATTCGGATTTTGATCGGGCCGCCGCACGTCGTAAACCAGCTTCCCTATTGGTGCGTCGAACGGCGAGCGGCGAAATCGACAAGGCGCAGGGTTTTTTCTTGCCGGAATTCCGACACCGCCCAACCCCGTTCTCGGCGACCTCAACAATAGTCGCATCGTCATCGCCCGCCTTAGGCGTTCAGCACGACTTCTTGCGCGGTCCCACAATCCGGATTTCTCCCGGTGGCGTCTTCGCCTGGCTTACCCGGACCTTCGCTTTCACCGAGCACTACCACTACGGCGAGCCCGGGGAGCCGATCAGCGGAGCCCAGATGCGCTTCGGCGACGCCTGTTTCATGCTCAAGCGAGCGCGGCCCGGCTGCGCCAGCCCCGCCCGACTCGGCTACGGAACGCAGAGCCTGACCGTATTCGTCGAAAGTATCGAAGCCCACTTCGAGAGAGCGAAATCAGCCGGTGCCAAGCTCCTCGAGGATCTTCACGAAACCGTCTACGGTGAACTCCAGTACGCGGTCGAGGACCTCGACGGCCACCACTGGCTCTTTTCGCGCCACGCCCGCGACTTGAGCCCGGAAGAATGGGGCGCAAAGCTGGCCCGGCGCTGACTTTCAGTGCGAAGTGCTCGTTGCCTTCGCCGACCCAATCGCTTCCCAGTTCAAAATCGCGTTCCATACCAGCCGGTGGTCTCCGCGATTCATATCCCGATGCAGCGGATTGAAGTTGAACGTCACCACGTGCCCATGTCCCACCGGCATATTGAGTATCGCCGGCCGCCCAATCAGCCGGTCCTCGCCCCAGGCCTGCCCACTCACCACGAACGGCGCCCCATCCCGGTCTCCCCACTCCATCACGATCGCGCTCCGATCCTGGGGCCCGTCGAGGCAAGTCGTACAATAGGCCATGCGCAGCCACTTTCGGGGCACGTCGTACAACGGATAGTTTTGCCGGAACACCCACGTCCGCTCCCTATACCCGTAGGCCAGCGGAGATTCCGGCCGATCGAATGTCACCCGCACATGCGCTCCTGGAGTCCTGGTCGCGGCATTTTGCGCCGCCGCCGATGAAGACGCCCCGCCCCCTTGCGTGCTCCGTGGCACGCCACCCGAGGAACGCCGCACCCCGCGCACCATACCGCCCTCCAGCGCCAGCATCGAACCGCTGCCCAGCGTGACCAGCAGCCCGCCGTCCTCCACGAACTTCTGAATCTGAGCCAGCCCTTCCCATCCGATCCCGCCCGTGATGTCATCGGACTCCGCCGGCGTCCCAAAACTCGGACTCTGCGCCGTCTTCTTGAACGGCATCGGCCCCCACTGCTTCGGCAGCCCATGAATCTGCTCCGCCAGTTCCAGATCGACGTGCCCATAAACCAGAACGTCAATCTGATCCCGCCACTCTCCCGTGCGGATGTCTTCATCGCGCAAATAGGTATAGGGCACCTTGCGCTGATCGAGCGAGTAGCGCACCCATCCAATCGAATCCGTATCCGCCCAAGGCACCCACACGCCGACCCGCGCAGCCTTCTCTGCATGCCGCGCCACATCCGGAGCCGCAGCCACGCGAACGAAGTCGAGCCACAACTCGCTTGTGATGCCGTGCACCGCATCCGCCAGCCCATCCTGGGCCGGCAGAATCCACGACCCGGCAGGGAAGTCGTCTCCACCCAACTTGAACGCGCGCTCGGCGACCTCGATCGGGAACTTGGCCAGGCGGTAGCGAGCCGCGAGCAATCCTTCCTGTCCCGTGTCCTTCAGCAGAAAGACCGGCCCTGCGCCCTCCACGTGCCCGGTCGGCTTGGGCGAGTCCTTCAGCGGGCTCAGTGCTGCCGACTTTACCGCAACGTCGGCTGTCGTGACCGCGTTCAACCGGTAGTGCGCGGGCAATTCCCAGGACACATCGTCGTAGGGCTCGTTGCCGTCTTTCGGATAATGTTGCGGCGTCAGCAAATCCACAGCATAGTTCCGGTACGGCTGATCCAACCGAACCACGAAAGTTCCAGGCGGAAACGACCCTTCCTTCACGGTGATCGCCGTGGCCGCTCGGCCCACCTCGATGTGCTGCCCCAGAAGCAGCTTCACCATGGCCGCAACCCGTGCCCGGTCCCCCTGATCCTCCGGGATCAAGATGGCATAGGGCGGCTCATGCACACCCTTCTGCCACGAGTCCCACCCCTTCTGGTAGAAATTGTGCAGCATCTGCTTCGCGTTGCGCGCGCTGTAGTCGAGCGCTGCCAGCGCTCCGGTCTCCTGGTAGTTCAGGTTGTCGCGCGCCGACCACGACACCTCGCCCGTCTCCGGCGGCAATGGACGCCACCATTCCCGCGTCGTCTCGTCCGGCCGAATCTCTCGCCGCATCGTTTCCGCCGACCCGTTCCCCCAGGTCTCGTACCCGCGCCCGATGCTGTTGTGATTCATTCCCACCGAATCGAGATAGAAATGCGAGAACGCCTCCCCAAAATTCCAGGTCGACACTCCGGGCATCCCCATCGCCGTCATCGCCTCGACTTCGTGAAAGCTCAACTCGAGAAACTCCGTGTACGTGATCGGGTCCACATTCGGGTTATAGGGTCCCGTGCCATTCCAGCTCATCAGCATTGGCATTCCCTCGTGCAGATCGTGCACCACGGTTGGGTGCCAATCGAAGTACATCCGGTTCACCGCCCGGGTCGTCTCGTGGGTCTGCTGGTGCGAATCGCGGTTGATGTCCACAAACGCGTACTTCGACCAATACGGCGGCGATTGCCGCGGCAGGTTCGCAAAATCGGTTTTACCCTTCAGGTACCGGTAGAACCAGTCCACCACCTTGTCCCGCCCGTCCGGATTCGACACCGGATTGATCAGCACCACCAGTTGTTCGCGGATCCGCCGGATCATCGGCTGTTCGGAAACCGCCAGCCGGTACGCCAATTCGACCATCGCCTCGGTCGACCCGGTCTCATCGGAATGCAGCGCCGCGTTCAGGTAATAGATAGGGCGCGCACCGGCAATCAGCTTCTCCGCGGCCGTCCTGTCGGTCACGCGCGGATCGGCCAGCGCCGCCGTCGCCGCCTTCAGTTTGTCCAGGTCTCGAATCCCTTCCTCGTCCGCCACCGCCACCATCAAAATCTCCCGCCCCTCCTCGCTATGCCCCAGCGTGAACAGCTTCACCCGCGCCGAAGCCGCCGCCAGCGCCCGGCAGTAGCCGTAGGTCTTTTCCGTCCCCGCAAGTTCTCCCGGAGCACCCGCGATCCGCCCCCAGTAAGAAAGAGGAGACGGCACTGTCGAGGACTCCGGCAAATACGAAACCCACGGAGACAGATACCGCGGGTCTCCCGTCGCCGCCGCGATCGCCTCGACCGATCCCGGTTGCGCCTGATCGCCAGAAATGTTGTCTTGACCGGCTGCCCTAGCGCTCAGAATCTGGAACAGGGCAAACCACAGGACGAGCGACCGCACCATGAACACCTCCACCCAAGATGGTTCATCCGCTGTAACTTGAAGATTTGACGGCGCGTGGAGTGTACCACCAGCCCGCGGAGTGAGCCTATCGCCTGGTTGCCGTCTGGCCTGCTACCCCCCGGGGCGGAATGCGTCTCACTTCGAGACGCAACCAACTTTCCGGAAACCTTTCTCCCCTTTCCCACGTATCTTTCTCTGATAACAAAGATGCAGGCTCTGATAACAAATGCAGGCACCCTCCGTCTAAAAACCATCGCAACTGCAAGGAGCAGCGTATGGCGACCGAAAAAGCTTGGTATTGGTTAGCGGCGGGGGTTCTGGCTCTGGGGCTGAATGGCGCCTACCACGACGGCGAGTTCCCTTGGCTTCATAGCCTCGCAGACCGACCTTGCGCACTGTTGGAGCGCGTCACCGAGCAAAAAGACCGTTTCTTCGCCACGGCCGAAATCATGCTTGGCGGTGAGCCCTCGACCATCGCCCGCGCGCAAGAGCGCCTGGCTCGCCTGCAGGAAAGACTCTCCACCGCTCAGGTTGACCGGATCCAGCGCCGGCTCGAAGTCGCGCAGTGCAAAATCGCCCGCGCCCAAGCCAAGGTCGTCGTCCTCGAACACAACCAGCTTTGTTCGGGCACGTCGCGTGTGGTGGTACACGTGCCCACCGTAGATATGCCCGTAATGCCCGCCGTCAATGTGCGCGCGTTCATGTCCACGGTGACCGTGCCCTCGGTGCAGATTCCGGAGATCAACATCCCGCAGGTCAACATTCCCCGGATCAGGATCCCGCAAGTCAGGGTTCCCCAGATCCACGTTCCTCCGGTTCATGTGCAGGTCGAGGACAACGATTCCGACGGCCTGATCTAAGGCTCCCGGTGCTGTTGGTATCGGTTTTCCCGGGTGGTTTTGGTGTCTGCGCGGGGAAAGTCCTTTTTTTCCTTGGCGCGCGCGCCTCCCGAACCAAGATTTTGTCTATCTCAATCCCCGAAAAGCCGTTATAGTTATTTCCGCTCAGCGATTTTCTACGACAACTACCTGATAGATGGCGCGGAAAAGCAGTCCCACCATCGTGCAGGAACAGTTGTACCCTCCGCCGGGGGAACCGGACCGCGAATCGCTCGACGATGCGCGCCTGGTCGACCTCGACGTCGAGGAAGAATCCCCGTTTCTGCGCGGGCAAAAGAGGGTTTCCGCTCGCCGCAGTCCTCTTCCGAAAAAGGCCGTCAGCGGGCTCAAGTGGACCGCCATTGCTCTGTTCACGTTCTGCCTGGTGAGCATCGCCGGCGCCGCCATCTATCAGTATGGCGAGCGCAACTGGCGCTTCCGCATCGAGTCCAGCGATGACATCGAAATCACCGGCACGCACAACGTCCCGCACGCACAGGTCATCGACGTCCTCGGCGGCGACATCGGTCGCAACATCTTCTTTATTCCCCTCGCCGAGCGCAAAGCGCAGCTCGAAAAAATTCCCTGGGTGGAATCCGCAAGCGTCATGCGCTTTATCCCCAACCGGCTGGTCGTCGAAATCCACGAGCGCACACCCATCGCGTTCGCTCGGCTCGGATCGCGCATCTCGCTGATCGACGCCGGCGGCACGCTGATGGAACTCCCCGGCACCGGCAAGCAGAAATATTCTTTCCCGGTGATCGTCGGCATGAATCTCGGCGAGCCGCTCTCGACTCGTGCGGCGCGCATGAAGATCTACAACGAACTTCTCGGCCAGCTTGACTCCGACGGTGCTCACTACTCGCAGGATCTGAGCGAAGTCGACATCTCCGATCAGGACGACGTAAAAGTCCTCGCCAACGATCCCGCCGGTGCGGTTCTCGTGCATCTGGGCTCGACCGATTTCCTCGCGCGCTACAAGGTCTACGTCACCCACGTGCAAGCCTGGCGCCAGCAGTTCGACAAGCTCGACTCTGTCGATCTCCGTTACGATCACCAGATCATCGTGAACCCGGACCAGCTGGGAAGCGCGCGGGCTGGGCCACTCACGCCCGCCGCCGAGAAAGCTGCGATGGCCGCTGGAGTCAGACAGGCCGCGCTGATTCATGTGCTCAGTACCGCTCGTCCGGCCGCCCCGAAACCGGTCGCTTCGAAACCGTGGGCTGCCCAGACGACTGCTGCAACGGCGGCAATCCCGATTCCTGCGACCAGGCCCATCGGCACCCCACCGAAGCCGGTCGCACATCCTGTGGCTAAAACCGCGACCAGGCCAGCGACAAAAAAGATGGCGCACCACGCCCGGCACAGAGCCGCGGCGAAGAAATCGGCGAAAGCCGTATCCACAACCAAGCCCGCTGGTACGCAGCCGAAGCCGCAAGCGCAGACCAGCGCGCCCGTACCGGCCAAGCACGCCGCAGCGGCCAAGACTCAGCCCGAGAATGCGGCGCCCGACAAAAAGAAACCGAGTCCGGCGATCGCCAGGAATCAGGAACAACAGGATCATCCATAGGCATGGGGAATCAGCAGGCGAATTTTCTGACGGTGATTGACGTGGGCAGCTCCAAGACCTGTGCACTGGTCGCCGAAATTACCGACAACGGACTCCGCTATCGCGGACACGGCGTCTCCGAATCGCGCGGCTCGCGCAAGGGCGTGATCGTCGATCTCGATAAAGCTGTGTCATCGATCCAGAGGGCCGTCGAAGCTGCCGAGGACGTCTCGGGAGCCCCCATCGAGCACGCGCTCGTAGGAGTCGCTGGCGTCCATGTGCGGGGCTTGAACAGCCAGGGCGGCATCACGTTCGGCACGCGTCCCCGCGAAATCGCCAAGGAGGAAATCCGCATGGCCGTTGACAAGGCCCGCGCCATCTCGTTGCCCTCCGACCGCGAGATCCTCCATCTCCTGCCGCAGGAATTCATCCTCGATGAGCAACCCGGTGTCCACGATCCGCTGGGCATGATGGCCGCCCGCCTCGAAGTCCGCGTGCACATGGTGACTTCGGCGACGAGCGCCACTCAAAACGTCGTCACCGCTGTCAATCGCGCCGGCGTCCATGTCGACGATACCGTCTTCGAGCCGCTGGCCTGCGCCGATTCTGTCTTGCGCTCCGACGAACGCGACCTCGGCATCTGCCTCGCCGATATCGGCGCCGGATCCACCGAGCTCGCCGTTTTTCATCACGGTGCGGTCGCCTACACCGGCGTGATCCCAGTCGGCGGCGATCACTTCACCAGCGACCTCTCGGTCGGTCTGTGCACTCCGGTCAACGAAGCCGAAAAACTCAAGAAGCTTTACGGCAACGCCATCGTCACACTGATCCCCGAAGGCAACGAAGTTGAAGTTCCCAGCGTCGGCGACCGCCCGTCGCGCCTGCTGCCCCAGCGCCTGCTCGGTGAAATCCTTGAACCGCGCGCCCGCGAGCTTTGCGAAATGCTGCGCGACACCATGCGCCAGAGCGGCATGTTCGACCTCTGTATCGCCGGCCTGGTCCTGAGCGGAGGCGGCTCGCGCCTTCCCGGTCTGATCGACATCGCCGAATCCGTTCTGCGCAAGCCCGTGCGTCTTTCCTGGCCAATGCCCTTGGCGAAAATGCCAAGCGAACTGGCCGAGCCCGAATTTGCGACCGCGCTCGGCATGATCTATTACGGCCACCGCGCACGAGTAGCCCGCGGCATTCAAGACGGCCGCTGGAGCTCGCGCCTGAAAAACCTCTTCGCAACCCGGAAGGGCGCATGAACCGGAGATCCCGCAGTCGATCTTGGGAATGGCGGCGCGCCGGTCGCGCGCCCATCCTCGCCTGTTTCGGGGTTGGTTTCCTCACACGCGCGACCATCGGTCACCAGGTGTGGTCCCCGGACCTGCCAACCTGCGTCGCGTCACCAGGACTGGGTTTTGGGAAGGGCACGACTTCAGTCGTGCCACAAGGGGTCACAGATAGGCAACAGGTTCTAGCCCTTGAGGTTTGCGACTTCGTCCCGAGAACGCAAAATTAACCAACGGTGGTGCACATGAAAAACGACGATTCCGGAATCCGCATCAGCTTCAACGAAGAACCCCGCAACGACGCCAAGATCAAGGTCATCGGCGTGGGCGGCGGCGGTGGCAACGCTGTGAACCGCATGATCGACGCTGGTGTCGAGGGCATCGAGTTCGTCACCGCCAACACCGACCTGCAGGCGCTGCGCATGTCGCGCGCCCCGGTGAAGATTCAACTCGGTGTGAAACTCACCAACGGCCTTGGCGCGGGCGCCAATCCCGAAGTCGGCCGCAAGGCCGCTCTGGAAGACTCCGACAAGATCATCGAAGCCCTTGAGGGTGCCGACATGGTCTTCGTTACCACTGGCCTTGGCGGCGGCACCGGCACCGGCGCCGCCCCGATCATCGCTTCGCTCGCCTGCGAGATGGGCGCGCTTACCGTCGCCGTCGTGACCAAGCCCTTCGCCTTTGAAGGCAAACGCCGCATGAGCCAGGCCGAGCGCGGCATCGCCGAACTCATGGAGTCGGTCGACACCACCATCGTCATTCCCAACGAGAAGCTCCTCGCCGTCGCCGAGAACGCCGGCTTCTTCGAGTCCTTCCGCGTGGCCGACGATATCCTCCGTCAAGGCGTTCAGGGGATCTCCGACATCATCACCATCCCTGGCATCATCAACCGCGACTTCGCGGACGTGAAGGCCATCATGGCCGCCATGGGTTATGCTGTCATGGGTACCGCCACCGCCAACGGCAGCCACCGCACCACCGACGCAGCCCAGAAGGCCATCGCCTCTCCGCTGCTTGAGGCCGGTGCCATCGACGGTGCCCGCGGCATCCTCATCAACATCACCGGCTCCAATTCGCTGAAACTCGCCGAGGTGCAGCAAGCCTGCACGATCATCCAGGGCGCCGCCCACGAAGACGCCAACATCATCTTCGGCGCTGTCCTCGACGAGAAGATGAAGGACAACGTGAAGATCACCGTCATTGCCACCGGCTTCCGCGAAGTCCCCGCCATGCGCCGTCGAACCCCGGAGGTTCACACTTCCTTCGCGGCCACCCACAACGACCACATGGATTTTCCCGAGCCTGAACCGGCTCCCGCCCCGCGCTTCGAGCCCGATTCCATGCCCGTTCCCGAGCGCATCATGATGGAGGACACAATGTCGGAGCCCACCGCCGGCATGGCCCAGGTTCAGCCCGACCCGCTCCCGATCGATTTGGTGCGCAGCAGCATGGCTGCCAACTTCGAGCAGGACAACCTCGACGTCCCGGCCTTCCTGCGCAAGCGAGGGGACATCATGTAGAAGGGTCGACGAGCTAAGTCTCGTCAGACCAACGAGGGGCTCCAGAGAGTAAAAGTAGCCAAATCACACTCCTCGAGCCCTCACAAATTCCCTTGGATCGCAACTGGTTTCAGGCCGGTCTTTCTGCACGGTCCACGATCGAAATTCCCCGACCTCCAGCGATCGCCCACGCCACCAGCCTTCTGCGCGTTCTTCGCCGACTCGAGCGAGCCTTGCGGTTCCGTGCCCTTGCTCCCGCCAAACGGAACTGTCGTTCTGAGCCGTCCTGCTCGGCACCAGCAGCCGCAGTCAAACGACCCCTTGCACCCGGGGCACACCTACCGCTCTCAAGAGGGAGTTCTGTTCTCGATCCCCAGGATCTGGCCCAGGCACATCTGCGTGCCCCTGCCCTCAAGAACTTCGCTTTTCCTCTCAATAAAATAACCACGACTCCAAAATGACCACGACTTCCGACTCCCTGCTCTGCCCTTCCCACTCTCCAGCCTTCACTTTCACGTTGACATCCACAACACCACACTTACACAATGTTTCTCCATCGCTGTAACCCCGGGTCACTTCACCAACTCTGCACGTCAGGCCGTCGCCACCGTCAGTACGACGTATCAACGAAGGAGAACGAATCACCATGAACCCACGTCTCGGACACTTGTGTCAGCTGGCTGCGCTCATCCTCCTGGTGTGCGTTTCGATCGGTTCCTTTGCCCAGTACAACGGTGAAATGCAGCTAAGCCCCTTGCCGCCCAAGGGCAGGTTCACAACCCTCCCCCCACGGCTGCGTAGCGACGTCATCCTGGCTGCCTCGATTCCGCTCTCGACCTGGAACGGTAGCTTCACCTACGGCGGAACAACCTACACCTATAACATGGTCGGCACCGCCCCCGCAGCCAACTCCTCCACCACCATTCCCGTCTACGTCATCCCGGTGAAAATCGTAGTGACCCGGCGTCGCACCAAGATCACCTTTGATCCCGCCCACATCCTCTCCAACGGCAGTACAGTAACCCACAACACCGTCACCTCGCCCCTGTTCGATGCGACCACCACCTACACCCAGGGCGGTGTGGATGTTGGCACCACGCAATACGTCGACGCGTTCCGCCGCGCCAACTTCTGGGGAACCGTCACGACTCACATCAACTCTCACCTCCTCCTCGGTGGCCCTACCGTCACCGCCGAGCAAACTCTGAGTCCTCCAACGCAGTACGGCACCACCGGAAGTCCCTTCGGCTTCACCGCCGGATTGGTCGACATCAACTGGTTTGACGCGCAGTTGCCCGGCCTGATCACCAAGCTTGGCATCACGCCCAACGCCTTGCCGATTTTCCTGACCTACGACGTCTACCTCACAGAAGGCGGCGGGTGTTGCATCGGCGGCTATCACAGTTCTGAAGGCAGCACCAGCGCTCCGCAAGCCTACGCCGAGGCCACCTATGTGGATCACGCCGGCGCCTTCTCGCAGGATGTCTCTGCGCTCTCCCACGAAATCGGTGAGTGGGCCGACGATCCCCTCGTCGTCAACATCAACGGCAACAACACACCCTGCGGCATCCTCGAAAATGGCGATCCCCTCGAAAACAACCCCAACTATGGTGGCTACCGCTATGTCCTGCACGGCTTCACCTACAACCTGCAGGACCTTGTCACGTTGCCGTATTTCGGAGCGCCCACCAGTACAACGGTGCACGGATGGCTCAGCTTCCAGGGCGAATCCCTCAGCGTCTGTTCGAAGGGCTCCTGATCGGTCTGCACGCTACGATCTGGAACAATCGATTCCCGGAGCAGGACACCCTGTCCTGCTCCGTCGGTTTTCTTCTCTCCGCCTGGCGGCCGCAACGGGCGCACACCAAGTATCGTTCTCCGGTCGAGCGGGACGCGCTAGGTCCCTAACCCATGGCCTCTTTCGCCTTGCGCGCTATCCTGAGGAAGCCCTTTGCGCGCGCCTCTTTCTCCAGCGCTTCCAGCCGCGTGCGAGCGGCCACCGCCTTCCCGGACTTCTTCTCAATCTCTCCCAGCGCAAGCCGCGTCTCGAATTCAAACGGCAAGTACCCATACTTCTCGGCCTCCTCCAGCACGCCCTGCACCGACTTGCTTGCCTCGGCCGTCTTGCCGCTCGCCGCCTGCGTTCTGGCTTGGACGATGGTTGTGAAGAATCGTGGTGTCCGGTTTGTGCCTTGCTGTACCTGTGTCATCGCACGCTCTGCCGCGGCGGTCGCCTCGCGGGTCTTGCCGAGTTTCAGCAGAACCGCCGCCAGCAGTCCATTCGCCACCGCCGCACTCTCCGGCGACTTGATGTTCTCGAGCGCCGTCGCGGCTTCTCGCGCCAGCTGTTCCGCCTCTGCCAGCTTCCCCTGCTCGAGCGCAATTTGGCCTGCCAGCAATTGAGCCTGCGCCGTGTTGCTCGCATCCGACATCGCCTTGGCGGCCGCCACCGCTTCTACCGCAGTTCTGCGCGCCTCCGTCAGTTTGTCCTGTTCGCGCAGCGCATCCCCGAGGCCTTGCAGCGAGTACACCCGGCTGCGCTTGTGCCCCGTCTGTTCCTGCACCGCAATCGATTCCTGGTAGCTTTGCTTCGCTCCCGGCAGGTCGCCCAGTTCCGACAACACATTGCCGAGGTTGTTCAGCGTGGAAGCCTCGCCCCGCCGGTCGCCGATCTCCCGAAAAGCCTGCAGCGTTTCCTCCTGTTTTCGCCGCGCCGACCTGAGTTCGCCCATGCTGTCATAGACGTTCGCCAGATTTCCCAGCGCGCCGGCGACGCCTGGCTTGTCACTCAGTTCCCGGTAGATCTGCAGTGACTCCTCATAGTTCCGCTTCGCCTCCTCCAGTTTCCCGTTCTCATACTGGACGTTGCCAATGTCATTGAGGGAGCTCGCCACGTTTCTCTGCGCCCCGATCGATCGAAACACCTCGAGCGCCGCCCGGTTAGCCTTCAGCGCTCCCTCGAAGTCTCCCCGGTCATACAGAAGATTCGCCTGCATTCCAACAATGACCGCCTCGTTTCTTCGATCACCCACCGCCCCGTATACTTCTCTGGCTTCCTTGAAGATCGCTGCGGCCGCATCCAGTTGGGATTGCCGCTCGAGTCCCCATCCCTGCGAGTGCAACGCCTCTGCCATCACCAGCCGCGCGCCTTGCGCTCGAGCTTTTTCTGCCGCCCGCGCCCCGACTTGTTCTTGCCGTTTGAAATCGCCCAAAGCCTGTGCCGCCCGGGCCTCTGCGAGGTCGATGCGTGCGTCAGCGGACTGCGGTGAGGGCAACTTGCGCATCTCCGACACGGTTTCCAGCGCCTCCTTGCCCTGCCCGTTGCCGATCTGGGCGTTCGCCAGCATGACTCCATAGTCCACATTGTCCGGAAAGAAATTCCACAGCGTCTGATAGATCTCGACCGTACGCGGCCAGTCCCGTGTCATCTGCCGGTAGCGCGCTTCCACCGCCAGTCGGTTCTCCCGCGGAAGATTCCCCGAACGATCAAACGCGCTCTTTGCTTCTTCCTGGGCCTTGGCGTCATAGCCCAGCGCCGACCACGCCGCCGCCAGCGCCGCGTGGGCCAGCGCCTGATTCGGATCCGCTGCCACCGCCTTCAGCAGCAAATCCTTCGCTGCCGGCGCGTCAAAGACGCGCAGTTTCTCCAGCCCTTCCGCATACAGTCGCGCCGCATCCCGGGTCGACGGCAGCGAAGCCAGGATCCCGGAATTCTCCGCCGGCGTGATCGCCGCGACCGCCAGTTTTTGCCGCAGATCCGCGCCCGTTCGCGAAATCAGGTCCAGCAGTTCCGCCGATTTTCCGCTCTCGGAGAAACTCACCACTGTGTCTCCCGCCCCGGCGTCCTGCATGCGGAAATCCAGCCGCAGGTCAGCACCGGACTCGACATAGGAACCCAGCACCACCAGGTCACTTCCTAGATGTATCCGGATCCGCCCCAGCGTATCGGTGCCATAGCTGTCCGCCTCGGGTAAATCCAGATCCTTCTTCATGCGCGCGACGTTCTCTCCCGGAATCGTGCGCAGCTGTTCCCCTGCCCCCAGCTCGGTTGTTAGCATTTCCGAGAGCGCCGTCGAAAGCCATGCGCCTTCCGCCTTCCCCGAGAGATTCCGGAAACCCAGCACCGCTACCGATTTCCTGGGTGCCACTGCCGCCGCCGATCCGGTATTGGTCGGCTGCGCCCGCTTGAACCACTCCTGCCGTCCCCCGTACACGCTCAGTCCCAGCAGAACCAGCAGAACCGCCCCTGCTGCTGCCAGCCATCTCGGGCCCGCGCCTGGGGATTTCACGACCACCACCACGCCGCTGCTGAGCCGCTCCAGGTCGAAGCGCAACTCCCGTGCCGACTGGTAGCGCCGCTCCGGATCCTTATCCAGTGTTTTGACGATGATGCTTTCCAGCACTGCCGAAATCGCCTGGTTCTGCGAAGTGGGTCGGGATGGCAGCTTCTCCAGGATCGCGCTGATCAGTTGCGTTCCCGATGCCTCCGAAAATGGCCGCTTGCCCGTCGCCATTTCATAGAGCACCACGCCGGTCGAGTAGATGTCGCTGCGTGCGTCCGCACGCTGGCCGCGAATCTGTTCCGGTGCCATGTAGGCCACCGTTCCCATGATCTCGGTCTGCAGCGTCAGCGTGACCGTCTCTGCCGCGTCGCCCCTGGGGTGCATGAACTGTGCCAGGCCGAAGTCCAGAATCTTCACCCGACCGTCTTGCGTCAGGCGGATATTTCCTGGCTTTAGATCGCGATGCACGATCCCTTGCGCGTGCGCCGCATCCAGCCCGTCGGCCACCTGCGCGCCCAGTCGAAGAATTTCCCGCTCGGCCAGCGGTCCGCCTGCAAGTTTCGCGTCCAGCGTCACGCCCGATACCAGTTCCATCACGAGGAAGTCCACTCCGTCCTCGCTCCCGAACTCGTATACCGCGCCAATGTTCGGATGATTTAACTTCGCCAGTGCCAGCGCTTCTTTGCGAAAACGCTGTCGTGTCCGCTCGTCGGTCAACGCTTTATTGGGCAGCACCTTGAGCGCAACGTCGCGGTCCAGTTGCTCGTCATGCGCGCGATACACCACGCCCATTCCACCCGCACCGATTTTTTCGTGCACTCGGTAATGCGACAGTTTTTCCGGAATCATCGAAACCTGCAGCCCCAGACTTTTCAAAATGGTAGCCGGCCCCAACCCCAAGGTCAAAACTTTTGCACCTCCCGCCACATCGGTTGCGCACTCGGCAAACCCAATATGCGCAAACTCTTGCTTCGCAGGGCGGGTATCGTTGCAGTCACCCCGCAACCGGTTACCAAAGGTCAGGAACCGGAGTGCGTGAGCATTAAAACGGTTCTAAAGAATGGAGTTGTCTCGAATTCGAGACAAATTGTGGCGCAGTAAATTTTCATTGCGGCGCCCACCATAAGTCCCTTACTATCGCAGACATGGACGCGCTCAGCTGGCTTTCAAGCTAAACTGGCATGATTCGTGCATCCAAAATCAGTGCAGGATCCGGGGACAGGTAAGGGACAAGATGTCGATGCGAGGCAGCAACCTCATTAGGTTCTTACTATTAGCAGTCATGGCGTTGGCATTCACCAGGTTGGGCAGCGCTGCCAACGTGAACGCGCGCTCCTTGACAGCGAAGTCAAAGTCGCAAAAAGTGGCGGAGAGCCAGCGCGCCCGTCGCCGCATGAGCCGCCTTGCCAAGAGTCGAGTCACGCCCGCTGCCAAGCGCAGCAACGTCGCGCGCCGTCGGCGTCATCATCACTACTACGAGCGCTTTTACACCAGTTCCTTTGCCGAAGACATCACCGAGGGCGACCTCGCGACCGGGGAAGATACGGTCGTTCGCCAGGCCGCGGTCGACGCGCTCGGCAATATGAACGGCACGGTCGTCGCCATCGAGCCGACCAGTGGCCGAGTTCTGGCCATGGTCAACCAGAAGCTTGCGCTCTCCAGCGGTGCCCAGCCCTGTTCCACGATCAAAGTGTCGGTCGCCCTGGCTGCCTTGAGCGAAGGCTTGATCGATAAAGACACGCCCATCGCGCTAGGCCGCCGCAGCCACGTAAACCTCACGGAAGCTCTGGCGCGCTCCAACAACGCGTACTTCGAGGCTCTCGGCCGCAAGCTCGGTTTCGACAAAGTCAGCTACTACGCGCATCAATACGGGCTCGGAGAACTCGCCGGCTACAACATTGACGGTGAGCACCTCGGCACCTATCCCGACGAAGAAATTCCCGCCAAGCTCGGAGGCGTCGGCAAGATGTGTTCCTTCGGCGAAGGCGTATCGATGACTCCGCTCCAGCTCGGAGCCATGGTCTCTGCCATCGCGAACGGGGGCACGCTCTACTACATGCAACATCCGACCACGCCCGAGGAAGTCGCCGGCTTCCAGCCCCGTGTGAAGCGACACCTCGATATCGCCCCTCTCATTCCAGAAATTTCCGATGGCATGGCCGACGCCGTTCTCTACGGCACTGCCCGCAGCGTGCTCTATAACTTCGCCGAAGAACAGGTCCTCGGCAAGACCGGAACCTGCTCCCGCGCCGGCACCCGGTACGGATGGTTCGCCTCCTACGCCAACACCAACGTGGGACGCATCGTCACGGTCGTATTCCTGCAGGGAGGCCGTCCCACTTTCGGACCCAAGGCCGCTGAAATCGCCGGTCGTATGTACCGCAATCTCTACGACCACAATTTCTTCGCCGGAGGCCCCACTCCTCCAACCAGCACCGCCGGAGTCCGGTCGGGGAGCACCTCCCAGTAAGCCTCAGCCGCGAACGACGCCAAGATTCGTATCCGCGCGCCTTCCGGCGCCTCCCACGTCCCCGGGGAATAACTGCGCCCTAAGCGCTGATGGCATGCTGGAGAGACTGCAACAAGGAAGGCTCTTTGCTCGGAGGACAGAAGACAAACGACCGAAGGCCGGGAGAACGAAGCGCCCGACTCAGCGCTCAGGCCACGTCCTCGTCAATCTTGATCCGCAACGACTTCAGAAACTTCAAATCCTGATCGTTCACCTTGAACGTGGGATTGCTGGTCAGCGTAGTCACCAGCGAGGCCTTGTCGCCGGATTTTTCACCCTGCTTGCTGACACCAATCGTCGCTTCCAGGACGAGGAAAATATCGTATCCCCCCTCCTTGATGCGCGACACCACCTCCGCAATCTGATCCGAGTCGGCGAGAGACTCGTTAATGGCCTCGCCCAGTTCCTTCATCAACTGTTTGAGTTGCTGATCCACGGAACCCCCTCGTGGGAGCAATGTCACAGGGACCCGTGATCACCGCTCCTCGCGTTGCCGCTATTGTAACGCCGAACATTGATAAAATCGACCGGTGGCTGGACTCACTTTAACCCGCAAGCTGGGAATCCTCGCCCGGGTCGCCACCCAGCAGGCCGGGCGCAGCCGGATCGTGGCCGCCGTCCTGCACGCTGGGCGCACCACCGCCCGTTCGTTGGGGCGCGTCCTGCACCAGTTGTGGCTGGAGGTTACGGGCTTTGTTTTCCTCGCGATGGCAGGCGTCGGCGGAATCGCCATGAGCCGCGAGTATGCCAAGTATCAGGCAGGGAAGACCGGTCCAGGCCGCTTGGTCATTGCCGTTTGCTTTTGCCTGACCTTCGGGTATTTCGGCCTGAGTTCGTTCTGGCGCGTGCGCAGGAAAAAACAGAGCTGACGGCGGAAGCACAAAAACGCCGGACGGTGAGCAAAGGGGGACTGGGACGATTCAGAAACGGTCGCCTCCGGTTTTCCTTCGAGATCCTTCGTGTCCTTAGTGGTTCATGCCTTTTATGACGGAAAAACTCAAAACCGCTCCCCCACAACCTCTTCCCCATCCCGAGACCACCTCCCACATTCCTGTGCACCCGCTCTACACCCCGGCGGACCTCAAAGGCTGGAATCAGGAAGTCGAGGTCGGTTACCCCGGCGAGTATCCCTACACCCGCGGCGTGCAGGCCACCATGTACCGCGGCCGCCTCTGGACCATGCGCCAGTACGCCGGCATGGGGGATGCCGAGGAATCCAACAAGCGTTACAAGTATCTGCTCGCCAACGGCACCACGGGCCTTTCCGTTGCATTTGACCTCCCCACCCAGATCGGCCTCGACTCCGACAATCCGCTGGCGGTTGGCGAAGTGGGCAAGGTCGGCGTCGCCATCGACTCCATCGAAGACATGCAACGCCTGTTCGGCGGCATCGATCTGACGAAAATCTCCACCTCGATGACCATCAACGCCACGGCTGCGATCCTGCTGGCACTCTACGTGGCCGTGGCCAAGCGCCAAGGGGCCGACCTCCGCAAGCTCTCCGGCACCGTGCAGAACGACGTCCTCAAGGAATACATCGCGCGCGGCACCTACATTTATCCGCCGCAGCAGGCCATGCGCATCATCACTGACGTCTTCGCGTGGACCAACGAAAACGTCCCCGACTGGAACACGATTTCGATCTCCGGCTACCATATGCGCGAGGCCGGATCGACCGCCGTGCAGGAGGTCGCCTTCACGCTCGGCAACGGCATGGCCTACGTGCAGGCCGCCATCGACGCCGGCCTGGACGTCGACAAGTTCGCCCCGCGCCTCTCTTTCTTCTTCAACGCGCACAGCAATTTCCTCGAAGAAGTCGCGAAATTCCGCGCCGCCCGCCGTATGTGGGCGCGTATCATGCGCGAGCATTTCAAAGCGAAGAACCCCAAGTCCTGGATGCTGCGTTTCCACACCCAGACCGCCGGTTCCACGCTCACCGCCCAGCAACCGGAAAACAACATCGTCCGCACCGCGCTCCAGGCCCTGGCAGCCGTGCTCGGCGGAACGCAATCCCTGCACACCAACTCATTCGACGAAGCCCTAGCTCTGCCCACCGAGCAGTCGGCCCGCATCGCGCTCCGCACCCAGCAGATCATCGGCTACGAGTCCGGCGTTCCCCAGACCATCGACGCGCTGGCCGGTTCGTACTACATCGAGAGCCTGACCAACGAAATCGAGAAACGCGCCGCCGAATACCTCGGCAAGATCGAAGTCATGGGCGGAATGCTGCGCGCGGTCGAGCGCGGCTACGTGCAGCAGGAAATCCAGAACGCCGCCTACGAATACCAGCGTGCGGTCGACGAAGGCAGCGCGGTCGTAGTTGGCGTGAACCGTTTCGAACTGGAACAAGAGAAGCCCATCCCGATCCAGCGCATCGACGAAGCGCTGGAGTCGAAGCAGGTGGAGCGTCTAGGCGCCCTGAGAACGCGCCGCGACTCCGTCGCCTGGAGCGCAGCAATCCAGGGTGTGGAGGACGCGGCCCGCTCCGGCGCAAACCTGATGCCGCGCATCCTGTCAGCCGTCGAGGCGAACGCGACGGTCGGCGAAATTTCCGATTCCATGCGCAAAGTGTTCGGGGAGTATCACGAAGCGGTGGTCGTTTAAGCGCCTTCCGGGGCGATGCGCCGGCCTCGCACTGATCCCGGTCTGGGGGTGCCCCGTGGGGTCACCTGGTGCACGCGTCGGAACAATCCTGCGGAACCGGCACGTCACTCGACCGCCTGGGAGGGCCCCCTCGGCCGGGCCCGTTGGCCGCCGCAATGACAGTGGCCAAGCGCGTTGCCAGCCGCGCCCGTGCTGTCTCCAGCCCCCGCTCAGCAAGCGTTCATCTGCGCAATCTGGGGCCGCGCGTTGCCCGAGATCTCACAAGTACGACAGCCACCAATCCCTGCGCCGCTGTTTCAGCTGCGCGAACCAACGGCAAGGGAAGTACAGGATCCCGATCACGGTCATCCACATGAAATACACGAACGGCAGGTTGTAGCCATATCCCGGGGGCGCATCGCCAAAGATCGCGCCGTGGAAGAGCCACGCGACGGGCCCACCACGCGCCCCAGCCACCGCTACCGCCAGCCAATGAATTACGTACAGGTGCAGGACGTAGAAAAACATCGGCACACGACCAAATGTAAGCAGCGGTCCCGTGCCCCGTGGCACGTGGTCCTGGTCCAGCCAGGCTAGTAGCAGGAACGACGGTCCCAGCGTCATCAGCAGAAACTGCAGCGATGGCGGATACTTCTCCACATCCAGAAACAAAATGACCGTCTTCGCGACCGTGGGCTGGACGTGAAAATCTCCCTGCGAAACTCCGCCCAGACCGGCGGGCGGGTTGCCGTAGAGATTGGTCAGGCGCAGAAAGACAAACGCCATGATCATCGCCGACCCCAGCATCACCAGCAGCTGCCTGCGCCGCTCGCGCTCCATCCCATAAAGCTCTCCACACACGTAGCCCGCCGCCATCACGCCCACCAACGGGACCAGCGGAAACAGGACAAACTCCTGCCAGCCAAACGGCAGCACGACCCCGCCGCGGCGGTGCAGCAGCGTCCAGAGCCAGGCGAACGACCCAAACTGCTCCGGGCGTACGCGGCCGAGCAGATCGTGAAACGCGATCATCGCCAGCGATAGCGCGGCGATCCATTTCATCGGCAGACGCGCCACCGCGGCCATCACAATCATGGACGCGCCCAGCGCCCAGATCACGCCGAAGAATCCGAACGGAACTTGAAACGACCAAGCCGTCCCCACCACGGTGAATTCCAGAGCGACCAGCCACAGGCCCCGCGTCCACAGAAAGCGCGTGAGTTCCGCCGGAGTGCGCCGCCGCCCGTAGAGATACGCTCCCGTACCGGCCAGGAGAAAAAACATGGGCGCGCAGAAATGCGTGATCCAGCGCGTGAAGAACAGAGCGGTCCAGGTGCGAGTCAGAGTCTCAGGCTCGAACGGAACGTTGGTGAAGAAGTCGCGCGCATGATCGACCGCCATGACGACCATGATGAGTCCGCGAAAGATGTCCAGTGAGACGACCCGGGAGGCCGCGCCGCCAAGTCCGCGAATGGCGTTTGCGCCGGCGGCTGTGGCTGCACTCGACGATAAGCTGGTGGACATGGGCACGCTCCTTGCGCGCTGCCGGCTCTCCGGTCAGACGACGGCAGGGAAAGAAGGTGAGCCCTGACATTTTGTCAGTCGGAGATTGGGACGGAGGTTACCGCACAGGGACGCAGATTGGCCAGTGGCCTGCACCGCGATCCAGATCTCTCCTAACTCCGAACCCTAGGGAACGTCGGCCGTCGTCACGAGCACCGGCCTTGGTCCGCAGGTCGCGATCTACAAAGCAGACCCGTCGGTTCTTCGCGTGCGAGACCGACGGCAAGGGCAACTTCGTGGGCGCGCCCCATCCCTTGATCGGGCCCGGGCGGTCGCGTTCGGGCCGCCAGCCTGACGTCGCGACCGACGAGGACACTCCGAGCGAAGGGGGCCTGCTTGGGTGTTCGCCTCGATTCGATTGTTGGAGGGATGCAGGTTTGGATCCGTGGACGCTGCTCGCGTCGGGTCCTTCTCTCCAGCCCCGAATCCACTCTCCCGTGGAGAGGGGTTCGGCGAGTAGCCGGAGTTTCAGGGAATCGGCTTCGAAACGAAGGCCTAGCTGGAGACCTTGTACTCGCAGGCTTCGCGGCAGGCGCCGCAGTAGTACAGTCCGTCTTCCCACAAACGGACGTCGAGCTGTCCTTGGCAAAAGGCGCAGTACTTCTCACAATCACAGCGCTCTTCGATCTGTTCACACTGGCCGCAGCGAGCTTTGCTTTTGGTTGCCATAGGCAAACTGTAGCGCCGTTTGCATGAGCGGGGAACGTTCCGTTGGTAACCGGGAACGCGGCGCCTGGCTCCGGGCTTTAGGGCGAATACGGAACCCCGGACAGGGCACAAAGCTCCGTTTGACCCCACAAAAAACCGCGTGATAGGGTTATGAGTTTCACGACTCCGCAGCCCAGCCACTGCGCATCTGATCGAGGACTCCATTTGCCTGCTGTCGAGGCGACCACGCCGACCATCCGCAAGACTGCGCTGAACGCCGTCCATCGCCAGATGGGCGCCAAGATGGTCGCATTCAACGGCTGGGATATGCCCGTCGAATATCCCGCCTCGGGCGGCATCATGGCCGAGCACAACGCCGTCCGCACCGGCGCGGGCATCTTCGACGTCAGCCATATGGGCGACATCGGCCTCTCGGGGCCGGAGGCGCTGGCCGCCGTTCAGCACATCTCGATGAACGATGCGTCGCGGCTGGCGGTCGGGCAGGCGCAGTACTCGGCACTGCTCTATCCGCAGGGGACCTTCGTTGACGATGTCATCGTCCATCGCCTGGGTGAAGCTGAGTATCTGCTCGTGATCAACGCGGGCACGCGAGAAAAAGATTTCAACTGGGTTCGCGACCACACGCGCCAATTCAACTGCAAGGTCGAGCACCTGTCGGATGAGTTCACCCAGATTGCGATCCAGGGACCGAAAGGCGTGCAGATTCTGCAGAAGTTGACCGACGCGGACTTGGCGGGGGTGAAGTTTTACTGGGTCACCCGCGGGACCGTCTGCGGTCTCAACAACATTCTGATCGCCCGCACCGGCTACACCGGCGAGGACGGCTTTGAGATCTACATTCCCGCCGACCAGCGGATCAGCGTCGGGGTGTGGAACGAAGTGTTGGCAGCGGGGAAAGAGTTCGGCGCGATCGCGTGCGGACTGGGGGCGCGCAACACTTTGCGCCTGGAAGCGAAGTTGCCGCTGTACGGGCACGAGATTTCCGACACGATCAACGTCTGGGAAGCGGGCCTTGATCGGTTTATCAAGATGGAAAAGCCGGATTTCATCGGGCGCGCCGCCCTGGAAAAGGCAAAAGGTGATGGCCTCAACAAGACGCTGGTGGGGTTGGAGATGGTGGAGCGTGGCATCGCCCGCGACGGGTACAAGGTGCTCGACCCGGGTGGGACCGAAATCGGCTACGTTACCAGCGGGTCCCCGGCGCCATTTCTGAAGAAAAACATTGCGCTGGCCTACGTGCCGCCGAGCTCTGCTGGGTTGGGCACCGAGGTGAAAGTAGAAATCCGAGGGCAGGCCGTCGTAGCCCAAGTCGTGCCCACACCATTTTACAAGCGCCCGAAAGCCAAGAGCTGAAGGCCAAGAGCCAGGAGCTGAAAGCTAAATGCCCTACCCAACCGATCTGAAGTACACCAAAGAACACGAGTGGATTAAAGTCGACGGTTCGAGCGCGACCGTCGGAATTACGGATTACGCCCAGGATTCGCTGGGCGACATCGTCTTTGTCGATCTGCCCAAGCCGGGTTCGGAGATCACGGCCGGGAAGACCTTCGGCACGGTAGAGTCGGTGAAAGCCGTTTCCGACCTGTATGCACCGGCAACCGGTACCGTCACCGAGGTGAACGGCGATCTGGCCACGGCTCCCGAGAAGATCAACAAGGATGCGAATCACACCTGGATGCTGAAGGTGGCGCTCAAGAATCCAGCCGAACTGGGCGGCCTGCTTTCGGCCGCCGACTACGAGAAGTTCGTCAGCGAAGAGGGAGGGCACTGACGCTCGGTCGGCCCCCCACGCGAAAATTCCGATAAGTCTTTTGCTTGTGCGGCAAGTCGTGTTCCAGCTGTCGCAATCCAACGGACCTCGGGTTACATCTATATAAGGCCCTTATGCGCTATTTGCCTAAATCTCCCGCAGACCGCGAGGCGATGCTCAAAGCGATGGGCGCGCGTTCCATCGATGAATTGTTCGCGCCCATTCCCGCGGAGTACCGCCTCAATCGTGACCTGAAGGTCCCTCGCCAGATGGCCGAGTCGGAAATCGTCGACTGGTTCCGGCAGCGCTCCAAGGAAAACGGCGTCGAGTACACCAGCTTCCTGGGCGCCGGCGCCTACCTGCACTATCGACCCGTGATCATCGACTCGCTGATCTCGCGCGGCGAGTTCCTTACTGCTTACACGCCCTACCAGGCGGAGATCTCGCAGGGAACGTTGCAGGCGATCTTCGAATTCCAGACCATGATCTGCGAACTGACCGGCATGGAGGTAGCCAATGCTTCCATGTACGACGGTTCGACGGCTGCGGCTGAGGCCGCGATGATGGCGGTCCGCGTCACAGGACGCAATTCGGTGCTGGTCGCGACCAGCCTTCATCCCGAGTATCGCGAGGTGCTCGCCACCTACGCCCATCATCAGGGAATGCCGCTCGCAACCGTCGGATACACCGACGTCGGCCGCGTGAACCTGAAAGCACTCGAGCCGGCGATTACGCCGGACACGGCTTGCGTGCTGATCCAGTCGCCGAATTTCTTCGGAACGGTGGAAGACGTCGCGGCCATCGCTGAGATTGCGCACAGGCGCGGCACGATGCTGGTGGTTTCCATCGCGGAAGCAGTGTCGCTTGGGATTGTAGAACCACCCCGTGACGCCGACATTGTCGCCATGGAAGCGCAATCGTTCGGCGTGCCGGTTGGTTTCGGAGGCCCCTATTGCGGCGTAATCGCGACTCGCGAAAAATTCGTTCGCCAGATGCCGGGCCGTCTGGCCGGGCAGACCACCGACCGCAACGGCAAGCGCGGTTTCGTGCTGACGCTCGCCACCCGCGAGCAGCACATCCGGCGCGAGAAGGCGACCTCGAACATCTGCACCAACCAGGCTCTGGTCGCCTTGATGGTCAACATTTTCATGACCGTCTATGGCAAGGTGGGCCTGAAAGAACTGGCCACGCAGAACCTGGCCAAGACTGCCTATGCCGCCGACCAGTTCGGCAAGCACGCCAGCGTTCTGTTTTCCGGCGCGCCGCGCTTCAACGAATTGGTCGTGCGGACCAGCGAGGATCCTTACGTCATCAACAGCCGGTTGCTCGGCCACAAACTGGTGGGCGGACTTCCGCTGAAGAAGTTCTATCCGGAACTCGGCAATGCCGCGCTCTGGTGCTGCACCGAGATGACCACGCGCAGTGCCATCGACACCGCGGTCGGAATGCTGGCCGAAAGCGAAGCCGAACAACCCAGCGGCGAGCACGCGGTCGAGGAGGTGGCGCGATGAAGCACCCAACGCCCAAGGCCACCCGGCATGTGAATCAGAACGAGGGTCTCATCTTCGAGAAGTCATCGTCCGGGAAAGCCGCCTGGAAACTGCCGCCGCTCGATGTCCCCGAAGTCGACACCGCCAAACTGCTGGGCGTTTCCGAACGGAAAGACTTGGGCCACCTGCCCGAGGTCAGCGAGATTGAGATCATCCGCCACTTTACCCGGCTTTCCACCTGGAACTACGCCATTGATCTTGGCATGTACCCGCTCGGCTCCTGCACGATGAAGTACAACCCGCGCGTGAATGAGGTCGTGGTGCGGTTGGAAGGCCTGGCCAACGGCCACCCCTACCAACCGGAAAAGATTTCGCAAGGCGCGTTGCGCATCATGCAGACGCTGAGCGAATGCCTGATCGAGATCACCGGCATGGACGCCATTACCTTGCAGCCCGCCGCCGGAGCGCATGGGGAACTGACCGGCCTGCTGATGGTGCGCGCCCACCACCACGCGAAAGGAAATCCGCGCAAGAAAATCCTGATCCCCGACTCTGCGCACGGCACCAATCCCGCGACTGCTGCCATGGTCGGTTACTCCGTCGAGAACCTGAAGTCCAACGAGCGCGGCATGGTCGAGGTGTCGGCACTCGAAGCACAGATGAACGACGAGGTCGCCGCGCTCATGCTGACCAACCCGAACACGCTCGGCGTGTTCGAGCAGGAGATCCACAAGATCGCCCAGATCATGCACGCCAAGGGCGGCCTGCTCTACATGGACGGCGCGAACATGAATGCGCTCGTCGGCAAAGTGCGCCCCGGCGACTTCGGTGTGGACGTCATGCACCTCAACCTGCACAAGACCTTCTCCACGCCGCACGGCGGAGGTGGCCCCGGATCCGGACCGGTGGCGGTGAAGAAAGCGCTGGAACCTTTCCTCCCGAAACCGGTGGTGGTGCAAACCGCCGATGGCACGCTGGGTTTTGAATACAACCGCCCACAGTCGGTAGGCCGCGTGCGTTCTTTCTACGGGAACTTCGGAATGTTCGTGCGCGCCCTGGCCTACATCCTAGCCAATGGCCCTGATGGCCTGCGCCAGACCACCGAAGACGCAGTGCTCAACGCCAATTACATCCGCAAGGGTTTGGAAGGCGTCTACGACTTGCCCTACTCCACGCCCAGCATGCATGAAGTCGTCTTCAGCGACCGGCTGCAGGCAAAGAACGGCGTGAAGACCATGGACATCGCCAAGCGTCTGATCGACTATGGCTTCCATCCCTATACGACGGCGTTTCCTCTGATCGTGCCCGGTGCGCTGATGATCGAGCCCACCGAGAGCGAAGACAAAGCAGAGATGGACCTGTTCATCGACGCGATGAAATCGATCGCGCAGGAAGTGGAAGAAGATCCGCAGACGGTGCTGGATGCGCCGCATACCACGCGGGTCTCGCGACTGGATGAAACGGCTGCTGCCCGAAAGCCGGTGCTGCGCTGGAGACCTGGGGTAAAGGCCTAACCGCACCCCGGGGCACGGAGGGATCAACCGGGGAACAGGGGGGCGCAAAGAAAGCGCCTTGCCCAGGGTTGCCCCGAAGAGAACGAAAAGCCAAGGGCCGGCCAGCAAGGACACAAAGGGCACACGAAGGACTTGTGGGCTCTTCTGTTTGCGCCTGCGCCCCGCGCTTTAGCTCTTTCTTGACGTTACGGCGAAGAAAGCCTTCGCTTCCTGCTCGACATTCTTGCTCCCGCAATGCGGGCAGACGATTTGATCCTTGTCGTGTTCGTTCAGGGTGAGAACTTTCTCGAATTCCTTCTGGCAAGCGTGGCAGACGTAATCGTACACGGGCATGGGCACCTCCCGCGGAATGCTCTGTGAAGGGAACTACAGGAGAATTCTAGTCCTTTTCGCCGAAAGCGGCTGGTGATTTGTGCCCAGTGGCGACGGTCGAAGACGTCGGGCGCGAAGGTCCGCAAAGGACGCGAAGAAAAGCTTCACCCCAGGGGAGCATGGGGGGAACGTTCACATTCTTCGGCTGCGCGAGCTAGGGTCTTGTCACGGGTGCTGTGACGAAGCCGGCGGCTCGCTCCGGGCAGCAGACGCGGACAGGAGTCTGCGCGCCACGTTTGCCGTTCCCCCCGGGGCCATCTGTGGTTCCAACGCGTTGCTACTTCTTTTCTGAAATCTCGATCGTCGCCCGGGTATTCTCCCAGTCGAGGTACATGTGGCATCCGGTGCCCATCTCGTGGAACGAGATCGTGAAATTCTCGACCGGGGCGGAGGTCTTTGAGACGCTCATATCGAAGCGGCCGATTTCATCGGCTTCGTACTTGTACGGGATGCCCCACTCGGCATTCTTCTTGTTGATGATCAGCGACCATTTGTCCTGGTTGGGGACCGTGAAAATGGTGTAGCTGCCGGCCGGAATCTCTTTGTCGCCGATGCTCAGGTTGGCGTCGGTGACGAAGGTGGTGGCTTCATTGGCGCCTGTCCGCCACACCTGTCCGTAAGGGACGAGTTCCCCAAAAATCTTGCGGCCCTTGGCGCGCGGGCTCGAGTAGGCCACCTTGATGCTCTTGCCGTCGGCAAACTTGCACTGCGCACTGGCGGCCGGACTGGGACGTTGTTTCTCGGCGCCCATCTGGGCGGCTGCACATATCGTGAGCGTTAAGACGATACAGGTCAGAAATGCGATTCGTTTCTGCACGAGGTTCTCCTTGTTGAGCGTTGAGCAAATTGGCGGTCAGCCATTGGACGTTCGAGGTGGGATTGGGTGATCGGTCGAAGGCATGGTTGCTTCCGAGATGCCCAATGCGAAGTGACAACCCGCTGCTGCCGTTTTGGGCGCCGCCATTATCTCTCAGCGGGCACCCACGTTACAATCGACCCATGCCGGTATTCGACGAGAAGCAGGAAGAACTGGAGCACTACGAGACCATGATGGGCGTCCCGCGCGGACGCCTGGCGGTCGCGATGGACCTGGTCACTGACGCAATGGCCCTGGTCGGGCAGCACGGTGTCTACTGCCAGAGCCAGCGCTGGCCGGGCAAGCCGGTGATGGATATTCAGATCATCATGAAAGGTTTGACCGACGCGAAGGAGCTGATCCAGAGCGTGATGGAGGAGCTGAAAAAGAATGGCGCGGCGGTGGACGGGCAGCGATGAGAAACAGCGCTGAGCCGCGGCGGCGCGGCGCGGGCCCGCGCACAGCGATGCTGCGATTAACGACTGGTGGTGTAACTTTGCGTCGTTACGGAAACCGGATGAGGCAGCCTTCTACGGCGTCACCGTGACCATCACCACCGCATGCGACGCCACGGTCGCGGCAAATTTCCCGGTAAATTTTCCCAGATCCTTTTGCTGCCACAAGTCGCGCACTGCCGCCGACAAATGTTCGGGATAGGCGAGGTCCTCCCAGTGCACCGTGAGCTCCTGATCCGCGGCCCCGCGATTGAACAGGATCACCGCCCGTCCGCCGCCCCGGAGCGGCCGCGCCCATACTTCCAGATCGCCATCTTTGCGAACGCGATGGCCCTGGCGTCCGAGCGGGTCCTGGCCGACTGCGATCACGTCCTTGTTGGTGAGGATGTCGTGGATCTCGGGCGTCATGTTGCGCAGGTCATTGCCGGCGATCAGCGGCGCCGCCAGCATCGCCCACAGGGCGAAGTGCGAGCGGTACTCAGTGGTCGTCATGCCGCCGTTGCCAACCTCCAGCATGTCGGGGTCGTTCCAGTGGCTGGGGCCAGCGTAGGAGTAGATCGCGTCCTCCGCGTCCACAATATCGACCATGCCCCAGGAGCAGCAGTCCCCGGGCTTCCATTCTTTCTTGCCGGACCAGCGATCCTGGATGTCACCGGTCGTGCGCCACAGGTTGCCGCCCACTTCTGTCCCCCATAGCCATGGCTGGTGCGAGCCCCACTCGCAGATGCTCAGCACGATCGGCCGCCCGGCGGCGTCGAGCGCGTTGCGAATGTTGGCGTAGGCGGCCTTGGCGTCCTGTGTGCTGGTGTGGCACCAGTCATATTTCAGGTAGTCGACGCCCCACGCAGCGTACTGGATCGCGTCCTGATACTCGTGGCCGAGTCCGCCGGGACGTCCGGCGCAGGTCTGCGAGCCCGCGTCCGAATAAATGCCAAACTTCAGGCCCAGCGAGTGAACGTAATCGGCCAGCGCCTTGATGCCGGAAGGGAAGCGCTTGGAGTCGGGGACGATGTTGGCAGCTTGGTCGCGCTCAACCTGCCAGCAATCGTCGATTACGACGTACTGGTAGCCGGCATCTTTCATTCCGGACTTCACCATGGCGTCGGCCATGCCCTTGATCATGTCCTCGCTGACGTTGCAGCCAAACTTGTTCCAACTGTTCCATCCCATGGGCGGAGTCAGGGCGAGGTTGGCGGAGACCGAGGGCTTGTCCTCGGCGTGGAGGACTGAAGCGAGCACGACCAGGGCCAGCAGCAGGCAATCGTATGTAATCGTTTTCATAATGGGCACAGACAGTTGTATCAAAGTCGCAAGACGAGGGGAAGAACCGATCACTACGATGAGAAGGGCCAGGCTCAGACCATCTCGCTTCGCCCCGCTGTGCCCCGGTGGCTCTGGGGGTGCGCCTTAGCCTTCAGCTCAGCGCATACTTGCCGACTTCGATCGTCCGCTGTGCGATCTGCTGGCGCAGTTCCACCGTGTTGAACGGCTCGTATTTGGCCAGCCGCCGCAGGATCGCCAATTGCGTGCGCAGCATGTCGCCCTCGGCCACGGCGGCGATGACTTTCTTGGCGGCGGCATCGACCTTCTCCATGGCGGTCGTCAGGTAGACGCGCGTCATCGCGATCGCCAGGGCCGCGCTCTTCTCGCCTGAGCTCTCGACGAGTTTCTGCGCGCGCAGCACGGCCGATTCCATCGCGTAGGTCTCGATGGTCATGTCGGCGATGGCGCCCATGATCTCCTGCTGGTCCTGGATCGCCTGCAGGTATTTCTGTGTCGCAGCTCCGGCGGCGAACAGGCCGAGCTTCTTGGCCTGGGTCACCAGTTTGCGTTCTTCCGCGAGCGGGCCTTCGATCTCGTCGCCCATGCTGGGGCCGGAGAGCACTTCATCCATAAGCTTCTTGATGGCGGGCATCAGCGGGAGCTGGCCGCTCAGGGCGCGTTTCAGCAGGAAGCCGGTGATGATGAGCCGGTTGATTTCGTTGGTGCCTTCGAAGATGCGGTTGATGCGGGCGTCGCGGTAGGCGCGCTCGGCCGGATATTCCTCGACGAAGCCGTATCCGGCGTAGATCTGCATGGTCTCGTCGACCACATAGTCGACCATCTCCGAACCCCAGACTTTGATGATCGAGCACTCGACCGCGTATTCCTCGATCGCCTTGCGCGTCTCTCTGGCCGCATCGGCGCCGGACTTGTCGACCTCGTTGAGCGCCACGTCCATCATGCCGACGGTGCGGTAGACCAGCGACTCGCCCACGTAGATGAGCGTGGCCATGTTGGCGATTTTTTCGCGGATCAGGCCGAAATCGGCGATGACCTTGTTGAACGCCTTGCGCTGCTTGGCATAGCCGACAGCATTCTCGAGCGACACGCGCGCTCCGCCCACGCACATCGCGCCCAGTTTGAAGCGTCCGACGTTCAGGATATTGAAGGCGATGACGTGTCCCTTGCCAATTTCGCCCAGCAGGTTTTCGACCGGTACCTTGCAGTCATTCAAGATGATGGGACAGGTGGACGATCCGCGGATGCCCATCTTGTGCTCTTCGGCGCCCACCGAGAAGCCGGGGCAGGTTCGCTCCACCAAAAACGCTGAGAACTTCTCGCCATCGACCTTGGCAAAGACGGTGAAGAGGTCGGCGAAGCCGGCGTTGGTGATCCACATCTTCTCCCCGTTCAGGATGTAGTGCTTGCCGTCTTTGGAAAGCTCGGCGCGCGCGCGGCAGTTCATGGCGTCGGAGCCGGAAGTCGACTCCGAAAGTGCGTAGGCGCCGACGATTTCGCCGGCCGCCAGCTTGGGCAGGTACTTCTTCTTCTGTTCTTCGGTGCCGAAATAGACGATGGGCAGGGTGCCGATGCCGGAGTGTCCGCCCCAGGTGGTGGCAAAGCCCGCGTACTTGGCGATGTGGTCGGCGATCACGGCGGCCGTGACCTTGTCCATCTCCAGGCCGCCGTAGGCTTCGGGAATCTCGGCGCCGCTCAGGCCCAGGTCGCCGGCCTTTTTCAGCAGGTCGCGCGTGACCTGGAACTCCTTGTGCTCGATCTTGTCGACGTTGGGGAGAATCTCGTTGACGGCGAATTCCTCGGTCGTCTGCCCGATCAACTGATGCTGCTCGGTGAAGTCTTCCGGGGTGAATATCTCGGACGGCTGGCGGTCTTCGAGAAGAAACGAGCCGCCGGAGATCTTGGATTTAGGAATTGCCGTAGTCGCCATGTTGAGAAAAACCCCTTCTTAATCGCAAACGAAGCGCGGGAACGCGAACGAAAGCCGAATCTTAGGAGCTTCGCGGTTCAGTCTGTCCAAATTTGCGCCCTTGACGAACCGCTCTGGGCCATTGTTCAGGTGTACCACGTTGAAGTCTATAAGGAGTCCAAACGATTTGCCACCCAACGTAAGGTACCAAAGAACCTGGGCATGATGTACCAGCACGACGGTGTCTGCGGAATTCAGTTCAACGACGGGATCTTCCGCCAGCAGGTCCGATGCCATAGTCAAGATCGAGATGCACTCCGTCGTGGAACACCGGGAGCCGACCTGGGCTTCGGATCCGACGTCCGCCTTGTCGGGTTCGTGCTGACAGCAGGTCTTAGGTTAGATTCTCGAAAATCCCGGCCGCCCCCATACCTCCGCCCACGCACATCGTCACCATGCCGTAGCGAGCGTTCCGGCGCTTGAGTTCTCGAATCATCGAAGCGGCGAGCTTCGCGCCGGTGCATCCCAGCGGATGCCCCAACGCGATCGCGCCGCCGTTGGGATTGACCTTCTCCGGATCCAGCCCGGCTTCTTTCATCACCGCCAGCGACTGCGCCGCGAACGCCTCGTTCAGTTCGATCACGTCGATGTCGGACAGCTTCAGACCCGCCAGCTTCAGCGCCTTCGGGATCGCGAACACCGGTCCGAGCCCCATCTCTTCCGGCTTGTATCCTGCTGTCGCGAATGACACGTAGCGCGCCAGGGGCTTGACGCCGAGCGTCTGGGCACGCTCCGCCGACATCATCACCGTCGCCGCCGCGCCATCTGACATCTGGGACGAATTGCCTGCTGTCACGATGCCTTTCGCATGAAAGGCCGGCTTCAGCCCGAGCAGCGCCTCGAGCGACGTGTCCGCCCGCGGCCCTTCATCCACCTTGAACAAAATCTCCTGGCGTACCGGTTTCTTGCCGTTCGGCGTCGTGAAGCTCACCTGCACCGGGACGGTCTCGTCAGCGAACTTGCCGGCCTCGATGGCTGCCAGCGCTTTCTGGTGGCTGCGCAGCGAGAACTCGTCGCTTTGCTCACGCGTGATTCCGAAGCGCTGTCCCACTCGCTCGGCGGTCAGGCCCATCGAGAGATACGCGCCGGGGTAGTGATCCACCAGCCACGGGTTGGGCGAGATCTTGTTGCCGCCCATCGGGATCATCGACATGGACTCGGTCCCGCCCGCCACCATGATCTCCGCACCTCCCGCCTGAATGCGCTCGGCCGCCATGGCGATCGACTGCAGCCCCGACGAGCAGAAGCGATTGATCGTCAGCGCCGACACCTCGACCGGCAGCCCGGCCCGCAGCGAGGCGATGCGGGCCACGTTCATCCCTTGCTCACCTTCGGGCATGGCGCAGCCCAGGATCACGTCTTCGATTTCCTTGGGATCGATCTGGGGCACGCGTTCGAGGGCTCGTTTGATCGCGACAGCGGCCATTTCATCAGGGCGGGTAGCCCGCAGCGTGCCCTTGAAAGCTCGGCCCACCGGAGTACGAACAGCGGATGCGAGGATGACGTCTCTCATAATCAGTTCTCGGGTAAAGTCTCAGTTCTCGGTTGTCAGTTCCCAGTTAGGGATACCGGGGTCTCGCTTGAGATACTCCTTAGATGCAGCTCCCCCCAACAATTTCACATTAAGTGAGCCGCCACTGAAGAGCATTTCTTCCAGGGCAGCATCCAGAATATTGACTCCCCAGGCTTCCCCGATCGTTTTACCCGCGGCTGCAAGCTTCTTCGAATCGCGGCAGCCCGGGCGTCGGCTTCTTCAAAACGAAAACCGTCGTCCACGGACCCGCCGAGAGCGTTTCTAAGCCACTTTCCACGGCGCCAATTCCCCGCTCAATTCCTCAGGGTCTTGCCCGTCTTCAGCGTGAACTGGATTCGCTCCTGCGTCTTTTTCTCGCCGCACAGCGATTTGAAGCCCTCGCGCTCCAGGTCCAGGATGTACTGCTCGCTCACGGGCGTGCCCGGCGTGAGATTGCCGCCGCACAACACTTCGGCGACCTGGTTGCCGATTTTGACTTCGTGGTCGCTAATGAAGTCGCCCTGCCGCATCAGGTAGACGCCCATCTTGAGCGTCGCCAGAACGTTCTCGCCCGGGGCGGGGATATCGGTACGCATCACCGGGGCGTGGTAGCCGGCCCGTACCAGCTCGAGCGCACGGGCCTTCGCATCGGCCAGGACGCGCTCGCGATTCATGCTGATGTCGTCGAAATCTGACAGGAAGCCGAGCGCTCGCGCCTCGTGCGCAGAAGTGGCGACCTTCGCCATGGCGATCGTCTCGAAGGCACGCTTCATGGCTTCGAGCAATTCAACCGACTCCCCGCGACCGTCGGGACGGATCGAACTCGCGCTGTCGATGGCGCGCAGTAACATCTCCTTGCATCCGCCGCCTCCCGGCAGCAGGCCAACGCCGACTTCGACCAGGCCCGTGTACAGCTCCGCGTGTGGCTGGCGTGCGGGCGCGTGCAGCGAGATTTCCGTGCCGCCGCCCAGCGTCAGGCCGAACGCGCCCACCACGACCGGCTTGGACGAGAATTTCACCGCTTGCGTCATGCCCTGGAACTGGCGGATGACCATGTCGACTTCATCCCACTCCTGCTCCTGCACAGCCATCAGCAGCAGCATCAGGTTCGCGCCCACGGAAAAATTCTGCGCGTCGTTGGTGATCACGAACGCGTCGAAGGCGTCGCCGGGACCGCCCGGCTTCAACGTCTGTGTGATCAGGGAGATGATGTCGGTGCCGAGCGTGTTCATTTTGGAATGGAACTCGAGGCAGCCCACGCCGTCGCCCAGATCGATCAACGACGCGCCCGAGTTTTTCTTCACCACGCCGTTCGATTTCTTCGCCACCGTCACCGACCACACGCCTTCAGGAACGGTGACCGGTTGCCAGTTGCAGGTAGCCAGGTCGAAGTACGCGCGCCCGGAAGCGGTCTTCCCGTCGTCTGCGTACCAGGATTTCTGGCCCGAAGTCAGCAGCTTCTCGACGTTCGCTGCCACCGGCTTGCCTTCCTTCTTCATGCGCGCGACGGTGGCTTCCACGCCGGCCGCATCCCACAACTCGAAAGGGCCCATCTCCCAGTTGAATCCAAGCTTCATGGCGCGATCGATCTCGACGACGGTGTCAGAAATTTCCGGAATGCGGTTGGCGGAATAGGTCCAAAGATCCGACAGGGCCGCCCACAGGAAGGCGCCCGCCTGGTCGCCTTTCTGCGGGCCACCACCCTCAAGCCCGAGCAGCATGCGCACGCGCGCGCCCGTCTGCTCGACGTTTTTCGCCATCTCGAGGGCAGGGAACCGGGGCTTCTGGCGCGGGTGGTACTCAAGCGTCTTCCAGTCCAGTGCGAGGCGTTCTTCTTTGCCGTCCGCTCCCTTGGATTTCTTGTAGAAGCCACCCTTGGTCTTGTCGCCCAGCCATTTGCGGTCGAGCATCTGGCGGTAGAAATCGGGTAACTGGAGGTCGCCGCGCTCGTCCAGCTTGGCGGACGGGAGGGTCCGCCCCACGCCGGTCATGTTCCCGACCACGTGGCTCAGGATGTCGAGCCCGACCAGGTCGATGGTGCGGAAGGTCGCCGACTTCGGCCAGCCGACGGGCGCGCCCGTGAGCGCGTCGACGTCTTCGATGGACAGGTCCAGCTGCTGCATTAGGCGCATGACGTTCAGCACGGAAAACGTTCCAATGCGGTTGCCGATGAAGTTGGGGGTGTCTTTGGCGAACACCACGCCCTTGCCGAGACGCAGGTCGCTGAAGTGCGCGACTGCATCGACCAGCGCGCGATCGGTGTCGGGCGTGGGAATCAGCTCCAGGAGGCGCATGTAGCGTGGCGGATTGAAGAAGTGCGTTCCGAACCACGACCGGCGGAAATCCGTCGGGAATCCCTCAGCAATCTTGCCGACCGGCAGGCCGCTGGTGTTGGTCGTGATCATGGTGCCGGGCTTGCGGAGCGCGTCAACTTTCTGCAGCAAGGTGCGCTTGATGTCGAGGTTTTCGACCACCGCTTCGATGATCCAGTCCACCTCGGCGAGCTTGTTGAGGTCATCCTCGAAGTTGCCCACGCTCACGAGCTTGGCGAGCGAGGTCTCAAAGAAGGCGGCGGGCTTCGATTTCCTTGCGGCGTCGAGTCCGGCAACGGCGATCCGGTTGCGCGCAGCTCCGTCGGCGTCGGGCGGCACGATGTCGAGCAGGTAGCTGGGTACGCCTGCGTTGGCGAAGTGGGCGGCGATGCGGGCGCCCATGGTTCCAGCGCCCAGGATTGCGACCTTATGGATGCGTTTCATGCAGGAATGACTCCGGTGAATGGCCGCGGGGCGCGGCTTGAAAACTGCCCACTGTTAAACCACAAAAAATATGAGGGGTCACGAAGGCAACCATTCTAAAGGATTCGGCGAGTCGGCGACTGTGATAAGGGAGCCGGGCGCCTCAGGGCAGCTTGTCGATCGCCCAGTCGCTCCCGGCTCTGACCACGACCAGCGCGGAGGTCCGCGGGTGCATCCACTTGTGGGCGTGCCCGGAGGGTTTGTGGAACAGGGTGACCGGGAACTGGTAGCGGTTCGATCCCAGCTTTCGTCCGCGGCCGATTTCGAAGCTCTCCCGCGTGATGGCGCCCGAGGAGAAGAACTCCTGCACAGCGTTCTGGCGGGTGCGCTGCTTGACGCGGTCGGTCAGCAGCAGGATGCCGGCTTCTTCGTCCCGGGTTTGCCAGGCCTGCAGGAAGCGGTCGGCAGTGGCCAGGGCGGAGATGTAATCCTGATCGACCGCGGATCGAATGGAGCCGCGGGACTTACCGGCCAATGGCATCGTCGGCAGAGTGAAGAACAGCAGAGATGGGAATGCCAGCCGTATGAGGCGCACGACAAATCCCCTGGAGGCGACGGGAGGCACTGTCTTACTTAGCACGGCGCGGGGAGAGGGAGGAATGGCAATTGAGATTCCCGGGGCAGGGACGACGGAAGCGGTTTCATCGTCTGACGCGAAAAAGCGGATAGCCGTTTCTTTCCCGGCAGCAGCGGGGAAACTTCATTCTCGGAGAGCAGGCGACCTCAGGGCCGGAAGCCCGCGTTGATCCTGCGCTTGGCGCGGCGCTTCAGCCGAGGGGGCCGCTCTTCGACGGCGCGGCCAGCGCGATTGCGGCCAAGCCCCGATGCAAACCGAAGTCTCGCAGGGTTGGGGCGTGCCCGATGGGACCGGCGTTCCGGCGGGGGTTGAGCCATGCCCAAAAACACGACCGGCGCGTACCGAATTAGATGTGGGGTGAGGATGGCATCGATACGCGCCCTATTCAGTTAATCTCAGACTAGGCGCGCGCCTTCGTGATGTCAAGGAAAATCGTTTTTGTAGTGGTCACGAGATCAATTTCGCGATCACAAAGGCGGTCCCCGCCGCAAGTCCACCGATCACCACGGTTTGTGACGCGCCCCGGAGCGGCGCCGTGCCCGTGAAACGCGCTTTCATGTAGCCAAATGCGCCCAGTGCCGCGAGCGTCACCGCCGCCGACCACAGCAGACCGTGCCAGGCGTTCCCCAGGACCATGTAGGGTGAGAGCGGAATGAATCCGCCCGCCACGTAGGACAGCGCAATGGTCGACGCGCTGGTCACGGCTCGCTTCGGGTCGGGCGCTTCCAGTCCCAGTTCGAAGCGCATCATGAAATCCACCCACTCCTTGGGACGCTTGCTCAGCGCATCGACCACGGGAGTGGCTTCCTGTGTGGTCAGCCCGTAGTGTTCGAACAGCTCCTTGACTTCTTCCTTTTCGGCCTCGGGGATCTCGACGATCTCGCGCTCTTCGCGCAGCTTTTCCTGGTTGTAATGCTCGGCGTCGCCCTTGGCGGCGAGGTATCCGCCCAGGCCCATCGCGATGGAGCCGGCCGCAATTTCCGCCAGCCCGCCAATCACGATCAGCCGCGTCGAACTCACTGCGCCCGAAAGGCCCGCGGCCAGCGCGAACGGCACAGTGAGGCCGTCGGCCATGCCAATCACCACATCGCGAACGAACAGGCCGGCGGTGAAATGCTTTTCCGTGTGTGGAGTGAGCGGCATCTGTCTTTCAGACCTCCGGATGAGATTTCAGATACTCCTGGGCCTTGCGCACGACCTGCCGTTCGCCGCCGTAGGCGAGCTTCGCGGGGGCTTCTTCGAGCGGAAGCCAGAGCGCGCGCCGCACTTCCACGCGCATGTCCCGAGCCACATCGTCAATGCGTCCGGCCTGGTAGCGCAGCAAGTAGAAACTCACGACCTTGAAGACGCGTTGCTTGTCGCCCCAAGAGCGCACATAAACGTAGCGGATATCGGCGAGCTTCGCGATGAAGGCGGCGGTCACGCCGGTCTCTTCCTGGACCTCGCGGAGAGCGGCGGCTGCGGGTTTCTCGCCGGGATCGACCAGGCCCTTGGGCAGGGCCAGAACGGCGTTCCGGGAGGCTTTTCTGCGGCCGCCGGAGGGGGTGGCCCCGGGTGAAAGCTCCGAGCCCTCTTTTTCCGGTTCAATGGCGGCGATCCACCAGCTGCCCGACATAGGCCGGATCACCACGCCGCCCGCTGAAAACTCGCGCACCATGCGCCCCAAGTTAACAGGATTAAAGCAGTTCGTCACGGCAGAGAGGTGGAGACGCGTCGTCCCAGTACACAGATCGCTTACCGACCGGTCGTTTCACCGGAGCGGGGGGATAACCTTTCCCCCTAACCGGATCGGTTCGTCCTTGCGGCCGGTGCGGGCGACGGTGCCCGCGCCCCCAACCAGAGGTAACGTCGGCCCCCAACCAGAGGTAACGAAAGATAGCACCAAAGTGGTCTGCATCACTTGCGCGATCAGTGGCATCTTAAGGGGCAGCTAGGGCGGTAAGGTTTCCGGGTAACCGGGATGTGGGGCTCCGGTGAAGTCGTTTAAGGGAATCATTCGGTCGGTCCAGGCCTTTGGCAGGGAGCTTTCCCGGCTCTCGGTGGTGTCCGAAGCCACGCCCGCAACGCCTGGAATTGGAGTCGCCCTGGGTGGCGGATTCGCCCGCGGCATCGCCCACGTCGGCGTCCTGAAAGTTCTCGAAGAAGAGAAAATTCCCATCGATTTTATCGCCGGCACCAGCGTGGGTGCGCTGATCGGCGCCGCCTACTGCAGCGGTCTTTCCACCGCAGAGTTGGAAGACGTTGCGCACCGCGTGCGCTTCAAGACCTTTGCCCGCTGGACGCTTTCGCGCCACGGCTTCGCCACCAACCAGCGCATGATCGGCTTCCTGAACAGCATCCTGAAAGTGAAGTCCTTCGAGGAACTGCGCATTCCGCTCGCGGTTGCGGCCACCGACCTGAGCACCGGAGAGGGGGTCGTGTTCCACTCCGGTGCTCTGGTCGACCCGGTGCGCGCCAGCTGCGCCTATCCCGGCATGTTTTTGCCCGTAAACATTCGCGGACGCTGGCTGGTGGATGGCATGCTGGCCCACGCGGTCCCGGCCCGACCACTGCTCGAAATGGGAGCGAAGAAGGTGTTGGCGGTTCACTTGAAGGGCCGGTGGACGAACGGGGAAGCGCCTCGCCACCTTTTCGACGTGATCGGACAATGCTTCGCGATCGCCCAGGACATGTGCTCTAGCCACTGGAGAGAAGCCTCCGACCTGATTCTCGAGCCGGACGTGAACGGCTTCGAGTACGACGCGTTCCAACACACGCCCGCGCTCATCAAAGCGGGAGAAGTGGCGACCCGGCAGGCAATGCCGCTGATCAGGAAGTGGCTCGAGACCCGCCCGCCGCTGGCGAACGCGAAAGCCGCGAGGGCTTTGGTGCAGGCCGCGACCATGCCGGCGGATTGAAAAGACGAGCGTCGGTCTTGGTCTCAGATCGATCGGGCGAGCGACCTCCAGACCCCTGGTTTACTTGGTTCCGGGTTGCACCTTCCGATACGGCTCGAAGTCTCCCCAGATGTGTTTCACGGACTCGGCCTCGAAGGTCTTGGTTACAGGTTTGTCCGGCTCCTTGACCGAGTAGACCTCCAGAGCGACCTGGGCACATTGCGGGGAAATTGCGTCGGGCGGATAGGTGTACCAGCCTTCGTAGGTGGCGTCGTTCACGCGAATGTAGGCGTTCTGACCTTCTACCGTGAGCGGCGTGCGGCCGGGCAGGATCGGCTCGACTTCGTTCGGGCCGCACAGCAAGCGCATTTTCAGAAAGTCGGCTTTGAAATGCATGGTGGTCGGAGCCAGGCCTCCGGTGGCCATTCCTTCGCCGAGCGACTTCATCCAGGCCGTGCGCAGTCGCGGCCGGGCTGCAATGCGAATCACGGGATCGTACTTGGCTTCCAGGTCGCTGGCTGGGTGCGCTTGCTCGGCCGGGGCGCCGGACTTCCGGGCGCGCTTCTCGCGTTCCTTTTCGGCGCGGTTGAGGCGCTCCTGCGCGACTTCGAACGACGTCACCGGCGTGACCACCTCGACGTCGAATTCACCCAGGCTGAAGTAATAGACCTTCTTCTCCCATCTTGCGGTGCCGAGCGCCCGAAGCCCATCGGCCGGGTACTTGATCGCCGGAATTACAGGAAGCAGTCGCGCCGATGGCGGGGCTGCAGTCGCAGCTTTGGTCTTCGCTTCCGCCAGGGTTTCAGTGGCCACCCTGATCGGAACGATACCTGACAAGCCGGGACCCGATGCGCGGCCCGTGCCATAGGTGGTGATGCCGACGACCATCCCGCTCGAGTTGAACAGCGGGCCGCCCGAGTTTCCGGGATTGATGTTGATATCGGAAATGATGGTGTCGGCAGAAACCTTGCTGACGATCCCGCTGGTCAGCACTTTCTCCTGATCGAGCGGATTGCCGATCGTGAAGACGCGCTCGCCCTCGAGCAGAGTGCCTTCGCCCTTGGCGATCGGTGCGACCACCGCTTCGGGTATCGGACTCAGGTTGACGCGCAACACCGCGACATCTTTCTGCTCGTCTTCGGCGAGAAGTTCCGCGGTAACTTTTCGCGTGCCGTCGAATTGCGCGGCCAGATAACTGTGACCGGCCACGACGTGCTGGTTGGTGATAATCAGTCCGGCCGGATCGACAAGGAAACCGGTGCCGTGGCCATCCTGGGTCCAGACGGTCACGATCGTCGGCTTCAGGCGTTTGAACTGGTCGGCGAGTTGGTCGACCTGGGCGCCGCGTCCGCCCGAGAGGTCGGTGGCCGTGGCGTTGTCGTTGCTCAACTCGACCGTGGTCCCGGGCTTGGCGAGGGTCAGATCGAGGGTCCAAAGATAGGTTTTGCCCTGCATCTCGACCGGCTTGTTTGTGCTCAGCTGGTAGCGGCCGGGAGACACTTCGGTGTCGGCAACGCCGTCGAGGCTGGTCTGAATCGAAATCGGCTCAGCCGCCGGCGCGTCGAGACTGTGGAGACTGATCGCGAGGTGGGGCACGGGCTTGAGATTCAAATCACGATCATAGAGAGCCGCGCGGATCTTGACCTTCAGATTTGGTGTTTGAGAAAGAAGCGGAACGGCGACGAACAGAGCCAGAAGCAGGCTGACGCTGCGACGAAGCATGGCACGCCTCCGGCCGAAGTATAGCGCCGCATTCGCGGGCAAGCGCCGGAAAATGCGGCAGCCCATGATGGTCGTGCCGATGGAGATCCCCCGGGGCGGGGCAGGGTTGGGCGCCTTTCCCGAACCCAATCCGCTGGCCATCGTCCTGGAATTTCCTCGCTACGGGCGGGCGAGTTTCCTGTGGCTTGCCGCCCCGTCGCTGGGTGGCCCGGGGCAGATGTTTCCACGTGATGATGGTTACGAGTTGCCGGCGGGTTCATCTGGTCTGGTTTGCTGTGATCGTCATGCTCTATCCTGTAGGCCGCTGGTTTGCCCGGCTGAGCCAGTACCGATGGGACTGGTGGTTGAGTCAGATGTGACAGGCCGGCAAAGGCATCGGGGGCGCACCTTCCCGGATTCGGCGCTTAGGCCGAGGGCGAGATTGAACAGAGAAAGCACATCAACTGGGAGACAGAGATGAAGAAATTGTTGCGCATAACCAGGAGTGTGACAGTGCGCGCCCGCCTCGCTGCTTGTGAAGACGGGGCCCGGCCGACAGTCCGGCGGTTCATTCGGTCACTTCCGCGACTCGTGACGGGCAGTCGGGCGCTGGGTGCAGTCGCTGTGATCGGAGTGCAGGCTGCGAGTGCGCCTGTTGCTGGCGATCAGAGGATCGTCGCGGCACTCGACACGCAGTATCAGGAAGCCGTCAAGAAGAATGATGCAGACACGATGACCCGCATTTTGGCGGACGATTTCGTGCTGGTGACAGGTTCTGGTAAGACCTACACCAGGTCGCAACTGCTCGAGCAAGCGCGCCGCGGGTGCACTACGAACACCAGGAGGACACCGACCAGACGGTCCGCGTTTGGGGCGATACGGCGGTCGTCACAGCCAAGTTATGGGAAAAGGGCACCGACCGTGGAGAACCGCTCGACTATACGCTCTGGTTATACGCTCTGGTTCAGTGATACCTACGTGCGCACACCGAAGGGATGGCGATACGTGTTCAGCCAGACATCGTTGCCGCTACCCAACACGGGTGCGAGATAGGCGGAGAGGGAAGCCGGCCTCACGTTCTGCGCGATCAAACGGGCATCCGCCGGATCGTGCTCGTTTAGTCGGGAACGGTGAAATCGTAGATGCGCCCGGACGCGCTGCCTCCCGACGAGCTCGAGACCGTGCTGCTCGACATCATTGCCTGCTGCCCCGTGCCCATGAAAAAGGCGTACTCACCGGGTTTCAGGTCTTCGTCGAGCTTGACACGGTAGGTACGGATGGCCACGTGCTCTGCCTTGAAAGGCACTTCCTTGTCGCGCTTCACGCCTGACTTGCCTCCGGTCACCCCGCCGAACGAGCCGATCTGGAATTCGCGCCGGTTGCCCTTTTTCTCCAGCTTGATGAGGATGAAGTCAGAGGCACTGGCGCCGTCAGGAACGTAGAAGAAGAACAGGGGGCGGCGTTCCTTGACGCGATTCCTGGATGTGGGACCGTTCACGTAAGCGTCCCAATGCTGCGAGCGAATGCCGTAGGTGAACATGCTCCCGGCCCGGCCGCCGACCTTCGCCTGACTCACGATCTCGCCTTCCACGCGCAGGAAGCTGAATCCGTCTTTCCAGTAGACGCCGACTTCCTGCGGCGGCAGGTTGGGGTCGTTGGCCACAGCCGCGGTTCCGGGAGCTGCGGCGACCATCGCCGTGGCGACTGGCGACGGATTGATCATCACTTTCAGAACGGCGTCAGACACCTTTCCCGCTTTCAAAGCCTTGAGTCCTTCGGTGCTGGTGTCGAAGGCGAGGTCGCTGGGCCCGGAGGCACTGTGAATCTTGGTGATGATCACGTCGTCGGAGATACCGAGGGCCACCAGGTCGATGATGTTCTGGTTGGTGAGTCGGTGGGACATCTGCTGAGTCCAGGCGACACAGGACAGGCAGACCAGCAACGGCAAGCTGAGGTACCGGGCAACGGACTTGTTCAACGCAACCTCCACGGCAGAAGGGATGGATCGTCCGGGAAATGTGTGGCGAACTATAGCTTTGATGCGGGGATGAGAGCAAGTGTTGACGGAGGCGAGAGAAAACCGCAGGCGTTCGGTTCTGCCGTTGATTGACCAAAGGCGCGAGGACTCGTCATCGCTGGTGGCTCACAGAGGCCCGGCGGGTAACTCGGATACAATCGGGGCCACTTTGCTCGCGCGAGTCCTGTAATGGTCCGTCATTCGATGATGCTCGTGGTCTTGGTCTGCTGGTTGCTCTCGCGGGCAGCTTACTCCGCGGAAATCCGGGGGAAGGTCACCAGCGTGGTCCGAGGCGAGCCGCTGGACCAAATCGAAGTCTCGGTCCTGGAACTCAAGATCGCGACCGCCAGCGCGGCCGACGGCACATTCACCTTTCGCAATCTCCCCCCCGGAAAATACACGTTGCGGCTGAATGCCGTGGGCTACCGGCTGGTCGCCGTGCCGTTCGCGCTGGCGACGGCGGACGACGCGAAGGATTTCTCGCTGGTGATGGTGCCGGATAACTTCCGGAGGACCGACACGGTCGACGTCAAGGCGGATCTGTTCCAGTCCGGCGACTCGCCGGCGGTGGTGGAGGAGAACCTGACCAGTTCCGAAACCCGGCAGGCTTCGACCGTGCTGGCCGACGATCCTTTTCGAGCGATCCAATCCTTGCCGGGCGTCTCGGCCGCGGGCAACAACGAGCTGCTGGCGGACTTCACCGTGACCGGAGCCCCTTTCAGTGAGGTCGGAGTTTATCTGGACGGGGTGCTGATTCCCAGTCCGTTTCACAACGCACCCAACGTCATCAACGGGGCCTCATTGAGCCTGTTGACCAGCGAAATCGTGGAAGACGTGAAACTGCTCCCGGTGGCCTATCCCGAGGAGTATGGCGAGCGGATCGGCGCGGCGCTCGACATCCATACCCGCGAGGGCAGCCGGACCGGGCCGCTCTTCCGGGCTGCGGTCGGGCTGGGAGACAGCGATCTGCTGGGCGAAGGGCGACTGGGCAGCGGGACGCGAGGGTCGTGGCTGGGATCGGTGCGGAAAAGCTACCTGGGCTACCTGACGCGGACCCTGATCCGGTCGAATTTCGCAGATATATCGTTTTACGATGGAAGTCTGAAGCTGAGCTATGACCTTACGCCCAGCCACGCCCTGACTTTCTACGGGCTGGGTGGAAACACGCACGTGGACGATTCGACCGCCGCTCAACCGGGCGACGTGCGCACCGCAACCAGCGATTTCGTCTTTCTGCGCACCGGATGGCGCTGGAGTGTCACTCCGCACCTGCTGCTCGACCACCGCGTGGCCTACATCCGGCAGCCGTCGGCGCAGCGCAATCCGCGTGGGCAGCTCCTTTCGCGCGACTCCTACGGCGAATGGGCGGCCGGCGGCAGCCTGGCCTGGGCCTGGAGCCGGACCTCGACCCTCGCGGGAGGCTGGACCTTGCGTCGTTTGGCAGATCATTTCTCGTCCTACTTTGGGGGAACGCCGACCGTGACGCTCTACACTTCTGACCAGGTGGCGCTGCGCGGCAGCGGATACGTCCAGCAGAGTTCCAGTTTCTTCAACGACCGGGTGCACTTGATGGGAAGCGCGCGAATGGATGGGCGGCAATCTCTGGATGCCCATCCGTTCTCGGGTCAGGGAGCTTTGGCGTGGCGTGTAGTGCGGGCCACCCAGTTGCAGTTTGCGGCCGGGAGGTACGCCCAATTAGGGTTTCCGGACTATCAAGGCGCGCCCGGGCCGTGCGGTCTAGTGGAAGAATTCTATTGGAGATCGAACCACTATTCCGCTGGCGTCGAACAGCGCCTGGGCGAGAACACGCAGTTGCGCGTGCAATTCTTCGATCGGCAGAGCGGCCGTTTCCTCGAGGCCCATGGCGGGTTGCTGTGCCCCATCCCGTTGCCACCATCCAGGTCTCAACCCTCGCGATACTATTCGAGGGGAGCCCAGATCGTACTGCAGAGACGGAGCGCAAACCGGCTGTCGGGCTGGATCGGGTACACATTTGCGCGGGCCCGAGAGAGTGACGCTACCGTCCAACCATCGGCTTCCTTCAGTCCTTATTTCGACCGCAACACGGACCAGCCGGTTTCCCTGAACGTGTTTGCGACCTACCGATTAAGACCCACCGTGAATCTCAGCACGAAGTTCTTGTATGGATCGGGATTCCCAACTCTGAGCGGGCTGGCGCTCAACGCAAGTGGAGGTTTGCAGCCCGACGAGCGCTTGCCTGCCTATCTGCGCGCGGACTTCCGTGCGGACAAGTGCTGGGCGTTTGGCCGCTGGAAGATGACCCTGTACGGGGAAGTGCTCAACTTGACCAACCACGGCAATCGCATTTTCAGCTATTTCCAAGACGAGCCAAATGGTCAAACCCTTCACACCCAGCACGCTCTGCCGATCACTCCCACAGCCGGGTTGGCGTTCGAGTTTTAGGAGCAGGTGTCAGAGCTTGGGTCTCAGGCGTCAGGTTCCGGGCCACACCCGGCGGTGCTGCTCCATCGATCGAGATTCCCCCCCGGTGGTGGCAAAAACCTCACCCTCAAAGAACTGATGACCGAACCAGGTCCTGACACCTGACACCTGCCCTTAAGAGCCGAAGAAGTAGTGCCCGTCCCGGTGGGTGACTTCGACGCTGGTCCCGAATAAGCCTGAGAGCGCCCTGGCCTCCAGGATTTCCTCCTTGGGACCGTCGGCAATGATCTGCCCCTGGCTCATGAGCAGAACGCGCCTGATTTCCGGGACGATGTCGGAGAGGTCGTGGGTAACCAGGATCAGTCCGATCCCGGCTTGTGCCAGCCGGCTCATCGACTCGCGAAGCGCTTTCTGGGCGGCAAAGTCGAGCGAGTTGCTGGGCTCGTCAAAGAGCAAGGCGCGCGGGGCGTGCACCAGCGCACGGGCGATCAGGACCCGTTTCGCTTCGCCGGAGGACATTTCGCAAACCGCACGATCGGCGAGGTGAGGAACCTGCAGTTGGGCCAACGCTCGACCGGCGGCCGATTTCTGCGTTGGGCTGGGCTGGTGGTGCGGGTAGATGCTTGCGCTGCTGAAAAATCCCGACAGGACCACGTCGAGGCCGGTGGCTTCTGTCGTGAGAAAGGACATGAGGTCGTTCGAGACGATGCCGAGGAGGTTACGCAAGTCGAAGACGTTCCAGGATTCCTGGCCGAGGATGGCGATGCTGGAATTTTTGCGGGCGATCGGATAACACTCGCGTGCAATCGTCTTGACCAGGGTCGATTTGCCGCAGCCGTTGGGACCGAGGATCGCCACTCGTTCGTCGGCGTGGATGCTCAGAGTCAGGTCTCGCAGGACGACCCGCGTGCCGCGCATGACGCGCACGTTGTGGAACTCAAGAAGCGGCGGTGGGATCAGGGCGGGTGCAGAGGCTGTCGATTCGTCGGACACGGGTTGAGGAACATGGTATCAGGACGGTTCCTGGTGTCCGAGGGGCGGAAGTTTGTGTCTGAAACACAGACGCCATGCCTGCCGGAACCAGAGCAGGTCGCGCCAGAGTGCTGTGCGGCAAGTACTTGGCCGTGCCCTGGATTTGGTACGAGAGGTGCGAATCCATCGATGAGCCCCGTAGGGACGGGTGTGTCTGGGTTACCGCGGGCGGTTACTGCTAGGTGCAAACGTCTGGCGGAGAGGCAAGACAACTTCATTCGTTTTGGCCAAATGCCGAAATACGATCGAGGCAGGCCGTCTTTCGGACGAACCGGAGCATGTACCAGGCACGGGGGAGCAGCGAACCGGAAATTATGGAGCAAGGATTGGCCATAGGGACTGCGATCGAGCGGCCCCGTTCAATGGACAGCCGGGCGGAAGTGTCCGACACGGGCGCCGGTCTGCGGGAGTTGGCGTGGCAGAATGCCTGCGTAGCGGCCACGTATTGGGTGCTTGCCGCGCTGGTGAAGGAGTATTTCTCCCGTTTTCAGATGTGGCCGGCCCCGCTGTGGTTGCCGGCGGGCATTGCCATGTTCGCTGCTTTCTCGATGGGGCGGCGGTCTTGGCCAGGGATCTTTGTTGGGTCACTGTTTACCAACGCCATTACCTTCGGCGAGCCGGTGTCGTGGGCTGCAGCGATTTCCTGCGGCAATGTGATCGCTCCGATTGTGGCCGCAGACCTGGTGCGCGACCAATTCCGTTTGGAAGAGGCATTCGCCCGTGTGTCGGATGCTCTCTATATCTGCCTCGCGGCCCTTCTGCATGGTGCCCTCTCCGGGCTTTTGGGCGTGACCGCGATCTGGGCGCAGGGCGTCGTCCCGGTATACAGCCTTCCCAACAAGTGGCTGGACTGGATGTTGTCCGATGCGGGTGCATCCTTGCTCGTCGCTCCGCTCCTGTTACTGTGGCGCTACCAGCGGCCGATGCGAGAGCAACTGCGCACCCGTGAGTTCGAGTTCTTCATGACTACGCTCAGTGCGATCATAGCAGCCGGATATCTCCTGTTCGGAAGCAGTGGGGTGCGCGCCGCCGATGCCGGAGCGTCGTTCCTGGTGCTGCTGCCGCTGCTCTGGATGTCGGTGCGGTTGTCGCTGCGCGTCGCCTATCCAGTCTTTGTGGCCATGATGGGGACAATCATCGCGGGCACGATGCTGGGCCAAGGCCCATTTTCGGGTGTCGAGCGGGGTGGGGCGTTTGTCATCTTTGCGCAAATGACCATCGGATTCAGCGCGTCCGTCCTTCTTCTGGGAAGCGCGTCGAACCAGCAGCGCGCCGCCTCAGAGGCGCTCCGGAAGTTGAACCTCGAACTTGAAACGCGCGTGGACCAGCGCACCGCGGAGTTGCAGGACAGCCAGCGCCAGCTGGAAAAAGCCGCGTTCTACGACTCGCTCACCGGGTTGCCGAACCGGCGACTGCTCGAAGAACGTTTTATGTTTTGTGGAGCTACGGCGAGGCGGCACGGGCATCGCTTCGGCCTGCTCTTGATCGACCTCGATCGATTTAAAGCAATCAACGATCATCTGGGGCACGACGCCGGCGATGCCCTCCTGGTGGAGACCGGATGCCGGCTGACGGCGGCCGTGCGCGAGTGCGATGTGGTTGCGCGTATCGGCGGGGATGAGTTCGTGGTTCTGCTGCCTGAAACCGGCGACAAAACGGGCATCGAGGCCATCAGCCATCGCATCCTGCGCGCGCTGGCCGAGCCGCTACTGTTCCATGGACGAGAACTACGAACCAGCGCGAGTATCGGAGTCGCGCTGTTTCCTGATCACGGCGTCACCTGGCAGACAGCCTACAAGGCCGCCGACCTGGCGCTCTACGAGGTCAAGCGCGACGGACGGGCTGCCTGGCGCTGGTATGAAGGACCGACAGCAGCAGGTGTCCGGTCCTAGGTGTCCGGCCTCAGGCATCCAGGGAGTTTGCCTATCACCGTCCTGTCATCCTGGGCGCAGCGAAGGACCCGTGCACTGGTCTTCGCAGGTCCTACCGTCGCTTGGGAGTGCACCCGGACCGAGGGCGAAGCTTAGCGGTCGACTGCCTTCATGTTCGCGGCCGCATATCGATCGCCTGTGATTTCATCCGGTGGAACCGCCGCCTCCAGTTCCGCCACCTCCTGCGCGCTTAACCGGATCCGGGCGGCAGCGGCATTCTCCTCCAGCTATATCCGGCGCTTCGTTCCTGGAATCGGCACCAGGTCCTCGCCCTTGGCCAGAACCCACGCCAACGCCAATTGCCCGGTCCTTGCGCCCTTGCGCTCGGCAATCGCTCTCACTCGCTGTACCGTTGCGACCCGCGCGTCTGTGCGTCCCAGCTCGTCCAGGCTCGTGATCGCACCGGTTAGGAAGCCACGGCCCAGCGGGCTGTGGGGCACGAATCCGACCCCAGCTCCCGCACGGTCGGCCGGATGGCCTCCTCCACATGCCGTTCCCACAGCGAGTATTCGGTTTGCAGCGCTGTGATCGGATGCACCTTGTGCGCCCTGCGGATGGTCGCGGGCGAAGCTTCCGACAGCCCCAGATACTTCACCTTACCCGCCGTCACCAGGTCTGCCATCGCACCCACGGTCTCTTCAATCGGCGTCTCCGGATCCACGCGGTGTTGGTGGTAGAGGTCAATGTGATCGATTCCGAGCCGCTTCAGGGACGCATGGCACGCCCCTTTCACATACTCCGGCTTGCCGCTGATCGCCCAGTGAGTGGGATTTTCTTTCGTGCAGAGATTGGCAAACTTGGTCGCCAGAAAACATCGTCCCGCCGCCGCGGATCGTTTTCCCGATCAGTTCCTCGTTGTCGCCGATCCCGTAAGTGTCAGCGGTATCCAGAAAATTGATGCCCAACTCCAGGGCGCGCAGGATGGTCGCGGCCGATTCCTCGTCGTTGCGCTCCCCGTAGAACTCACTCATTCCCATCCAACCGAGTCCCATCCGGGACACCAGTGCTCCCTGCGAACCGAGTTTCACCCTTCTCATCGTCACAGGTTAGATTGGCCGCGTCCGGTTGGGGATTCAGATGGGCGCTTGCGTGTTGGGTGGCGCCGCATGCATTGCGGGAAAGGTTCCCATCGTTTCGGGAAAGGAGAGAACCATTGTTTGCTGGAGTACGTCGTGCACGGCGAGTCGTACTCTGCCTGGGAACGATCGGGTTCGCTCGACCCGGATCGGAACGTTGTTGCCGGCAAGACGGAAGACGCCGCGGTCTCCCGTTCCCAGGTTCCATACCATCGGCAGAGCCCGTCTGACCCGGTGACAAACCGACACGCCCGACCGCAGCCAGCCGGGTAGACCTTCCGGCAACTTCTTCTTCGGTTGCCGCCGAACCGTCGCCTGCTGATCTAGGGCCTCATCCGTTACTGCCGACTGGATCGCACTCCGCCAGCCTGTGCGTTCCAGAGCGGCGCAGGGCGAACAGGATCGCCCAGCCGGTCGCACCAGTTGTGCACGCGCCCGCGAAGACCACGATCAGAAGCGGCCAGAGAGTGAACTCGGCCGGCGGAACGGGACCGACGTGGGGATTGGAATAGGGGACCACGCTCTGGATGGCTTTTGCCTTCTCGATTGCAAGCAGCACTGCCGCAAGGATGACCGTCATGAGGGCGACGGTGGTTTTGGGGAAGCGAAACTCCGAACGCATGGTGAACCTCCTAGAGAGAATCAGCGGATCGTGGGAACCGGCAAGCGCGCGAACGTGCTCGCGCAGAACGCCCCCCAGCAAACCCTTGACCTCGCACGCATAGAAGATACTGCGCGCCAGCACGCTCTTGTTTCGCGTGTCTTTCTGCACGGCCAGGAATACCGCCGTCATCTCCTCGCCGAACTCGTCGCGATGGGCGGGGGGATAGAGATACAAGAGAAGTCGGTATAGGGTGAACACGGGTTACATCTCCTTGCGCGCGACGCGCAGGTTGGCGACGCGGGCGAGATGCTTCAGGCGGCTGACTTCCAGTTGCAGGTTGCGGCGGCCGCGGGCTGAAAGGCGATACGCCTGGCGTCCCCGGGAGCTGTTTTCCTCCTTGACGCGATCGATCCAGCCATCGTCGAGCAGCCGCCGAAGCGCGCCATACAGGGTGCCGGTGCTAAGCACGACGCGGCCCTCGCTCATCTCCTCAACATCCTGGAGGATGGCGTAGCCGTGGCGCGGTTGCCCAGCCAGGCTGAGCAGGATCAGCAGGACAGGCTCGGTTACGGGCAACGATTCCATATGTCCTTATACGATATGTCGTATAACGCCATATTAAACCCGGTCGAACCCCTGAGTCAAGAAAAAAGACCTGGAGTCAGTCCGAACCCCGGTGGAACCGCCCCTGCCCGCGAGCATTGCCGGCGTTCCCGTGCAGGACGTGGTCAACGATCCGATCAAGCTGCTGCACGCGGCGCTGGTCTACGACACTTTTTGGATCGAGAAGGTGAAACCCAAGGATCGTGGACCGTTCATGCAGCTCCCGTACGCGCAGGTGGTGATCCTGGACTTCCCGATCCTGGCGGCGCTTCCCAAGGTCGTGAACCTGGGCTGGCCGCAATCTCGGTCGCAACGCTGAGAAAGGCGTTCAACTAACTGGGTCGCAGGCTCGGCCTCGCGCTCCGATCTCCCCTGGAAGACGGCGAGTGCAAGGGACGGGCGCGGGTCTGGAGTCTTCCCTTCCTGGCGATTGGCCTCGCGTTCTACACTAGCCCCACGCCACGTGCGGGGGAAATCGTCCATGACGGGTGAAGGGTTTGGGAATCTGCGGGTGCTTTCGCTCGAGAGCCGGCGGTCCCGGGAGATGGGGTCGCTGATCGCCAATCACGGCGGGCAGGCGACCGTTGTGCCCTCCACACGCGAAGTTCCATCGGGGCCGAATGCCGAGGAGTCCGCGTTTGCTGAGGGCCTCGCCCAGGGGCAATTCCAGATTGTCATCTTCATGACCGGAGTGGGGACGCGCGCACTGGCACAGGCGATCGAGCCGGAGTATCCGCGGGAGCAGTGGGTGGCGGCGCTGAGCAAGGTGGCGGTGGTGGCGCGGGGCCCGAAGCCGGTGGCGGTTTTGCGGGAGTTCGGCGTGCCCGTCACGCTGACCGTCCCGGAGCCGAACACCTGGCGGGAGATTCTGCACGCGCTCGACCAGAATGCGGGAACGCTGCCACTGAAGGGCGCCCGCGTGGCGGTGCAGGAACACGGGGTACCCAGCCGGGAACTGTATGCGGGCCTCTCGGAACGGGGAGCGCAGGTGTTTGCGGTACCGGTGTACAAGTGGGCGCCGCCGGAGGACAGCGAGCCCCTGCGGGATGCAATTCTCGGTCTTGCTCTGGGGAAGTTTGACGTGGCGCTGTTCACGTCCTCGGTGCAGGTGCATCATCTGTTCCGGTTCGCCGATGAAATGGGTCAGCGGGCGGCAGTTCTGGGCGGATTACTCCGCGCAATTGTCGGATCGATCGGACCGGTGACGTCAGAGACTTTGCGCGAGTACGGTATTACCCCGGACCTTGAACCATCGCATCCCAAGATGGGCTTTCTGGTGAAGGAGACCGCGGAGCGGAGTGCCGAGTTGCGGCGGGCGAGGAAGTAAGTTCGGACTCATCGCGGCAAAAGCCAGCCTCAGGCGCTGAAGCTCACCCTAACTTCGGCTTTTGCGGCGCGAATGTACTCATGCCCTTCCCGTAAGCGCTGGTCCCATTTTCCGCTCGTAGCTTTCCCTGTTCCGCCTGCCCTTTTTGTGAACTGTCCCCGCTCCAGGAATGCGAACACCGCGTCTGGCGAGAACGCACAATCCCGGCACAAGCACAGTCAGGCATAACACAACAAGAGTCAGGAAGTGACTTCGTTATGAACTCGTCCGCTATCTCATAGCGCAGCCAGCGCTGGTATCCCGTTTTCAATATCAGCCCCGCCGCCGAACTTTCTCGAACTCCACGCGAGCACGACGTCTTGGCGAACTCTGTTTTTGGAATGCGAGTTGCTTTTATCGGTAATCGCTTTCAAGCGGCCGTTTGCTTGACGCAGGATGACAGACCCGGTCCTGACAGTTGTCGAGCAGTGTTTCGTTGTGCCGGGCTTCACCGTTTCAGTTTTGAGGAGAGAGTGTATGAATCGACGCGCATCTATGTTTGGGGCGATCTTGCTGGGACTGATCGGGATCAGTGCGATGGCCTATGGCCAGGCGATTAGCGGCAGCCTCGTAGGCACGGTCATTGATTCGTCATCCGCAGTAGTGACCAACGCCAGTGTGGAAGCCACGAAAATCGACACGGGGGTAACCACGACGACGAGAACGGGTAGCACCGGTGCATACCGTTTCGAAAACCTGCCGGTCGGCACTTACAGGATTGTAGTCATGAGCCGAGGCTTCAAGACGGCGATCCAGCAGGTCGATGTCGTGCTGAACCAGACGGGCACTCTGAATTTCGCGCTCACTCTGGGCGCGACCAGCGAAACCATTGAAGTTTCTGGCGTGGCTGCGACCATCGATACAACCTCGGCGCAGCTGCAATCGACCTATGATGACCGTTACTCGCAGGAGCTAGGCATTACATCTGCCGGCGGAACCGGTGCCGGTGTGCTGAACCTGTCGTTGCTGAGTCCAGGAGTCGCCCAGACGAGTTCGCTGGGAATTGGCGTCGGACCGTCCGTGGGCGGCCAGCGTCCTTATAACAACAACTTCACCGTCGAAGGAGTCGACAACAATAACAAGTCAGTCACGGGAAACCTCATCACTGTTCCAAACGATGCGGTGGAAAACTTCACGTTGCTGGCGAATCAGTTCAACACCGAGTTTGGCCACTCCTCGGGGGGGCAGTTCAACACCACGATCAAGAGTGGGACGAACACTTTCCACGGTTCGCTGTACGAGTATTTCAGGAATCGTCACCTGAACGCGGTTGACAATGCGTTTGTGCTCCAGGGGTTCACTTCTAACCCGCGTTTTGACAGCAACCGCTACGGTGGCACTTTTGGCGGACCGCTGATCAAGAACAAACTGTTCTTCTTCACCAATTTCGAGCGCCAGCCGGTATCACTTACGGCAACCGCTGGCGGCCAGGTCATGGCGCCTACGGCAAATGGTTTGACCGAAATCGCGGCGGATCCGGGCCTCAACGCAACCAACTATGGGATATTCAAACAGTATGTGCCGGTCGCGGCAACCGCGAGTGCTTGTCTGCCGTATTCGACTGCTCCCGCCAGCGGCTCATGTGCTGCCGGGTCGGTTCCGATCGGCGCCGTTTCGGTCGCGGCGCCGGCGTGGCAAAACTTCGAAAACTTCGTGCAAAGTGTCGACTACGACATCTCAGCTCGCGATCAACTCCGCGGGCGTTACGTCTACAACAAGCTCGACAAGGTCGACCAGAGTGCGAATCTATCGACGTTCTACACCATTCAGCCCTACCGCTGGCATCTGTTTACCATCGGTGAGTACCATGCCTTCACGCCGTCGATTTTGAACGAGTTCCGGGTGGGCTTCAACCGCTACTTCAATACCACCCCAGACGGGGGTTTCAAATTCCCTGGACTGGACGCTTTTCCCAATCTCGTCTTGTTGGATCTGGGTGGCAACGGTCTGCAGATCGGGCCTGATTCTCAAGCTCCGCAGTTCACCATTCAAAACCTCTATCAGTTCGTCGACAACGTCACCTGGACCAGGGGAAGTCACACTTTGAAGTTCGGTGGGGAGTACCGCTGGTACATTTCGCCGCAGAGCTTCACTCAACGACAGCGCGGGGACTACCAGTACAACTCCTCGCAGCTGTTTCTGGAAGATTTTTCGCCGGATAACTTCGGCGAGCGCAGCAAGGGTTCTGTAACCTTCTACGGCAACCAGAAAGCGATTTACTGGTACGCGAACGATAACTGGAAACTGACCTCGCATCTGGCGTTGAACCTGGGGATTCGCTACGAATACACCACGATTTCTTCCAGCGAAGCGCAACAGGCGCTGAATGCCATCTCCAACACGCCGAGCATTATTGTTCCCGGCGCAGTGAACCAGCCCTTGCTGTTCAACAAGCCGCGGGCTCCCAAGAATAACTGGGCTCCTCGTGTGGGTTTCGCCTATTCGCCGGGAAGCAGCGGGAAAACGTCGATTCGTGGAGGTTTCGGTCTGGCCTACGATGTGCTTTACGACAACATCGGCATTCTCGCGGTGCCTCCACAGATCGGAGCGACCTCGGACGTCGACCTGGGGAAAAAGTCGGCCGGTTTTCTGGCCCGCGGGGGGTTAGCCGGCGGTGGCTCGGGCATTCAGGTTCTCGACGAGCCCACGGCCCGCGCCACCACATCGAATTGGATCCCACCGCAGGTCAAGTGGCCCTACTCGATCAACTGGAACCTGGGCGTGCAGCACTCCTTCGGCAAGGATTTCACCGCCGAGATTCGCTATGTAGGAACGCGCGGCGAGCACCTGGACGTGCAGAACAGAATTAACCGCAGGGCGCTGGTGACTCCGCAAGCGTTCTTGCCGACCTTTCTGCAACCGCCTTCCCAGGCTGAATTGGACGCGCTGACGACAACGTTGCATGGCCTGAGGGTTCCGGGGTCGTTCATCCCGGAGTTCCTCAACGCCGGTTTCCAGCGGAACATTGTCGCCGACTCACCAAACGGCTGGTCGATCTACCATGGCTTGCAGGCTCAACTCAGCCGGCGCTTCGACAACGGTCTGACGTTCCAGGCGGCGTACACCTATAGCCGGACAATCGACAACAGCACTGCGGATTTCTTTTCGACGAGCCTCACGCCTCGCCGTCCGCAGGATTTTCAGAACTGGGACGCGGAGAAGTCGGTGTCCGCGCTGTCGCGTACTCACCGCTTCACCCTGGCGGCGGTCTATGACCTGCCTTTGTTCAAGAATGGCAACTGGCTCATGAAAAACATCGTAGGTAACTGGGGTTTCAGCCCAATCTACACCTACGAGTCGCCGCAGTGGGCGACCGTGCAATCGGCGGTGGATTCCAACTTGAACAACGACTCTGCCGGAGATCGGGCCATTTTCAACCCTGCAGGCAAAGCTGGAACCGGGTCCGGTGTCAATCCGCTTTGCAAAAGCGGGATGCCTAGCTTTGGCGTCTGTGGAGAAAACGACTTCGACCCGGCGGCCGGCCCCCCGGGACCGGGGAACTTTGACTCGACTCCGTTCCTGGTGGCCTACGGCGCTGTCAATCCCACCGCCCAATACATTGTTGCGGGACCGGGTGCGCGAGCGACCACTGGCCGCAACACTCTGGCGACCGCGCCCACCAACGACTTTTCACTCGCTACCTACAAGGAGATAAGCTTCAGGGAGCGATTCAAATTCCGTTTCGGTGCGCAATTCGCCAACCTGCTCAATCACCCACAGTACATTCCCGGCAGCAATCCGGGGCAGGGGCTGGGGGTGAATGACGTTACCTCGTTCGTAACTGGACCGAACAGCACGAGCTATTTGAACTATCTCACTCCTGGCAATGCCATCTTCAACAATCCGAAGGCGGTATTTGCCAGCAACGCCCGCACCATCGCGCTGGTGGCGAAGTTTACTTTCTAGCTGTGCCACGAGCAAAACGTGAGACTCGAAAGGGTTTAATGTTTTGCGTAACTGTAAAACTGATGAGGGAGGGGGCCCCTCGGACCGACTTACAGGAGTGGGATCCAAACCACCTTCGGTGTCGATGCAAACGGAGAAGCCAGCAGTGGATTGAACCACGAGGGCGAGAGTACGGATGCGACACCAAGGGGCGGACTACCTCGTCGTCGCGATGAAGCGGAGTCATGTCGGTGGAGTGAAGCGGTAGGTCATCTACGCCGAGACCGTAATGGGCCAACTGGCAACAGGAGGACCCCGCTGGTCTTTGGCGGGGGGGCGGCAGCTCTCGCGGACGGCACGAGCCGTGTGACGGTAGACTGTCACGCACGGATCTGTGACCGGCTCGGGGTGAAATTCCCCGGCCGACTCGGCCTTCAGCCGACCACACCTGTGATGGACCTGGAGGGGGCCCTTCGGGGCCCCTTTGATCCGTCGGAACCAGCGTTTGCACCGGACAGTCCACCCCTGCCAGGCAGCCCGGTTGCCAACCTTCCAGAAAGTGTCGGTCCGAGGGTCGTTGCTCTTGCTTGACGGCGCAGGTAACGCCATCGGTTACTCCCGAATACCGGCGAATACCGGCGCTACTTGACATCCTGACAACCTGAGACTAGCGTAAAAGCTGAGTGAGTTCTCCCTCCACTCTTTCAGGTTTCCTGAGCTAAGTCAGCCCATCTGAAGTTTTCCCTCTTAGATCCCCCATCCATCGCTGGAGGTAGACGATGCGCGCTCGGAATGGAGCGATCCGTTGGAAGCCGGATACGCTCCGTGATTTCGGCCGGTCTCTTGAGGCCTCCTGCTGGCCATCTTGTGCAAGCAAAAGGGGTTCAAGCACGAAATCACGTTTGCCATGTCGTCTGGGATCTAAGGTAGTGGCGATCAGTTTGTGGGACACGACCGGGAATCGAGAGGCGTACCACACGGCCGGATATCCCGAAGTCCTGAAGAGAGTCGACAAGGTGCTGGATGGCGCGCCTCGACGGCGCGTTTCGATGTCATCAGCTCGAGCCTCAACCAGGCTGCATTGGTTTCTGCCTGATCGGTTCGTCGATCGGGTGGGGGACGGCTCGGGTAGCTGTCTCCTGTTTTGACTCTCAAAGCTGTAGCAACCACGGAGAAACGATGAGCGCAAGCATTCAACTTGGAACGATCCTAATCAAAGAGCGAACCATGGCCGCGCAGCGTCTGGGCCTGGAAGTCGACTCTTTCTCAGGGACGTGGAACGTGGTTCGGGCACTCAACGGGTTCGCGCTCGAGCGCAAGCTTCGCGCTGCAGGATGGAATTCTCTGTTCATGGCGGCTGAAGTCCGAGGCATCGCGCTCGGCCCAGTCCGGCCGAACAGTCTCCGGGCCGCATTGCACAGGATCTTCTCGAAGGTGCATGCGGAAGACTTCAACTGTCTGGAAGTGACGGCAATTACGGCGCGTCGCTTCCTGGGCATTCCTTACGTCAGCGTGTGTGCGCATTCGCGCCATATCCAGAAGGGGATAGGTCTGGACGATTCGCGGGAACGGCGAATGGGACAGGGCGCCGCAGCTCTGACCAAGAGTTGAACACTGCAGAGCAGTATCTCGCGGTGGCGGTGGCAGTGCTCTTTGTGGCAGGTATCAGCGTGCTGGTGGTAGCGCTGCGGGAACGAAAACGAGCGCGCAACCAGTGGGGCGACCGTGGTTGAGGCAGGGGGAACGAGGAAAGGTGTCATTCTGAGGCTCACCACCAAGGACGTCTCGAAGTCGCGGGTGTGGACGCGATGCAGCCGGAGTCAGTTCGCCCATGACTGAACGCCGATGCCCGGGGTGTGGGGGAGAGTTGGGACTCGCAGTGCGCCCGAGTCGTCGTGGGGACCCGCAGGGCGGGCCGGCGACGAGCCTGTCGACGCAGTGGAGATGCAGCACGTGCGGGGACGCGTTTACAGCAGAGCAGGTGCGAGCCGCTAGGCTCAAGCGGGTGAAAGCAGTGCCAGGTCAGACGTCGGGCTCTCACTAGCGGGGTGCCGGCGCATTGCCCAACGAGTTTCAGGAAACCATTGTGCCGTGAGCGTACTCCTGCAAACCGTGACCCTGACCCAAAACCGGGAGAATGCTTATTGGCCTTTACGGGAAGGCAGGACCAGCGGCGGCGGCAACTCGCCGAACCATTCTTTTCGTTGTAACTCAATCGGGACGTTGCCGTTCTGCCATACGAAGTCATTAAAGGCTTTCAGGTCGAACTTGTCGCCGGCGCGGTGGCGGGCGTCGGCGAGGAATTTGGTGATCTGGAGCTTGCCGGCCTGGTAGGAGATGGCCTGGCCCGGCGTGGTCGCGAACATCGAGGCTTCGGAGTGCGCAGTTTTCGGGTCCATGGGAACCATGCGCACGAGATAGTCGGCGGCCTGATCCAGGTTGAATTCGCCGAGCGCGAGCTTGACGTCGACTTCAACGCGCAGGGCGCGCAGGCGCGCGAAGTTGTAGATCATCTCGCGCGTGTGGGGCGAGTCGTCGAACAGACCTTCCTGCAGCATCATCTCTTCCGCATAAAATCCCAAGCCTTCGTTCGCGCCGGAGTCGTAGTAGTGGCGGCGGACCGGGTCGGAACTGCGCCAGCCTAGCCACAACTGCATGTAGTGGCCGGGGATGCCTTCGTGCACCAAGTCGGGGCGCGGGTCGTGCGCGCTGGCCAGCGCGAAGTAGCCGAGTTCCTCGCCGGGATTCGGGGTCCAGCGGACGCAGTCCTGAGCGAGGCGTGAGGGGCCGGTGAAATCGTCGAGCTCATCGAAATCGCCGAGCGCGGCAAGGTAGGCCGGGAGCGGGCGGACCGTGTAGTGCGGGAGACCAGGAGGGACGGTGAGGATTCCCCGGTCGGCAAGAAAGCGCCGGACCGCGGCTTCGCGGTCGCGCGTGCCGGTGAGTTGCGCATTGATGTCAGGGAAGATCCTGAGGGGCGGGACGGCTTGATTGCGATGCCTCTCGATTTGCTCGAACGCAACCGAGCGCGCCCACTCCTGGCGGGACGCGGCGAGCAATTCTTCGGGCGTAAAGGGATAGAGTGCGACGTGCTGGAAGAAATAAAGGTAGGCGGTGCGGCCGACCGCGGTCTGACCCGCCATGGTGGGGAGACGCTGCTGGAGCCATGCGCGATAAGACTCGAGCGACCGGGTGGCGGCTTCAATGGTCGGGCCGAGTTGTTTCGCGGTGTCGGGCGGCACCAGGGGCGCGATCTCGCGGGCAACGGTTCCGAGGCCTGCGCGAATGTTGACCAGCGATTGAATCGCGAGATTCGCAAACGGGGCGGCAGGCTGCTGGAGATTGGCTTTCGCCTCGTCGAGGATCGAGGCGATGTTTTCAAGAAGCGCGATGAGCTCCCGACTACGAGCCTCGTCGAAAGGAGGCGGCGGGAGCAGGAGCTCGGTGACGGGGGTGAGCGTCTGCTCGAGATAGAAGGTGGGATCGCGCTGCCAGCGGCGGTTGAGGTCGAGTTCCCAGTGAACGCGGGCGATGGCGGAACCGATGAGATGGAAATCGGTTCGCTGGGCGGGCGACATCGTGGTGGGGTCGAATTTTGTCCAGCGGGCTTCGAGGGCGGCCAGCTCGGTCTTTTGGTGAAGGACGGCAGCGGCCGACCATGAACGGCTGAGGCCGCTGGGACGTTCGATGCGCGGGATGTCATCGGTGTTGAAAGGCTGGTATTGGGCGCGCCAGGTCCAGAAATCGGTGGAGAGCTTGTCGAGAGAGTCCTGGGCGTGCGCGCAGGAAGAGAGGACGGCCAGGGCAAGCAACAGGATTGAGCGGGGCATGGGTAGGGGACATGGTGCGGGAGACAGCGAAAGAAGTCAAAGGCGCGGGGGTCAGGTGTCGGGTCTCAGATCTGAAGGAATGATAAGGGCAGAGCCGGCGACCGGCTCTGCCATCTGGTGAGGCGATGCACGGCGGATGCGGATCGGGCAGCCACCGCGCTCGGTGGGAACGACTACTGGCTGTTGCCGGGTTGTTCCGTCGAAACCGCAGTCAACTGGCCGAAGATGCCGTCGTTTTCCTGGTTGGGGCCAGCGGTGAAGTAGAGGGTTGTGGCGTTTCCGTCGCCGGTTGCGTCTCCGCCAAAGCTGAGAGCCCAGAGGCCGCTGATTGCCAGAGTCTTCCCGGTGGTGTCGTCGAGCATCGCGCCTACATGCTTTCCGGCGAATAGATCGAATGCGTGGACGGTGCCGTCGCCGAAGTTGCCAATCAGGAGTTGATGCGAGAACCGGCCGAAGTCGCCGGGAGCGAGGGCGATCGCCCAGGGCGCATTGAACCAGGGCCCACCCTGCAGGGTGAGCAGCAAGCGACCGCCGGGAGTAAAGACGCCCGCATGGCCGAGTCCGGCGCCGTGATCTTCATCATGGCTGCCGGGCGCGCGGTGGGCGAAGGTGACGACCAGGTTTCCGCCGACGTTCTGGATATTGAAAGGGGCCCAGTTGTTTCCCAAGCCGGGGAGGCGGAAGGCGCTGTCATCACTGGGGTTGATGCGATTGAATTTCTCATCAAAGATCTCGACATGGCCGGACTGAAAGTTGGTCGCATAGAGACGGGCCCCGTTGGCCGTTTGGGCGATGGCACAACCTTTGTAAATCGCCCTGCCCGCCCGGTTCTTCAGTAGAACGGCGTTGGGACTCACGGTCGGGTTCCAGCCGGAGATGGTGCCATCCTCGGTGACGAAGAGGAAGAACGCTTTGGCTCCGGGCGCCACCAGGAATCCAGCGGTGAAGTTGAAGACGGTACCGGTGGGAGCCGCCTTGCCCGTGCCATCGGGAGTAGGTATTTTCACGGAAGGTTGAGTTCCGCCCGCCAGCAGCACTTTCGTGCCCGTGGCGTTGTAGAGAGTCGAGAGGCCGGGGCCGTTATCGGAGACCCACCAAGGACTTCCGCTACTGCGAGACAGTCCCCAGGGATTGACCAGGTCGGTATCGACGTTGGCCGCGGTCGCAGAGACCGCGGAAGAATCGGTGGTGAGATCGGTGCGATGATACTGCTGGGCAGCTGCGAATGCGGGCAGCAGCAACGCCCCTGCGAAGACGAGAACAGCACGACGAACAACGGAATTCGACATACATGCACCTCGACTGAACTGGATCCTGGGATCGGCGCAGAGCGGGCGCGATCCTGGGAGCAACGAAACGGTAAGCCGGCGCAGTGCGAGGTTGTGTCACGGAATTGTCGTGTTTCGGCAAAGTTCTTGTCAGCAAGGGAGGGGAACAGATCAGGTTGGGGCGCTTGTGAATCCTGTGGGATTACAAATAAGGCCCTAAATCCTGAACCGCGTCCTGCAGCGGGTACAGGATCGCCAAGCTCCGCACGATCCTGCTGTGTCTAGGAAATCGTTGCCTGTAACCGAGCCCGTCGTGCTGATCCTTCTCGGCCCAGCCGGGCGACCGCTCCATGGCTACCCCATTCGATTTGTCGGTAGCTGTTCTGGTCCGAGCACGACACTCCGCTCACGGGGGAGTTGGTCCCATGTCGCGCCCGGCAGCGAAAGGTCATGGCAGGCGGCTAGAGTTCATCCAATCACGCCTTGATTGCGATTCGTTTCTCCCACGCTTCCTGCTCCGCGCTACCCCAGTGCGCCACCAGGACGCTGTACCCGTCGGGATCGTCTACGCTCAGTTCACCGCTGGGCATAAATCCCGGATATCGGATCGGCGACACTTCTACCTGGTTCGCCAATAACTGCTCACCCAAGCCCACCAGGTCGGGTGTGTACACATAGAGCAGAACCGCGGTGGGCGGCTGATTTGTCGAGCCCTTCCTCCGCCCGCACGAGCATCAGCGCGCCCCCCTCGCAATGCAGGCGAGCCCATCCCAGCGGCTGTGCGCGATCGGTGTCGATCGTGGCAAAGCCCAGTAGCTCATAGAAGCGAATCGATCGCTCGATTTCCTCGACATGCAGCAGAGGAGTGCAATATCCGGCCTTCACGCTCATAACGGCTCCCCCGGCAAACAGTGGTGAGGGAGGAATTTTACCGGGTCTCAAGCGAGTGGAGAGCTGGGAAAACACGAACGGGACGCGGGACCAAAGGCAAGGCGCCCCCGGCCTGAGCCATGCTACCTGGCCGAGGTTCCCTCCAGCCCGCGATACTTCAGCATGGCCTTCGAGTTGGGTGGCGCCCCTCGCCAGGCTTCGTACATGGTGGCGAGATCCTGCGTGTTGCCGCGCGAGAGGACCATCTGCCGGAAGCGGTCCCCGTTTGCGCGATTCAGCCCGCCGTGCTCGAGGAATCCTTCGTAAGCGTCATCGGCCAGCATCTCGGTCCAGAGGTAGGCGTAGTAACCAGCGCCGTAGCCGCTACCCCAGATGTGACTGAAGTAGCTGGATCGATAGCGCGGAGGTACGTAGCTCACGTTCAGGTGCGTCTTCTCCAGCGCCTGTTTCTCGAACTCGTCGGGCTTCTGAGGCGGCGCGTCGGGCGGCAGCGCGTGCCACTGCATGTCGAGTTCCGCTGCGGCCAGCAGTTCAGTCATCCCGTAACCCTTGTTGAACGTCTCAGCTTTCTTCACTCGCGCCGCGAGGTCTTCCGGGATCGCTGCTCCCGTCTTGTAGTGCTTCGCGTAGTGGCTGAAGATCACAGGATCCAGCGCCCAGTGTTCGTTGAACTGCGAAGGGAACTCCACGAAGTCGCGGGCGGTCGTCGGCCCGGACAGCGTCGGATACTCCGAATCGGCGAACATGCCGTGCAGGGCGTGTCCAAACTCGTGGAACATCGTGATGACGTCGGTGAAGCTGATCAGCGCGGGCTCGCCTTCGGCGGGCTTGGGCAGGTTGGCGACGTTGGACACCACCGGCTGCGTTCCCAGCAGGTGTGCCTGCCCGACGAATTCCGACATCCATGCTCCGCCGTTCTTGTTGTCGCGCTTGAAGTAGTCGCAATAGAAGATCGCCAGATGCTTGCCGTTCACGTCGAACACTTCGAAAACCCGCACATCCGGTTGGTACACCGGCAAGTCGTGGCGCTCGGTGAAGGTGATTCCGTAGAGTTGATTCGCAGCGTAGAACACGCCGTTTTCGAGAACGTTATTCAGCTCGAAGTAAGGTTTCACCTGCGCGTCGTCGAGCTCGTAGCGAGCCTTGCGAACCTGCTCGGCATAAAAGTCCCAGTCCCAGGGTTGCACCTGGAAGCTGCCCTTCTGCGTATCGATGATCCCCTGGATGTCTTTGGCTTCGAGCGCAGCCTTCGCAGTCGCGGCCGGCACGATGGCGTCCATGAACTGCAACGCGGCTGCGGGTGTCTTGGCCATCTGGTCTTGCAGCTTCCAAGCGGCGAAGCTCGAGAAGCCAAGCAGTTTTGCTTTTTGCGCGCGCAGCTGAGCCAGGCGCGCGATGGTTTCGCGCGTATCATTCGCGTCGCCCTGCTCCGTACGATTCCACGACCGCTCGAATATTGCCTGGCGCGTGGCCCGACCGCTGAGCGAAACCAGGTCAGGCTGCTGGGTCGTGTTCTGCAGCGGAATCAAGAAGCCCTCAAGGTTGCGGCCCTGCGCGGCCTGCGCGGCCGCCGCGATCCGAGCTTCCGATAGCCCCGACAGCGCAGCCTTATCGGTCGTGAGGTAGGCACCTTCCTTGGTCGCGGCGAGCAGCTTGGTGGTGAACGTATCCGAGAGCGTGGAGATTTCTTCGTTGAGGTTCTTCAACTCCGTCTTGTCGGAGGCGGAGAGGTTCGCCCCGGAGCGTACGAACTTGTCGTGGTAGTACTCCATCAGGCGCAGCGCCTCGGGATCGAGTTTCAGGGCGGCGCGCTGCTGATGGATCGCCGACACCCGGGCGAACAATTTCGAGTCCAGATAGATGAAGTCCTGATGAGCGGCGAGCTTCGGCGCCTCGATGGACTTGACTCTCTGCAGGACAGGATTGGTGTTCGCTCCCGTGACTCCGCGGAAGGCTGCCATAGCCCGGTTTAGCAACTGCCCGCTTTTCTCCATGGCAACGATCGTGTTGTCGAAAGTCGGAGCACTGGGATTGTTCGCGATGGCGCGAATCTCGACCTGCTGCTGCGCCATGCCCGCCTCGATCGCGGGCTGAAAGTCGTCATCTTTGATCTTGTCGAACGGCGGGACCTGGAAGGGCAGGGTGCTGGGCGCGTAGAACGGATTGGATGGGCCGAACTCCGCGGCCGCGGCGTGTGCAGGCGTGATGGGGCCGAACAACATGGCTCCGCTGGCGATCAGGGTGCTCATAGTTCGAATCGTTCTCTTCCGGGGGGGGAATTGGGGAAATCTCATCATGGCCGGGGGAATTCCTCGCTCTCCGATTGTAACGGGCGAGCGGTCCGAGTGGATGGCGAGGTCCGCGATCCCGCCAGGTCGTTCGGCGACGCCCCACCGCTTCAAGTGGGTCTCATCTTTCGGGAGCGACTTCAAGGGGGACCATCACGTGTCGTTCACCCCGGAGGAGGTGGCGAGAGGCAAGTTCGAGTACAACTACAGCGAACAGCAGTTTCCGAGCGATGAAGGGTCGGGCGCCAGCGTTTTCTACAAAGACGCCACCGGTACGGTCTTCCACACCTATTCCACCTACGGGCGGGGCTGGGACCTGCTCATCGGGGCGTACAACTACCTTGACCTGGTACCCAAGGGCCGCGACGAAGGCGGGTTGGAATTCCCTATGGCCTGGGTTCGCCACCACGATCGCTACACCGACGACTGCTGCAGCGACCAAAAGCCACGGGATGCTGCAACCGCAACCGCGGGCCATTCCCGCTGCTCGACCAGAAAGAGCCACGCATGAGCGTCCCTCCGTGCTGCCCATTCGCATCGCGCAGCGCAGCCTGCAGCACCAGGAGACAGCGGACCACTCAAGCTGGCCCGCTGTCTTCCTCATTCCTGAGTCGCCCCCGCGAGCTTGCGAGATGGCTCGCTCCGGCCGCTGTTCTCGCGCTCCCGCCGAAGTGTCCCTTGTGCCTGGCCGCCTATGTCGCGCCCGGAACCGGCGTCAGCCTCTCGCTGCCAGCCGCGACTCAGGTGCGAACGTCGCTTCTGATCCTGTGCAGCGCGTCCCTGCTGCATACCGCAACCCGATCACGGCTGCCAATGATCGGCCCACCCGCAGCGCGCTCGGCCGCGCTCAGTGAGAGGCGCGTCACAACTTCTGAGACTTGATGCACAGCAACGCAGTTCTATACCGTACCAGCCATAGCAACCGGCGACCGGAATGTCGTCCCGTCAGGCGCGGCGCCGAGCCCGTTTCTTCTTCGTCTTGCTTCTCTTATTGTTTTCGACCCTGAGTCTCCAGGCTGTGCGCAGAGCGCCGGACAGCACCTCCTCGTTCGCTTTCAACAGACGAATGTGAGTCATCCCCGACCGGCCCCAACCGCCCGGTATGGGCAGGAAAACCTCGGGTAGCTCACGGACGAAGTCCGCTTGTAACTCAGGTGTCAGCTTCAGGTTTCCGTAGCCTTGTTTTTGCGAAGCAAGCGTGGCGAAGATCCTGCCCCCTACGCGGAAGTCAACTGCCCCCATGTGCGAGCCTTCCTCCGCTCCTTCGAAGCTCAAAGCAATCCGTCGAAAATCCGCCGCATTCATGGTGAAGCCATCCTATGAGCGTTGGGGACCGTTGGGGCATAACTGGGCACCGGAGGCGAGCCTCACCGATCCACGATTCGTATCAGAGCATGCCTGTCGGCATACCGTAGCTCGCGAGAAAATGAAAGTGTCTTGGGTCCTGGTGCAGAACGAAACGGCTGTCGGCTCCAAGGAAACGCGAAACTCTCCTCACTCCCGCACGCGCCCCCGGTCTCAGCACCCGCCCGTCATCGCCGCAATCCAATCCCGCAACAGCTTGACGCCCTCCGCATGCACGACGTCGCGCCCCAGGGCCGGCATTGAGACCTTCGGCGCGGTCGACTCCAGGCGGTAAATCAAGATCGACTTCTCCGGATGCCCCGGCACCAGGTCATACCGCAGCCCACCGACCTCGCCCGCCGAATTCGGCGCCTTGCACAATCCCATGTGCGCCCCATCCGTCTGCGTCCACCGGAAATCGACGCCCGTATATCCCGCCTGCCCGCCTGGCTGGTGACAATGCGCGCAATTGTTATCAAGATACGCCCGCGCCCGATCCGCAACCGGTGACCCGGCGTCACCCCACCTGGCTGCTCGCGGACGCGCTCCCGGCTCCGGTAACCCGCGCAAATACCCCACCCGCGCCCAGTGCGCCAACTGGTTCTCGATCCCGTCCGCATACGCGTAATCCTTATTCAGGTTCCGCGCCTTCGGCCCGATCGGCAACAGCACCTTCTGATTCTCGTGACACTGGTGACACTCATTGGCGTTCGGAATCACGTAGGTGAAGTCGTGCGCCTGCCCCGAGGTATCCGTAAACTTCGCCGCCACAGGATCCGGTACCAGCTGTAGCGTCGCATCCCGTTCGTTCTCATCCCAGACGTATGGCAGCGAAACCCACCCCGTCTTCGCGTGCACCAGCAGCCGCGTTTCGATCAGCTTCTCCGGTCCGCCGCCGTCCCGAGGAAACGCGAACGTCTTGGCCAGGACCGTCCCGAAAGGGAACTCAAGTGGCCCGTCTTCCCGATACTCCGCCGCAGTTCCTGCCGGCATCCACACGAACCGGTACTTGTCTGCGTAGTCGGAGAAAAGTGGAGTATTCAGATCGTACGGAACCACCCCCACGTTGGGCGCAAGTACAGGAGAACTCGCCGTGAACAGATGCCAACCCGAAAGCTTTTTCGGAAATGGCTCCTCGACGTGCCCCTCTACGCCAACTTGTCGCGAGCACCCCGGCGCTGCCACCAGCCCGACCACTAGCCCAACAAAGGCAGTCACCCGGCGCGACTGTCCCCGACACCACTTCATCACCGTCCCCCTGCAGGCCCGCTGTCGGCTATCTGCGGAATCGACACCACCTCCAGAGCCGGCAATGCGCAGTCATACACCTTTACATCCTTCACCGGATGCTTCATTTCTCCCGCCACATCAAAATTCAAAAACCCTGCCTCCCCGTTCCGCTGTAAACACACCTGCCCGGTATTCTGGCCTTTCTTCCCCCACGCCTTATCCACCACGCCGTCATAGAGAATGTCCGGCAACTTTCCCCCCAGCGCCTCCGCCAGCATCTTCACTCCATCCACGCGCACATCTGGCGACTGCCCGCCCCCCGAAATGTCATTGTCGTGCAGGTACACGCTCTGCACGAAAGGATAAAAGCGTTTGTCCCTCGCAGCAAAGACTTGCTGTGTGATCGGCGACGAGGCCGTGTCGCGTAACGAAGTCTCATCCACTCCGGTGTTGTAGTTAATGATGTACACGTTCACGGTGTTATTTCCCGTGGTCTTGTTGTTGAATACTTCCACGTCGCGGATCGCCATCAGGTAGATGCCCGTGCCGGTCGGCAGGTAGTGGATCGGGCCCAGGCTTTTGGGCGCAAAATTGGGCGTGTTGTTGTCGACCATCTGATTGTGAAACACGCGCACGTGCTTGCCGCCCTGCCGGGGTAAATTCGGCAGGTTGAACACGCCGATGCCGCCCGTGTTGTGAGTGGCCACGTTGTCGTACGCATCCACATTCTCGGAGTTCTCAATCTCGTACCCATCCACGTTCAGCTCCGCGCGGTTCCGCCGGATTACCACATTCTCCGACTGCCCCACATAGATGCCCGCATCCGCCGCGCCCTTCGCCACCGAGTCCTCAAGCAGCAGGTTCTTGCACTCCACCGGATAAATCCCGTACGGCCCGTTCGCCTCGTTCGGGCCGCGTGTCCATTCCGCCCGCACCCGCCGTATCGTAATGTTGTTCCCGCCCTGGACGGTCAGAGCGTCCCCGGCCGTGTCCTCGATCCCCACGTCTTCAATCAGAAAATCATCGGCCTTGACGAGCATGCCCTGCGCGCCGGTTTTCTGCCCCGCAAACGACAGCACAGTCTTGTTCATTCCTCGCCCGCGGATCGTGACTCCGTTCACCGTCAACGACATCGTCCGGTCGAGGTGAAACTTTCCCTCCGGCAGATCGATCACATCCCCCGGCTTGGCCGCAATCAGCCGCTCCTGCAGAGTCTTCTGGAAATCCAGGGGGGCCCTGGTGCACCCCGCCATTTCCAGCACCACCACCAAGCCCGCAACTCCGCACCAAAGCCCGCCGCGTTTCATGACTCCCCCGAGCAATCAGCCCAAAGCATCGAAATTCTAAGCCGATGGTAGGGCGCGGTCAAAGATGAACACGCATTTCCACCCGCTGTCCCTCCCACGTTCCCTGAGTTCGTGCCGGGGCGAGCACCGCGATCACGGAAGGAATTCCCGCAGGTGCGGATTGCAATTGTGGTGCTGTTTGCTGTTGTCTATGGGCGTCATCACCCTGGTGAATTTCTGGAAGAGGCTGAAATAACCCGGGGATGTTCTCCTGCCGGAGCGTGACCTGCTCTGAAGGGCTGCTGGCCACATCACAACGTGCTCTGATTGAGATCACATTCAGGCTGTGACACAGTGGGCGCGATGGTCGCCGGGATGGGCAACTCCGCCGCAATCAGTCCGGCTCGTGATCCAGTTCGTCCGCGACCCGACGTCGGCGGATTCGAGCTACCGGATCGCTGACTCGAGCCCGGCAAGCCTCAGGTGCCGCTGCCGGGCTCCGAATTCGGCGGGCCCGCACTGCGATCAGAACGATGATTGCCGGCAAGACCGACGGAAACGAACTTCATGGGCCGCAACATCAACCCCCCGTGCTCCAGGGAACAACGGTTCCCGATCCTGTATTCCCCGCTACGATCCTTCTCAATATAGGAAAATAGAGTCAATGACCTCCGTGCGAATGGACAAGTGGCTCTGGGCCGCCAGGTTTTTCAAGACGCGCGCCCTGGCAGCGCGAGCCTGCGAACTCGGCAGGATTCAGTTCAACGGCCAGCCTGCCAAGCCTGCGCGCGAGGTCCGGATCGGCGACCGGTTACGGGTAATCAACGACGGCGGCGACTTCCAGCTTGAAGTCCTGCTTCTCAGCGACGTGCGCGGCCCCGCCTCGGTTGCCCAAACCCTCTACCGCGAAACCGATGCCAGCCGCGAGTTGCGGATCCAAGTGGCAGCCGAGCGGAAGGCGATGAAGCAGTTCGAACCGTTACCCGCCGGCAGGCCTTCAAAACGGGATCGCCGAAGGATCATTCAGTTCCGGGGAAGAGCCTGACCGCTGCCAGCGAACGGCCCGCTGCGACCGCTCGTTTGGGGGACAAACGAGAAATCGGTCTGGACATAAGGCTTTCAACAATCGAGTGACTTGCTGAGGCCTGGTCCGCGAGTGCAACGGGCGATTGGTGGCCATTTGAGACCTGGCGGGCTTGCTGATTCCAGATCTGCACGAGCGGTCACTCGTCGATTCGGCTATGCCCTGGCGCAAACGGCGGCAAGCGGGCTGGCTGGGCGCAGGTAGGGTTTTTGCGGCCGTGCACAACGAAACCCCCTGCCACGGAACCGACCCTGGGGTCATCCAACGGAAAGGAGAAACCTACATGCCTTTGGTACGGATCTTCCTTCGGGCCGGCCGTTCTGCGGAATATCGCAGAGCTCTCGGAGATGGCGTTCATCGCGCCTTGGTGGAGGCTCTGGCGATTCCCCCGGACGATCATTTTCAGGTAATCAGCGAGCACGGCGCCTCCGATTTGATCTTCGACCCCCAATATCTTGGAGTCCAGCGGTCGGACGGCGTGGTTTTCGTCCAAATCACGCTTAGCTGTGGCCGCAAGCCTCAACAAAAACGAAAACTCTTCGAGCGCATGGCGGCCATCCTTGAGAAGTCTCCCGGACTTCCGCCACGAGACCTATTCGTGAGCCTGGTCGAAACATCCTGGGAAAATTGGTCCTTTGGCAACGGCGAAGCCCAGTATATGGACCATTGAAGCGCATATTCGCGTTACGAACCGTCCGCTCCTGTGCGGACGGTTTTCGAATCGTTGTACGCACAGGCCTTCGCGCTCGCGAGCGGCTTGGTGGGGTGAGAATGCGATCGTTCGCCAACCACCGCATAGCTTCCGAGCGGCCGACCATTCCGGAGCTGGCCCCAATCCGACCGCGGGGTCCGCAAAGGCCGGGCGCCGGTCGCGGCGGAATCCCCGGTTGAGACTCGCTCCCCTACCCAGCGCTGTGGCCGTTACAGTGCAGTATGCCCAGGTAAGCGCTCCACGGGCCGACCGCATCACGATACTGGTGGGCCATCACGCGGGATAGTTGATGCACATGCGTGAGGTCGTGAACCGCCCACGTCGCCAGAAGTTCCGAGAGCGTCACCACTCCCAGCGCCGGATGCCTTCCTCGTCGGCTCAGGTCTTCCGGCTGCAGATTCAATGCCTGCAGTGCACCCAGATTCTCCCTTCGCAGGCGGGCGAAATCGTCCAGGAGCTGCTCCAGCGACTTGGCTTGACTCTGTTTCAGCTGCGCAAAGCGGTCGAAGGGATCAAATGGCCGCGCTTCGCCGTGCTCCAGCAGGATCCGCACCCGCGGCATCCAGTCGGTGCGCTCGCCGACGATCAGGTGACCCACGATGTCGAACGCGCTCCAGGTATCTTTTCCTTCGTTCGAGCGCACCCAGATGTTGGGCAGCCCGCGCAACAACGCATCCAGGGTTGCGGGAGTGCGGGTGAGAACTGCGCTCGCCTCGGCCAGGCTGAATTGCGTCAATGTTGACATGCCTACCTAGATGCATGCCTGGTGCTTTGGACTCAAGCCACGGAGAGACAAGGCGGGGAATGTCGTCCTCATCCAACACCCTATCGGCCACATGTTTTTCAGAGGGGGCTCGCGTCGGTGGGAACTCGTCACCCACGGGGGTATATACGACCGCAGCGGTCGCTGCGCGATTCCGGCGAGATTCGATTCCGCCAAAGGGCGGCAGCCTGGGCGCCGTCGCCACCGCCAAGCTCCCTGCCGACGCGATGGCCGTCACGGGAAAGTGGTTCAACTGGACAGGGCTCACCCTCGTGATCATCGGTCCGATCGCCTACCTGGCCCCCGCTTATCAGGACGATCGCCGCGCCACCGGGAAAGGCCCAAGCCGCAGCCGTGCCCTGAAGCTTCTGACCGGGGAGTGCTGATCAGGGCACGACCGGGAACGGCTTGCACCTCAGGTCGAAAAGAAACGAAAGCGGGAAACGCCGGAGGCTCAGCATGGGCTTCCCCGAAAGCTATCTGAAAACGGTCTGGCGCTTTCTGCTCAGATCATCCCCGAACGATGACGGGGTTGGCGAGCTCTCCTAAGGCCTCATCTTGCAAACCGACAAAAGCGCCAGGGGAGGACTCGCAAGATTGTTTTAAAATCGGACGTATCCTGACGGTCTTCTCGCCTGCTGGGAAGTCCTGATCCTCGAGGGCCTGTTCTATGTGCCGGAATATCAAAACTCTCTTCAACTTCGATCCTCCCGTCACCGACGACGAGATTCGCGCCGCCTCGCTCCAGTTCGTCAGGAAAATCACCGGCTTCAACAAGCCGTCAAAGGCCAACGAGTCCGCCTTCGAGTCCGCCATCGACGAAATCGCCGGCCTCTGTCATGGTCTACTCCGGAGCCTCGAAACCACCGCGCCGCCCAAAAACCGCGAAGAAGAAGCCGCCAAGGCAAAAGCACGTGCCGCCGAACGATTCGGTGCCTAGGGCGCGAGTCAACACCGAGGGCCGCTGGTGGGTCCCGATGCGGTGATCGCCGCCCACCAACGACGAGAATCCGTCCCAAAACAAAACGCCCAGCTCCAACGCCGGGCGTTTCTGGAAATCCGAAGCCTGAAACCTAGTTCTTCCTCTTGCGTTCATCTCCGGCAATCACCCCATCCTTGATAAAGATGACGCGATGCGCATACTCCGCAATGTCGTGCTCGTGTGTGACCAGCACAATCGTGTTCCCCTCAGCCTGGAGCCGGTCAAGCACCGCCATGATCTCGTTGCCCGTCTGCGAATCCAAATTTCCGGTCGGTTCGTCCGCCAGAATGATGGACGGCTTGTTGACCAGCGCGCGCGCAATCGCCACGCGCTGCCGCTGCCCGCCTGACAGTTCATTGGGCTTATGGGTCATGCGCTTTTCCATGCCCACCGCCGCCAGCGCCCCTTCCGCGCGAGCAATGCGCTCCTCCGCCGGCACGCCCGCGTAAATCAGCGGCAACTCCACGTTGTGCAAAGCCGTCGCGCGCGCCAGCAGATTGAAGGTCTGGAACACGAACCCGATTTCCTTGTTCCGGATGCGCGCCAGCTCATCGTCATCGAGTTCGCTCACCAGCTGGTTGTTCAGCCAGTAATTGCCCTTCGAAGGAGAATCCAGGCACCCGATCAGATTCATGAGCGTCGACTTGCCAGACCCCGACGGCCCCATAATGGCCACATACTCATTCCGCTGAATGCGCAAGTTGACCCCGCGCAGCGCGTCCACCTGCTGCTCGGAGCCCATGTCGTAGGTCTTCCAGAGGTCCTCGGTCGCGATCATGCACTGATTGGGAGGCGCCAACACGACTGGCTCCGCGAAACTCACCACCTCAGCAGTTGCCATTTTCTTCTCCTGGTCCTCGTGGGACACTTACCCTCTCCCGTCTGGACAGCTTCCAGTTGGACGAAACACCCACATCATGGTTAGCCCGGTTCTTGAAACTCGAAACCTGATACCCGACACCTAGCTCGCGTCGTCCTTCTTGGGCGCCGAATTATCAATCTTCACGCTCGTCCCCGGCTTCATTGTCCGCAACACCTTGTAACTGCCGGTAACGATCTCATCGCCTTCCTTCAGGCCGCTGAGCACTTCGATATCTGTCGTCCCGGCCACTCCCGTTTGCACCGGTACGAACTGCGCCTTCTTGTTCCGGATGACGAACACGCCCTGGAGCTCATCATTTTTCTTGTCTTTGGACGCGTCTTTCGGCGGCGCTGCTGCCTGCACGGAACCTTTTTCCGAAGCGTTTTCCAGATCCTCCGGCCGCCGGATGGTCAGCGCCTGGATCGGAATCGTCACCACGTTGCTGCGCGTCGCGGTCGTGATCTTGGCCGTGGTCGACAGTCCCGGCCGCAGGTCCTCGGGCGGATCCGACAGTGTCACCACAACTTTGAAATCCTTTGCTTCCTGGCTTGCCGATGTCGACTGCGAAGTCGCGACTCCGGTCGACCGCACGATCGCGTTGTTTCCGATCTCTGTGACCACCGCACGAAACACCTTCTTTGGAATCGCGTCGATCGTCACTTCCGCCGACTGTCCCAGTTGCACATTCACGATATCGGTCTCGTCCACTTTCACTTCCGCCGTGATGACCGACATATCCGCCAGAGTCATCAGTGTGCTGCCCGGCGCATTCTGAATCCCGATGACCACTGTCTCGCCTTCCCGTACCGGAAGGTTCGTAATCACGCCTGCATAGGGCGCCGCGTAAACCGTCTTCTGCAGAACGTCCGCGGCCCGCGTCAAGGTCGCGTCCGTCTGGGTCACGTGCCGGTCCGCCGAGTCCACCTGCGCCCTAGCCTGGGCCACTCGCGCTTCTGCCTGCGCCAGTCCGGCTTCCGACGTCTGCCAAGTCATCTTCCGCGACTCGTAGTCGGCCCGCGAGATCAGAGCGTCCTTGAACAACCCTTCGGCCCGCTGCCAGTCCAGCCGGCTTCTCTCGGCGTCCGCTTTCGCGCGATTCAAATCCGCCTTGGCCGTATTCAGGTTGGCCACCGCCGCCACCGCGTCGGTCCGCGAAGCTTCCAGAGAAGCCTTGGTCGCTGCCACGTCGGCCGTCGACTGCACGTTCTCCAATTGCGCCAGCAGTTGGCCCCTCTTCACCCGGTCGCCCTCTTTCACATAAAGGTGGGTGATCTTCCCAAAAGCGTTCGCACCGATGTTTACGTAGGTTTTGGGCTTGATCTCTCCGGAAGCGCTCACGATCGATGACAGGTCCTGTTTCTGTGTTTTCCCGGTCTGTACCGTGACCACGCCCTTATGGCTTTGCTGGATGCCGACCGCCACCAGAATCAACAAAACAAGTGTGCCGCCGGCTCCAAGCAGTACTTTTTTCCAAGTCTTCATGCGTCCCCGCCAAAACTCAAACCTGCATCCGACCAGTAGGCTGCCCGGCAGAACCAGACATCCACAAGACACCACCACCAGGCACACTCGAGCGAACGGGTCGCACGTCTTCAGATACGCTGCTCCGGCCGGGAAAGTTCCCCCCGGAGGCAGAACCATGCAAACCTGACAAACGGAGAGGAATTCCGAATCCGAGCTTCGCTGGGTAAACCCTGAATTATAAACCGCTTTGCGCTGTCCCTGTACCGCTGAAGTACTGACTCGAACCGTTTTGGCACAGGCAACCCCGCCACCCCATCAAGGCTTCCCAATACACTCTAGAGGCGAGACTTACCTTGCCTTGCCAGCCCCGAGAACGTACAATCTTGGGCACGCGTGTGTCGGTAAGGAGCACCCCCCTCATGACCCAGGTAGGTTTACGTCACGGTGTTGTTTCCCTATTGGTCCCGACTCTTTTGTGCCTGATAGGGTTTTCGACCGCGTACGCTCAAGAAGACAAGGCGGCTGCTGCCACTCAGCCTGCACCTCAATCCGACACCAAAGCCGAGACAAAGTCAGCCGACCGGTCCGACCCAAAGTCCAGCGATACCTCGACCGCCAAGTCGGATGCTTCCGACTCCTCGGCCGCCCGGCCTTCCGGCTCCGCAAAAGCTCAAGCCGACCAGGTTGACCCCTTGAAGCGCCCGCTGAGTCCGCAAGAGAAGAAAGCCAACGAAAAGCGCTTCAAGCAGGAAGTCAGCGGCGCCTACAAGAAGTGGCTCGACGAAGACGTCCGCTGGATCATCACCGACGAAGAGCGCTCCGCCTTCAAACAGCTCTCCAACGACGAGGAGCGCGACCAGTTCATCGAAGCCTTCTGGCAACGCCGCGACCCCACTCCCGACACCATCGAAAACGAATTCAAGGAAGAGCATTACCGTCGCATCGCCTATGCGAACGAACATTTCGCCGCCGGCATTCCCGGCTGGAAAACTGACCGCGGCCGCATGTATATAATGTATGGCCCGGCGGACGAGATTGAATCGCATCCGTCCGGCGGATCGTACGAGCGGCCCATGGAGGAGGGGGGAGGAGAGACCTCGACCTTTCCATTTGAAGATTGGCGGTACCGCTACCTGGAAGGCATCGGGCAGGAAGTGATCATCGAGTTTGTGGACTCCTGCATGTGCGGCGACTACCACATGACCATGGACCGGTCCGAAAAAGACGCGCTGCTCTACACGCCCAACGCCGGCCTGACTCTGTACGAGCAGCAGGGCATGTCCAGCAAGGCGAGCCGCTTCAACGGCGGGCTCGAGCGGCTGGGACAGGGGCCGTTCACGCAGAACAACGGTGCGAAAGAATTCGACCGGCTGGAGCAGTTTGCGAAACTGAACAAGCCTCCGGCAGTGAAGTTCAAGGACCTCGAGGAAATCGTTTCGCACAAGATTACGGTCAACCTGATGCCCTTCGACGTGCGTGCGGATTTCGTGAAGGTCACCAGCGACACAGTGCTGACACCGGTCACCATCCAGATCAAGAACCGCGACATCACGTTCGCGAACAAGGACGGCGTCCAGCGCGGCACCGTGAACATTTTCGGGCGGGTTACGACCTTGAGCGGGCGCATTGCACAAACCTTCGAAGACACGGTGCAGGTAGACGTTCCCACGGAGTTGCTGCCCAAGACCGCCGAGAATTCGCAGATTTACTGGAAGGCCTTGCCCCTCAAGCCCGGCCACTATCGTCTCGACATCGTTGTGAAAGACGTCAACGGCGACCGCGCCGGAAACTGGAGCAGGAGCCTGATGGTTCCTGATTTCAGCGAAGACCGGCTGGCAGCCTCCAGCCTGATCGTGGCCGACCAGATGTATCCGGTCGCCACCAAGGATATCGGCACCGGAAGTTTTGTGATCGGAACCATGAAGGTACGGCCGCGGGTGCAAGCCGCCGATGGCAAGCCCATCGCCTTCAAGCGTGGCCAGAAGATGAATTTCTGGATGCAGGTGTATAACTTGACCGTGGATGAGAAGACCCACAAGCCTTCCGCCACGTTCTCCTACGAAGTGATCAACACGGCCACCAACAAGTCGGTGGTGCACACGACCGAATCGACAGACCAGATGGGGAATGTCGGCGATCAGGTGACTTTGCAAAAAAGCCTGGCGGCCGCGAACCTCGAGCCTGGCTTATATCGGATCGAGATCAAAGTGAACGACAACATCTCCAAGCAGACCGTAGGTCCGACGGCGACCTTCGCCGTAGAGTAGGGCCACGCGCTTGACCCCTGAGGTGGTGTGATGTTCCAAAAACTCGGCGTCTTGGCAGTTGTAGCCGGACTGGTGTTGCCCGCCCTGGCCGCGGACAAGCCGGGCTCGATCTCCGGCTACGTGCGCAGCGGCGGCGGTGTCCCGCAAATGGGGGCGATGGTCGAGGTCCTGAGCGCGGCTGCGCACGATCTGAGAGTGTTTACCGACGAGCGCGGTTTCTACTCCATCAGCGATCTGATCCCCGGCACGTACAGCCTGAAAGTCACTGCCCCTTCCTTCTTGCCTGCCTTGCGCGAGCGGATTGGACTCCGCGCAGGTTCAGCGATGATGGTGAACGTAACCCTGAATACCCTGTTTGAAGCAATCCAGCTGGGACCCCTGCGCGGCCCAGTCGATGACGACGACTGGAAGTGGACGCTGCGGTCCATGGCCAACCGCCCCATCCTGCGTGTGCTGGACGAAGATCCGCAGACAAAGGCAGCGAAGGCGGAAGGCGAAGGCCACGACCTGAAGGCCAGCCTGTCGTTCCTTGCGGGATCTCCTTCGGATGGCTACAACGGTGTTTCTGACATGAGTACCGGCTTCTCGGTTGAGCAGAGAGTGCTTGGCCAGGACACGGTGGGCATGGCGGGAAATGTCGGTTACGGCGAGGGTGCGGGCGCCGCAATCCTGCGAGCTTCTTATAAACACAAGAGTCTCACCGGATCTGAGCCCACCGTGGCGTTAACGGTGCGGCGACTGGCTCCGCCCGTTGTGGGTTTCCACACCCAAGGGTTGCAGTCGATAAGCCTGACCACCACCGACAGCCTTACGGTGGGCAATATTCTGGAATTGAAGTTCGGCAGCGAACTGCAGACCGTCCAGTTCATGGGCCGGTTCACGGCGTTCCGTCCGTTTGGCACCGCAGACCTGCATCTGTCGCCGAACACGGTCGTCGAGTACCGCTACGCCAGTTCGCGGCCCGCGGGCACGATCGCAAAGGACAGTGACGTGGAGAGTACCGACCTCGGCGACGCCGGGCCGCGGGTGAGCATTGCGAGCTTCTCGCCGGCGTTGGAGCGGGCGCATCACCAGGAAATTTCGATCTCGCGGCGGATCGGCAAAACTAACCTGCAGGCAGCCTACTATTCCGACCAGGTTTCAAACACTGTGCTCACCGGTGTGGGCGCGGTGGGCGCAGGTGGCGGAGAGTTGCTCCCCGACGTCGACTCGGGAACCTTCTCATACCAGGGTCGTGATTTGGACACCAACGGGCTGCGACTGGTCTTGCAGCGGAAGCTGGCTTCCGATCTCACCGCGACCCTTGACTACGGATACGGCGGCGTTCTCGATTTGGCGCGGCCGGATGTGGGATTGCAACAGGCGCGCGAGTCGCTCTCGACCGTACGGCGGCATGCGTTCTCGGGGAAGCTAAGCGGCCGCGTACCAGGATGCAAGACTCACTGGACCACGTCCTACGGGTGGGTCAGCGGACGTGGATTGACACCGGTCGATACCTTCAACGCGTCGGCGGGCCAGTCGGATCCCTATCTGAATGTGTTCCTGCGCCAGCCCCTGCCGGGATTCGGATTCCTCCCGGTACACATGGAAGCCATGCTCGATTTGCGCAATCTGATGGCCCAGGGCTATATCCCGGTGATGGGCCAGGACGGAAGAACCGTGTATCTGGTGCAATCAGCGCGCTCGGTGCGCGGCGGGTTGGCGTTCACCTTCTGAAGCATTTCCTGATTTCCAGGTCGCAGAGCGCCCGGCTTTCGCCGGGCGTTTGCGTTGGAAGCGAACTGGAGCCAGGCCACTCGAAGCGATAGTGCTCCCGATCAAATCCTAACTAAGCCTCGGTGCCGGCCGGAAGAACTGGCGGATAGTCCTTGCGTAGCCTGAGGTAACTCGGCATAATGCGGGCGCTACTTCGTCTTGCTCGAGGAGTTATGGCGTCTCGGCGTCGTTGGTCCTGCCACTTAGCCCTGTTCGTCCTGGCTGCTCTGACCGTGCATCCTGCTGCGAAGGCTGACGACTGGCCTCCGGTATCTCCCGAAGAACTCAACATGAAGACGCTGCCGGAACAGCCGGGAGCAGTCGCCGTGGGGTTGATGCGCGAGGAACTGACCGATGACCCGCATAACCATAAAACCGTGTATGTGCGGATCAAGGTACTCGCCGAGCCGGGACGAAGATACGCGAACGTCGAGATTCCATATAGCCGCCGGCACTTCACCATCTACGACTTGAGCGGGCGAACGATTCATAGCGATGGCACGATCGTCCCCTTTACCGGAAAGCCGTTCGACAGAGTCATGGTCCGGCGAAAAGAGCGTGGCAAGGAGGAACATTATCAAGTCAAGTCCTTCACCCTGCCGGACGTGCAGGTGGGGAGCATTCTGGAGTACCGCTTTCACCAGAGCTACGATGACCACATGTTCTTCGCGCCGGAGTGGGAAGTCCAGACCGACTTGTTCCAGAAGAAAGCAACTTTCAAGTTCATCCCTTATTCAGGATTGCTCCAGCTTGCCCATGACCGGGTGGGGAGCGGAGTCGCGTGGACCTCGCACCTGCCTGAGGGCAGCCAGGCAGTGGAGCACGAGATTCCGACCTCGGGCATGGCGACCAGACGGACTGCGACCGGCTACATCGATCTGCAAATGACGAACATCCCCCCGCTGGTCCGCGAGCCTTACATGCCGCCAATAGAAGCACTGCGCTATCGGGTCAACTTTTACTACATGGTGGGAGCGAAGCAGGAGGAATTCTGGAAGGATGAGGGAAAGTTCTGGAACAAGGACGCCGAGAACTTTCTTGGACGGAAGAATGGGGTGGCGGAGGCAGTGGGGCAGACCGTCGGCGCGGCGGACACTCCGGAGCAGAAGGCTCGCAAGATCTATGCGTTTGTGGCCAAGTTGGATAACTGGAGTTATCAGCCCGCGCGCGGTGAGCAGGAGGAGCACACGCTCGGGATCAAAGCGGATCGGGGTGCCGAAGACGTTCTACGTCAGCACGGTGGCACGCACGACGATCTGAACAAGTTGTACGTGGCTATGTTGCGCGCAGCCGGAATTCCGGCGTGGCTGATGTGGGTGCCATCGCGGGATCAGAAGTTCTTTGAACCGGAGATTCTCAGTACCTGGCAATTGGTGGCCGAGATTGCCATCGTACAACTGAATGGCAAAGACGCTTTCCTCGATCCGGGGTCGAAATTCTGTCCCTATGGATTGCTGGACTGGCGATACTCCAACGTCCGTGGCGTGCGCCAGCGCGAAGGGAGGGGAACCGAGATTTTCCAGAGCAGTCTGCCGGACTATAACCAGGCGATGCTGCAACGGCTGGCACGCGTGCAAATGACGCCCGATGGAAAGGCGGAAGGGACGCTTAAGGCCGGATTCTACGGTCTGGAGGCCATGGAACGCCGACGGGAAGCGGGTAACACCGACGCCGAGGGGCGCAAGAAATTACTCGAGGATGAAGTGAAACGCTGGCTGCCGGCAGATAGCGATGTGACGCTGATCAATACCCCCGACTGGGATGCAACCGAGGGCCACCTGGCCGCCGAGTTCAAGATTTCGTGTCCGCTCGCTACCGGAGCCGGCAAGCGTTGGATCGTGCCCATCCACCTGTTCCAGGTCAACGAGCGACCCCGCTTTTCCGCTTCCGAGCGTACCAACTCAATTTACTTCGACTACCTGTCCCGGGAAATTGACGAAGTCCATGTTACCCTCCCGCCCGATCTGGAGGTGGAAAGCCTGCCCCCAGGCGAAAACGTGCGTCTGGATTACGCGCTGTACACCACCAATCAAAAGCAGGAGTCAGGCAATGCTGTGATGGCCGTTCGCGATCTGACGCTGGGCGGTCTGGCATTTCCCCCGAACATGTATAAAGAGCTGAAGGGATTTTTTGACAAGGTGAAGGCGGGGGATGATCAGCCCGTGGTAGCCAAGGCGGCCGCACATGCGGAACTCAAGTAAGCACGCTCGTCGGTTTGCACAGGCCGCCGTGATGTTGCTTTTGACTTCCCGCGCAGGCGCAGCAGTGTCGGTGCCCGATTGGGTCCGGAGCGCGGCCAGCGCCACGTTGCCGAAGTATGAGCCCGATACCAATGCGGTGGTTCTGCTGGATGAAATCACCTACACCGTCACCAGTCCGGACGACTACGTGGAGCACTACCGCCGAGCGGTCAAAATTCTGCGGCCCGATGGACGCCAAGAAGCCGATTTCAGAGTGCACTTCCGGCAAAAGGAAAAGGTGATTTTCCTGCATGCCTGGTCGATGGATAAGTCAGGGCACGAGTATGAGCTCAAGGATAAGGATTTCGCAGAGCGTGGTCTGTTCGATTTTGAGCTTTACAACGACATCAAGTTGCGGACCGCGACCGCGCCGGCGGCCGATCCCGGAGCGGTGGTGGCCTTTGAATTCGAGGTGCGCCGGCGTCCGTGGTTGAATCACCTGGACTGGGGCTTTCAGGAATCGATTCCGGTGCATGAATCGCACGTGGTGCTGCAACTGCCACCCGGATGGGAATATCGGGCGTACTGGGCCGGAATTGCGCCGGTGGCACCACTGGAAAGAGCGGCCCATCAGGCGGAGTGGACCCTGCGCGATCTGCCGGCCATCGAGCACGAGGCCATGAGTCCGCCGCGATGGTCCCTTTCGGCGAGGCTGGGACTCTCCTATCTGGAGCCGGGAGAGTCAGCCAAAAACATGGCGACCTGGGAGGCCATGGGAAAATGGTACGACCAGCTGACAGCTGGACGGAGGAATCCGATTCCAGAGTTGTCGGACAAGGCGCGACAACTGACCGCCGGGAAGACGGATTTTGACGGCAAGCTGCGCGCACTCGCTTCGTTTCTGCAGTCCGATATCCGCTACGTCGCGATCGAAATCGGAGTCGGTGGTTATCAACCACATCCGGCGCAGGATGTGTTTCGCGCGCGCTATGGTGATTGCAAGGACAAGGCGACGTTGCTGAGCAGCATGCTGCACGAAGTGGGGATTGAGTCCGACTACTTGATCATCAGCACGTACCGTGGCATGGTGCAACCGGACCTGCCTTCGCCCGTTTTCAATCATGTTATCCTCGCCATCGAGCTGCCCCCGGGGACCCCTTCGGATCCGTACCGCACCGTAGTCACGGCCAAAAACAACCAGCGTTACCTCATTTTTGATCCCACCGATCCCTACACGCCCGTGGGTGATCTGCGCGGAGACTTGCAGGACACTTATGCCCTTCTGGTGGCGGACGGCCGCGGCGACCTTATTCACACGCCCCTGCTCGCGCCCGAAACGAACCTGCTGGTGCGCACCGGGCACTTCACCCTGAGCCCGGATGGGTCTCTGGCGGGAGAGGTGGTCGAGGATCGTAGCGGGGATCATGCCTGGCAGGAGCGGATCGCGTTGATCCATGCCAACGAACAAGAGCGGGCGCAGCGGATCGAGCATCGGCTCAGCCGCTCGCTGAAAGGGTTCACGCTCGAGAAGACCGATATCGGGCAACTGGAGCAGATCCAGCAGAAGCTGGTGATTTCGATGAAACTCAGCGATCCGGGATATGGTCAAGTGCGCGGACCGCTGATGCTGGTTCGGCCGCGCGTCCTTGGAGAAAAAAGTTTCGCGCTGGAGCGGAAGCCGCGACAGTACCCGTTCCAATTCGAAAGCAAGTCACGCGAGACCGATTCGTTCGAGATCGAATTGCCCAAGGAATATGCGGTCGAGGATGTCCCCGACCCGGTGAAAGTAGACGCCGGATTTGCCACCTACCAGAGCAAGGTCGAGGTGGAGGGCACGAAGGTGCGCTACACGAGGGAGTTCGTGCGGCGCGACGTGCTGATCGGTCCCGAGCACACCGAAGAACTGCGAAAGTTTCTGGGTACGATCGGGGCCGATGAAGCGGCGGTCGTGGTATTGAAGCGCTCTCCTTAAGCAGGGCGTGCGGGCGTCTTGGCCAAGGAATCAGAATCCTCGCAATCCATTTGGTCACGTTCTCGAAATCCTTCGGAAAATTCGTTTACGCGACCAGCTTGCGCCACCACGGTTTGCGCGCGGAGGCCGCAGGCTTCCTGGGCGCAGGTGGCACGGGCCGGGCGGTGCGCGCGTTCGTAGTGGGAAGTTGCGCATCCTTGCGGGGAGAGAATCGGGCGATCAGGAGTCTTCCGGGATTGTGGGACGGCAGTACCAGGACGGAAGGGCCTTCGGCGCGCAGCGCCGCGTCCACCGGCATGTTGTGCTGAATCTCCGCAGCACCCCGGCGCAGCCGGCTGACCACCGCTTCGGCAGTGTCGTCATCAAACGCGACCCAACGAACCATGGGAAACTCCGGGACAGACCGCGTCAGAGACGGCGATCCGAAGATTTCGACATTGTAACCGAGTGCGCCCAGAGCGGGCGAGAGGTTTTGCGACCCGCCCGTCGTTGTTGAAGGCAACTCCTGCCACCACCAACTGGGCAAGGAGCGAATCGACGGCTGATAGCCAGTTTTCGGTGAGTCAAACCGAAAAGCATCATGAGTCTGCGGAGCAATTTTGGCAGGCCGGATGCCTGCATAAGGGTATCTCGACCAAGCGTCTTCCGAGGCAATTCGAACATTGCCTACAATTTTTCATATTGTCAGGATTGTGAAGTTCCGACGAAGTGTATTTTCCCTTTTGAGATTGTTCATAACTTATTGCAAACAATAGATCAAGTCTCCTCTGCGACAATGGCTCGTAACCTGCTTAGTTGCACCCAAGCCTGTCAAACAACGAGCAGCTAAGAACCATCATTCAGGTTTTTTGAGGGAGGGATATGAGACGTCTATTGGGAAGCCTCGTCGTATTCGCGGTGCTGGTGGTGATGGGATACGCGCAGACGTTTCGGGGAGCAATCAACGGTACCGTAAGCGACCCGTCGGGAGCGATGGTCGCGGGCGCCAGTGTGAGGACCACCAACGTTGCCACCGGGGTAACGCTCACCACAACGACCACCAGCGATGGCCAGTTCGCTTTCCAGGACATACCGCTCGGTACTTACAAGATTGTGGTAACGGCCAGTGGGTTCTCGTCCGTGACCACCGACAACGTGAGCGTGACGGCCGGCGCGGTCTACACTTTGCCGGTAAAGCTCAAGGTAGGCGAGACCTCGACTAGCGTCGAGGTGTCGGCGGCTGCGCTGAGCATCGACACCACTACCGCGACGCAAGACAACATCTTGCCTACGCAAGCCGTGCAGGACGTCCCCATGAACGGACGCGATTTCACGCAATTTGCCGCCGTCCAGCCGGGCTATGGAGGATACTCGGTCGGCGGTTTCGGTTCTCTCAACGGCACCCGCGCCAATCAGATGAACTGGCAGATCGACGGAGTCGACAACAACGACTTCTGGCATAACATTCCAGCTGTCAACCAGGGCGGTGTCTCCGGAATCGCGGGTGTGATCATGCCGCTGGACGCGATCGACGAATTCTCCGCCCAGACGCAGTCAAATGCGGAAGGTGGCCGCAACGCCGGGGGCATTGTCAATGTGGTACTGAAGTCCGGCACCAACCAGATCCACGGATCGGTTTATTACTTCAACCGGAACGAAGCCTACGGAGCGGCCACTCCGTTCTTCTCAAAATCAGCTCAGAACCCGAACAAGCCGCCCTTGCGCAATGAGAACTACGGTTTGTCGTTCGGTGGCCCGATCATCAAGGACAAGACCTTTTACTTCATCGCTTTTGAAAAGCAGAAGTACACCATCAGTCTTTCCGGACTGAATACGGAGCCGTCGTCAGGTTACCAAGCTAAGGCCCTCAGTTTGCTAACCGCAAACGGTGTTGCTGAGAGCACGATTTCGCAGCAACTGATGGCCAACCTTTGGCCGAGTTCGATCAACGGTCTGGCAGCGCAGCCTAGCAACTTCTTTGCCAACAACCCCTCCATTGGATACAGCTACAACGGAGTGATCAAACTTGATCACAACTTCACCGACAAACACCATTTCTCAATCCGCTGGTTCGGAGGACAGGGCGATCAGATCGCACCGCTCGGTGGAAGTGCGGCCTTGGCGACCGCCAGTTCCAATTTGTCCTACTACTTCGAAAAAGCTCCCATCCACGTCTATAACTATTCCGCTATCCTGAACTCCGTGCTCACCGCTAGGATGACAAACCAGCTTTTGTTCGGGGTGAACTATTTCAACCAGACCTTCAACGATGCCAACCATAGCTTCGACACCAGAGCTATGGGCTTGTTCCTCAGTCCGGACGCCCTGATCCATGGTCAACCGATCCCGGGCGCACCAAATCTCAAGATCATTCCAAGTGCGGCTCTACAAACGGCGTTCCCCGGTTTCACCGGGTTCGAGCAGGTGGGAATCAGCGCTCCGCAAGGCCGTAACGACATTACCGGAATGCTGTCTGACATCGTGTCCTACACCGTCGGCAAGCACCAGTTTCGATTCGGCGGTGAATTCCGGCAGGGTCGAGTGGACGAGTTCTATTTCCGCAACTCGCGTGGGAAGTTCACATTCGACGGATCGATAGGGCCGTGGGCGACGTATTGTGCTGCGAATGCGAGCTTCGCCGGGTGCAACAATGCCTTGGGAAAACCGGACCCGAATATCTATGCCTTGGCCGACTTCCTTGCCGGCAACGTGCAATCCTCTAGCATCGCGGTCGGTAACGCCGAACGCAAGGTTCTGGTCAACGGCCTCAATTTCTTTGCCGAGGACGCATGGCAGGTCACGCCAAAACTAAACGTGAACCTCGGTCTTCGCTATGACTACTTCGGACCGCTGCACAGTGGCAGCAAGGATCTTGCCGTATTTGTCCCGTCAGCGGGTGGCATCAAGATTCAGGGCAACGGCATTGGCTCCATTTTTCCGCCTGACAGGAACAATTTCGCGCCGCGGCTTGGCTTTGCCTATCAACCTACGGCGCGGAACGACTTGGTGGTCCGCGGTTCCTTCGGCGTGTTCTATGACCAGATCAATATGAACCCGTTCCTCGACTTCCGGCCCCCGAACAACGCCGATGGGTTGGAAGACAATCCAGCTGGTCCTTCTCCGGTTTCTACCTATAGCGCCAATCGTCTTGGAGCCTCATCCTACAACTGGGAGACGACCGAGGGACCGGGTCACACGTTATCCATCTTTCCCGGGGTTTCTACCTGCCTGACTGGAAATGCGGCCACTGACCCCAACTGCACGGGCAAGACTTTCGACGTGTTCTCTGTGAACCAGAATTTCCGCACGCCCTATTTCTTCCAGTACAGCTTCAATGTGCAGAAGAGCTTCGCCAATGGTGCCGCAATCTGGCAGATTGGCTATGTGGGCAGCGAGGGCCGCAAACTCTCAATCATGCTGAACATCAATCAGTTCGGCCAGTACTCCACAGGTCTAAATGCCCCATACCCGAACTACGGGGGCATCAACCAGCTCAACAGCATCGGCACCTCCAACTACAGTGCAATGCAAAGTACCCTTCGACTGCGGGCATGGCATGGATTCAGCTCACAGTTCGCCTATACTTGGGCACATGCACTCGACGAGATCACTGCATATCGCGGCGCGCTGCCGTTTAATAGCACCAATCCTAAGGCCGAGTACGGCAACGGAGATTTCGACACTCGCCACAATTTCTCGGGTACTTTGACTTGGGATATCCCCGGTTCCTCTCACGGACCGAAGTTGCTTACCCACGGTTGGCAAGTGAACAGCCTGTTGACCTTCCATCGCGGCCAGCCGCTTGATCAGGTTCGCACTGGATTGAATGAGATCGCTGATCCATTCGCCGGAGTGTCCCACGCATTCCAGAAGAACGTCAATGGTTTCACAGGCGTTCACTGGATAAACCCGAACGCCTTCTGCTCGCCTTCGGCCACCTGCCTCCCCAATGTGGCTGGCGGCAACCTGCGCCGCAACCAAATTTATGGTCCCGGTTTCGGCGACATCGATCTTTCGGTGTTCAAGAACATTCCGATCACCGAGCGGGTCAAGGCTCAGTTCCGCGTGGAGTTCTTCAACCTGACCAACCGCATCAATCTCGCATCTGGCGTGGGCGCTACGAGTCCAACCAGCGGCGATATTACCGACACCATCGGCGACTTCAACGGAGCGCCTGGCATCGGCCCCGGCGAAGCCTTCAACATGCAGTTGGCTTTGAAGATCACTTTTTAACCGGATCGCAGTCGTCACGGCTCCTCTTGCTACGGCAGGAGGAGCTTTTTTCTTGCTCGTTGCCTCCGGGACGACCCACCCGCCCCCGGATCCAGTTCCTTACTCTTGAAAGGAGTGTTGTGATGTGACGGTCTCACCCAGTTAGAATCGGCGGGTTAGTGCGCAGAGGCCGATGAACCATGACCGACGTCTCCACACCACGATGCCTGGGATTAATCGGAGGTCTCGGAGTGGGTGCCACCGTCCACTACTACCTGGAATTGGCGAAAGCCCACGCGGCGCGTGGATACGTTCCGAATCTTGTGATCATTCACGCCGACGTGAATCGTGTCCTCCAACACGCCGCCGCCGGTGAGACGACTCAGTTGGCCGAATAACTTTCACAACTTATCCACCGCTTGGCCCGGGCCGGCGCACAGCTTGGGGTTATCACCGCCGTCACGCCCCACATCAGCACGTCCGAGCTCGTCCAGCTCTCTCCGATTCCGCTCGTCAATCTCATCCACGAGATCGCCCGTGAGATCCAGATCCGGCGCCTCAAGCGAGTCTCGCTGTTCGGTACACGCTTTGCGATCGAGAGCCGGCTGTTCGGCCAACTCCCCGGCGTCGACCTTGTCCTCCCGAGTCCGGAAGAGATCGACACCATCCACGAGAGGTATCTGCGACTCGTGAATTCAGGGCAGGGAAGCGAAGAAATCTATCAGAGTCTTCGACGGATCGCCCACACCCTGCGCCAACGTGACCAGGTTGAGGCCATCATCCTGGCCGGGACGGAATTATCGTTGGTGTTCAACGAGAGCAACGCGGATTTTCCGCATATCAATGGGGCGAGCGTGCACCTGAACGCGATCATGCGCGAGCTGTTTGCGAATGTGGTCTGAGACTGCGGGATCTGCCGACCGCCCATCCCGGCGCGAGAGACGGCGCGCCAGGCGTAGGGTGACGCAGGGTAAAATGTCGCGCTCGCAGCCTCCTGAGCCTTTGGCGGGGGACGAGAATGTTTCGCCATTTCCAAGGATTTGTTCTGGCGGCGGGAGCGTTTCGTGGCCGACGACTATGAGCGTCAGATTGAACGGGCGCCGGGAAGCAAGCGGATGACTTCCTGCGCTCCAACAAGCGGCCCTTACTGCTGGTGGGAAGATTCAGCCGGCATCGATGTATCGGGCTGCTCGGTAGGTTTGTTTGCCCGAGGTCTGATATGCATCGTGCCCCCATTGCTCCCAACAGAAACCACCTGTCAATCGCATCCGTGCAGGGCAAACCTACAAGAGCGGCGAGTAGTTTGCCGATTTTCCTCATTCCAGAAGAGCGCGTCAGGGTGCTCAAGCTGCTTCGGCGGGCGCTCGATAGCGCGTTACTCCCACTGCATCATCGCGGGCGCAGTCTCCTGCAGGTACTCAAACAGCGTCACGACCATCTGGGCGTTGCCGCAGAATTTCAGTTTCCTCCCGACCGCGGTTTTTTCGGAGAAGTACAGAGTGTGGCAGGTGGTGCCGGCATTCTCACGCTTGTCTTTGGTGGATTCGTGATCCACGCGAGTGATCGAAGACGTCGAGATGCGAGTCGGCCCCTTCTTCTCGCCGGTGACTTCGAGATAGTCGCTGTGCAGAAGGATCGAACGGGCGTTCGGGTTGTCGAGCACGAGATATTCCGGCTGGGAGAGATCGAGTGGCGGCATCGCCGCCACGTGTGCGTGCAGTTCGCGCCACAGGATGTGGTCGTTGTCGATGACCTCCCGCTTCTGCATCACGCCGTTGTCGTCGAAGGTGATGAGCAGATTCTTCACGTGCCAGACACGCTTGGCATCTCCCGCTCCGGCGGCCGGGCTCCCCGGACCCGCCGCGACGACAACCCACCAGTATCCCCAGCGTGAATCGACCCAGCGGCCCCAGAACAGGTGGGAATCGTGGTAGCCGGTGTCGATGCTGGCCAGTTTGCTAGAGACGTCGTCACGAGAAACCGGTGCGGTCTCCAGAAAACTCATGTCGAGTTCGCTCGTTTGAATCTGAGCGCCCGCGGGACCGCGGCTGCGGGCGGGAAGACGCGTGGCTCCGACACAGGCTGTGAATAGTGCACAGCCAGCGAGCAAGGCCGGAAGGCCAAGGCAACGTGAAGAACGCCGGTGGTTCATGGTGACAAACCTCCCAGGGCGAACGTCAGAAGCATGATTGAACCGGAGGGGAGCTGGCGCGCAGGTTGACGCGCCAATAGAATCTCGCCCGTTTCCCAAAACAGGCTGAAGCGCTGCGATCTTCGAGCCGGGAAATTGCCGCGTAAGGCGAGCGAGACACGCCCCGTGTCCGTCGGAGCGGGAGGATAACACGAAGAGGACAGTTTCGAAAGTGGGCAATTGCGGCAATTGCGGCTAAGATAGGCCGGGTCAAAACCCGAACTACGATGTTCGACGTCTGCACACATTGATCGATGGAGGAAGCTACGATGAGGAAACTGAGTTGGCTGGTGGCGGGGCTGCTGGTGGCGGCGTCGTGGACGGTGAGCGCGCAGGCGCAGGCGGCTGCGGCCAAGCCGCGTGTGGTCAGCGAGCAGAAGGCGGTGCTGGAGTCATGGAATGACATCGGGCGCAAGCTGATTGCAATGGCCGAAGACTTTCCCGAGGACAAGTACGAGTTCAAGCCCAATCCGAGCCAGCGCAGCTTTTCCGAGCAACTGTTGCACGCTGCGGGTGTGAACTACTACTTCACGAACGTCGCGAGGGGCGAAAAGCCGCCCGCGGAAGAGAATCCAAAGCGCGAACTGTTCAAGAGCAAGGCGGACATCGTGGCGTACGTGAAAAAGGCTTTCGCCGATGCAGCCGCCGCGATCGAAGCCAAGGGCGACAAGGGCATGGGCGACATGGTGACCGATCCGTACAGCCACGACCAGGTACGAGTCGCCGACTACGCGTGGGGGTTCATCGAGCACGACGGCGAGCATTACGGGCAGCTGGTCGTCTACTACCGCGTTGCCGGACTGGTCCCGCCGGAGTCGCGTCCGAAGAAATAGCGCAGCTTCGTGCTGCAAGCTTCGTGCTGCAAGCTTCGTGCTACGAGCTACCCAGGCCTAAGAAGGCAGCGAGCGCACTGCGGTCTACTGACCGCTCGCGGCTCGAAGCGCGCCAACTGTTTTCAGGAAAACACAGACGATCCTATGGACGCTCTCACCAGACTCGGGCGATACTTTTTTGCAATTCCGATGGTGGTTTTCGGGATCCAGTACTTCCTCTATGGAAGATTTGTAGGTGGACTGTCGCCCGTGCCGCCCTGGGCTCCTGGTGGACGGATCGGTGCCTACGTGGCGGGCGCGGTCCTGGTTTCGACGGGCCTGAGTATTCTGATCGACAAGGGAACCCGCCGGTCGGCTTTGTTGCTGGGCGGGTTCTATTTGGCGTGCGTCGTGTTGCTCCATACCCGGAAATTTTCAGACATCTTGCACGATGGGGTAGCGCGCACGCGGGCGTTGGAACCCTTGGCCCTGTGTGGTGCGGCGTTTGTGCTGGCCGCCGGCGCCGCTGTACGTAGCGGCTGGGAGGAAGCCCGTCACAAGTCGGACTGGATTCTGCTGGGCGGGCGGCTCCTTTTTGCCTTCCCCATGGTGATTTTCGGGATTCAGCACTTCCAGTATGCCCAATTCATCGCGACCCTGATTCCGGCATGGATACCGGTCCACTTGTTCCTGACGCACCTCACCGGAGTCGCCTTCATTGCTGCCGGAGCTGGAATCGAGCTGCCATGGACACGGCGTATGGCCGCCACCTGGCTGGGCATCATGTTCCTGCTGTGGGTGGTGCTGTTGCACGCGCCGCGCGTGGTAGGTTCTCCCCACAATGGCGACGAATGGACGAGCGCGTTCGTGGCGCTGGCTATGTGTGGAGGAGCGTTTATTGTGGCGAGAACTGGAACGGGTCGCCCCGATAGCATGTAGAGGCTCTTCGCCACCGAGTATGAGGGGGCTCATTTTTTCGATTGGTCGCGACTGGGGAGGAATCGTCGAGTGACCATCGGGCTCGGAGCCAGGGTCGAGATTCCGATTCGTCTCCGGCTTCCCGCGGTGGTAGGATATCGGCTTGATTCGAGCGTCCGGACAGCGACATTGTGATCCCTGTCTGATTCCTGTCGCGCAGAAAGTTCTTACCACATTCATGGCTTAGCAGTTTGGGTCTTCCGTTACGCAGCAGAGTCCGTCCGCAAGGAGCTGTTATGCAGTGGACCCAGATCTACGACCCGTTCGGCCACTGGTGGCTCTCCACCCTGGTCGCGGCTCTTCCCATCATTGTTCTGTTCACGCTGCTGGCCGGCGTCAAGGTGAAGCCGCACTGGTGTGCCATCGCCGGCGCATCGACGGCTGTGGTGGTGGCGATCCTGTTCTTCAAGATGCCTCCCGCGCTGGCCGCACTCAGCTTTGGGTACGGCGTTGCCTTCGGCGTATTGAAAATTGCCTGGATCGTTCTGGCCGCGGTATACCTCTACGACATTTCGGTCGAGACCGGGCAGTTCGAAATCATGAAGGAATCGGTCGCCGGAATCACTCCCGACCGCCGCCTGCAAGTCCTGCTGGTTGCCTTCTGTTTTGGCGCGTTCATCGAGGGAGCGGCGGGATTCGGTGCGCCGGTCGCAATCGCGGGCGCCTTCATGATCGGGCTCGGCTTCAAGCCCTTTCATGCCGCCGCGTTGAATCTGATCGCCAACACAGCGCCGGTGGCCTGGGGAGCGATCGGCACGCCAGTTCACACCCTGGCGGCAGTCACAGCTTTGCCGGAATCCGATCTCAACGCCATGATCGGCCGCATTCTTCCTTTCACCGCCATCATTGTCCCCTTTTGGCTGGTGAAAACCATGGTCAATTGGAAGGAGACCTTCGAAGTGCTTCCCGCCATTCTGGTGGTCGGGATCTCATTCGCCCTCACCCAGTTCTTCTGGTCGAATTACGTGGACAGCAATCTGGTGGACATCATGGGAGGCGTGGTTTCGATCGTCGCCGTCCTGGTGTTCCTACGCTTCTGGAAGCCGAAGACGATTTGGCGCTTCGACTATGACGAGAACGCGTCCGCGCCTGTTCCGCCGGTAGCCGAGATCACAGACCAGGTTGGCGGCGAATGGGCCGCTGGGAAGTTCGACGGTTTTGTGCAGGTGCGCAGGCATACTGCCGGAGAGGTTTTGAAGGCCTGGATGCCATTCGCGATCCTCTCCCTGTTTGTGCTTCTCTGGGGACTGCCAAAGATCAAGCTGGCCATGAACCGAGCCAGCACGCCCGCCTTTCGGGTGATGCTTGCCGATGGCAAGGTCCGGCCCGGTCCCCCGGGCTGGGACGTGCCCTACTTGCATAATGCGATCTCTCGCGCGGTTCCGGTGGTTGCGAAACCGACTCCGGAGGCCGCGCGCTACGATTTCAACTGGCTCTCGGCCACCGGGACCGGTTGTTTTCTTGCCGCAGTCGTCTCCGGGTTATTGCTCGGACTAAGCCCGCTCGAATTGATGAGGATTTTTTGGAAAACGCTGGTGCGAATGCGGCTCGCCATGATCGCGATCTCGTTCATGCTGGGTCTCGGCTACGTGACGCGCTACTCGGGTCTGGACGCGGTGTTGGGTCTGGCATTCACGCGTACCGGATGGCTGTATCCGTTCTTCGGAACGTTCCTGGGATGGCTGGGGGTTGCGCTGACTGGCAGCGACACCTCAGCGAATGCTCTGTTTGGCAGTCTGCAGAGAATCACGTCTCAACAACTCGGCATCGATCCCATCCTCATGTGTGCTGCCAACAGCGCCGGAGGCGTGATGGGAAAGATGGTGGACGCGCAGTCCATCACGATCGCGACCGCGGCCACCGAGCAGGTGGGGAATGAAGGAATCATTTTCCGCTTCGTGGCTTGGCACTCGGTAGCCCTCTGTTCCATCGTCGGGGTGATCGTGCTTCTCTACGCCTATGTTTTCCGATCCGCCGTGCCGCATGGATTGACGTTCGTGAAATAGGGAGCAATCGGCATTGTCACCTCGCTGCGTGGACCGTACTCGGCAATCAAGGTGCGTCACAGCGCGTCGCTCCCGAATTGCGATTCAGCGGGTTATTGTCGAAAAGATCGCCACCAGCGGCCGCTGAGCAGGAACGGCGCACGACGGCTGGAGATTCCGTCCGAATCGCTAACCACAGAGCGACCGACCCCTCAATGCGCTGCCCCGCCTCCTCCGCCTTGGTTGAACCTTCGCACGAACACCGCCAGCACCGGCCCTGCCAGCGCGATCACGCCCAGTAACCAGAAGCAATCCAGAAATCCGAGCACCGCAGCCTGCCGCTGAATCAGGCCGTTGATCTGCGCCGTGGCCCGCACCGCGGCGTCAGCCGCCGAGTAGCCCTGCTGCATGAAATGAGCCGCGATGCCCGCCAGGGCCCCCCGGAACGCCCCTCCAAAACTCCCCGCATGCGCGACCAGCACGCTGCGATGAAATTGAGTCCTCCGCTCGATCATCGTGGTTACAAACGCGATCCCAAAACTCCCGCCCTGGTTCCGAAACAGGCTCGTCAAGCTCGAAGCCTTGTTGTTCTTGTTTTTGGGCAGATAGGAATACGCCAGCTGGCTGGTCGGCACAAACAGGAACGCGATCCCAAAGCCCTGCAGCGCGCGCGCCCACGCTTCCTTGCCGTAATCGGTGGCGAGATTGAAGCTGGAGTAGTACCACATCGCGCAGGCCAGCACCGTAAAGCCGAAGCCGATCAGCCACCCCACGGGAATTTTCCGCACCAGCCGCACCATCAAGGGCGCCATCACCACGATCACCATCGCGCCCGGTCCGAGCACCAATCCGGCATCGGTCGCCGTGTATCCGTAAAGACTCTGCAGCATTTGCGGGATCAGCACCGTTGACCCGAACAGCACAAACCCGAACAGAAAATAGAACGCGTTCGAAATGGCGAAGTTACGCTCCTTGAGCAAGGCGATCTCCACCACCGGATCCGGATGCCGCAGCTCCCACACCACTGCCACGATCAGCGCCACCACCGCCACCACGAAGAAGCCGACGATGAAATGGCTCTCAAACCAGTCTTCACGCTGTCCCCGGTCGAGCACGACTTCCAGACAGGCAAAGCCCAGCGCGATCAGCAGAATCCCGACGTAGTCGATCTTGAGCCCTCCCGCCTGGCGTGCAGCTTCGACCTCGCGCGTGAATTCCGGCGGATCGGAAACGATCCGGCTTGTGAGCAGCAGCGACACAATCCCGATGGGCACATTAATAAAGAAGACCCAGCGCCACGAGAAGCTGTCGGTGATCCAGCCGCCCAGCGGAGGCCCGATCGCCGGCGCCGTCACGATGGCCATGCTGTACAACGCGAACGCCGCCGCCCGCTTGGTGGGAGGAAACGTATCCACCAGGATGGCCTGCTCCACGGGCGCCAGTCCGCCGCCTCCGATCCCTTGCAGCACGCGGAAGAAAATCAGCAGGCTGAGGCTTGGTGCCAGCCCGCACATGAGCGAGCTGACGGTGAAAAGCGCCACGCAAGTCATGTAGTAGTTCTTGCGTCCAAACACCCGGCTCAGCCACGCGCTCAGCGGCAATACGATCGCGTTCGCCACCAGGTAGCTGGTCAGTACCCAGGTGCTCTCGTCGTAACTGGTAGCCAGGCCCCCGGCAATGTGGGGAAGGGAAACATTGGCGATCGCGGTATCGAGCAGTTCCATGAACGTCGCCAGGGTGACCGTAACGGCGATCAGCCACGGGCTGAGGGCAGTGCGTTCGTTCGCAGCGACGAGGATGTCTGCACTCTGGGTCGCGGTTGCCACGGTCCTGCCTCGTAGGCATAATCAGATGTAAAAAGAGACCATACGGTCGCAAATAAAATGCGGGAGAAGCCTGAGGGCGCTCGATCGATCCGGAACAAGCTAGAGTGCAGGCGAATTCATGGCGCAAGCAAGGCAGCCCGCTTAAAGCGGCGCGGGAAGAGGAAAAGGGAGAGTCACGAATTTAACTGGTGCCGCCTGAACGTGGAAAGCCAGTGGCGCTTCAGCCCCTGAGGTTGGCTTTCCTGTGCTACAACGCTTTTCCGCAGCCTGCAGGCAGGGAAATGCGAGTCCTGGCCCGGATGGATCTCCGGAGGACGATTGTCATCCTCCCGCCTTTTCGAGCTGGGCACCGGCAACCCGTTTTCGCTTGACACCATCCAACCGTGAAGTCAGACTCGGCTCAATTGAGTTCCGCACTGCAAGGGGTATCTGCACCAGTTGAAACTTCGGCACCCGTGCTGGGAGAGCCCGGAGCTAACCCTCCCCTTCCCCAGAAACCGCGCCGAAGACGCGTCTTGCGTTACCTTGCGCTGGTCTTGCCGGCGTTCGTCTTGGTCGTCTGGCTCGACGGCCTGCTTACCCGGCTACCCGGTCTGGCGGGCACGCCCGCTCGCGGGGAGCGGGTCGGCGTCATTCACGTGCACAGCAACGCCTCCTGCGGCAGCGGATCGTTGCCGGAAATCATCGCGGCTGCTCGCGCTGCCAACCTGTCGTTTATCACCATCACGGACCATAACATCACGATGGCGCAGGCCGCCGTCGACGCCGCCGACCCTCCCGAATTCGCCGTCATCGATGGCGAAGAGGTCTCCACTTCCGGTGGACATTTCCTTGCCCTGGGGCTGCCGGACTTCTGGCCGCGCGGCCCGAGCTACGCTGCCCGGCCCCTCATGGCTTCTACCCGCAAGGCGGGTGCGGTCAATTTCATCGCGCACCCCTATGGGCTGAAAGAGCGCTGGATGGATTGGGGCGCCACCGACTATGACGGGATCGAGATCTTCAACGACGACGCGGTGTGGCGTAAGAACAAGGTGTACGACATTGCCATTGCGGCGCTGATGTATCCCGTGAATTCCCGCCTGGCCCTGCTGCGGCTGGCGCGCACCCCGCAGGAAAATTTCACCCGGTGGGACCAGCTCCTCGAGCAGCGCCCCGTGGCCGGCATCTGCGGGTCCGACGCGCACGCCAACATCATCGTCAACCAGCGCACCATCGCCAAGTTCCCCAGCTACCTCTCCGTCTTCAGCCTGGCTCGCCAGCACGTTCTGCTGCCCGATCAACCCGGAATCGATCCCGATCACGCCGGCGCCGATGTTATCCTCAATGCCATCAAGTCCGGCAATTCCTTCTGTGCGGTGGACGCACTCTATCCCGCCGACGGATTCAGCGAGACTGTGACCGAAGTGAACCTCACTGCCGGACCCGGCAACTCCATCGCCTGGCAACCAGATGAAGTGCTGCACGTCAAAGCCCCTGCGGGCCCAGAGCATCCAATGATCCGCGTGCTGCGCGACGGCCACGAAATCGCCGTGCAGGAAACACAATCGCTCGACGTGCAACTACCCGGTCCTGGCCGCTACCGCGCGGAAGCCTACCTCCGGCAACCCGGGCTCACCGGCTGGCGCCGCTGGACCCTATGGGTATTCGCAAATCCGGTGTACGTTACCAGCCCGAAAGCCGCCAGCACCGCCGCGCGCTGATTTACTGCACCGTGCACCTCTCTGCGAACCATGCCATCGGCCAAGGGCGAACCCTTCGTCGCAGAGCCTGCTTTTCAGTCAGGCCGTAGCCCTGGCACATTTCAACGCGCCTTCAGGCGCTGAGCAGGAGGGGCACGAGTTTGCTCGTGCCGCCAAAACCCTGAAAGCCGGTTGGGCCTCAGCGCCTGAGGTCAGTTTTCCCGCGCCCCAACCCATGTTCTGCCAGCTTGTCACGCCGCTGACGGGCTGACGTTTCTGAACGACCCCGACGGGATCTCCACCCGTGACAATTCACTAAAAAAACGATTTTCTAATCATGCAAACAGTGCTACCGTGGTCCTCCCCGGAGGACCACGAGATGGACCGCCGCCAGTTCCTGAAAGACTCCCTCGCCACCGCCAGCATGGCTTTGCTCGCCAGTCGCAGAATCACCGCCGCCTCCACGCTTCCGAATCCGGTAGCCGCTCCGCCCGAGGAAACCAACGCCGCGCGCTTTCCCAAAGACTTCCTCTGGGGCATGGCCACCGCCTCCTATCAAGTGGAAGGCGCCTGGAACGAGGATGGCAAAGGGGAATCCAATTGGGACCGCTTCACGCACACTGTCGGCAAGATAAAGGGAGCCGCCACCGGAGACCAGGCCTGCGACTCCTATCACCGCTACAAAGAAGACATCGCCATCCTGAAGCGCCTGAACCAGAAGAGCCACCGCTTTTCGATTGCTTGGTCGCGCATTCAAGCCACCGGCACCGGGCCAGCCAATCAAAAAGGTCTGGACCATTACAAGGGCCTCGCCGACGCGCTCCTAGAAGCCGGCATCCGCCCGTTCGTCACGCTCTATCATTGGGATCTGCCCCAGGGACTCGAAGACCGCGGCGGCTGGCCCAACCGCGACCTCGCCGGATACTTCGCCGACTACGCCGGTATCCTCGCCAAGCATCTCGGCGACCGCATCCAGGTCTGGGCTCCATTCAACATGCCCTGGGCGTTCACCTATTTTGGTTACGGCATCGGAATTCATCCGCCCGGCAAAGCCGATTACAACCTGTTCCTCAAGGCGGCACACACGGTCAACCTCGCGCAGGGCGAGGCCTTCCGCGCGATGAAGGCCGCATCCTCCCGCGCCACGGTCGGCAGTGCCTACGGCATGGCTCCGGCGTATCCGAAGACGGATAGTGAAGCCGATCGCGCCGCCACCGCCCGCTACGATGCGATGAACAATTACTACTTTCTTCACACCGCGATGCGGGGCGAGTATCCCAAAGCGTTCGTGGGCGAGACTCCCTACGAAGCCATGGGCTTCAAGCCAGGCGACGACAAGATCATGCGCGTGCCTCTCGACTGGATCGGTTTCCACTATTACACCCGCCGCATCATCTCCGACGCCGGAGGCGCCGATGCCGGCGGCCAGGCCAACTTCGGCACCGAGATCGAAGTCGACCAAGCCGGAGGTCGTGATCGCTACACCCGCTTCCATGCGGTCATGCCCACCGAGGGCCCGCTCACCGACGCCGGACTGGAAGTATGGCCTCGGGGCATCTATGACCTGGTCATGAAAGTTACCCGCGACTACAAGCGTCCCATCATCGAGATCACCGAGAGTGGCTGCAGCTATCTCGACGCGCCCTATGAAAAGGAGAACGACCGCGTCCCCGACGCGCGCCGCACCGCCTTCTTCCGCACCCATCTTGCCGAGTTGGCCCGCGCCATCGTCGACGGAGCCAACGTGCGTGCCTATCATGCCTGGAGCCTGCTCGATAACTTCGAGTGGAGCGACGGTTACAGCCAGCGCTACGGCCTCACCTATGTAGACTTCCGCGACCAGAAGCGCACCGTGAAGGACTCTGGCTTGTGGTATGGGCGGGCCGCGGCCGCCAATCGCGTGGATGTAGAGTGACGCGAAAACCGGCGACAAACCGGAAGTGCGGCTCCGACGACGAGCCTGTCTGCCAGTGATTCCGCAACCCTGAATTTGCAGCCAAGATAACCGTCTGATTCGATTCGTTTTCTGATCTTCCATCCTTCCAGGAGCAGATTCGCATTCATTTTGCGATTGCTTTGCGTATTCTTATCTTGTATAGTGTATGTATATAAGGTATAAAATTACCATCTATGAGCGACGACTTCCATCGGGCCAAGCTTTCCGCTGCCGAGCGAAACTTTCGCTCCCAGTTTGCTCGCCTCGCCCTGAATCGCTGGTTTCTTCGCGGCTCCTTGTCCGAGCGCTTGGGCAAGTGTGGTAAACCCAACTGCCGCTGCACCCGCGGCGAACTGCACAAGTCTTTGTACCTGGTGCAGAGCCAGGGCGGAAGGCTGCGCCAGATTTGTGTCCCGCAGGCTTGGCAGGAGCGCGTACGGCAGGCGGTCAGCGACTATCGCAAAATGCAGGAACTGATCGAAGAGGTTTCCGAACTGGAGTGGAAACGACTTAAAGAAAGGAATCGCTAACCGTTCTCCGCCGCCTGATCAGCTACGGCGAAAAGATCTTCTGCCTCTCCGCGACGCTGCTGGCGCCCCTGGCAGATCGCAGACTCGAGCCGCGTCGTTCCACCCCCGCCGTGGTCAAAGCTGCTCTGGTCATGTTCTGGACACGCCTGCCCAGCCTCAACGCTTTGGCCCAAATCTCCGCCCCGCGCTTCTGGAAACAATGGCTGCGCGAACCGCTGGCCAGCGCCGACACCCTGGGGCGGGTTCCTGCCGGACTCTACGCTGACCAACTCCGGCAAAGTATCTTCCTGGTCTATCAACAACTGAAACGCAACAAGGCTCTGCCCGATCATCAGGGCATCGGCCTCGCCGTGCTGGATGGCCACGAAAGCCACGCCAGTTACCGGCGTCACTGTGCCGGCTGCTTACAGCGCACCATTCATAGCGAACACGGCGATCGCCTGCAGCACTATCACCGCCAAGTCACCCTGATGTTATTGCCGGCGGCTCCTCCCGGCCGGCCCGCGCTGCGTTTGCTCTTGGATCAGGAGCCCCAACGTCCCGGCGAAGACGAAGTACAAACCGCCCTCCGCTTGCTGCGGCGCGTTTTGGCGCGCTACCCACGGGCGTTCGACTTGGTTTTGGCCGATGCGCTTTATGCGGTGGCTCCCTTTTTCAACTTCCTGCTGACGCACCGCAAACATGCGCTGGTGGTGCTG
>Ga0137415_10000036_pt1 | contig 102002 bp, 96 predicted proteins | sample CZODoug3_1_1_16f_FD_183082 | JGI IMG/M metagenome (GOLD analysis project Ga0137415, IMG submission 183082) | Vadose zone soil fungal communities from Angelo Coast Range Reserve, California, USA - CZODoug3_1_1_16fungal (Hybrid Assembly) | ecosystem: Environmental > Terrestrial > Soil > Vadose... | reverse complement strand
CTCAGGCCCTTCGCCCCCCACGCGCTCCTGTACACCGAAATGATCACCTCCGCGGCGATCCTGAGGGGCGACCGGGCGCGGCTGTTGGACTTTGACGCCGAGGAGCACCCTGTTGCACTGCAACTAGGAGGCAGCGACCCGCAGGAGTTGGCCGTCGCGGCCAAAGCAGGGGAGGACGCCGGGTACGACGAGATCAACCTCAACTGCGGGTGCCCCAGCGACCGCGTAGCGAGCGGATCGTTCGGCGCATGCCTGATGCTCGAGCCGGATCGAGTGGCGGAGTGCGTGGCAGCGATGTGCGCCAGTGTCAGTCTGCCGGTCACTGTGAAGATGCGAGTCGGCGTCGTCACCACAAAGCGCGGCGAGGCGTCAAGGCGCGGCGAGTCAGTTCGGGAAGCGGTCGCGAAGTTCGATGAGCGTGACTTCGAAGACCTCCACAATTTCGTAGCGAAGGTGTACGCAGCAGGCTCCAAGGTCGCCATCGTGCATGCGCGCAAGGCGGTGCTGGGTGGACTCTCACCGAAGGACAACCGCGAGATCCCGCCACTGCGCTTCGACGTTGTGAAGCGCATAAAACAGGCATTTCCGCGCTTGCCAGTGATCGTCAACGGCGGCATTCGCGACTGCGCCGGGTCGCTCGAGGCGCTCGGTTGGTGCGAGGGCGTGATGTTGGGCCGCGAGGCTTACCATCGGCCATTCGTCTTAAGGGAGCTGCATCACGCGCTCTATCCAAACGAGCCTGACCTGTTGACATCGCGCGAGGAGATGCTGGAACGGATGGCCCGCTACTCGCACAGAGAGCTTGCACGCGGGCAGCGCCTGTCCGCAATTACGCGCCACATGCTGGGCCTCTATGGGGGCCAACCTGGTGCAAAGGAGTACCGCCGGTTCTTGAGCGAGGGGGCACGCGAGGCCGGGGCCGGCCCTGACTTGCTCAGGAACGCCGGCCGGCTCGCCTCGAGTCAATCGGCAGTGGGCCTGAGCGCTCGGGTATAAGTCAGCCGCGCATCCTCGAGATCCCGCCGCGGATGCTGAAATTGAGCGCAAAACAGGCCTCCCGGGCACCGGCCGGATGTCTGTCTCACGATGGCGACGGGTCGCTCGCGGGCATTCATACAGTCAGGTTGCTAGCGGCTCGAGTGCGGTCGCGTATAATCTACGTAATTGCTTGAATCTTCCGAGGAGTTTGCACCCGACCCACCTGCGGTCTGCCTGCATTGCATGGGCAAGGATATTGAATTAGCCATTTTGTTTGCTGACGTCGTGGGCTCCACGAGGCTCTATGAGCAGATGGGGGACCTGCGAGCGCGTGACATGGTCGCCATCTGCATCGACGTGATGCGCAGCGCTACGGAACAGCGCCAGGGAACCGTCATCAAGACCATGGGTGATGAGGTCATGGCCACCTTCCCCAGCGCTGACGAAGCCTTGAACGCAGCGGCGCAAATGCAGCAACAGATCTCGACGCACGCACAGCTCAAGGTGGACAACCAGGCGGTGGCGATTCGTATCGGGTGTCATTTCGGGCCTGTCATGCTCGAAGCGCGCGATGTGTTTGGCGCGACGGTGCATACAGCCAACCGGATGACCAGCCAGGCGAAGGCCGGTCAGATCATCACCACTGCGGCGACAGTTGAGCGACTTTCACCTGAGTGGCGCGCGTCGTGCCGCCAGATCGATGTTGCAACGCTCAAAGGCCAGGGCAGTGAGGTCACTCTCTACGAGGTGCTCTGGCAGTCGGACGACGTGACGAGCATGGTTCCGGCGATCGCGATGAACGCGCGACCGGTCCGGCTGATGCGCTTGAAGCTGCGCTGCCAGGATAAGGAGTTGATGCTCGACGAGACGCATTCGAGCATCACGATCGGGCGCGCCGAAGACAACGATATCGTCATCAAGGGCAACCTCATCTCGCGCATCCACGCGCGGATTGAGATCAATCGAAGCAAGTTTGTCCTCATCGACCAGAGCACCAACGGCACGTTCGTGCAGACCGACGATGGGGAGGAATCCTTTGTGAGGCGCGACAGCCTGCAGATTAAAGGCGAGGGGATGATTGGTCTGGGGCGGCTGCCGGAGCAGGACTCGCCCCAGACCATTCGTTTCGAGTGCGAGGATAGCTAATTTATTAGCCGCTATTTTTTATTTGGCCGCAAAAAATTGCGGCGGAGCCCGGGTGCTTTGCCGCCGGCAAAAAGCGTGGTTTTTACCGGCTGCGCTGGCGGACGCGCCTTCGGCGCCCGCACGGGTGACGTTTGGGGGCTACCCCGTGAACCGCGGGACCCTTAACCCGCGAGCCGCGACTCCGTAGCTTTGAGCTGTGCGAGCATCTCAGCAGGCAGCCGCTTTCCATACTGCTCGAGGTACTTCCCAACCTCGGCCATTTCCTTCTTCCACAGCGTCGGATCCGCCGACAACAGCTGCTTCAACGCATCCGCACTCACACTCAACCCCTGGGTATTCAGATCTGCCGGGTGCGGCAGATTGCCGATAGCGGTCTCATTGGCCCCAACAGTGCCGGCGCAACGCTTCAGTACCCAGTCGAGCACCCGCAGGTTCTCGCCGTAGCCGGGCCACAGGAACTTCCCATCCGCATCCCGCCTGAACCAGTTCACGTGGAAGATGCCGGGCGGGCGGGTCAACTTGGCGCCCACATCCAGCCAGTGCTGCCAATAGTCGCCGAAGTTGTAGCCACAGAACGGCTGCATGGCCATCGGATCCCGGCGCACGACACCCACCTGGCCAACCATCGCAGCAGTCGTTTCAGACGCAACCGATGCGCCGACGAGCACCCCGTGTTTCCAGTCACGCGCTTCATAAACGAGAGGGGCGACCTCGCGGCGGCGACCACCGAATACGAGCGCAGTGATGGGAACGCCCTGCGGATCCTCAGATCGATGCGAGTAGCTGGGATTGCGCTTGGCTGAGACCGTAAAACGGGAGTTTGGGTGCGCCGCAGGACCCCGGGCGGGATCGTAAGGACGCCCCTGCCAGTCGACCGCCGGTTTGCCTGTGCTGAGACCTTCCCACCAAGGCTCGTTGTCTGCCGTCAGCGCGACGTTTGTGAACAGCGTGTCGCGACGGATCATCTGGTACGCGTTGCGGTTGGTTTCCGGATTGGTGCCGGGCACGACTCCGAAGTAACCCGACTCGGGATTGATCGCCCACAAGCGGCCATCGGCCCCGGGGTGCAGCCAGGCAATGTCGTCACCCACCGTGAATACTTTCCAGCCCGGCAGCGAGTCCGGGGGGATCAGCATGGCCAGGTTGGTTTTGCCGCAGGCCGACGGGAACGCGCAGGCGAGATAGTGTGTTTCGCCCTGCGGGTTTTGCAATCCAACAATCAGCATGTGCTCGGCGAGCCAGCCTTCGCTGCGGGCCTGCCAGCTCGCAATGCGCAACGCATGGCACTTCTTTCCCAGCAGGGCATTGCCGCCATAGCCGGAACCGAAGCTCTCGATGCTCAGCTCCTGGGGGAAATGCATGATGAAGCGGCGTTCGGGATCGAGCTCGCCAACCGAATGCAAGCCGCGAACAAAAGTGCCCTCACGCGCAATGCGCTCCAGTGCAGGCCGCCCCATACGCGTCATGATCGCCATATTGATCACGACGTACGGGCTGTCAGTGATCTCGACGCCGCAGCGGGAGAGGGGCGAGTTGATTGGGCCCATGCAATAGGGCACGACATACAGAGTACGGTTCTTCATGCAACCGCGGAACAGCTCGCGCATTTTCGCATGCGCCTGGGTGGGGTCCATCCAGTTGTTGTTCGGACCCGCGTCTTCCTCGTTCGGCGTGCAGATATAAGTGAGGTGCTCGACGCGGGCGACATCGCTGGGATTCGAGCGCGAGAGATTGCATCCAGGAAACACATCCGGATTCAGGATCTGCAACTCGCCATCGCGGACCAGCTTGGAGGTCAGCTCCCGGATTTCGGCGTCCGAGCCATCGCACCAGCGGATTGCTCGTGGCTGCGTGAGCTCACGGACCGAGTTCACCCAGTTCGCCACATCGGGGCTCAACTGGGGGAGCGAAGTAATCAGGTGTGCAGCTGTGGCCATCCACGATTCCTCATATTATTGAACAACGACGTGCGCTCATGCCCCATCGCATCTGCGCCGTGCCTTCATCCCGGCCGTTTACCGCACTGGGCGGCCAGTTCGGGCGATCCGTGAGTCGCCCCGGAAATTATAGCCGGGCGCCGCAGGATGCCTTCATAAATAGGACAATACGCCCCGTTTTGTTCCATTACCGCACGTGCGGCGGCGTTTTCGCCGTCGCCCCCCAGAAAGGACGCCTCGACAGGGTGGGAAACGCACGGTAGCGTGCGCCGCGAATGCTTGATCTTTCGGACATATTTGGGCACGACGGACCGCTGGAACGTGCGTTGCCGGACTTCAAGGTCCGGCGCCAGCAACTGCGAATGGCTGAGCGGGTAGCCGCGGCCGTGGAAGGTCGCGAGACGCTCGCGGTAGAAGCCGGTACCGGAACCGGGAAGACATTCGCATATCTCGTTCCTGCGCTGCTGTCGGGAGTCCGCGTCCTGATCTCCACGGGAACACGGACGCTCCAGGACCAACTTTTCTCCAAGGACCTGCCGCTGGTGGCGGCGGCCCTGGGCCGACCCGCGAAAGTGGCGTTGCTGAAAGGGCGGTCCAACTATTTGTGCCGCTACCGGCTGGCGAGCGCGGGCGCCGAGCACGAGCAACTGGCGCTCGATGTCAGCTCGCACGCCGTAGTGCCGGGCGAGAACATGCTGGCGCGCATTCAAAGTTGGGGCCGGACCACGCGTCTGGGCGACCTGTCGGAAGTGCGGGGCTTGTCGGACTCGCACCCGGTGTGGCCGCGAGTGACATCAACCCGCGAGAATTGTCTGGGCAAGAACTGCCCGGAAATTGCACGTTGCCATGTTGCAGTTGCACGGCGCCAGGCGCTCGATTCGGACATCGTCATCGTCAATCACCATCTGCTGCTGGCCGATCTGGCCCTCAAGGAAGATGGGTTCGGTGACATTCTCGGCTCCTCCGATGCGGTCATTCTCGATGAGGCGCACCAGATCCCGGATCTTGCGACGCAGTTCTTCGGCGCCAATGTCAGCAGCCGCCGCGTCGAAGGCGTGTTGAAGGATATCCACGACGCAATGGGGCACGCCCCCGAGCCCTTTGAGATCAACTCTGCTGTGAGCAGCGTCGAGGATTCCCTCAGGCAGGTCTCGGCGTGCCTGCCATCGCGCGCGGCCACGCGCGTCTCCTGGACCGAGCGGCATTCGCCACTCAACACGGCAGTGGAGGATCTCTACCAATCCCTGCTGACTCTGCAAGCGCGCCTGGCAATCCTCGAGGAAGACAATCCACTGGCGCAAATCGGTGAGCGCGTGGCCGACCTGGCCGCCAGTCTCGAGCGCATCTGCGCGATTGATGAGCTCGAAGGTGCCCGGGCGGTTGAGACCACTCAGCGGGGCTTCGCGTTGAGCCTCATGCCGTTTGATATCTCGGTGCGGTTTCAGGGGATGTTGCAGGCGCGCCGCTGTGCCTGGATCTTTACTTCGGCGACCTTGTCGCTGGGGGAAGATTTCGGTCACTTCACCGGCCGCCTGGGGCTCGCCGCTACGCCGACATTGAAAATCGACAGTCCGTTCGACTACGAGCGGCAGAGCCTGTTATATCTTCCTGTTGGAATGACTTCGCCGTCCGCACCGGGCTATGTGACGGAGGTGATGGAAACGGCGCTGCCGTTGATCGATGCCTCCCGTGGCGGCGCATTCATATTGTTTACCAGCCACCGTGCGTTGGGGCAGGGCGCGGCGCTGTTGCGCGAGCGGTGGTCGCAACGAGCGCCGTACAAATTGTTTGTGCAGGGCGAGGCGCCGCGAGAACGGCTGCTCAAAGAGTTTCGCGAAGATGGCAATGGAGTGTTGTTGGGTACGACCAGTTTTTGGGAGGGTGTCGATGTCAAGGGCGAGGCGTTGCGTCTCGTTGTCATCGAGAAGTTGCCATTCGCTTCGCCTGACGACCCCCTGGTGAGGGCGCGCATCGAGCATCTGAACGCCACCGGCGGCAATCCGTTTCGCGACTATCAGCTTCCCGAGGCCGCGCTGGCTCTCAAGCAGGGTGTTGGCCGGCTGATTCGCAGCGAGGACGATTTCGGCGTGGTCGTCATCTGCGATCCGCGGATGGTGGGCAAGGGGTACGGTCGCGTGTTTGCCGCTGCGTTGCCTGTCATGACTGTCACCCGAGAGCGCGATGAGGTCGTACGTTTTCTGCGGGGCCATGCTCCTCAGCTTCCGGCCTCACGGGTCGTCGTTTGAAAATTCTCGCCCTGGACACCGCTACCGAGAACTGCTCGGCAGCCTTGTGGATCAAAGGTACTATTTTGCAGCGCGAGGCCGAGGCTGAGCGCGGTCATGCCGAGCTCATTCTGAGCATGATTGATGAGCTGTTGCGGGAGTCCGCCACGCGCCTTGCCGACCTGGATGCAATCGCATTCGGACGAGGTCCCGGCTCGTTTACTGGAGTACGGTTGGCTGCGAGCGTCACTCAGGGGCTGGCATTTGGCGCCGGTGTTCCCGTGGCTCCGGTTTCGGATCTCCAGGCAGTTGCGCAGCGCGCTGCGTCGCAACATGTATTGGTATGTAACGACGCCCGAATGCAGGAAGTCTACTGGGCGTGCTTCGAAATGAGTCCAGACGGCTCGATGCGGCCGTCTGGAAGTGAGCGGGTTAGCAAACCATCGGAGGTCCAGTTGCCGGGCGAATGGGCCGGGCAATCGGCTACCGGAGCAGGCCGTGGGTTTGCAGCGTATACGTCACTGCGCGAGAGGCTGGCTGACCAGTTGACCAACATCGACGGAACCCTGCTGCCGAGAGCACGCGAGGTCGCTTTGCTCGCTGTGCCTGACGTCCAGGCCGGTCGGGTTCTGCCGCCGGAAGCGGCTATTCCCGTTTACATCCGGGATGACGTTGCAAGGCCCAAGGCACCCTGAGCTTCGCAGGCCGGAATATTAATTTGCATGCCAGATCAATGACTAGCCGTCTTGTCATGAATCTGCAACATGCTGCATCTGTAATACGCGCGCGCCACACTCCGTAACACATGCCCGCAAAACAGGTTCTGATAGTCGAGGATGAGCGCCCGATTCGCGAGATGATCGCTTTCGGGTTGAAGCGTGCCGGCTTCGAGGTCCGGGAAGCTGAGGATTGCCGGGCTGCGCGAGCGGCGCTGGCTGACCAGCGGCCTGACCTGGTGCTCATTGATTGGATGCTCCCCGACATGAGCGGGCTCGAGCTCACGCGTGCGCTGAAGCGCGATCGCGAGACTCGTGAGCTGCCTATCATCATGCTGACGGCCCGCGCCGAAGAGGGTGACAAGGTTGCCGGACTCGAGGGTGGGGCGGATGACTACGTCACCAAACCCTTCTCGCCGCGCGAGCTGCTGGCCAGGATCAATGCGGTGCTGCGCCGCGCCACGGGCAACGGTGCGGATGAGATGATCGAGTTCGAGGGCCTGGCGCTGGATCAGGCCAGCCATCGAGTGATGGTGGCTGATCGGACGGTGCCGCTGGGGCCCACGGAATACCGTATGCTCGAGTTCTTCATGACTCATCCTGAGCGCGTCTACACTCGCGATCAGCTGCTCGATCGGATCTGGGGCGGCAACGTGTATGTCGAGGAGCGCACCATCGACGTCCACATCCGACGCCTGCGCAAGGCGCTCGAGGAATTCGGGTACGATCGCTTTGTACAGACGGTCCGGGGTTCCGGTTATCGATTCTCTGCGAGAACCGTCTAGGAATACGACACTTGTCATGCGCTGCGCGCAACTTTCCTGCGGGTCGAAGCGACCCGCACATCGCAGCGGCGCAAAGCGCCGGTAAAACCTAAGACATGCAGCCAGCGACACAGGCTTGGTGGTTCGCAGTTGGCCGGCTCCTCGTCACGGCGCTGGTGGGCCTGGTGCTGGGCTGGCTGTTCGGTAATGAGTGGATCGGCCTCGGCGTCGCGCTCGCCTTGCACCTGGGCTGGCAGCTCATCAATTTGTTTCGACTGGAGTGGTGGCTGCGGCACCGAAGCTTCGCCGACCCCCCGGATGTGGGTGGCGTATTCGGTGAGATCATTGCCCAGATAGTGCGCCTGCACCGGCGCAAGCGATTCCACAAACAGCGCTTTGTGCAGCTCATGCGTCAGCTGCAGCGCTCGACGGCCGCTCTACCCAACGGCGTAGTCATCCTCAATGCGCAGCGCGAGATCATCTGGTTCAACCGGATGGCCGCTCGTCTCCTGGACCTGCGCCGCACGGCCGACCTCGGGTTGCGCATCGAGAACCTGTTGCGCTCGCCGCAATTCGCGCGGTACCTGGAGATTGGCGACTTCGCCAGCCCAATCGTGATTCGCACCACGACAGGGGACGATTGTTACCTGTCTTTGCAGATGGTCCCGTATGGCGATGGCCAGCAGTTGCTGCTCGTCAGCGACGTCTCGCGCCAGATGCGACTGGAGGCGATGCGCAAGGATTTCGTCGCCAATGCGTCACATGAATTGCGCTCACCACTCACAGTGATTTCCGGCTATCTGGAGACTCTGAGCCAGGATCCGGCCCTCGACCGCGATCTGCAGGGGCCCGTAACGGAGATGCGTCGTCAGGCAGAGCGCATGACCGCAATCATCCGCGACCTCCTGGAGCTGTCGCGTCTCGAAGAGACGGACGAAATGCTGGGTGGCGAGCCTATCGACATCCCACCACTGCTCTCGATGCTGCGCAAAGACGTTGTCGCGCGTCCCGTCCATCCCCGCGACATCAAAATCCGGATCGACAGCGAAGCGCAGCTATTAGGCGACGAGCCAGAGATACATTCCGCGTTTTCCAATCTCGTTGACAACGCTGCGAAATACACGCCCGCGGAAGGGTCCATTGAGATGCGTTGGTGGGTCGATGATGAAGGCGCGCATTTCTCAGTCAGCGATACCGGCATTGGCATTCCACCGGAGCACATTCCGCGGCTGACCGAACGTTTTTATCGTGTCGATGCGGGGCGCGCGCGTTCCACCGGCGGCTCAGGTCTCGGTCTCGCTATTGTGAAGCACGTTTTGCAACGCCATGGTGCAGAGCTGGAGGTGCAAAGCACCCTCGGCAGCGGTTCGCGCTTCATTTGTCACTTTCCTCTGAGCCGCGTGCAGCTGGCGCGCGTCCCGCAGAGCGAGGCGGTTTAAGTTTCACCTGCAAGTGTCTGTTACCGAAGGGCCACAGCGGGCCGCCGAGTAAGAAATACTTCGCCGGGCTGTCATGTGAACGACACACCGTTTTAAGACCCTTGGCCCATGACGACCGGCCACCCCAGACGATCTGTCAAAGTCCGCACGCTTTTCCTCTCCGACATCCATCTCGGCTACAAACGAGCCCGCGCCCGGGAACTGACTGAGTTCCTGTCCGGTATCGATGCCGAGCGGATTGTTCTGGTGGGCGACATCATTGATGCCCTGAGCCTCGGACAGCGATTCTTCTGGAGCGCCGAGCACACCAACGTGGTGCGGGCTCTACTTGCGAAACGCCGCTCCGGAGCGCGCGTCATCTATATTCCCGGCAATCACGACGCGAGCCTGTCGATGTTCGCTGAGTTCCTGAGCGGCCAACTCGAAGTGCACCGAGAGTGGGTACACCGGACTTCGCGGGGCAAGCGATTGCTCGTTTGTCATGGCGACCGCTTCGACGGGATCGTAACTTGCGCGCCTTGGCTCGAAAAGCTGGGCGACGCGTTGTACTACGTTGTGGTGGCTGCAAACCACGCGGTCAACAACGCGCGCCGCTGGATGGGGAAGCCCTACTGGCCTTTCGTAGAGCGAATCAAGCTCGGCATCGGCCCCAGCGTCCGGTACATTGAGAGATTCGAGGAAGCAGCGACGAACCACGCAAGGGCTGAGGGCTACGACGGCATCGTCTGTGGCCACATCCATCGCGCCAACCTGCGGCAAATCGATGGTACTGTCTACTGTAATACTGGGGACTGGGTCGAATCCTGTTCAGCACTGATCGAAACACTGGACGGCGAGCTGCAGTTGCTGCGGTGGCCAAATGGTCTGTATCCGGCGCGCCGCACGACGACGCAGCTGGTCGCGGATGCCGCTTGAAAATCACTATTGCGACAGACGCCTGGGAGCCGCAAACCAACGGTGTCGTCACAACGCTAAAGGCGACGATCGGCAAGCTCGGTGAGATGGGCCACGAGGTCCGCGTAATCTCTCCGCAGGGCCTGATGAGCATTCCGGCGCCCAGCTACCCTGAGATACGCCTCGCTATCGCGCCCTGGTTTCACATCGCGCGGGAGATCAAGACATTCCGTCCTCACGCGATCCACATCGCGACGGAAGGTCCTATCGGCGTAGCGATGCGTCGTTATTGTCGTCGGCACAAGCTGCCGTTTACGACCGCGTACCACACGCGCTACCCCGAATACCTCAACGCCCGTTGGCCAATTCCGCTAAGCGTCAGCTACGCTTGGTTGCGACGCTTCCACGGTGCTGCCGCGCGGACCTTCGTCAGCAGCAACAGTTTGCGGACTCAGCTCTCATCCATGCGCTTCGAGCACCTGCACCAGTGGCAGCGGGGCGTGAATCTCGAATTGTTCCGGCCGATGGGCGGGGCGCTGCCCGCCGAGCTCGCGGGGTTGCCGCGGCCCATCATGGCCTACATGGGACGGGTGGCGGTCGAGAAGAACATCGAGGCGTTCCTGCGGCTGGACGTGCCCGGTACCAAGTTGGTTATCGGGAATGGTCCTGCCCGGGCTGCCTTGAGTGAGCGGCACCCGAAGGCGTTGTTCATCGGATACCGCTTCGGTGACGAGTTGGCAGCCATGCTGAGCGCCGCCGACGTGTTCGTGTTTCCGAGCCTGACCGATACTTTCGGGCTGGCCATGATTGAGGCTTTGGCCTGCGGGGTGCCGGTCGCGGCATTCCCCGTGCCGGGACCGATCGATGTGCTCGAGCCCGGTGTGACGGGCGTCCTGAATGAAAATCTCGCGGCTGCTATACGCGATGCCTTGTTGCTGAACCGACAGGTATGTGCGGAGCGCGCGAAGGCGTTTACCTGGGAAGCGGCCACCGAGCAGTTCCTCGATGGGCTCGAGCCGATACCCGCCGGCGCGCGTGCAGCACTGTCTGCCCCCGATTCGGCTATGATCGCCAACAATGGCAGTCAAAGGAGCCTGTCTGATCCATAATCGCCTGCTGCGGTCGACCCGCGGCGGCATCTTTTTGCGATCCTTTCGCTTACATGGCGTTTGCCATGCGCGCGAAACGATCGCAAAAATCTGCTCGCCGGGGGTCGCCCTCGCGACGGCGATTATGGATCAGACAGGCTCCAGCCAACCGAGCGCCGGAGACGCCAACTAATGGAAACAGCGGATCTCAGTCACCACATCTCACGCCGCTTCAACGAAGACCTGGAGCGGGTTCGCAGCAAAGTGCTGGGGATGGGCGGTTTTGTGGAGCAACAGCTCCACAAGGCGGTGACCGCGCTCGTCGAAGGCGACAGCACGCTCGGTGAGTCCGTTGCCATGGACGACTACCAGGTCAACAACATGGAAGTCTCCATCGACGAGGAGTGCAGTCGCATCCTTGCGACCCGCGCGCCCGCGGCAGGCGACCTGCGCGTCATTGTCGCCATCATCAAGACCATTACCGACCTCGAGCGCATCGGCGACGAGGGTGAAAAGATCGGTTATATCGCCTCGCGCCTGGCGACCATGGAGCGGCCGGCAGACAAGTATCGCGAGATCAAGCATCTCGGTCGCGTCGTCTCCGAGATGGTGCACGACGCGTTGGACGCATTCGCGCGAATGGATGTTGAGTCCGCTTTGCGTGTTGCCCGTCAGGACAGACTGGTGGACGAGGAGTACGAGTCCATTCAGCGCCAGGGCATCACGTTCATGATGGAAGATCCGCGAACCATTCGCAGGATGCTGGATGTGATGTGGGTGGTGCGTGCGCTGGAACGGATCGGCGACCACGCGAAGAACATCAGCGAATACGTCATCTACATGGTTCACGGAAAGGACATCCGTCACACCTCGTTGGAAGATGTCGAACGCGAGTTGCAGCAGAAGCGACCCGGCGATTCGAAGCCAGCAACTTCCTGATGCGATAAGGGCTCCTGTCGAGTACGATCGCGTCCGTGTCGACCAATCGCCGCCTCATGAATTTCGCAGGCTTCATTGCCTGCGTCGCGCTCCTGGGCTACGCCTACTACACGCAATACCAGCTCGGCCTGGAGCCGTGTCCCCTGTGCATCTTCCAGCGAATCGGTATCGCCGCCCTGGGCGTCGTGTTTCTGATCGCCGGGCTGCACAACGCGCGCGGGTGGGGCGCTTCGGTCTACGCGGTGTTGATTGGCGCGGTGTCACTTGCGACGGTCGGTGTGGCGATCCGTCACCTCTATGTTCAAAGCCTGCCGCCCGGCACGATCCCGGCGTGCGGGGCGCCGCTCGATGTGCTGTTGCAATTCACGCCGGTGACGGAAGTGATTCGCAAGGTATTGACGGGCAGCGGCGAATGCAGCCAGGTCAACTGGAAGTTTCTCGGCCTGGCGATGCCCGCCTGGGTGCTGATCTGTGCCCTGGGCCTGGGCGTCCTGGGTGTCGTGACCAATACGGTATGGCGCAGCCGGCAAAAGTCACGCCTTTTGCCGGCGGCAACGAAGCCGATGTCCGAAAAATAGCCGCAGGCTGGGCGCCCCCGGCTATTTTTCCAATAAGAGCCGTTGTAACACGTTGAAGTAGATCTGGTGGAGCTTGTCGATCTCCTCCACGCGGACCGACTCATTCACCTTGTGAATAGTTGCGTTCACCACTCCCAGCTCCACCACCTGCGCGCCCAGCGGCGCAATGAACCGGCCATCCGAAGTCCCCCCTCCCGTCGATATCTTCGGCCGGGAGCCTGTCACTTCCTGAATCGCTGCTCCTACGGCGTCGGATAACGTGCCAGGCGCCGTGTAGAAGGGCTCCCCGGACACGTACCACTCGATGGTGTAACGGACGCCATGCTTCTTCAGGATGCCCTCAACGGTCTCCTTGAGCCGTTCCTGACTCTGAACGGGCGAGTAGCGCAAATTGAATCGCGCCTTCAGCTCACCGGGGATCACGTTGGGCGCACCGGTGCCGGCATTGAAGTTGGAAATCTGGAAGGTGGTGGGCTGGAAGTGCTCGTTGCCTTCGTCCCATACCCGGCTCGTCAACTCTGCCAGTGCAGGTGCAAAGGTATGCACGGGGTTCTCGGCCAGGTGTGGGTAAGCGACGTGACCCTGAACACCGTGGACAGTCAACCGTCCGCTGAAGGAGCCCCGACGACCCACCTTGATCGTATCGCCGATCGTCGTCTCGCTCGAGGGCTCACCCACGACGCACCAATCGATCCGCTCCTTACGGGCAGCGAGCGTCTCCACGACGCGCTTGGTTCCGTCGACCGAGGGACCTTCCTCATCGCTCGTAATCAGGAACGCGATGGAGCCCTTGTGATCCGGGTGAGCCGACACGAATGCTTCCGAGGCGGTCACCATGGCCGCGAGGCCACTTTTCATATCCGCGGCACCGCGACCGTAGAGCACGCCATCGCGGACGCTGGGAACAAACGGGTCTGTCCTCCACTCTTCGAGAGGGCCCGTCGGCACTACATCGGTGTGTCCTGCAAAACAGAAGACCGGTCCGCCAGCCCCCCGCTTCGCCCAGAAGTTCTCGACGCTGCCATAGCGGAGCGGCTCGATCTGGAATCCGGCCGCGGCCAGGCGCGCGATCATGACTTCCTGGCATCCCTCGTCGGCCGGGGTGACCGAGCGACGCGCCATTAAATTCCTAGTCAGCTCAAGGGTTTGGGACATGGGTGCAGGCGTGTCCTGGTGCACTGGGCGCGGGGGAGTCCGTCGGCCCGCGTTTATACGGCCACCACCGTCCCACAGCAAGCCGTTTGTGGGGGGGGGGGGCGCCTAGCCCGGGCCGCGCCTCTCGCAGCGTCCCTTGAAAGGTTGCTGAAGGCCCTGTCATCAAATCGTCACATTGCGGTCATGTAATGCGCCCCTGCGGTGCGAGATGCTCGCTGGGCCGGCGCCTGTCCCTGGAGCCTACGACGGGTCCGGCTAGACGCCCTGGCCTAGGTGGCCCCGACTGCGCGTCCGGCCTAGGCGGCCCCATAGAATTCCACAAATGAGGAGGAGTCGATTCATGAATTTACTCAGCGTGCGACGAGTGCTCGTGGCGGCGGCAGCGCTGTCGCTGGCCGTGACCGCGCAAGCGACGGACATCTCGGGTGCCGGGGCAACATTCCCGTACCCCGTGTATTCCAAGTGGGCGGATGCCTATAAGACCCAGACCGGCGTTGGACTCAACTACCAGTCCATCGGCTCGGGCGGCGGTATCAAGCAGATCAAGGCCAAGACAGTGACCTTCGGCGCGTCCGACAAGCCGCTGGAGCCGAAGGAGCTGCAGGAGTCGGGCCTGGTGCAGTTCCCGATGATCATCGGCGGCGTGGTGCCGGTGGTGAACATCAAGGGTGTCAAAGGCGGCGCGCTGACTCTCGATGGCGCCACCGTGGCCAGCATCTACCTGGGCGAGATCACCAAGTGGAATGATCCGAAGATCAAGAAGCTCAACCCGAAAGTCACGCTGCCGGACACCGCCATTGCGCCGGTGTATCGCTCGGACGGCTCGGGAACCAACTTCCTGTTCACGGACTACCTGTCGAAGTCCAGCCCGAAGTTCAAGGAGACGATCGGTGCCAACGCCTCGGTGCAGTGGCCCACCGGTATCGGCGCCAAGGGCAACGAGGGCGTGGCCAACATGACCACGCAGACTGACGGTGCCATCGGCTATGTTGAATACGCGTATGCCAAGCAAAACAACATGGCGTATGCGCAGCTGATCAACAAGGGTGGCAAGGCTGTCGCCCCGAGCGCGGAGACCTTCCAGGCTGCCGCCGCGAATGCCGATTGGTCACATGCCGAAGGCTACTACCTGATCCTGACGGACCAGGCAGGGGCTGCCAGCTGGCCCATCACCGGTGCAAGCTTCATCCTCGTCTATGGCACACCGCCGAACCCGGCGGAGACCGCCGAGGCCCTGAAGTTCTTCGACTGGGCGTACAAGAACGGTGGCAAAATGGCGGCTGAGCTCGATTATGTGCCGCTGCCGGAAGGACTGATCAAGCAGGTACGGGCGACCTGGAAGTCACAGATCAAGGGTATCCCGGCCATTGCGGCCAAGTAGACTCACCATCCATAGACAACCCCGGGCAGCGAGTGCCCGGGGTGCACATCGCGGCGGCCGTCCCACGGGGGACGGTCGCCGTTCGCGTTGGAGATCATGAATACCGCAGCCGCTGCATTTGATTCACGGCATGCTGCCAAACAGCGCTTCAGAGAGACCCTGTTCCGGGGAGCCACGCTGGTTGCAGCGCTGCTCGTGCTCACACTGCTGGGCGGTGTTGCGCTGTCGCTGCTGCACGGTTCCTGGCCGGCCTTTTCCCGCTTCAAACTGGATTTCCTGACCCGCGAGATCTGGAATCCGGTCACGGACGAGTACGGTGCCCTGGCGCCGGTGTATGGAACGCTCGTGACCTCGCTGCTCGCCATGCTCATTGCGATTCCCATCAGCTTCGGGATCGCCATCTTTCTCACGGAGCTGTCACCGTCGTGGCTGAAGCGTCCCGTCGGTGTTGCAGTTGAGTTGCTCGCGGCCGTGCCGAGCATCATCTTCGGAATCTGGGGCCTGTTCGTGCTCGCGCCGATCCTGCAGCGCCACGTGCAGCCGTGGCTGATCGAATGGCTGGGACCCTTGCCGCTGATCGGCAAGTTGTTTCAGGGTCCGCCGTTCGGCATCGGTGTGCTCACCGCGTCGGTGGTGCTCGCGATCATGGTGTTGCCGTTCATCTCGGCCGTGATGCGTGACGTGTTTGAAACGGTACCCGATGTGTTGAAAGAGTCCGGTTACGGGCTCGGCGCGACCACCTGGGAAGTTATCTGGAAAGTGGTCGTGCCGTATTCACGTACCGGTATCGTCGGCGGCATCATGTTGGGATTGGGCCGCGCGCTGGGCGAGACGATGGCGGTCACGTTCGTGATCGGCAACGCCCATCGCATCAGCCCCTCTCTGCTGGCGCCCGGGACGACGATTTCCGCCTCAATCGCCAATGAATTTACCGAGGCGGTGGGGGACTTGTACACCTCGTCGCTGGTGGCGCTCGGTGCACTGCTGTTCCTGATCACCTTTGTGGTCATCGCGGCCGCGCGCTTCATGTTGATGCGCCTGGACCGGCGCGCCCTGTCATCGGTATGAGGGCCCGGACACCATGAGCCGCAGCACGATGCGCAAATTCACGAACGTCACGGCCCTATGCCTCTCGGGGCTCGCCACGGCGGTCGGCCTCTTTTGTCTCGGTGCAATTCTGTGGACGCTGATTGCCAACGGCCTGGCCGGAATGTCGATCGCACTGTTCACGCAAAATACACCTCCTCCCGGTGGCACGGGTGGCATCCTCAACGCCATCTACGGCAGCGTCGTCATGACGCTCATCGGCATTGTGATCGGGGCCCCGATCGGCATGCTGGCAGGCACCTACCTCGCCGAGTATGGCCGGGGCTCGCGCTTGAGCTCGGTGATCCGCTTCGTCAACGACGTGTTGTTGAGCGCGCCGTCCATCATCATCGGGTTGTTTATCTACGAAATTCTCGTCGTGCGCATGGGCCATTTCTCGGCACTTGCCGGCGGTGTTGCGTTGGCGGTGATCGCCATACCGGTGACGGTGCGAACCACTGAAGACATGTTGAATCTCGTGCCACAGGGAATGAAGGACGCGTCCACGGCAATGGGTGCGTACCCCTGGCGAACCATCACGAGCATCATCTATCCGGCGGCGCGCAGCGGTATCGTGACCGGCTTGTTGCTCGCTGTCGCCCGCATCAGTGGCGAGACCGCGCCGCTGTTGTTCACGGCACTCAACAATCAGTTCTGGAGTACCAACCTGCGCGCGCCCATGGCCAACCTGCCGGTGGTCATCTTTCAGTTTGCGCTCAGCCCGTACAAGAACTGGCAGCAATTGGCCTGGTCCGGTGCGTTGTTGGTGACCCTGACCATCCTGATTCTCAGTATCACGGCGCGTATTGCAGTCTCTGCGCTGAGTCCGGGCGGAGGAAACAAGCGTTGAACGCCGTTGCGATTGAGCGTGGTGCGCCCGCGGGCGAGAAGGTTCCCAAGTTTGAGGCCAAGCACCTCGATTTTTACTATGGCCAGAACCGGGCGCTGAAGGACGTCAACCTGACGCTGCCCGATCGCAGCATCACCGCGTTCATCGGACCCTCCGGCTGCGGCAAGTCGACTCTCCTGCGGGTCTTCAATCGGATGTACGCCCTGTATCCCGGCCACCGGGCCACGGGGGAAGTGCTCCTTGACGGCGAGGACATCCTGGCGCCGACTGTGGATTTATCCAGTCTGCGGTTTCGGGTGGGGATGGTTTTCCAGAAAGCGACCCCATTTCCGATGTCGATATTCGACAACGTAGCGTTTGGACTTCGGCTGGCACGTCGCATCCCTCGGAGTGAACTCATGGGGCGCGTCGAGGTCGCACTCCGAGACGCGGCCATGTGGGATGAAGTGAAGGACAAGCTACACGAGGACGGCCGGGGTCTCTCCGGCGGTCAACAGCAACGGCTGTGCATAGCGCGTACAATCGCCCTCGAACCAGAGGTCGTGTTGCTCGATGAGCCGACCGCGGCTTTGGACCCCATATCCACACTTCGAGTCGAAGAGACTCTGCAGAGCCTCCGTGAGAAGTATTGCCTGGCTGTGGTCACGCACAACCTGCAGCAGGCCGCGCGCGTTTCAAACGTCACGGCCTTCATGTACATGGGCGAGCTCGTGGAGATCGGACCGACGGAGCAGATGTTCACCGCTCCCAAGGACCGTAAGACAGATGACTACGTGACTGGAAGATTTGGGTAGCGGCCGATGCCGCGAACCCGCAGGTGTGATCAATGAATGATGCTGGCAACGAAGTTGTTCAGGAGCGTAAAGCAGTGGACGCATTGAGCGCGTCTGGCGATCCACAGCCGAGGCGGATGGGTGAGGGCGGCCTCAATCTCAAGCCCAGCGGCCGCGTACCGGCACCGACTTCGCTGGACCATAAGACTGGCGACAAGACAGTCGGTACGTACACCGTTGACGATGCCGTGTTCGCTTGCCGCGATGTGAGTGTTTTCTACGGCGCCAAGCACGCCCTGCGGAGCGTCAACATCGATGTAGCCCGCAAACAAGTGCTCGCCATGATCGGGCCGTCCGGTTGCGGCAAGTCGACTTTCCTGCGCTGCCTGAATCGGATGAATGACACGATTCCCGGCGCTCGGGTCACCGGCTCCATCAAGTTGGACGGCTCCGACATCCAGGATAAGAACCAGGATGTCGTGCAACTGCGGGCCCGGGTCGGAATGGTTTTCCAGAAGCCCAACCCCTTCCCCAAATCGATTTATGACAACGTGGCCTACGGGCCGCGCATCCACGGTACAACACGCGGTCGAGCGGATCTCGATGAGGTCGTCTGCACCAGCCTGCAGCGTGCCGGTTTGTGGGACGAGGTCAAAGACAGACTGAGTCGGCCGGGGACCGGGTTGTCGGGTGGTCAGCAGCAGCGTCTGTGTATTGCGCGCGCGATCGCTATTCAACCTGAAGTTATTCTGATGGACGAGCCGTGCTCAGCGCTGGATCCGATCGCCACCGCGCGTGTTGAGGATCTGATCGAAGTGCTGCGCGAGAGCTATGCGATCGTGATCGTCACCCATTCGATGCAACAGGCGGCGCGCGTTTCGCAGCGCACGGCCTATTTCCACATGGGCGAGTTGATTGAAGTCGGCGAGACGGACCGAGTATTTACCAACCCTCGTCACCGCCTCACCGAGGACTACATCACCGGTAGATTTGGCTGACGGAATGCTCGAGGGACACATAAGCCGGGCGTTCGACGGTGCCCTTGCCGCGTTGCACATACGCGTAGTGGAGATGGGCGGCCTGGTGTTGGACCAGGTACGCGAAGCGGCCGCCGCCTACACCGACTGGCAGCTTGCCCCGGCCCAGCACGTGTTGGAGCGGGAATTCGAAGTCAACGAATACAACGCTCGCCTGAACGAAGAGCAACTCACTCTGATTGCACGGCGCCAGCCGGTCGCCGGCGACCTGCGCGCAATCATTGCCATGTCCAATGTCGTCGCAGAGCTCGAGCGGGCGGGCGACGAAGCCAAGAAAATCGCCCGGACGGTGACTGCCCAGGGCGGCAGGCCTGGGCCCGGCACCTCACGCGACGTACGTCATCTCGGTAACCTGGCCGTCAGCCTGTTGCGCAGCGCACTCGAGGCGTTTGATCGATTGGACGTATTGCTGGCGGTGGAAGTGGTCGCCCGGGACAAGGAGCTCGATGAGGAATACGCGGCCGGGTTGCGGCGCTTGATGACACGGGCAATGGAAGATCCCCGCCAGGTCAGCGTTGCCCTGGAAGCGGCCTTCGCCTTGAAGTCGCTGGAGCGAATCGGGGATCACGCCCGCAATCTCGCGCGGCACGTACAGAGTATCGGCGGGGATTCGCAGCCGTTACCTGAAACGGCCATGACGTCGGGTACTTCCAACCGCGGCTGAAGCCCGGCGGCCCAAAAAGAAAGCCCGAGCTCGCGCGGCACGCGAACCCGGGCCCCCACTGGCGCAGTCTTACTTCTGGAACGGGTAGTAGCGGAACGACACCAGCGTGATGTTGATGTTGGTGTTCGGATCACCACCGACACCACTGAAAATCTCACGCTTGATCCAGGTGTCTGAAATACCGACCTGGCCGTTGCCCAGCCAGCCCTGGTAGAACTTCCACCAGCCACCGACCGTGCCGCTGGCGATGCGGGAGGTGTTCGACGCGCAGGTGCCTACGCCTTCCGTTTCGCAACCGCTGTTGTCGAACAACGAGCTGCCGTAGCCGTAACCGTAGGTCTTGCCGGCGACCGTCTCGAAGAAGTCTTTCTTGCTGACCTGCTCTTCGCCGACGTACCCGTAGAAGGTCCAGGCTGGGGCCGGTTTCACGGTCACGCCCGCCAGAGCTGAGAAGCCACGCAGCGGCTCGACGCCGAGCGTATTCGGGTTGATTGTCGCGTCCGGAAGCTGAGAGGAGCCGTATCGGCCGACACCGCGACCGGCAATCACGCTGGCCTGGAAGTCGACGATCTTCGGAACCACCGGCACGATCAGGTTGCCGCCGAAACCGGTGGCGTTGCTCTTGATGTTCTTTTGCTGGCCCGTGACGATGTCACGCGAACGGAAGAAGCGCTCGGTGGCAAACACTTCATAGTGACCGAAGCCCGGATCGATGGCGACCTTCGCCACGAAATCCGGCAGGTAATCCAGCGTGACGTTGTTGGCCGCAAACGCAGCGCCATTCGGGGGCGTAAACGAGTTTGAGGCGCCCGGATTGTTGAAGATCGTTCCGAGGGCCGGTGCTCCCGTCGAGGTGTTGCTGGTGACGAGTGCCGCCGGATTCTCAACCGACACGGCCGCCGTGAACATGTCATTGAACTTCTGCGTGTAGCGGATCTGGGAGAGACGCACCCAGTTGAAGCCCGGGACGTACTGCCCGTCGATCGTCAGCGGAATGTTCTCTCCGCGAGCGACGATTCCCTGTTTGTTGCCGGTGATCAGGCTCCAGGATTGACCGAACAGCAGGTTGCCGCCGTACGGCTTGTAGGTGACGTCGGCATAGAAGTGGCGAACGCGCGGTGAGAAGCTCCCGCTCTCATTGTTGTTCGCCGTTCCGCCAGCCGCACCGAAGTCTGTCTCGACGTAACCCTCAGTGGCCCAGTCGTCGCTATCCGGACCCTGTACCAGGGCCGACAGGCGGCTCTGGCGCTCTGTCAGATGGAACTCGCTGAGGTCGTAGTTGTGCGAATTGGGGTAGGGGATGGAGGCGTTGAAGTTCGATGCCCAATCCGCCGACTCGTTGCGGTCGCGATTGACCACCATCAATTCGACAAATCCGCCCAGCGTCACTTTGACGGGGCCGGCCATGAACGACGGTGACGGCGGCGCGCCTGAGCCCGGCTTCGTTGCCGGTGCCGCTGCGGCTGGTGCTGGGGTCGTCTGCGCAGCCTGGGCTTGCTGCGCTTTCATGCGATCCATCTCGCGCTGCAGTTTGGTGATCTGATCCTGGAGGCTTTGCAGGTCTGCGGCAGAAGCGATTTCAGCGGATGTTGCGGGCATTGAGAACACGCCCAGGGCCGTTGCCACCGCAACTGCTACCAACGTGTGGCGCGCCCGGCCCATTTGGCCCGGTATCGGGGGAGGCAGAAGGTTACGGACAGGTATCATGATCGATTTCCTTTCGTGTTTTTGGGGAGTGCGTTCGTCGCGCAGACGCAACGGCTAGCTGCCAAGGCAGCGCCACGTCCGGGTAACGGCCAAAAATTCCAGATAAAGATTTGCGCCACACTGTGCTGCAGTTGTGTGACGACGGAAATGCAGAAACATTACAATTTTATTTCACTAAAGCAGCGCCGTGGTGTTGTTTTTTTGCAAAACGTGCGGTTTCTTGTTCAATCCTGCGTTCCTTCGGGGCGGCTCGCCGCAGCGCGCGCGGATTGTCCGACGGCCCGACCAGGCGTTTCATGAATGAAATTTCATGACGCGGGGGTCGCATTTCGTGGGATGTGAGCACGAGGGGGGCGCTTTTGCGCCGCAGGTGGCCGACGGGACCAAGGGACGCCAGCGACGACGGCCGCCGTCAGACTGAAGAACGGGCGCCAGTGACGGCTGCCGTCAGACAGAGATTGAAATCAGTGGCGCGGAGGGTGGCGCATCGACGCGGCCGCGAGCGCAGTTATCGGCGTGGCCGCACCCGGCGGTGCGGTCGCACGCCAACAAGGTCGGTTGGAACAACCGACCTTGTTGAGCCGTTAGCTCGAGCGGCCTGTAGCTGGTTTCGATCGCGCCTGAAGAAGATTGACCTCTTAGGCGAATATCGTCGCTAGATGCAGGCTGCCCGGCTCTACGCGCAAATGAGCGCGGTTCAATGGACGATGTCTAGAACGACCACTGAGCGTAGAAGCCCACTTCGTTGAAGTGACCATCCCGATTGCCGTTCGCGCCGCCGATCGTGTACGAGCCGTTGGCGTCCGCACCGCTGATCGTGTTGGTCCCGTGCTGGACCTTCTCGTTCTTGTACACGACCGCGAGGTCGATGGTCTTGAGCGGTTTGTAAGCTGCACCGATGTTGAAGTAATCGTCCTTCAGGTTCGGCGCCACGTCCTTGCTCAGCTTGGTGTGGTCATAGCGACCAAACACCATGATGTCGCTGGTGAAGTTGTACGACACGAATGCCGATTCGCCGTCCGCCTTGTCGGCAACCGGGACCGCTGTGGCGGTTGCACCCACGACCGAGGATGTGCCGTACACAGAAGCTGCGAGGTTGTTCACGGTCTTGTAGTTGCGGGCGATGAAGTACTCGACGCCGGCGCGGAAGCCCGCGTAGTTGCCCGCAATCACACCGTCCCAACGGGTGGCCGTGCGCTCGTGAAAGTCCTGGTTCGTCGCAGTTACCTGGCCGAGGTGACCGGCATAGGCGCCGGCGCCGACCGTCAGGTATTTCAGCGGCGTGGCCGAAACGCGCAACTCGTAGTCGGGCGACTTGGTGCGCGAGGGGTTCTTGTAGCCGGCGCCGTCGACGATGGAGAACGAATAACCAAACATGTTATCCGGACCCAGCTTGCCGATGGCGTTCAGACCCCAGTCGGCGGTGTTGGCAAACCCGAGCCGGTCGGTCGTGACCTTCTCGATATAACGATAGCCGTACAGGCTCTCGACGAATGAAGTCCATGGCGATGAGAACGAGCCGGCATGCAATACCAGTGCGTCCGACAACTTCGCTTCGAGATACAACTTCTTGATGAACACTTCGGTCACGGCGCCGCTGCTGTTCTGATTCGTCAGAGCAGTGGTGGTGCCCGGGGGTGTGCCGGGTGTGCTCACCGTTGCAGTGCTCGCACTGCTGAACTGCGCATCGACAGTGATATCGGCCGACCAGATATCGTTGAACCGGTGATCGGCGCTCAAATACATCCGTTTGACATCGAAGCCGGTGCCCGTCGGGCCGGAGTCGATTTTCTGCCCTGCAGCGTTTTCGTTCTGCAGTTGGATGTGACTCACATCGAAGAAGGCCTGACCACCGACCGTAGTGGATGGGCCCGAGTCAGCCGCCACGGCAGCCGTGGTTCCGGCGCAACCCGTGAGGACGGCCACAGTGAGGATCTGCTTGCGCATTATTTATGCTCCTGAAATGACACTTGCACGCGTTAATTTGCGTGCTGAAAAAAAATGCATTGGTTCGGGCGTTTGCCTCTTCTAGGTTGTTGCCTATGGCAAACAACCGTTTCTCAACGCACCGCGAAGGCTACGAATAACGTATGACAATAGAATGACGCCCCCCTCACATATATCTAATACTTTCGCTCAGCCTGCCGGAATCGTAAGCTGCCGTGACACAAAAGTCACTGCCGCAAAGGTTAAATTGCGGTTATATGAGCGTGTTTTTCGCGCGGGGAGTGGTAACTGTTGCGCGTGTACATCAATCGATGACGCGCAGCAGGTCGTTGATGGAAGTTTTAGACCGAGTCTGAGCGTCGACTCGTTTTACAATCACGGCGCAGTACAGCCCATATCGCCCGTCGGACGACGGGAGTGTGCCGGGAACGACAACCGAGCCGGCCGGGACACGACCTTGGAGTATTTGACCCGTTGTACGGTCGTAGATACGCGTGCTTTGGCCGATAAAAACGCCCATCGAAATGACCGAGCCGGCTTCCACGACCACCCCCTCGACCACTTCAGAGCGGGCGCCAATGAAGCAGTCGTCCTCAATGATGGTCGGGCTTGCCTGGAGGGGCTCGAGCACGCCACCGATACCGACGCCGCCTGACAAATGCACGTTGCGTCCAATTTGCGCACATGACCCAACTGTTGCCCACGTGTCGACCATCGTTCCAGAGCCGACATGGGCACCGATGTTGACGTAGCTCGGCATGAGCACGACGTTCGGGGCGATGTAGGAACCTTTGCGGACAATAGCGTGCGGTACGACCCGAGCTCCACCGGACTTCAGGTCGCCCTCGGTTGCCTGCGTATATTTGAGCGGCACCTTGTCATAGAAGCGGGTGTAGCCGGCGTCCATGACGACATTGTCGTGCGTGCGGAAGTAAAGCAGGACCGCTTTTTTCAGCCACTCATTGACCACCCACCGTCCGTCTGTGGGTTCCGCAACCCGCGCCTGGCCACTGTCGAGCAGCTCGATGCACTCATCAATGGCCCGCCCGAGATCTGCGGGCACATTCTTTGGAGTCAGCTCGGCGCGGCGCTCGAAAGCGCCTTCAATGAGGGATTGCAGGTGGGATCGGTCGGTCATGGCTCAACGGTGTCCTTCAGCTAACCAGGGAGCGGATACGTTCGGCGGCTTCGATGCACTGCGCAACGCTGGGGACCAGCGAGATTCGCACGCGCCCGGCGCCAGGATTGATTCCATCGTTGGAGCGTGCGAGATAACTGCCGGGCAACACCGTAACATTCCTGGTGGCAAACAGATTACGGGTAAATTGCTCGTCATCTGCGCGAACATCAGTCCACAGATAGAACCCACCGTCGGGACGCTCGATGTCGAACACATCCGACAGGATCGGGATCACCGCGTTGAACTTCTCCTGGTACAAGCGGCGATTGGCGACGGCGTGCGCGTCGTCGTCCCAGGCGGCGATGCTTGCGAGCTGTGTCGGAACCGCCATCGCACTGCCGTGATAGGTCCGGTACAAGAGAAATCGCGAGATCACCTGCGGGTCACCAGCGACGAATCCGGAGCGCAAGCCGGGGACGCTGGAGCGCTTGGAAAGACTGTGGAACACGACGCATCGCTGGAAGCTGTCGTGGCCCGCCGCAAGGGCCGCCTGCAAAAGGCCGGTAGGGCGTGATTCCTCGTCGGGGTAGATCTCCGAGTAGCATTCGTCAGCGGCAATAATGAAGTTGTGCCGCTGCGCCAACACGAGTGCGTGCCGCAAAAAATCCTGGGAGAGCACAGCGCCACTTGGGTTGCCGGGACTGCACAGAAACAAGATCTGACAGCGCCGCCACGCATGTTCGCCGACGGCATCGAGATCCGGCACGTAGCGTGTTGCTGCGGTCGTGTTGAGGAACCAGGGTACAGCACCCGCGAGCAACGCAGCTCCCTCATATATTTGGTAGAACGGGTTTGGCATCGCCACGAGCGGTTGCGTCTGATCATCCACTACGGCTTGCACGAACGCGAAGAGCGCTTCGCGAGTCCCGTTCACCGGCAACACCATTGTCGCGGGATTCACGCTCCCAACCGGCAACTGGAATCGCCTCTGCAACCAACGAGCCGCCGCCGCACGAAACTCCGGCAGACCGGCTGTCGCGGGGTAGCTGTCCAGGCGATGGAGGTTCTCACGCAGCGCATCGAGCACAAACGCCGGCGGCGTGTGTTGGGGCTCGCCAATGGACATCGCAATGTGCGCAAGTCCCGCCGGAGGCGTGACGCCGGCCTTGAGGCGGGCGAGACGTTCAAATGGATATGCGTGGAGCCGATCCAGCCTCGGGTTCACGCGGCCCGCCGTCGATCCAACGCCTGCATCAATTTCTCTCGGAGTGTCTGTGCGGCCGCCGCACTCAGGGGGCGCTGCTCGAAGTCCGTGATATAGAAAACGTCTTCCGCACGCTCGCCCACCGTCATGATCTTCGCGTCGTGCAATTGCAGGTGTTGCTCCATTAGCACCTTGCCGATGTCACTCAGCAGGCCGGGTCGGTCGCCCGCGGTGAGCTCCAAGACCGACCGGCGGTTGCGGTCGTCGACATTCAGCTGGATCTGTGTCGGTGTGTTGAACATGCGAGCCTGCCGTGGCGCACGGCGCGACACCGCGAAGGGAGTGTCTTGCGGTCGCTGCAGTGAGCGCCAGATGGCGTGCTCAATCTCGCTCTTGCGGTCGTTGTCACTGATCGGTGCGCCGTCGTCTTCCAGCACGTGATACAGGTCGAGACTGAAACCGTCTCCGGTGGGCGTGATACGCGCATCGACGATGTTCAATCCCAACTGATCGAGAACGGCGGTGGTGCGCGCAAACCCATGACGGCTGGGGCGCGCGAAAATCAACACTGAAGTGGTTCCGCGGACGCCCCGCGGGTCGAGTGCGACCAGCGGCTCATCGGAGCCGATATCGCGCTCTGCCAACAGCCGGGTGTGCCAGGCCACTTCTTCGGGCGTATGCCGCAGGAAGTAGGGCGCGCCGAAGCGGGCCCAGGCCTTCTCGACCTCCGCATCGCAGATGCCGTGCTCGATGAGCAGGCGTCGAGCGGCTTCCCGCGTCTCACGAACCAACTGCTCCTGGTCGATTGGACTCTCGAGACCGCGGCGCAGCGCGCGCTTCACGCGGTCATAGAAATCGTGGAACAGGGACGCCTTCCAGGAATTCCACAACTTGGGATTGGTCCCGCGAACGTCCGCGCAGGTCAACACATACAGATAGTCGAGATGGTTTTCGTCACCGACCTTGCGTGCGAACGCATTGATCACCTGCGGATCCGCGATGTCCTGCTTCTGGGCGGTAATCGACAGCTCGAGGTGATTGCGCACCAACCAGGCAACGAGGCGCGCATCGTAGGGGGACAGGCCTTGCTCGAGGCAGAACGCCTCCGCATCTACGCCACCCAGCTCGGAGTGATCGCCGCCGCGCCCCTTGGCAATGTCGTGGAAGAGGGCGGCGAGATAAACAATTTCGGTCCGCGGGAGCGACTGCATGATCCGCGACGCTGCCGGCAACTCGTGGTCGTACCGAGGAATCGCGAACCGCCGCAAGTTACTCACGACAAACAGCGTATGAGCGTCAACCGTATACGCATGAAACAGATCGTACTGCATGCGCCCGACGATTCGTCCGAACGCCGGAATGTAACGACCCAGTACGCCGTACGTATTCATTCGCCGAAGCTCGTGTGTCACTCCAACAGGTGAGCGCACGATCTCCAAGAACAAGCGATGGTTACGCGGGTTCTGGCGGAACTCCTCGTCGATGAGCCAGAGGCTGCGGGCTACGGCGCGCATCGTAGATGCCCGCACTCCGTTGATATCGGGGTTCTGTTGCAGCAGAACGAACAACTCCAGGATGGCGGAAGGGGTCCGCGCGAACACATCGCTGCTGACCGCCTCCAGTGAGCCGTTGCGAACCTGGAAGCGCGCGTTCAACGGCCTCGGCGGCTCACTCTCCGTGAGAATCGCCTCGCGAAACAACTGCAACAACAACTCGTTCAGCAGGCTGACATCCATCACGGTGCGGTAGTACCGCTGCATGAACTGCTCGACCGCGAGGGTGTAGGACGCATCCTCGTAGCCGAATGTCTGCGCCAGTCGGATCTGGTGGTCGAAGAGGAGGCGGTCTTCGCGTCGACCCGTGAGAATGTGCAGGCCAAACCGGACCTTCCACAGAAAGGCCTGAGCCTGTTTGAGGCGGCGCAGCTCGGCCACCGACAGGAAGCCGCGAGTGGCCAGGCCGTCGAGCGTATCGGAGCCGAAATGGCGCTTGGCGACCCAGGCAATCGTTTGAATGTCCCGCAGTCCGCCCGGTCCCGTCTTTACATTGGGCTCGAGGTTGTAGGCGGTGTCGTGCGCCTTGGTGTGCCGCTCCGCTTGTTCGCGCACCTTGGCTTCGAAGAATTCTTTGACCGGCCAGACGTGATCGGGAGACAGCGCATCGCGCATACGAACAACGAGTGCGGAGCTTCCAGCGAGCTGCCGTGCTTCGAGAAGCGTCGTCATCACGCTCACGTCAGCGGTGCTTTCCTGCACGCATTCCTCGACGGTGCGGACGCTGTGCCCCACTTCGAGGCCGATATCCCAGAAGAAAGTGACTAACCGCTCGAGCTTACCGCGGCCCTCGGCATCCGGCGGCTCCGGTACCAACAACATGATGTCGATGTCGGAGCAGGGGTGTAGCTCACCGCGTCCATAACCACCAACAGCCACGAGTGCCCAGGAGTCGACCTCGGCGAGATGCTGGCTCCGCCACGCTTCACGAAGTACTACATCGATGAGCGCGGCGCGCGCATGCACGAGGTCCTCAATGGGATCTTCGGCCAGAAAACGGGCTTTCAGCTCTTCATGAGCCTGGCGCAGGTAATCGCGATAAGCCGTCGGAGACCCGTTCGCTTCAGCCAGCAATGCCGGCAAGCGGTTCAGCAATGGCCAAGGGGCGCTACGGGTCGGTAGCGGCAGTGGCTCTTCCAGGATGTCGATATCTCCGACCGGCATGCGTCCATTATGCCGTGCCGGGCGGGAATCGGTATTTTCGATTGTTCATTGGCCGAAAGCGGCCTGTGGCCCAAATGGGCCAGCCCTTTCGGCGGAATCCACCGCGGCGGTTCTCTCCGCGGCCGGGCTAGGCGCCCCCGCAAAAAGCGCGTTTTTTGCGGGGGCGCCCAGCCCGGCTGGGTACCTTTGACCTAGTGTCTGCCGGCCGCTCCGAGGGTTAACACTTCAACGCCGGTGTCCGTAACGAGCACTGTGTGCTCCCATTGGGCGGATAACGAGTGATCTTTGGTGATCACGGTCCAGCCGTCCGGCAGTAATCGCACGTGACGCTTGCCGGCATTGACCATGGGCTCCACCGTGAACGTCATTCCGCGCTTCAGCTCAAAGCCCGTACCGGGCTCGCCGTAGTGCAGAACCTGGGGATCCTCGTGATACACGCGGCCGATGCCGTGGCCGCAGTATTCGCGCACAACCGTATAATTGCGCTCTTCCACGAACGATTGAATCGCGTGTCCGATATCGCCCAGCCGCGTGCCCGGCTTTACGGTTTCGATTCCACGCCACATCGCTTCGAAACAGGTTTCCGCCAATCGCTGCGCATGCGTCGGCGGCTTGCCGACGAAATACATCCGGCTGGTATCGCCATGGAATCCATCGCGAATCACAGTGACATCGATGTTGACGATGTCGCCGGCCTTGAGCCGCTTGTCATTCGGAATTCCGTGACACACCACGTGATTCACGGAGGTACAGATAGTCTTCGGAAACCCGCGGTAATTGAGGTTCGCGGGAATCGAGCGCTGCACATCGACAATATAGTCGTGGCAGATCTTATCGAGCTCTTCGGTGGTGACACCGGGCACGACGTGCTCGCCAATCATGTCGAGCACCTCCGCGGCCAGGCGTCCGGCCACGCGCATTTTTTCCTGCTCTTCAGGGGTCTTTACGGTCACGTGCATAGCTTCAGTAGGGGACTTCCGGTGGGCGCGCGTAAGGCATTGTTCAGACTCGACCGACATGCTATAAAGCGCGGCCTTTTTTGGCAACGCAACCCCACACGCGCATCGTCATTGACTATTAATGAGGCCTGGTGGCTGGGTGCCCGAGACGTAAATTGTGCCTTATGGCGCGAACGTCAAGGGTGGCTACCAGGGATGCGCGGAGGCCCAACCCAAACTTTGGAGACTATTTATGCCCGGCGTGTCAATGCGACAGATGCTGGAAGCGGGCGTCCATTTTGGACATCAGACCCGCTTCTGGAACCCGAAGATGGCCCCTTTCATCTTTGGCGAACGCAACAAAATCCACATCATCAACCTCGAGAAGACGCAGCCGCTGTATACCGAAGCTGCGAACTTCGTAAAGAGCGTCATTGCCGACGGCGGCACTGTGCTTTTCGTCGGCACCAAGCGCTCGGCGCGCGAGGCTGTGCAGCGCGAGGCGCTTCGCTCCGGCCAGCCGTTCGTGAACCAGCGTTGGCTGGGCGGCATGATGACCAACTTCAAGACCATCCGCCAATCCATCAAGCGGCTGGCTGAAATTACCGAACTGGCCACCACCGGCGCTCTCGACAAGCGCGGCAAGAAAGAAGCTACCCAGCTGCGTCGTGAAATGGACAAGCTGGAGCGCAGCCTGGGCGGTATCAAGCACATGGAATCCCTGCCGGATGCCATGTTCGTCATTGACGTGGGTCACGAGAAGATCGCCATCCACGAAGCCAAGAAGCTCGGCATCCCCGTTGTGGCGATCGTCGACACCAATTGCTCGCCTGACGGCATCGACTACGTCGTCCCGGGCAACGACGACGCAATGCGCGCTGTTCAGCTGTATGCCACGGGTATGGCAGATGCTGTCATCGAGGGTAAGGAATCAGTTCCGTCAGCGCCTGTGGGCGAGGACGAGTTCGTAGAGCTGGACGAAGCCGGTAATCCGCGCAGGAAGGCGGCCCGCGGCGGTGGTGGTCGTCCGCGCCCCGCGGCGAACGTTCGGAAGAAAGCACCCGCGCGGCGCAGGCCGGGCGGCCCGGTAGCCCCGATTCCTGCTGGCAGTGAGGCCACAGAGGCGACGGAGATCGACGACGAGGGTGACCTGGACGTCGAGGATCCGGCACTAGTGGCAGCCGCCGTCGGCTTGCCGCCGGTAGCTCCGCCCCCGACGACCGATCGTCGGCCCCCGCAGGGTGCACGGCGCGGTGGCAAGGGCGGCCGTACCGGTGGGCGCGACTGATTTGGTTTTACCGGCGCTTTGCGCCGCAGCATTGTGCGGGTCGCTTCGACCCGCAGGAAAGTTGCGCGCAGCGCATGAGAAGCCGGTCGCCCCTGGCGCACGGCACGAGGATTAATTTATGACGATTACTGCAGATGCGGTTAAGCAGCTCCGCGAGCGTACGGGCGCGGGCATGATGGAATGCAAGAAAGCCCTGGTGGAAACCAAGGGCGACCTGGACGCTGCCGCCGAGCTGATGCGCAAGCAGGGGCTGGCCAAGGCCGACAAAAAGGCCACCCGCGTGGCCGCTGAAGGCGTCATCGTGGTTGAGAAGGCGGCCGACGGTCGCAAGGCTGCCATGGTGGAAATCAACTGCGAGACGGACTTCGTGGCGCGCGAGCAGGACTTCCGGGGCTTTGCCCAGGCGGTGGCTGCGAAGGCCCTGGGCGTCGGAGCAGGCCCGCTGGATGCCCTGCTGGCCGCCAAGCTGGATAGCGGTGAGACTGTCGACGAGCGCCGCCGGGCGCTGATCGCGAAGATCGGTGAGAACATCAGCGTTCGCCGCTCAGCAGTGCTCAGCTCCGAAGGCAATCTCGGTGCTTATGTGCACGGAACGCGGATTGGCGCGCTGGTAGTCGTGAAGGGCGGGGATGCAACCCTGGCGCACGACCTGGCCATGCATGTGGCCGCCAGCAACCCCCGGTACCAGACAATGGCCGACGTGCCGGCTGACGTGGTTGCGAAGGAGCGCGAGATCCTCACGGAGCAGGCACAGGGTGAAGGCAAGCCGCCGGAGATCGTCACCAAGATGGTTGAGGGTCGACTGCGTAAGTCGCTGGGTGAGATCACGTTGCTGGGTCAGCCCTTCGTGAAGGAGCCCGATGTGACGATTGAGAAACTTCTCAAGGGCGCCAAGGCCGAAGTGGTTACCTTCGAGCGGTACGAGGTCGGCGCCGGCATCGAAAAGAAGCAGGACGATTTCGTAGCCGAGGTCATGGCACAGGTCAAGGGAGCAACCCACTGAGGTTGCTTCGATGCTCATGAAGAACCCCGCCTCGAGCGGGGTTTTTTTCAACACCTAGAGGGCGAGAGGTTGGACGCAATGAACGAACCTTCAAAACCGCGCTTCTCGCGCATTCTGGTGAAACTGTCGGGCGAGGCGCTGCTGGGCTCTGTCGAGTACGGCGTCGATCCGGCGGTACTCAAGCGGATCGCCGGCGAGCTGCAGGACATCGTGCAGATGGGCGTGCAGACGGCGGTGGTGATTGGCGGCGGGAATATCTTCCGCGGCGCCGGTTTGGCCCGCGCGGGGATGGATCGTGTCGCTGCCGACCACATGGGAATGCTCGCGACCGTCATGAATTCCCTCGCCATGCAGGACGCGCTCGAGGCGCTCGGCATGCACGCACGAGTCATGTCCGCCATCCGGATCAACGAGGTGTGTGAGGACTACATCCGGAGGCGTGCCGTCCGTCACCTCGAAAAGGGGCGTGTAGTAATCTTCGCCGCTGGCACCGGCAATCCGTTTTTCACGACCGATACAGCCGCCTCGCTGCGCGCGATCGAGATCAATGCCGATGTGCTTCTGAAGGCGACCAAGGTCAACGGTGTGTATTCCGATGATCCGGTGCGAAATGCCGCCGCGATCCGTTACTCGACCCTGACGTTCGACAGAGTGCTCACCGACAAGCTGAACGTGATGGACGCGACCGCCATCGTGATGTGCCGGGATAACCGCTTGCCTTTGCGGGTGTTCAATCTCAACAATTCGGGCGACCTGACGCGAATCGTGAAGGGCGAGGAAGTCGGGACCCTGGTAACGAACGAATAGCCCCTTTTTCAGGAGCGCGAACTCATGCTCGACGATATTAAGAAGGACGCGCTGGTACGCATGACCAAGTGCGTCCAGACATTCCAGACCGACATGAAAAAGCTGCGGACCGGTCGCGCGCACCCCAGCCTGATAGAACATCTCAAGGTGGACTACTACGGCAATGAGACACCGCTGAACCAGGTGGCCAACATCGCGGTCGAGGACGGGCGGACGCTCGTCGTCTCTCCATGGGAGAAAACCATGGTGCAGCCGATCGAAAAGGCCATCTACAAGTCGGATCTGGGTCTCACGCCTATGACGGCGGGAACGATTATTCGCGTCCCGATGCCGGCGCTCACTGAAGATCGACGACGTGACATCACGAAGATCCTGCGTCAGGACGCTGAGGGCGCGCGGGTCGCCGTGCGTAACGTGCGTCGCGACGTTATGAGCGACATCAAGGAAATGTTGAAAGAGAAGCTGATCTCGCAGGATGAGGAGCGCAAGGCCGAAGGCGACATTCAGAAGCTCACCGACAAGCACGTTGCCGACATCGAACAGCTGCTGACCGCGAAAGAGAAAGAGGTCATGCAGGTTTGACGCAACTTCCGCGGCATGTCGCGATCATCATGGATGGCAATGGACGCTGGGCAAAGGCTCAGAGCGTCCCACGCGCGGCCGGACACCGGGCCGGTCTCAAGCCCACGCGCATGGCGATCCAGGAGTGCGCGCGCCGCGGAATCGAGGCCCTGACACTGTTTGCTTTCTCGAGCGAGAACTGGAACCGGCCCGCGGACGAGGTCTCCAGTCTCATGAACCTGTTCGTGGACTCCCTCGACCGCGAAATCGACGAGCTGCACGCCAACCGCGTGCGGGTGCGTTTCATCGGGGACCGCAAGCAGCTGGCGGTCCGTCTGCAGGCGCGGATTGCCGCCGCCGAGCAGCGCACGGGGGGCAATGACGGTCTGAAACTGCAGATCGCCATGAGTTATGGCGGCCGCTGGGATATAGTGCAGGCCGCTCAAGAACTTGCACGGCAATGCTCCAGTGGATCCATACGTGTCGCCGACATTGACGAGACGCGTTTCGCCGCGCAGCTGCAGCTCGCCGATCTGCCGGAGACGGATCTCATGATCCGCACGGGAGGTGAGCAGCGGATCAGCAATTTCCTGTTGTGGCACGCCGCCTACGCCGAGCTGTATTTCAGCCCGGTGCTGTGGCCGGAATTTGACGTGGCCGAGCTCGAAGCATCCCTGGCGTTTTTTACCGGCCGCGAACGCCGTTTCGGTCTCACGCAGGAACAGTTGCCCGGGCGTGCGGGTGGCGAAGCGATGAAAGTCCGCGAGCCGTGAACGAGGGTCTGCGTAAACGCATCAGCACTGCGATCGTGCTCGGTGTGAGCTTCCTGGCGATCGTGCTGCTGTTGCCACCTGTTGCGACACTCGTTCTGCTGTCGTTGTTGGTTCTGGCAGGTTCATGGGAATGGTCGGCATTTCTGCGTTTGCGCAGCGTGACGTTCCGATTGCTGTATGTCGCACTCGTGGCGGTCATGATGCCGGTCGTCTGGCACGTCACTGAGTCACCGGAGGGTCGGGAAATCGTATTGGCTGCTGCAGTTGCCTGGTGGGTGATCGCGCTCGTATGGATCGCATTCGCGCCCCACCGTGTGACACCGTTGTTGGCCGGATTGGCTGGCCTGCTGGCGCTCGTGCCTGCCTGGCTGGCGCTCGTACGCCTGCGCTTCGATCTGCCGCAAGGAGCGCAGTGGATGATTTTCACGTTATTGCTCGTGTTTGCCGCCGATATCGGTGCATTCTTCGCGGGTCGGCGCTTTGGCCGCCTGCGCCTGGCGCCGTCCGTCTCGCCGGGCAAGACCTGGGAGGGTGTGTTGGGCGGTATCGCTGGTGGCGCTGTGATGGCAGTCTGCGGCAGCGTCTGGTTCGGAGTACCGGCGTACGCGTTTGTGCCGCTGTGCCTGGCCGCGGTGGCGTTTTCGATCATCGGCGATCTGACAGAAAGTCTCCTGAAGCGGTTTGCCGGAGTGAAGGACAGCGGTACGCTGTTTCCGGGACACGGTGGTGTCATGGACCGCATCGACAGCGTGACCGGCGCGGCGCCCGTCCTGCTGTTTGGATTAACCGTATTGGGGGTCGCGGCATGATTGGCGTTGCCGTTCTAGGTTCTACCGGCTCGATTGGCGAGAGCACGCTCGATGTGCTCGCCCGCCATCCTGACCGCTTCAAACTGGTGGCCCTGGGTGCCAACCGCAATGTTGCGAAGTTGGCTGCGCAGGTGTTGAGTTGGCGTCCGGCCTACGCTGTGCTCGCCGATGAAAACGCGGCTCGCGAGCTGATACAGACACTGGGCGGGCAAGCTCCTGAGACCCGCGTGCTCGCAGGTCAGGATGGCCTGATCGAAATCGCGACGCTGCGTGAGACCGACTGCGTCATGGCGGCGATTGTTGGAGCGGCCGGTCTGCCGTCCACGCTTGCGGCTGCACGCGCAGGCAAGCGGCTTCTGCTGGCGAACAAAGAGTCGCTCGTGATGGCGGGCCCGCTGTTGATGTCAGCAGTCCGCGCATCCGGTGCGACGCTGCTGCCCATCGACAGTGAGCACAATGCGATTTTTCAATGCATGCCGCCACAGGCACGCACCGGCGAGCCGGCCCCGGGGGTGCGGAAGATTCTGCTGACTGCCTCGGGCGGCCCATTCCGCGATACGCCGCGCGAAGCACTCGAATCGGTCACTCCCGAGGCGGCGTGCGCCCACCCGAACTGGGTCATGGGCCGCAAGATCTCAGTCGACTCGGCGACGCTGATGAACAAGGGTCTCGAGCTCATCGAGGCGTGTTTTCTCTTCGGCCTTCCGCCGGCGCAGGTCGAGATCGTCGTCCATCCGCAAAGCATCGTTCACTCGATGGTCGAATACCTCGACGGCTCGGTGCTCGCACAGCTCGGCTCGCCCGACATGCGTACGCCGATTGCGCACGCGCTTGCCTGGCCCGAGCGAATCCCCTCCGGTGTAGACTTCCTGGACCTGGTGCGGGCCGGACGACTGGACTTCCGTGCCCCTGACTACGAAAAGTTCCGCTGCCTGACGCTGGCACAGGCGGCGGCGCGCACCGGCGGACTGCAGCCGGCCACACTCAATGCGGCAAACGAGGTTGCAGTGCAGGCGTTCCTGGACCGCCAATTGAACTTTATCGGCATTGCAACGGTCATTGAAGCCGTGATCACAAAGAGCACCGGCGGAAAGATCGGTGGTCTCGATGACGTTCTGGCCGCAGATGCCGAGGCGCGACGGCTGGCCCGCGAACAGCTGAGCGCGTCGGCTGGTGGCACACGGTCCGGTTACAGTGGGGTAGTTAGGGACGCTCACGCATGATTTTCCTCTGGAAGCTGTTGTGGTTCATCGTGGCCGTGAGCCTGCTGGTCACGGTTCACGAGTTCGGGCACTACTGGGTGGCCCGCCGGCTCGGCTTCAAGGTGCTGAGGTTCTCCGTGGGATTCGGCCGCCCGCTGTTCAGCCGTATTGCCGGTCCCGATCGCACGGAGTACGTCATCGCGGCGATTCCCCTGGGCGGCTACGTAAAGATGCTGGATGAGCGAGAGGGTCCGGTCGCGAGCGAGGATCTCGCACGCTCCTTCACTCGCAAGCCACCGTGGCAACGCATTGCCGTGCTGCTGGCCGGACCCGCATTCAACATCGCGTTCGCCATCCTGGTGCTGTGGGGCATGTTCTGGGTCTCGGGTATCACGGAATTCAAACCTGTTGTCGGCGACGTCCTGCAGGACTCCATTGCCGCGCGCGGCGGGCTGCGCTCCGGCGATCAGATCCTGTCCATCAACGGCGCCCCCGTCGTCGGCCAGCGCGATGTGATGTTTGATTTGCTCGATGCTGTGAGCTCGCGGGGCATAGCGACCCTGTCCGTGAAGGGTAAGGACGGCACGACGCGCGCCGCCAACCTCAATGTCCCCAATCGCGAAGAGCGGGTGCATCTGACGGAACCCGCCGCCTTGTTGCACGGGTTGGGATTTGAATTCTGGCTGCCGCCGATGCCGGCGGTTCTGGGGTCGGTGCTGGCGGGTGGCCCTGCGGCCGCGGCCGGCCTGAAACCCGGCGACCGGATTACTGCGATCGACGGCGAGCGCGTCTCGGACTTCCGTGACATCGTGGCCAGAGTCAGTGCCCGTCCCGGGCAGACACTGGCTTTCGATTACGTGCGCGATGGAATTTCGCACACCGTGCGAATTCCCGTTGCCAGCGAAAAAGATGGCGACAGACCGATCGGCCGGATCCAGGCCGGCCAGCTCCCGATCAAGAAGCTTCCCGATGACATGGTCATGCAGATCCAGCTGTCGCCCGCCGGTGCCCTGAGCCGCGCTGCGCAGGAGGCCTGGAGCATGACGGCCCTGCAGGGCAGGCTGTTCTGGCGCATGGTGCTGGGACAGTTCTCCATGAAGAATTTGAATGGCCCACTGTCGATCGCCGAATATGCGGGCGACTCGGCCGAGGCGGGGGTCGCCTCGTTCATGGGCTTCCTGGTGCTGATATCGCTGTCGCTCGGTTTTCTCAACCTGCTGCCCATCCCGATCCTCGATGGTGGGCAGATCGTCTTTCAGCTGGTCGAGTGGCTGAAGGGGAGTCCGCTCTCGGAGCGGGCGCAGGCGTTCGGACAGCAAGTTGGTATTGCGCTGCTCATCCTGCTGATGGGCGTCGCATTGTTCAACGACATCGCACGCCAACTAAGTTGAACGCCTGAAAAACCAACGGCGCGCACTGCGCGCGAAAGAAAGTTATTTGTGAGTGAAGCATGAAGGCTCGCGCCGTCCTGGCCTCCGTTGCGCTGTTTACGCGTTGCGCAATTACCATTGCCCAAACGCCGATTGCGCAGACGGCGACGAATGACGCAGATTTCACTGTAGGCGACATCCGCGTCGAAGGTCTGCAACGCGTATCTGAAGGTACCGTCTACAACTATCTACCGGTCAACATCGGCGATCATCTGAATCCTACGCGCGTGCGTGAAGCCATCCGGGCGCTGTATGCGACCGGATTCTTCCGTGACGTGCAGCTGCGACGTGAGGGCAACACGCTGTTTGTCGTGCTGCTGGAGCGTCCCTCCATCGAGAGCTTCGAGATCACGGGCAACAAGGACATCAAGACCGAGGATCTGCAGAAGTCGCTGCGCAACGTCGGCCTGGCGACGGGCAAGACCTTCGACCGCTCAGTGCTGGAAGACGTGACCGGCTACCTGACCGATCAGTACTACAGCCGCGGCAAGTACGCCGTCCGGGTCGACACCAAGGTCGAGGAAGAAACCGGCAACCGGGTGAAGGTCAAGATCGAAATCAAGGAAGGCAAGCGCGCCAAGATCCGCCAGATCAATCTCGTGGGCAATCACACGTACAAGCAGAAGGAAGTGCTGGATACGTTTGAGCTGAAGACCCCGAACTGGAAGTCCTGGTACAAACAGGACGACCGCTATTCGCGCGAATCCCTGCAGGGCGACCTGGAGAAGCTGCGCAACTTCTACATGGACCGTGGCTACGCGAATTTCCAGATCGACTCCACCCAGGTCGCCATCGCGCCTGAGAAGGACGACATCTTCATTACCGTGAACCTCCAGGAAGGCGAGGTTTTCAAGATTTCGGACGTGAAGCTCGCCGGCACCTTCGTGGTCCCGAAGGCCGAGCTCGAGAAACTGCTGCTGGTCAAGCCGGGGCAGACGTTCAACCAGAAGCTGATTACCGGCACGCAGGAGCTGATCCAGAATCGCCTGGGCCAGGACGGTTACGCCTTCGCGAAGGTGGAACCGGTCCCGACACCGAACAACACCACGCACGAAGTATCCCTGACGTTCTTCGTGGATCCGGGTAACCGGGTGTACGTACGTAACATCACGTTCTCCGGCTCCAACCGCATCAACGATGAAGTGTTGCGTCGCGAGATGCGCCAGCTCGAAGGTGGCTGGCTTTCCAACACCTCGCTGGAGCGTTCGAAGCAGCGCGTCCAACGTCTGCCGTACGTGAAGAACGTGTCGTTCGAGACCACTCCGGTCACGGGTTCGCCCGACCAGGTCGATGTGGGCTTCAAGGTGGAGGAGGGTCCGAGCGCCCAGCTGGGCGGCGGTATCGGCTATTCCGAGACCTACAAGTTCCAGCTGAACGGTAGCTACACGGACGCCAACTTCCTGGGCACCGGACAGCGTATCTCGGTCGAGTTGAATGGTGGCGCCTTCAGCAAGGTGTACAGCCTTCAGCACACCGACCCGTACACGAGTATCGATGGCGTGTCGCGAACGGAATCCGTTACCTATCGCGACGTGACGCAGTTCGTCTCGTCCTCGTCCAACTTCTCGTCGAAGACCGTCAGCGGCGGTGTGACCTGGGACTACCCGATCAGCGAGTATCAGTATCTGCGGGTCGGCGGCTCGATCGACAGCTCACAGTTGCTGACCAACTCGCAGGGCAGCGCGTTGCAAGCCCAGCAGTGGGTGCAGCAGAACGGCCATCCGTACCAGCGCGTTGCGCACGACGACACGAGCAACAACGAGTTCGTGTTCTACGGAACCAACTTCAAAACGTTCGAGGGGCTCGTTGGCTGGGGCTGGGATACCCGCAACCGTACGTTGTTTGCGGACCGCGGCATGCGGCAGACCGTCTCGCTGTCATCCACTATCCCGGGCAGCAACGTGAAGTACTGGGTTGGCAACTACAGCTTCCTGCAGTACGTGCCGATTTACGGGCCGGTGGCCTATTCGTTCAGTTTCACGGTCGACTACGGTGCGCCGTTCGGCGGCACCACGGCGTTGCCCCCGTACCGGAATTACTTCGGTGGCGGTCCGGACGACGTTCGTGGCTTCCGGGAGAGCCGGCTGGGTCCCAAGGACCAGTTCGGCAACCCGTACGGTGGCAATATGAAGGTCGTGAACCGCAACGAGATCATCCTGCCGATGCCCGCCAAGTGGCGCAGCACGGCCCGGGTGAGCCTCTTCCTGGATCAGGGCAACGTGTTCAATACCAATAAGAACCTGATTTTCTATGGCCCGAACAATGCGAGCGTGCAGAATTACGGTTTCAGCGCCGGGGACATCAAACGTTCGGCCGGAGTCTCCGTACAATGGCTGGCTCCCCTGGGTCTGTTCCGATTCAGCCTGGGGTTGCCGCTCAATGCGAAGCATGGCGATGACCCGCGACTGGCCCGGTTCTACGGTGATGAAACCGAGGTGTTTCAGTTCTCCATCGGACAGGCGTTTTAGGCCACAATACGTAGATTCATTCGAGGTGGGTATCCGTGAAGGATTTGATGAGATTCAAATGGTGGGTGGGGTTCGTGGCGACGGTAGGGACTTTGGTCGCCTCTCCGGCCTGGGCCGACTTGAAGATCGGCGTGGTGGACTACGGCCGGCTGGTCGAGGAGTCCCCGCAGGCGAAGACGGCGCTGGAGGCCATCCGCACCGAATTTACCCCGCGGCAGCGTGACCTGCAGAACCAGCAGGCAACGCTGAAGACCAAGGAAGACAAGCTGCAGAAGGACGGCGCGACCATGTCGCAGGACCAGCGGACCAATTCCGAGAAGGACCTGCGGGATAGTTATCGCGAGCTGCAACGCAAGCAGGGCGAAGTTCAAGAGGACTTCAACGCCCGTCGCAACGAGGAGATGTCGCGTCTGCAGAAGACCCTCATCGAGCAGGTCCGTGTCTATGCCAAGGCGCAGAACTTCGACCTGGTCATCGCCGATGGCGTGATCTACACGACGCCGACGATCGACATCACTCCTGCGATCCTGGCGCAGCTGCAGGCCAATCCGGGTGCTGGTGCGTCTCATGCGAAGGCTGCAGCACCCGCAACGGCACCGGCGGCTCCCGCGCCGGCGAAGCCGCCCGGGAAATAAGCTTTAAGCCTCTGGCACGGCGCAATGGCCGTTTCGCTCGGGGAACTCGCTGTTCGATTTGGCTGTGAGCTTCGCGGCAATCCCGATGCGCTCGTTGAGCGTATCGGGACGCTCGCGAACGCGGACAGCCATTCGGTCGCGTACCTGTCTGAGTCCCGCAACCGGCGCGAGCTGACGGCGACTCGTGCTGCCGTGGTCGTGCTCGAACGTGCGGCCGCTGACGCCTGTCCGACGGCAGCGCTGATCTGTAACAACCCCCGTGCGACTTTCGCGCGGATCACGAGTTTGTTGCATCCGGCGCCTCACCATCCGCCCGGAGTGCATCCGTCCGCAATCGTCTCGCCCACGGCTCGCGTCGACTCTTCAGCCCATATCGGTGCGCTCGCGATCGTTGGCGATCGGACGGTTATTGGGCCACGCGTGCATGTGGGCCGGCAGTGTGTCGTCGAAGAGGACGTCATACTCGATGAGGACGTCTATTTGGTTGCCAGTGTGACCTTGTGCCATGGAGTGACGATCGGGGCGCGCACGATCATTCAGCCTGGGGTGGTCATTGGGGGCGATGGATTCGGATTTGCGCCGGAGCAGGGCAAGTGGGTGAAGGTGCCCCAGGTGGGCTCGGTGCGGATCGGGGCTGATGTGGAGATCGGTGCCAACACGACGATCGACCGCGGAGCGATTGAAGATACGGTGGTTGAAGAGGGCGTGAAGCTCGACAACCAGATCCAGTTGGGTCACAACGTCCGCGTCGGCGCGCACACCGTGATCGCCGGCTGCACGGGAATCTCGGGCAGCACGGTTATCGGGAAGCACTGCATCATCGGCGGGGCCTGCGGAATTGCGGGGCACCTGACGATTGGCGATGGAGTCGTCATCACGGGTTTCGGGATGGTCAGCCGCTCGCTCGCGGGACCGGGTGTTTACTCCAGTGGCCTTCCCATAACAGAATCGAAAATTTGGCGTCGGCAGGTCGCGCGCGTTCGCAATCTCGAGTCGTTGGTCCAGAGGGTCAAGAAGCTCGAAGGCGCCGCGGCTGACGAACAGGATGAGGATGATGACCGACCCGATCACACTTGATATCGACGCGATTGTGCAGCTGCTGCCGCACCGCTACCCGTTCCTGATGGTGGACCGGGTGCTCGAATGCATTCCCGGCAAAAGCATACGGGCGCTCAAGAACGTCACGTATAACGAGCCGTTTTTCCCTGGGCATTTTCCCGGCCGCCCCCTGATGCCGGGTGTCATGATTGTCGAGGCACTGGCGCAGGCCGCGGGAATCCTGGCCTTCGTGACCGCCGGTGTTGTCCCCAATCACGAGACAAAGTTCTACTTCGTTGGTATCGACAAGGCACGGTTCCGCAAGCCGGTGGCCCCGGGTGACCAGTTGATTCTCACGGCGACACTGGAGCGCGCCCTGAAGGGAATCTGGAAGTTTTCGACGACGGCGCTCGTCGGTGAGACAGAAGTGGCCCACGCAGACATGATGGTGGCCCCGGAGACGGGGAAGTGATCGACCCGCATGCCCTCGTGTCGCCACAAGCAAAGCTTGCGGCGGACGTTACCGTGGGACCCTTTAGCGTCATCGGGCCGCACGTGGAGATTGGTGCCCGCACCATCGTTGGTCCGCACGTCGTCATCAATGGTCCGACCAAAATCGGCGCCGACAACCGGATTTTTCAGTTCGCCTCCATAGGCGACGCCCCCCAGGACAAGAAGTACAACGGCGAGCCCACGCGCCTCGAAATCGGCGACCGGAACGTCTTCCGGGAAAGCTGCACGATCAATCGGGGCACGGCCCAGGGCCACGGCGTTACGCGCATAGGCGACGACAACCTGTTCATGGCGTATTCGCACGTCGCGCATGACTGCATCATCGGCAGCAAGGCCGTGTTTGCGAATTGCGCCGCGCTGGCCGGTCACGTCGAAATCGGGGATTGGGTGAGTCTCGGCGGCCTGACAGCGGTGCATCAGTACGTAAAGATTGGCGCACATGCATTCCTCGCCGGCGGCGCGATCGTCCAACGTGACGTCCCGCCATATGTGATGGTTGCCGGAAACCCGGCCGAGCCTCGGATGGTCAATTCGGAGGGGTTGAAGCGCCGGGGTTTCGACGAGGAACAGATCCGGCAGATCCGCGAGGCCTACCGGATTCTGTATCGATCCGATCTCAAGCTCGCCGACGCGCTCGAGAAGCTGCGGCCCATAGCGGACACGCGCTCTGAGATCAAAGCGTTCGTCGACTTTATCGACAGTTCGACCCGCAGCCTCGTGCGATGAACGTTGCGCCGAGGAGCCTGTCTGGCTCCGAGCGCACGTCTCTCAGCGTCGGTATCGTCGCGGGGGAATCCTCTGGCGATACTCTGGGTGCCGCACTCATCAATGCGCTGCGCGCTCATGCTCCCAATCTGAAATGCTTCGGCGTCGCTGGACCCAAGATGATCGCCGCCGGCTGCGACGCGTGGGCGTCGTCTGAAGAGCTCGCGATGATGGGCTTCACTGAGCCGTTGCGGCATCTGCCCCGTCTGTTGAAGTTGCGGTCAATGCTGACGTCGCGTTTCAGTACGCTGCGCCCTGACGTGTTCGTGGGCATCGATGCCCCCGCTTTCAACCTCGGACTGGAGAAGCGTCTCAAGCAGCGCGGGCTCAAGACTGTTCAATATGTCAGTCCCCAGGTGTGGGCGTGGCGCCAGGGCCGCGTGCGGACCATCGGCAAGGCCTGCGACCTCGTGTTGTGCCTGTTGCCCTTCGAGACAGACTTCTATGCGCAGCACGGCGTGCGCGCGGTGTTTGTAGGGCACCCGCTCGCAGATCAGATTCCACTCGAGATTGATCGCGCAGAAGCGCGCCGCGAATTAGGAATTGATAGTGACGCGACCGTGGTCGCGTTGTTGCCCGGCAGTCGCATGGGTGAGGTCGAGCGACTGGGCGCCGACTTCGCCGCGGCTGCCGCGTGGATTGCGGAACGCAGACCGGACATTCGTTTCGTTGCGCCCATGGCCTCAGCGCGAGTCCGTACCGCCTTTGAGCGCCAAGTCGCCGCGTTGCTGACGGCGATCCCGATGCGCGAGCCGGGGTCGGCGCCGTCGTCATCGTCATCGCCGCCCGCATCGGTGGCGAGGCCAGCGTCGGTGCCGGCGTCGCTGGCGATGCCGGGCGCGCCCGCGATTACTTTGCTCGACGGCCAGGCGCAGCGGGCACTTGCGGCGGCCGATGGCGTAATCGTCGCTTCCGGAACGGCGACACTCGAGACACTCCTCACGGGACGTCCAATGGTGGTGGCCTACAGGCTGAGCTCGGTGACGGCTTTTCTGTTGCGCACACTCGGGCTGGTCAAGGTGCCATACTTCTCGCAACCCAACCTTCTCGTGGGACGGCGACTGGTGCCCGAATTCTTCCAGGAAGAAGTCAGCGGGGCCGCACTCGGCGCGGCGCTGCTGCATGAGATCGAAGACCCCCGGCACGTGAGTGAGCTCAGTCGCGAGTTCAGAGCCGTGCACGAAGTTTTGCGACGCGGTGGCGCCGAGCGCGCCGCCACGGCGATTCTCGCGACTGTGCGGGGTAGGAGCCTGTCTGGCCAATGATCGCCTACTGCGGCCGCCCCACGGCGGCATCTTTCCGCGATCGTTCCGCTTACATAGTGGGGGCTATGCCGCGCGGAACGATCGCGGAAATCTGCTCGCCGCGGGTCGGCCTCGTGACGGCGCTCATTGGCCAGACAGGCTCCTAGCATGAAATTCAAGCTACGGGGCGAAGGTATTCGCTGTGCCGGTGTTGATGAGGCGGGCAGGGGACCTCTCGCGGGCCCTGTGGTCGCTGCCGCGGTCATTCTGAATCCCAATCGACGGATTCACGGACTCGCTGACTCGAAGGTACTGCCCGCTGAAGAGCGCGAGCGTCTGGCGCCCATCATTCGCGAGCGCTCGCTCGCGTGGGCCGTTGCGTGGGCCGACCGCGACGAAATTGACAGTCTCAACATCCTGGGTGCGACGTTCCTGGCCATGCGCCGCGCGCTGTTGGGTTTGCCGGTCTGTCCGACGCACATCCAGGTGGATGGCAATCAGCTTCCCCGGATCAATGACCTGAACCTCGGCTGCACGGTGGAATCGATAATTGCAGGCGACTCCAAGTTCAGCTCCATCAGCGCCGCGTCGATTCTCGCTAAGACCTGCCGTGATGCAATGATGCAGAAGCTCGACGTGTGTTATCCCGGTTTCAAGTTCGCGGACCATAAGGGCTACAGCACGCCCGAGCACCTCGCAGCGTTGAGGTGCAAGGAGCCGTCGCCGCTGCATCGCAAATCTTTCAGTCCCGTCAAGGTCGCATTTGAGATGAACCTGGTGGTGACGGATGGCTGAGTTTGTTCACCTGCGGCTGCATACCGAGTACTCGCTGATCGACAGTGTCGTGCGGGTGCCGGAGCTCGTCGACGCCGTGGCTGCGGCCGGCATGCACGCGGTCGCGGTGACCGATCAGAACAATCTGTTCGCCATGGTGAAGTTTTACAAAGCCGCATTGGCGCGCGGCGTAAAACCCATCATCGGTGTGGATCTGCTGGTACGCGAAGCAGGCGAGCGCGTGCAGCCGTCACGACTGACATTGTTGTGTCAGTCTCAGGTGGGCTATGGAAACATCACACGTCTGGTCACTCGCGCCTATCTGGAGGGCCAACAGAAGGGCACCCCGTGCGTTGACCGAAGTTGGCTGACTCACGACACCGTCGATGGGCTCATCGCGCTGTCCTGCGCGACGGAAGGTGACATAGGCCGCGCGCTCGTCAACGCGAAAGAGGGCGACGCGCAGAAAGCGCTCAACTACTGGATCGAGCTGTTCGCAGATCGGTTCTATATCGAGCTGCAGCGGCTCGGCCGCCCGGAAGAAGAGGGCTACATCGCTGCCGCGGTCTCACTCGCGAGCCGCCGCGGCGTGCCGGTAGTGGCAACGAACGATGTGCGCTTTCTGAAAGCGGACGATTTCGAATCGCACGAGGCACGTGTTTGTATTCATGATGGCGCGCTGCTCGCCGATTCAGGCAGGCAACGACGCTACGCGCAGCAGCAGCATCTGCGAACTCCGCAGGAAATGGCGGCGCTGTTCGCGGATGTGCCCGAAGCTCTGGCCAACACGGTTGGAGTTGCGCAGCGTTGCAGTCTCGTCCTGAAGTTGGGTCAACCGCGTCTGCCGCAGTACCCGGTCCCCGAAGGACTCACCACCGCACAGTTCCTGCGAGATGAAAGCGATCGCGGTCTGCAGCGGCGCCTCGCCGCGATGCCCGGGCAGCCTGACGCGGGCGCCTATAACAGCCGGCTGCACCTCGAGCTCGATGTCATTTGCCAGATGGGCTTTGAGGGTTACTTCCTCATCGTGGCAGACTTCATCAAGTGGGCCCGTGAGAACGGTGTTCCCGTGGGGCCCGGGCGCGGCTCAGGCGCGGGGTCCCTCGTGGCCTACAGCCTGGGTATCACGGACCTGGACCCGATCGACCACGCATTGCTGTTTGAGCGCTTCCTGAATCCCGAACGCGTCTCCATGCCCGACTTCGACGTCGACTTCTGCATGGATGGGCGTGACCGGGTCATCGACTACGTTGCGGTCAAATACGGCCGTGAGCGCGTGTCCCAGATCATCACCTACGGCACGATGGCTGCGAAGGCCGTAGTGCGCGACGTCGGCCGTGTGCTCGGTATGAGCTACGGCTACGTGGACAAGATCGCAAAGCTCATTCCGTTCGAGCTCGGAATCACGCTGGATGATGCACTGACGAAGGAGCCCGAGCTCAAGCGTCTCTACGACACGGAAGAGGAGATCAAGAACCTCATTGATCTGGCGCGCTCGCTCGAAGGCGTGACTCGCAACGCCGGCATGCACGCGGGAGGCGTCGTGATCGCGCCGTCCGTGTTGACTGACTTTGCGCCGCTGTACTGCGACGACTCCGGCGGCAACGTCGTCACGCAATTCGACAAGGACGACGTCGAGGCTGCGGGCCTGGTGAAGTTTGACTTCCTGGGGCTGCGGACGCTCACGGTCATCGACTGGGCGCTGAAGATCATCAATGGCATCCGCGCGGGAAAGAACGAGCCGCCGCTCGATGTCAACTTCATTCCCATGGACGATCAGAAGACCTTTGCGCTGCTGAAGGCCTGCAGCACCACTGCCGTCTTCCAGCTCGAGTCGCGGGGCATGAAAGACCTGGTTCGCCGCCTGCAGCCGGATCGGTTCGGCGACATCGTGGCGCTCGTTGCGTTGTTCCGGCCGGGCCCGTTGCAGTCGGGCATGGTCGATGACTTCATCGACCGCAAGCACGGCAAGATCGACGGGCCGATCGACTATCTGCACCCGAGCCTGAAGCCGGTTCTCGAGCCCACGTATGGCGTGATCCTGTACCAGGAGCAGGTCATGCAGATTGCCCAGGTGCTGGCGGGCTATACCCTCGGCGGCGCGGATCTGTTGCGCCGCGCGATGGGTAAAAAGAAGCCTGAGGAGATGGCGAAGCAGCGGTCCTTCTTCGTCGACGGTTCTGTGGCCCGCGGCGTCGATCAGAAGCAGGCCGCGTACATCTTCGACCTGATGGAGAAGTTCGCCGGCTACGGATTCAACAAGTCGCATTCCGCGGCCTACGCGCTGCTCTCCTACCAGACGGGTTACCTCAAGGCGCACTATCCGGCGGCCTTCATGGCGGCCGTGTTGTCGGCTGACATGGACCACACTGACAAGGTGGTCACGCTGATCATGGAATGCGCCGACATCGGCTTGCAGGTGAAGCCGCCCGATGTGAACCAGTCGCTCTACGAGTTTGCTGCGGGTGGCGAGCGCACCATTCGCTACGGCCTGGGCGCTGTGCGTGGGGTGGGGCGGGGGGCGGTGGAGGAGTTGTTGGCGCAGCGGGTTGCGCACGGGCCGTACAAGAGTATTGAAGACTTGTGTCGGCGCCTCGATCTGCAGAAGGTCAACCGGCGTGTGTTGGAAGCGCTGATCCGCTCGGGCAGTCTGGACGGCCTCGGTGCGAATCGCGCCACGCTCATGCAACGACTGCCTGCGGCCGTGCAGTTGGGCGATCAGAATTCGAAGGCCCACGAGGCTGGGCAGAACGACATGTTCGGTCTGGCAGCAGACGATAAGTCCGCCGCTGTCGTCCCTCTGCGCACGCCTGAACTGCCTGATTGGAGTGAGGCCGTTCGCCTGCAAGGCGAGCGCGAGACACTCGGGTTGTATCTCACCGGACATCCCATCGGGCAGTTCGAAGCCGGACTCAACCGCTTCGTGTCCCACCGGATCGGCGATCTGATCAGTGACAGGCCCATGGAGACGGGACGCTTTGGCGGTGGGAAGGCCGTCACCGTGGCGGGACTGATTGATGAGGTCAAAAAGCGCGGCCCGCGGACCATTCTCAGCCTCGACGACCGTACGGGCCGGGTCGAGGTCACGCTGTTTGAGGATGTCTTCCAGCGGTATCGCGAGCTGGTTGCCAAAGATGCGCTGGTGCTCGTGGAAGGCTCGCTCCGATTTGATGAATTCAGCGATGCCTGGCGCCTCTCGGCCAAGAAAATCACGGAGTTAGACAAAGTCCGCGAACAGCAGGCACGGCGGGTCGTGCTCAAGTGGCCGGCGCGCGCGGATTCGAACGCGATGCTGAACAAGCTCGCCGAGGTTCTGACCCCCTTCAGGCCGGGGCCTTGCCCGGTCACCGTCGAATACACCTCCTCGGCCGCGCGGGGCGCACTGACCCTGGGACCCGACTGGACGGTCCGCGCCAGCCGCGAATTGCTCGAAAAGCTCGAGACCCTGGTCGGGCGGGGCAGCGTAGAGGTGGTCTACGGCGCTCCACCGGGCGGGATGACCGCCTCGTTCGCGGACGGACGGTGACTTTCAGCCGTTTGCTCCCCGGGCAGCTCTCCCGTAACCTCCGCCAGCTTTAGGTTACGGAGATAAGTCGTACATGGCCGTTGCGTTCCTGGATTTCGAACAGCCCATCGCCGAGCTCGAAGCGAAGATCGAGGAGCTGAAGCACGTCACCTCGGAGTCCGAGGTCAACATCCAGGACGAGATCAACCGCCTGCAGGCCAAGAGCCGCCAGCTGACGACCAGTATTTTCGCGAGCCTCACTCCCTGGCAGATCACGCAACTCGCGCGCCATCCGCATCGCCCCTACACGTTGGATTATGTCCAATCGATCTTCAGCGACTTCAACGAGCTGCACGGGGATCGGATGTACGCGGACGACCTGGCCATCGTGGGGGGACTGGGCCGGCTCGACAATCGCCCCGTGATGATCATCGGTCACCAGAAAGGCCGTGATACGAAGGAGCGCGTCCGCCGTAACTACGGCATGCCGAAGCCCGAAGGCTATCGCAAGGCGTTGCGCCTGATGCGGCTCGCCGAGCGATTTGCATTGCCGCTGGTGACCCTCATCGACACTCAGGGCGCCTATCCCGGAGTCGGCGCTGAAGAGCGAGGACAGAGCGAAGCAATCGCGCGCAACCTGTTCGAAATGTCAGTCCTCAGCGTCCCCATCGTCACCGTCGTGACGGGCGAGGGTGGCTCGGGCGGCGCACTGGCCATCGGTGTGTGCGATCGATTGTTGATGCTTCAGTACAGCACCTATTCGGTGATCTCGCCGGAAGGGTGCGCCTCCATTCTCTGGAAGAGCCAGGACAAGAAGGAGGCGGCGGCCGATGCGCTGAATCTCACCGCCGACCGCCTCAGCAAGCTGGGGTTGGTGGACGAGGTGGTTGAGGAGCCGCTCGGCGGCGCGCATCGCGATTCGGCGGAAACCGCGTCGCGGTTGAAGGCGGCCATCATTCGCCACCTCGATCAGCTCGAGGCCATGCCGCGTGATGAACTGCGGGCCGCCCGCACTGCGCGCATTGCCTCGTTCGGAGAATTCTCCGAGAGCAAGGAATAAATAACCACGCAAGCGTTCGGCACGCAGTGGCTCGTCTCGCGCCTGGCGGAACTGCTGCCGGGCCACCCTGATTTGGTCGTTGCACTCAGCGGCGGAGTTGATTCCTCCGTGTTGCTTGCGGCGTTGGCCTCGCAGGGGCCGACCCCAGGTTTCAACGTGCGCGCGGTGCATGTCAACCACGGTATCCATCCCAATGCGGCGAAGTGGGCTGCTCATTGCCGCGCGTTGGGGCGCCGGTTCAGCATCGGTGTCCGCGTATTGAAGACGCATGTAGTGCATTCACGCGGCGTGTCGTTGGAGGCCGCCGCGCGTGAAGCGCGCTACGCGCTGTTGGCCTCTGAGCTCGAGCCGGGTGAGTGTCTGTTGACAGGCCACCACGAGGACGACCAACTCGAGACGGTGCTGTTGCAACTGTTTCGCGGCGCCGGACTGGCGGGCCTCGCGGCCATGCCCGCAATCACTTCGTTTGCTGGCGGCTGGCTCGCACGGCCACTGCTGTCCCGAACGCGTGCGGAGTTGGAAGAGTGGGCGCGCGGCGCGGGTTTGAATTGGGTGGAAGACGACACGAACGCCGATGAATCCCTCGATCGGAATTATTTGCGACGCCAGGTGTTGCCGCTGATTCGTGAACGCTGGAAGGGCGTGGGCTCCGCTGTGGCGCGCAGTGCGCGCCACGCAGCAGAAGGGCAACGCTTACTCGACATGCTTGCGCGGACTGACGTGGAACGTGCATCGAACGGTGCCGCGTTGTTTGTACCGGCGCTGCGTGCGTTGCAGCTGGATCGGCGGCGCAATGCGTTGCGATTCTGGATCAGTCAATCCGGAGCGCGCGTCCCGGACACGTCCCGCCTCGAGGAGCTCGCCGGCCCGGTCATTGATGCGCGGCCGGATTCGAATCCGAGCGTCACCTGGGGCGAGGTGGAAGTGCGGCGCCACGCCGATTTGCTGGCGATTGCCAATGTGGGCCGCGGGCAGCGCGGCAACGAGTCACCGGGCTCAGATGGAGGTCGACGCCGCGGCTCCGGGTCAATGAATCGGGACACGGTGTCGCGGGCCGTTGAGTGGTCCTGGAAAACCACGCCGCGTCTCGAGCTGATCGACGCAGGAGGCACGCTCGAGCTGAAGTCCGATCCGCACGGGCCCATTGACTTAGACGTTCTGCCGGAGTGCGTCACTGTCAGCCGGCGGCGAGGGGGCGAGCGTCTGCGGCCGCGTCGCGGCGGTCCTCGTCGTAGTCTCAAGAGCTTACTGCAGGAATCTCACCTGCCAATTGCGCAGAGAGGCCGCCTTCCGCTCGTCTTTTCGGGGGCGACGCTGCTGGCGGTTGGCTCGTTGTGGTTTGACGAGTCGATTCGAGTCACTCCGGGTACACTGCGCCGGGGTCGATTGATTCACGCCGTGCCTGCGAGTTGACACACGCCGCCGCGCGCAAAGGGTCGCGGTGGCGGCCGAGTTGTGGTAAGTTATCGGCCCGTCGTTCATCGGCCTTCACGGCTCATTCTTCGCGACGGAAATCCTTCGAAAAATTGTTATGACGCGCTTTGTATTCGTCACCGGTGGTGTCGTGTCCTCATTGGGCAAAGGCATCGCCGCCGCTTCTCTGGGTGCGATTCTCGAGTCCCGTGGACTCAAGATCGCGATGGTCAAGCTCGACCCCTACATCAACGTGGACCCGGGCACCATGAGCCCGTTCCAGCACGGTGAGGTGTTCGTCACTCAGGACGGCACTGAAACCGATCTGGACCTGGGTCACTACGAGCGGTTCGTTCGCACGACGACCGGCCGCAACAGCAACTTCACGACCGGCCGCATCTATGAGCGCGTGATCGCCAAAGAGCGGCGCGGTGACTATCTCGGCGCCACTGTCCAGGTCATTCCGCACATCACGGATGAAATCAAGCGCAGCATCAAGCTGGGTGCGGATGGCGCGGATGTGTGCATGGTGGAGATCGGCGGCACGGTGGGTGACATCGAGTCGCTGCCGTTTCTGGAAGCCATCCGGCAGCTCGGTGTGGAGCTCGGCCGAAACAACTGTCTGTACATGCACCTGACATTGGTGCCGATCGTCGGTGGCTCGGGTGAGATCAAGACCAAGCCGACGCAGCACTCGGTGAAAGAGTTGCGCGGCATCGGCATTCAACCGGACATTCTGCTGTGCAGAAGCAAGCATCCGCTCCCCGAAGAGCAGCGGCGTAAGATCGCGCTGTTCACGAACGTCGAAGAGCGTGCGGTAATCTCCGCCATCGACGCTGATGACATCTACAAGATCCCGCTGTTGTACCGTGAGCAGGCGCTGGATGACATTGTCGTTGACAAGCTGCGCCTCGAGGTGCCGCCCACGGATCTCGCCGAGTGGCGTCAGGTCGTGAGCGCCAAAGCGAATCCGGACGGGCAGGTTGACATCGCGATGGTCGGCAAGTACGTGCAGATCCGCGACTCTTATCTGTCGCTGCACGAAGCGCTGATGCATGGCGGCTTGAAGAGCCGCACGCGTGTCAACATTCATTACATCGAGTCCACTGACATCGAGCAGCACGGAACTCATGCTCTCGAGGGAATGGATGCGATCCTCGTGCCCGGTGGCTTCGGCGAGCGCGGCATCGAAGGAAAGATTCAGGCCGTGCGTTATGCGCGCGAGCAGGGCGTGCCGTACCTCGGCATCTGTCTCGGCATGCAGGTTGCGATTGTTGAATACAGTCGCCACGTGCTCGGACTGTCGGATGCGAACAGCACGGAGTTCAACCGTGCGACTCCGCATCCGGTCGTGGCGATGATTTCGGAATGGCAGGATCAGGCGCGTGGAGTTCAGTCACGCACTGAGGAGTCTGCGAAGGGCGCGACCATGCGCCTCGGTGCTCAGGAAGTGGTTCTCGGCGCGGGTACGCGCGCACGCGATATTTTCGCGAAGGACACCATCATGGAGCGCCATCGACATCGCTACGAGTTCAACAACAACTATCTGGACCGGTTCCGTCAGTCGGGACTGCGATTCTCCGGCTTCTCGCGTGACAACCTCGTGGAAGTGATTGAGCTGACGAACCACCCGTGGTTCGTGGCCACCCAGTTTCATCCGGAGTTCACCTCGACGCCCCGGGACGGGCATCCGCTGTTCACGGGATTCATTCGCGCTGCGCGCGCTCATCGGGCAGCCCAGCTTCCGCAAGCGGCCGGTGCATGAAACTCGCAGGACACGAAGTCGGACTGCAGCAACCGTTTTTTCTGATCGCCGGGCCCTGCGTGATCGAGGGCCCCACGCTCACGCAGGAAATCGCCGGTCGGTTGAAGGAGATCACGACACGGTTGGCGATCCCGTTTGTGTTCAAGGCGTCCTACGACAAGGCGAACCGCTCATCGAGCAAGAGCTTTCGTGGGCCGGGTATTGATGAGGGACTGAAGATCCTGGCCGACGTGCGGCGCGCTGTGGGCGTTCCTGTGTTGACCGATGTACACGAAGACACACCGATGGCGGAAGTCGCGGAAGTCGTCGACGTGCTGCAGACGCCGGCGTTTCTTTGCCGCCAGACCAACTTCATACTGAGCGTGGCGAGCCAGGGTAAGCCCGTCAACATCAAGAAGGGCCAGTTCCTGTCGCCATGGGAAATGAAGAACGTGGTCGAGAAGGCCCGCTCCACCGGCAATCAGTCCATCATGGTGTGCGAGCGCGGCTTTTCGTTTGGGTATAACAATCTCGTTTCGGACATGCGCTCGCTCGCGATCATGCGCGACACGGATTGCCCGGTCGTATTCGATGCCACGCACTCCGTGCAGTTGCCGGGCGGGCAGGGCACCGCTTCCGGCGGTCAACGTGAATTCATACCGGTCCTCGCGCGGGCGGCGGTAGCCTCCGGCGTCGCGGGACTGTTCATGGAAACTCATCCCGACCCATCCAAAGCGTTGTCCGACGGCCCGAATGCGTGGCCGCTCGGACGGATGGAACCTCTGCTGACGACGCTGAAGGCGCTCGATCGTGCAGTCAAAGCTAACCCCTTCGAGGAAAGTTTGTTATGAGCCGAATTAAGGACATTCGCGGTCGCGAGATCATTGACTCGCGCGGCAACCCTACGGTTGAGGCGGATGTTGTGCTCGAGTCCGGCACTGTGGGCCGTGCGGCTGTCCCTTCAGGAGCGTCTACCGGCACGCGTGAAGCTGTTGAGCTTCGAGACGGCGACAAGAAGCGCTACGGTGGCAAGGGCGTCCTGAAAGCCGTCGAGAACGTGAACACCGTGCTGAAGAAAGCACTGTTGGGTCACGACGCGCGCGACCAGGCGGGCATTGACGCCAAGATGATCGAGATCGACGGCACGGACACTAAGAGCCGGCTCGGCGCGAACGCGTTGCTCGCGATTTCCCTCGCCAACGCACACGCCGCGGCCACAGATGCTCACGAGCCGTTGTACAAGTACCTCGGCAAGGGCCGTGAACCGGTCATGCCGGTGCCGATGATGAATATCATCAACGGCGGTGCTCACGCCGACAACAGCCTGGACATCCAGGAGTTCATGATTCTGCCGGTGGGCGCGCCGAGCTTCCGCGAAGCGCTGCGCTACGGCGCCGAAATATTTCACACACTGAAGAAGGTGTTGCATGACCGTGGCCTGGCCACGGCCGTAGGAGACGAGGGCGGCTTCGCCCCGAACCTCGATTCCAACGAGGAAGCGCTGGAAGTGATCATCAGCGCCATCGAGAAGGCCGGCTACAAAGTCGGCAAAGACATCTATCTCGGCCTCGATGTGGCCAGCTCGGAGTTCTACAAGGACGGTCATTACGAGCTCGAGTCGGAGAAGCGCACCTTCACGTCGGCCCAGTTCTCGAAGTACCTGGCCGACCTGGCCGGGAAATACCCCATCGTCACCATTGAGGACGGCATGAGCGAGGGGGATTGGGAGGGGTGGGGCATCCTCACGAAGGCCCTCGGTGAAAAGATCCAACTCGTCGGCGACGACCTGTTCGTGACCAACACCAGGATCCTCCAGGAAGGCATCGACAAGCGCATTGCCAACGCCATCCTCATCAAGCCCAACCAGATCGGCACCCTGACGGAGACCCTCGCCGCCATTGAGATGGCGGACAGGGCCCACTACGCCTCGGTGGTATCCCACCGCTCCGGCGAGACGGAGGACAACACGATCGCCGACATCGCGGTCGCCACCGCGGCGACGCAGATCAAGACGGGATCGCTGTCGCGCTCGGACCGCACCGCCAAGTACAACCAGCTGCTGCGGATTGAGGCGGAGTTGGGGAAAGTACGGTACGCGGGGGCCGATGCTTTCCCGGTAAAGATTTAAGGGACCGCGTTGGCGGACCGATGCGGGTGGGCGCCTGATTCAGGCGCCCGTCGGTGCGGCTGCCTGGGACGATGCGCTTGGCTTGGCCCGCGCCGCGCCGTGGAATTGAGCCTTCGCACGGCAATCGCGATCGCCGGTGTTCTGATGCTCGCCACCCCATTCCTGCTCCCCCGACGCGACTACGCCGCACAGCGCGCAGGGGAGTTGGTTGCCTAGACGGCTACGGTCCTTCGACCGTGTAGCCCTTCGTACGCAACGTCGCCAGGATCCCATCGTCCCCGAGCAGGCGGTCCATCGACTGCACTGCCAGCGTCGATTTGTTCCTCGCGATGGCATCCTCTGCCTCAATCAACCAATCATCCTGAGCGCGGATCACGAGGTTGCGAATCCGCTCTGAGCTGGATACCGCAGCCAGACAGGCGATCCTGTCATCAACGGAATGCGGCAGCGAACGGAGCGTATCAACATCTCCCAACGCCCACGCTCGTGCGCGGGCCTGCATCGGGCCCAGGTCGGTTTCCAGACGGCTGACGATCGCACCGAGACACGCAATTTCACTGTCCTTGGGCGTCTCACCCAGGTCCTTGAGTACGTCCACGGGATCTTCGACCTTCATCTTGGTTTGGTGAACTTTGACGCCCTGTTTGCTCGCCAATTTCAGGACCGTCTGTTGAACCTCATTTCGCAGCGTGAGGCCGGACACGTCGAGCACATCGTCAAGGAGTCTCCCGCCCGCCAGCATTGGGCGCAGCTCCTCCAGCTTGTTGTCGCGCGGCGCATATCGAGCCTTTAGCGCTGAAAATCGCGCGTACAACGGGGGAGGCAACTGCTCCTGCAGTTTCGTGTGGTCCGGGCTTTTCTGGATTTTCCGCCAGGTGAAATACAGCCGCAGAGCCGTAAAAGGATTGGCGCCGACTCCAATCGACGGCCACGCGGGAAGGACCTCCTGCGTCTCGTGCAGTAAGGTTTCCACCGAATCTGACTGCCAGGTCATCTTCCTCGGCAGCGGCGAGATAGTTCCCAGAATCCACAGGGTGTGGTCACCCTTTGTGACGCGCCACATGCGGGGACCTTCGTGATTCCCCTCGACTACCACTTCCTCTGTGGGCGCTTGATCCGTGGCGGGTGCCGGCGCAGGCGGGGCAGCGGCAAAGGCAACGCCAATTGTTGCAACGACGGCGCACACCGCCACCGCGGCGTTTGCAATAACGTGAGCCGCAGCGCGTTTCGAACGCTTCCGTGAGTCAGTTCCTATCATCTGTGTACCTTGGAGGTCCCAATCACCCCAAAACTATTCCCATTTTGCGTCAGTCGCACTATTCGCTCCCGCTTCGCGCGTGGCAGCGGGTCTGATACCCTAGGATGCTAATGAAATGGCTTGCCTCAGCCTTGCTCGTTGTTGTCGTGCTCCTGCAGTACCGTATATGGCTGTCTGAGGACGGGGTCCGCGAACTACGTCGTCTCGAGACGGCGGTCGCGACGCAACGAACTGAAAACGACCAGCTGGGCGAGCGCAACCGACAACTTGCGGCTGAGGTCCGTGACCTGAAATCCGGCATGGGTGCACTCGAGGAGCGGGCCCGGAGTGATCTCGGCATGATCGCGGGCAACGAGACGTTCTATCAGGTCGTGCCGCCGCATCCCGTTGCGCAGGGTACTGAACACCACACGCGGACCGCTGCGCGGTAGCGGTCCATACGTCGAGATTTTCCATGCGTTACTGGCTAGTCATGCCGGCTGCAGGCGTGGGTCGCCGCTTCGGCGAAAACATACCCAAACAATATGCCGAGCTTCACGGTCGAACCGTCATGGAGTGGTCCATGGCGCCGTTTCTGTACGACTCGCGTTGTTTGGGAGTCGTTGTCGTCCTTGGGCACGGTGATGCGTACTGGCCGACTGTTGCCGCACGCTTACCTGACGTGACAGGCGCAACGAGAGCCAGCGGGGCTAATATCGCAGCAGCGTTGGCTGACGCCACCCGTGTTGCGGAGCGCGCTGCTGAGAGAACCGGCGGCGCGGATACGGAAGGGTTTACCGACCCGGGACTGTCGCTTCCGACAGTACCTGCCGTCACTTTACCCAAGGTAATTACTGCTACGGGCGGTGGTGAGCGGAGTCACTCCGTACGCAATGGCCTAGCTGCTTTGTCCGGCCGCGCAGCCAGCGACGATTGGGTACTGGTGCATGATGCGGCGCGGCCATGTGTGTCCCGACAGGACGTGGACAGGCTGTTGGATCGCGTTCAGTCGCACGCCGTCGGTGGCATTCTGGCCGCACCCGCTGCAGACACGCTGAAGCGAGCCGGTGAAAGCAAAGAGATCATTCAGACAATCGACCGCACGAGCTTGTGGCGTGCGCTCACTCCGCAGATGTTTCGATACGCGCGTCTGTGCGAGGCGCTAGACCGCGCGCATGCGGACGGCCGGACGCCGACCGATGAAGCACAGGCACTGGAATGGACGGGCGAGAGGCCAATCGTCGTCGAGGGATCGACCACGAATCTGAAGATCACGAGTGCGGATGATCTGGTGATTGCGGTGGCGCTGATGGCCGCTCACGCTGGTATCTCTGTTGATGTAACGGGGGAAGAGTCGACGTGAGAATTGGTTCGGGAATCGATGTTCATGCCTTCGGGCCCGGTGACTTCGTGATGCTCGGCGGCGTGCGGGTCCCACATACTCAGGGCGTGGTAGCCCACTCTGACGGCGACGTTGTGCTGCACGCCCTGTGCGACGCACTTCTGGGCGCGGCTGGACTCGGTGACATCGGGCAGCATTTTCGGGACACCGACCCCCAGTGGAGAGGCGCTGACAGCAAAAGCTTCGTGCGGTCAGTCGTGAACATGTTACTGATCCGCAAGCTGCGAGTCGGCAACGCGGATATCACCGTGCTGGGGGAAGCGCCGAAAGTGGGTCCGGTGCGCGATGAGATTCGCCGCCAGGTTGCTCAACTCCTCGAGGTGTCGGAGGAGCACGTCAACGTAAAGGCAACGACCACCGAGAAACTGGGGTTTCTCGGACGTAAAGAGGGTATCGCGGCGCAGGCTGTTGTTCTGTTGCTTGAAGCGCGTGACCCCCGCTGACCCTGCGGCCGAGCCCATTCCGTCCGCTGCTGCCATTGCGGCTTGGAGCACTGTAGCCTTCGAGCCCCCGCGGGCGCTCGGACCCCTTCTCGGTTCCGGCGTACTCCGTGCCCAAGCCGACGACTTCATCGTAGAGGAAGATCTCGGTTTCGCCCCGGCAGGGACCGGGCAACACGTCCTGTTGAGGGTCCGCAAGCGGGATGCGAATACGCAATGGGTCGCCCGCGAGCTCGCGAAGGTTTGCCGATGCCGTCTGATGGATGTCGGTTTCGCGGGACTGAAGGATCGGCGCGCAGTCGCCGTTCAATGGTTCACGGTGCCGAAGTCCCTGCAGACGTTGGAGGCATGGACGACAGTCCGGACGCCTGAATTCGAGGTTCTCGAAGCGCACGCCCATACGCGGAAGCTTCCCCGTGGCGCGCTCGCTGGGAATGGCTTCGTCATCCGAGTGCGTGACGTCACCGTCACCGAGCAACAACTGTCGGATCGCGCGGAGCTGATTGCTCGCCGAGGCGTGCCGAACTATTTTGGGCCGCAACGCTTCGGGCGCGAGGGATCAAATCTCTCGCGAATTACCGCAGGCCTCAGGGCACTGCGGATGCCCGAGCGTGGGTTTGTGCTATCGGCAGCACGCAGTTTGATGTTCAACGCCGTCCTCTGTGAACGGGTACGGGATGGCAGTTGGGACCGCCTGGAGCCGGGCGACATGGCCAACCTCGACGCGCGCGGAAGTGTTTTCGCAGTCGACCTCGTCGACCAGACGCTCGTAGAGCGCTGCCAGCGGCTCGACATTCATCCGACAGGCCCAATGTGGGGCCGCGGACTGCCCGCCTCGCAGGGGCGCGTGCTGGAGCTGGAGAGCAGGGTGAGCGGGCAGTTTGGAGCACCCGCCGCGTTGGTGGAGGAGGCGGGCATGGAGCAGGAGCGCCGCAGCCTGCGGTTGGCGGTGCGAAACCTGGAGTGGACTCGGGAACCCGACGCTGTGGTGCTTCGCTTTCGCCTTGCGAAGGGCAGCTTCGCGACGACGGTGCTCCGAGAGATCTTCGATGTCGCCAGTGCGGATGGCGAACCGGACGGCGACGGGTAAAGGCAGCCGCCGCGGGGCGCGGACGGCTTCGCTATGGCCGCGTCGGGTTCACCGGCCACGTCGCCAGCAACACGTAGAGCGCGCCGGTGCCGCCGTCGACCTGACGTGCGGATACGTACGCGAGCACTGGCCTCACTCGCCGCAGCACACTGCTCACCGTGCCCTTCAAAACCGGCCCTCGGTGGCCCGACCGCAGACCTTTCCCGTGAACGATCCTCACGCATCGAAAGTGCCGCTCGAGCGCGTCCGCGAGGAACGTGCGCAGCGCTTCCTTCGCTTCCGGCACGGTGAGCCCGTGCAAATCGATCTCAGCCTGGACTCGGTATTGACCACGGCGCAGCTTGCGCAAGACGATCTTCTGAACGCCTTCACTGGCGAAGACCAGTTCTTCGCCACTGGCGAGCTCGGGGTCACCAACGTCGGTGTACAAGCTTTCCTGCAGCACGGCGTGCCGATCGGCGCGCGTAAAGCGTGCACGCGGGGGGCGGCGGCGGGCAGGTTCTATCGCGGGAGCGTCGTAAGCTAGCGGCTTGACGTCCCGCACTGCCTCGCGGAAGAGGCGGGCATCATTCTCATCGGGCTTGGGGTTCACGCTACCTCCGCGAAATGGAGACAAAAACATTATAGTGACGCGCCTTTTATTGGCTCCAGCCTCCGGGCACTGTTCAGCACTATGCATTTGAGACCGAAGACTGCTTGAAAATCCTGGTCAGCAACGATGACGGTTTCCGTGCGGAGGGCATCCGCCGCCTCCGCGAGGCCTTGTCGACCCTCGCCGAGGTCACAGTGGTGGCGCCGGACCGCAATCGCAGCGGGGCGAGCAATTCGCTGACCCTGGACGTCCCCCTGCGGGTGTTCGAGTCCGAACCGGGTGTCTACTTCGTCCCCGGTACACCGACCGATTGTGTTCATCTAGCCATCTCCGGTCTGTTTGACTACTCCCATGACATGGTGGTTTCCGGAGTAAATGATGGTCCCAATCTGGGCGACGATGTCCTGTACTCAGGGACCGTGGCTGCGGCAATTGAGGGGCGCTTTCTAGGCCTTTCCACTATTGCCGTTTCCTTGAATACCTCATCCGGCAGTGGGCGAAATTTTGAGGCCGGAGCTGAGGTCGCGCGGCGGCTGGTTGCGCAGTTACTGCGTAAACCGCTCGAACGCGCTTTAATCCTGAACATCAACGTGCCAGACCTGCCCATCGGTGAGATACGTGGGTTTCGCACTACTCGACTGGGATTTCGACACCCGTCGGAACCGGTTGTGCCGGCCACGGATCCCCACGGACGTCCTGTTTACTGGGTCGGTCCTGCGGGTCCGGAACACGAGGCAGGACCAGGGACTGATTTTCACGCTGTCTCCGAGGGATACGTCTCGGTGACGCCATTACAAATAGATCTAACCCGGCATTCCGCTCTGCCGATGGTGCAGAGTTGGCTGGAAGGTATTGATGGTTGACGTTCGACTTGCTGGGATAGGCATGACGTCCGCTCGCACGCGGGATCGTCTCGTGCAACGCCTCCGTGATCAGGGCATCACGAACCTGGCGGTGCTGGATCGCGTCCGAAATGTGCCGCGTCACATCTTCGTCGATGAGGCGCTGGGCAGTCGCGCTTATGAAGACACTGCGTTGCCCATCGGGTTTGGTCAGACCATTTCGCAGCCCTACATAGTTGCGCGCATGACCGAGGCCCTACTCGAGGGTGGTCCGCTGCACAGCGTATTGGAAGTCGGCACCGGGTGCGGTTATCAGACTACCGTTCTCGCGCCACTGGTCGATCGCCTATACACAATCGAGCGTATTGAGCCTTTAATGATTCGCGCCAAGGAGCGCATCAAGGAACTCGGGATACGAAACGTCCGGTTCCGGTATGGCGATGGCATCGCAGGTTGGAAGGCACATTCGCCGTTCGACGGGATACTCGTTGCCGCTGCTCCGCTCACTGTGCCGGAAGCACTCATTCAGCAGTTGAAAGTGGGCGGCCGTCTGCTCGTGCCCGTCGGACCCGAAGGCGAGCAGCAGTTGATTCGCTTCACACGCAAAGAACAGCGCATCGACAAGGAATCCTTGGGTCCGGTCGCATTCGTACCGCTGCTCGGCGGAATGGCCTGACCCGTTGCGCGCGGGGGGTATCGCGCGTACTCAACATGAAGTGATGCGCTTAACCTACTGAAACAAAAGGTATTCGCGTCTGGGTGACTCAGATGCGCAGCGGCAGCGCGAAAAACCGTGAGATAACAGCGGTCGAGACCCGTTCCAAACGATGTTGGGGCGAAGTTGGAGGGACAAAAACTCGTGGTTGTGCAAAGGGCTTGCGCAACTATCTGTCACGCAGTTAACATCCGCGCTGTCGCCTAACAACGACATTCCGCACGCAGGCGGACTGAAGAAGACACAGGGAGGAGGGGAGTCGAGATAAAAGCAATAAGGCGGCAAGAAAAAGAAAATAATAGACAATTGTTCGAGTCTGTCAGCTTCGAATGATTGTTTGATTGATTGAGCTTCTCCCCCTGTGTCTTCTTCAGGCCGCCTGCGGCGCGGGCGCGCCGCAACACCCCTACTTCAGAAATAACGCAGCGGCTACGCGGCGATCTTCCTGCACCAGGATGTTGAATGTGCGGCAGGCGGCGCCGAGATCCATCGACTCGACTCCAATGCCGCGGGCTGCAAACGCGTTGCGGATGTGCGCGGGAGCGAAGCGCTGCAGGGCACCTGTGCCGAGCAGAACCAACTCCGGGCGCAGCTCGAGGATGGGCTCGAGGTGACCCACCTGCAGATCATCCAGCGTGGCCGGCGGCCAATTGGCGATCAGCGCGTCGGCCATGACGACACAGCTCGAGCGGATGCTGTGCTCGCCGATGCGCAGCTCTTCGGACGAGTACGAACGGATGACATTGACGTTTGCGTTGTTCTCGAGAGTGAATTTCATGGTGAGGATCCGCGGGCTCGCTTGCGTTCCGGGTGCAATGATCAGCGCCAGTATAGTTTCCCGGGAAACTACCCTCCCGCCGAATATAATGCTGCGTGCACGAACTGGTCATCGTCCTCTCTGATCTATATCTATCGCAGGAATCGCCGGAACGCGAATTGCCGGCCGGGGTGTCCCTGCCAGGCTTGCAGCACGCCGCTCGATCAGGAGCGCGTTCGAGAATTGCAGGTGGCTGGCGCTCGTGGCTGGCGCGCTGGCTGACCGGACGCGAAGCTGGCGGCCCCGCAGCGGTTGCGGCGGCGGCATTGCAGGTGCTGAGGCCGTCCATCGTTTGGATGGCCACGCCGGTGCACTTGATAGCGGGCCTCACCAGCGTGCACGTCGATCGCCGCAGCATCCTGCGACTCGATGCCGACGACCAAACTGCGCTCGTCGCAGATTTTCAGCGTGTCTTCCACGACTCAGGATTCCAGCTGCAGCCACTCGCCTCAGGCGACTTTCTGATGTTGGGTCCGCAGATGCCGATTGCGGACACTCCGGAGCCGGCACGCACGTTGGGCGCAGGCATTGCCGATGCGCAGCGATCTGGTGCTGCCAATCCTGCGCTGCGCAGACTCGGCGCCGAAATTGAAATGTGGTTGCACGACCATGCAGTCAACGATGCTCGCAGCCGGCGTGGCGAACCGCCGGTCACGGCGCTGTGGTTGTGGGGCGCCGGCTCCGTCGTCGCCGCGGATGCTAGCGATCACGCCTCTGGCGACAGGTCGAACGATACTGAGGCGGCGGGCGCGCCTCGCGACTCCGGCGGCGCGTCGAATGATGCGGTGGCGGGTGTGGCGCGCGCATCGGCTTCCACGTCAACTGACATCGCTTTCGGGCGCGATGCCTATCTCCAAGGCCTGTGGGCCACGCGCGGCGCAAAAGTATTTCCATTGCCGCAGCAGCTTGCAGACGTCTTCAGCTATCCTCAGGCGCAGCGCGCGGTTCTCGTGATAGAAATCGGTCTCATGCTGCAATCCCATCCGACGTGGACATTCTTCGATGCCGTTGCGCAAATCGATCGTTCGTTCATCGCGCCCGCGATCGAGGCGTTGAATCGAGGCCAGTGCGACCGGCTGGTGATTCTCGCGAATGATTATCAGCTGACGCTGCAGGCCCGCGACCGATTAAAATTCTGGCGACGCACGCCGCCCGGATTGTCAGGACTGCAATGAGTCGCGTTCCAACGTCGACGACCACAAGCGTGTCTGCGCTTTTGGCCTCCCTGGTAAAACCTGCGACACCTGCCGCCAATACGGGCGCACTTCGTGTAGTTCGACGAGAGCCGCCAAAGGATTGCGCCGGATTCGCGAACGACATGCATCCCGTCCTGCAGCGCATCTACGCTGCACGAGGAATTCGCTCGGCTTCTGACCTCGACGTGTCGCTGGATAAGCTCCACCCGGTCGGCACGTTGGAAGGCATAGCTCCCGCGGTCGACCTGCTGCTCGAACATCGCGTTACCGGAAAGGTGCTCGTAGTCGGCGACTTCGACGCCGACGGAGCAACGAGCACTGCGTTAATGATTCGCGCACTCAGTGCGTGGGGCTTTGCGTCCGTCGACTTCCTAGTACCGAACCGATTCGAATTCGGCTACGGGCTGACACCCGAAATCGTCGCCCTCGCTGCGACTCGTTCGCCGACCCTGATTGTGACGGTGGACAACGGCATCTCCAGCATTGCTGGAGTCGCTGAGGCACGCTCGCGCGGAATGGCCGTCCTCATCACCGACCACCATCTGCCGGGTGCGGTGACGCCCGCCGCGAATGTCATCGTCAATCCGAATTTGCCCGGTAGTCAGTTCGCGAGTCGCGCGTTGGCTGGCGTTGGCGTTGCGTTCTACGTCATGGCTGCGGTCAAGCGTCGGCTCGATGAGCTCAAACTCACTCCTGCAGGCGCGCCCGGTGTTTCCCAGTTTCTCGACCTGGTCGCGCTGGGGACCGTTGCCGATCTCGTTCCGCTCGATGCCAACAACAGAGTTCTCGTATCACAGGGGCTGCGTCGGATTCGAGCAGGTCGGTGCGTACCCGGAATTTCGTCTCTGTTGGCCATCGCGTCGCGGGACAGCACTGATCTGACGGCTGCAGACCTCGGGTTTGCGGTCGCACCGCGGCTCAATGCCGCCGGCCGTATTGATGACATGTCCATCGGCATCCGATGTCTGCTCGCCGACGATCCGGCAGTGGCGCGAACGCTTGCCGAGCGCTTAAACGAGTTCAACCTCGAACGCAGAGCCATTGAAGCGCGTATGCAAACAGATGCGCTGAACGCTGTGCGTCAGTTGCGCGACCCGGGTCCGCATGCGCTTCACCGCAGTGGGGTCTGCCTTTTCGACGAGACATGGCATCAAGGTGTCGTCGGACTGGTTGCGAGCCGAGTGAAAGACCGCATCCGCCGACCTGTGATTGCATTCGCGCTGGCAGGTGACGAACAGCTGCGCGGTTCGGCGCGCTCGGTGTCGGGCATCCATATTCGCGATGTCCTGGACGCAATTGCAGCGCGCCGTCCTGAGCTGATCAGCAAGTTCGGCGGGCACGCTATGGCTGCCGGACTCACCGTTCAGCGTGACCTTCTAGATGCGTTTGCCAAAGCCTTCGATGAGGAGGTTGCCCGGTGGGCCGCCAGGAGCGCTGGAGCAGATGTCGTCGAGACAGACGGCGAACTCTCTGTACAAGAGATTGCGCTCGAGACCGCTCGCGCGCTTCGCGCGGGAGGACCGTGGGGGCAGGCATTCCCGGAGCCTTGTTTCGACGGGGTCTTTACCATTCGCAATACCCGCGTGGTGGGTGAGCGCCACCTGAAAATGTGGGTCGAGGTTCCCAAAACGGGGCGGTCCTTCGATGCGATTGCCTTCAATTACATCGAGGAGCTCAGTCACTTCACGCCGCCGGAAGGCGCAGTGCAGCTCGTCTATCGCCTCGACGTGAATGAATACCAGGGGGAGCGCCGGCTGCAGCTGCTGGTCGATCACGTACTCCCCGCACGGGCGACGCCCCTCGGGTTCTCCCCAGAATTGGCAATAGCGTCCCCCGACGTTTAGCATCCGCTGCTCATCTCAATTCGCCGCCCGGCGGCGATCCAATTACAGGCAACGTCTAGCAATGGAAGTCAATCAGCTCAAGCGCCAGCTAAAGGATCTCGGGGAGCGTATCGCGTCCCTTCGGGGGTTTCTTTGAATACGATCAGAAGAAAGAGCGCCTCGAAGAGGTGGGTCGCGAGCTGGAAGACCCTGCCGTGTGGCAAAACCAGGAGCGCGCGCAAGAGCTAGGCCGGGAGCGGGCGCGGCTCGCGGCGGCGGTTGATGAGATCGACCGGGCTTCCAAGGGAATATCCGATGCCGCTGAGTTGCTGGAGTTGGCGGAAAGCGAGAACGACGAGGCCGCGGCACGCGACATCGAGTCCGATGCGAAGCCCCTCGAGGCGGACGTGCGCCGTCTCGAGCTCAAGCGGATGTTCAACCACGAGATGGATTCGCATAACGCCTTCCTGGACATCCAGGCCGGCGCCGGCGGGACCGAAGCGCAGGACTGGGCGCAAATGCTGCTGCGCATGTACCTTCGTTGGGGTGCCGCGCGTGGCTTCACTTGTGAGGTCATCGATTCCAACCCCGGCGAAGTCGCCGGCATGAAGAGCGCGACCGTGGAGGTCAAAGGCGACTACGCCTACGGCTGGTTGCGTACCGAGACCGGAGTGCACCGGCTGGTGCGCAAGTCGCCTTTCGATTCCGGCAACCGGCGGCATACCTCGTTTGCCTCGGTGTTTGTCTCGCCGGAAATCGATGATGACATTGAAATTGACATCAACCCCGCCGATCTGAAGACCGATGTCTATCGCTCCTCGGGTGCAGGTGGCCAGCACGTCAACAAGACGGAATCGGCTGTCCGCATCACGCACTTGCCCAGCGGCATCGTGGTCGCGTGTCAGAACGAGCGCAGCCAGCACAAAAATCGTTCCACCGCGATGAAGATGTTGAAGGCAAAGCTGTATGAGCTCGAAGTCAACAAGCGCAACGCGGCGGCCAAAGTGCTCGAGGACGCCAAATCCGACGTGAGCTGGGGCAACCAGATCCGTTCGTATGTTCTCGACCAATCCCGTATCAAGGATCTGCGGACCGGTGTGGAAGTGGGTAACACCACGGCTGTGCTGGACGGCGACCTCGATCAGTTCCTGGAGGCCTCTTTGAAGGCCGGTGTCCAATCAACATGACTGACAACTCCCAGACTCCCGACGATAACGGCGGCGACGAGAACAAGCTGATCGCGGAGCGCCGGGGCAAGCTCGCGCAGTTGCGGGCCCACAGCGCAACCGTTCCCGGGGAGGCGCCCACCAGCGCATTCCCCAATGATTTCCGCCGCGACTCGCTGGCGGGCCAGTTGCACGATGCGTTCGGCGATCGCACTGCAGAGTGGCTGGAAGCAAATCCGGCGCGCGTGCAGGTCGGCGGCCGCATGTTGTTCAAGCGGGTCATGGGCAAGGCGAGCTTTGCGAAGATCGCCGACCGGACCGGCCAGATTCAGCTGTTTTTGCAGCAGGATGCCTTGGGCGCTGCGTACGATGCCTTCAAGGGCTGGGATGTCGGCGATATCGTCGGCGCCGGCGGCGTGTTGTTTCGTACCAGGACCAACGAGTTGTCCGTGCGCGTGGATAGTCTGCGGTTGCTCGTCAAGTCACTGCGGCCCTTGCCCGACAAATGGCACGGCCTGGCTGACACCGAAACACGCTATCGCCGCCGCTACGTCGACTTGATCGTCAACGAGGCGAGCCGCAACGTATTTCACACCCGGACCCGCATCATTCGGTTTTTGCGCAATTACCTGGATGCGCTCGACTTTGTTGAAGTCGAGACGCCGATGATGCAGCCCATTCCAGGTGGCGCTGCGGCGCAGCCATTCATCACGCATCACAATGCGCTCGATGTGGAGATGTATCTGCGCATTGCGCCGGAGCTGTATTTGAAGCGCCTGGTGGTCGGCGGTTTCGAGCGCGTCTACGAAATCAACCGCAACTTCCGCAACGAAGGGCTCTCCACCCGCCACAACCCCGAATTCACCATGCTCGAGTTGTATCTCGCCTATGGGGATTATCGCGATCTCATGGATTGGGTTGAGAAGGCGTTGCGCGGGCTTGCCGATGCGATCCACGGCTCCAAGGAAATCGTCTACCAGGGTCGCAACTACGATCTGGCCGTGCCGTTCCGGCGTTTGACCGTCGAGCAGGCGATCATTGCCAACAATCCGGGTATCGATCCGCTGTCCCTGCGGGATGTGACTTACCTGCGCACCGTGTGCGAGAAGCTCGGCCTGCCGGTCAATCAGCACGACGGTCCGGGCAAGCTGCAGATGAACATTTTTGACGAGACGGCCGAGCACACCTTGATCGATCCGACATTCGTGCATGCGTACCCGGCTGAAGTGTCGCCATTGTCACGCGCGAATGATGCGGATCCGTTCCTGACGGACCGGTTTGAGTTTTTCATGTCGGGGCGGGAGCTTGCGAACGGGTTCTCCGAGCTGAATGATCCTGAAGACCAGGCCGCCCGTTTCAGGGCGCAGGTGGCGCGCAAAGACAGCGGCGACAAGGAGGCTATGTTCTACGACGCGGATTATGTCCGCGCGTTGGAATATGGAATGCCCCCGACGGCAGGACTGGGTGTCGGCATCGATCGGTTGGTGATGTTTTTCACCGATTCGCCGTCGATTCGCGATGTCATCCTGTTTCCGCACATGCGACCGGAGACTGATTGATTGAGTAACGCGCCCATCGGCGTGTTCGATTCTGGGGTAGGAGGTCTGACGGTTCTCGGGGCGCTGATCGCGAAGCTGCCACGTGAGCATTTCGTTTACCTCGGAGATACGGCGCGCCTGCCGTATGGCACGAAGAGCCCCGAAACGGTCGCCCGATATTCTGTGCAGGCCGCACAGGCGCTGACGGAGCACGGGGTGAAATGCCTCGTTATTGCCTGTAACACAGCATCCTCGGTCGGTTTGCCTGCCATCACGGCGCGAATTGAAAACGTTCCAGTGATTGGGGTGATAGAGCCCGGCGCTCGGGCCGCCTGCGCTGCGTCACGCACCGGAAACATTGCAGTGATCGCCACAGAGGGAACGGTTCGCGGCGGGGCTTATCAACAGGCCATTCTTCGCATCCGACCCGACGCGCGCGTGAACGCGGAACCCGCCCCTTTGTTTGTCGCGCTGGCGGAAGAGGGGCTCAATGAAGGGTCCATCGCGAACGACATCGCGAGCCACTACCTGAAGCCGATGTTTGAATCGGCTACGCCTCCTCCAGATACGCTAGTGCTGGGATGTACGCATTTTCCTATGCTGACAGGTGCCATACGCCGCGCCGTCGGGCCGCAAGTGCAGATTGTCGACTCGGCGGAAACGACAGCCGCGAGTGTTGATGAGCAACTGCGGAGGGCGGGGCTCGCGAGAACTGAAGGCGGCGTCGGGATCGTACGTTTACTGGCGACCGACAGCCGCGAGCGGTTCGCACGGGTGGGCAGTCGCTTCTTGAAGCGGTCCATCTCGCCGGACGAGGTCGAGTTGGTCGACCTATAGATGTCCCGACCTGTAGGCGGGCCCATCGGGGCGGCGTATCAGGTGGGCAACGGATAAGGCAGCTCGGCCTGGTCGGCAATGACAGTGGCATCGCCTGTTGCTCCCGATACTGCCCCTGACGATGCTGCGGCCGGCGCGGCGGCTCCCGATGTGGCCGTTAACAACGCCGCAGCGGCCGCCACAGTCGGCGCTACCGTTGCGGCCGCAATCGGGGCAAGTGTTGGATCCATGATCGGCCCGGCAACGGGTGGCGCGGTAGGGTCCGTCGTAGGCGGCGCCTCGGGGTGAACCGCTTGCGTCGTGACGCCCGCCGTCGCCCCGCGATCCGATCCGGCAGCCGCGCTGGCGGCGCCCGTCTCGCTCGGTGCGCCGAGCATTGGCGCCACCGCCAAAAAGTCACATCGTCCATCGGCGAGCTGCGCGGCCACCACCACCTTGAAGGTGCGCCCGTCAGCGAGCTGGCCGGAATCGCCAGGCGAGAGCCGACAGGGCTCGCGAGACACGAACCGCTGCATGCGACGCTTCACGCGGCCACGGTAGTGGGCGCGGGCGATGACCTCCTGCCCTGTGTAGCAACCCTTGTCGAAGGCGATTGCGTTCAGCGCGTCGAGATTCAACATCTGCGCGACGAATTCTTCCGACGTCGCCGCGTACACTTGCGGCTGGCCGGCCGCGACTTCGAGTCGTTGCCAGGTGGCAAAATCGGCAGCGGGGTAATCCAACACGGGGGAGGGCGCATCCACCGGCGAGATGGCGATCCACCGCGGCGGTTGATCGCTCACGCACACGAACACAGCGCCATTCACACGCGCCTGTGCACCAACCACCGTTGGCAGATCCGACGGCATGAGCCCGCGCTGCGCGCCGCCGCTGCCAGCCGCCGCGGCGTCAGCGCTGTCATGCAGCTCTCCGTTTGCAGTGGCACCGACGAGTCCCTGCACGCGCCACGCCGCCGACTCGTCCACCACCTTCACCTTCGCCCGCAACACAAACTTCCCCAGCCGGCTAGCCACCCCGGCGGCGAGCTCGCGGGGCAGGACAGCGAGAATGTCGTCAGCGTCCCATTGCACCAGCCGAAGCAGCGCAATCGTCCGTCCCTGCGGATTGTGATAACCCGCCAGCAGCGAACGCTGCGCACTGACCCGCGCCACATCGTTCGACAGCTGGCCCTGCAGGAATTTCACAGCGTCGGCGCCGCGCAGCCGGACCATGCCCAACTCTTCTAATCCAATCACTTTCAGTGCGGCGCGCATACGAGGCTTCTACGTTGTTTTTCCAGAGGTTTGCCAGAGGTTTACCATGGTCCCGGGAAGCAGATTCTGGCAGAATCAGGGGGCTATGCAGAATGCCTCAGAAGCGGGAGCTGAAACCGGAATTTCGGCTCCGACCCGAATGAAATCGTCCGTCAGCGCCGACGGATCATCCCCGGTTGATGCCGACGACCCGTCCACGGGCCGCGCAGCTCCTGCTTCGCCGGCACCGCATCAACCAGTTGAAATCGGCGGCCCGCCGGGACCCGAGCCCACGCGCTACGGGGACTGGGAGAAAAAGGGCCGTTGCATCGATTTCTAATTCCCTCAGACCCCGGCGGGAGCACAATGCGGCGCCTGCGACGGAGTACACCTGAACACAATGCGCGCACGACCACTGTCACCACACCTGTCCATCTACAGGATGACCCGCTACTCGCTGTTGTCATCCATCGTCAACCGAATCACGGGCTGCATTCTTTCTGTCGGGCTCCTCGTCCTCGTCTACTGGCTCATGGCGGTGGCCGGTGGAACGCGGGCCTATGAGCAGGCCCACGAGATCCTGTCTTCAGGGATCTTCAAACTGATCTACGCCGGGTTGCTGGTTGCGTTCTGCTATCACCTGGTGGCCGGCATCCGCCACCTGGTGTGGGATACGGGCCGCGGTCTCGAGCGCGCGCAATCGAAGCGCAGTGCTGGAATTGTTGTTGCCGTGACGATCGCACTGGTTGTCGTCCTCGGGTACTGGCTGTTCGTAGCCGCAGGACGTGGACCATGAAGAGTCTGCGCAGTCCTCTGGGATTGGTATCCGGTCTGGGTTCGGCGAAGGGCGGTGTGCATCACTGGTGGTTGCAACGCCTGACATCCATCGCTCTGGTGCCGTTGACCATCTGGTTCACGGTATCACTCCTGTCGCTGCCGTCACTCGACCACGTCACCGTCGTCGCGTGGATGGCGCAGAGCTGGACCGCACTGCTGCTGATCCTGCTCGTGCTGGTGGCCACGTACCACTCTCAACTCGGTGTGCGGGTAGTAGTTGAGGATTACGTCCATAACACTGGGATGAGGACTCTGACGCTCGTGATATTGACCTTTGTGCACGCCTTCCTGGCTGTGGCCGGCGTGTTTGCGATCCTGAAAGTCGCTTTTGGAGGCGCTTCGTGAGCGCCTACGAATTCATCGACCACACTTACGACGTCCTCGTTGTAGGGGCCGGCGGTGCTGGTCTGCGAGCAACGCTGGGCCTGGCGGAAGCGGGCCTTTCAACAGCGTGCATCAGCAAGCTGTTTCCGACACGAAGTCACACCGTAGCTGCGCAAGGCGGCATCAGCGCTGCGTTGGGCAACATGGGTGAGGACGACTGGCGTTGGCACATGTACGACACCGTCAAGGGCTCCGACTGGCTCGGAGACCAGGACGCGATCGCGTTCATGTGCAAGGAAGCGCCGGCGGCCGTCATCGAGTTGGAGCATTACGGCGTGCCGTTCTCCCGGACCGAGCAGGGTCGCATCTACCAGCGACCGTTCGGTGGTATGACGACTCATTTCGGCAAAGGCATTGCGCAGCGAACGTGTGCGGCAGCGGATCGCACGGGTCACGCGATGCTGCATACCCTGTACCAGCAATCAATCCGACATTCCGCGACCTTCTTCATCGAGTACTTCGCGATTGATCTGATCATGGAGAACGGCGCTTGCCGCGGTGTCGTCGCGATCGACATGACGGAAGGGAAGCTTCACCGCTTCCGCGCCCACATGACCATTCTGGCCACAGGCGGTTACGGTCGTGCGTACTTCTCCTGCACCTCCGCACACTCTTGCACCGGTGACGGCAATGCCATGGTTTTGCGCGCGGGACTTCCGCTGCAGGACATGGAGTTCGTTCAGTTCCATCCGACCGGCATTTACGGCGCCGGCTGTCTGATTACCGAAGGCGCGCGCGGCGAGGGCGGTTATCTAACCAACTCCAAGGGCGAGCGCTTCATGGAGCGCTACGCGCCGAACGCGAAAGATCTCGCCTCCCGCGACGTCGTCAGTCGCGCAATGACGGTTGAGGTACGAGAAGGGCGGGGCGTGGGTTCCGAGCACGACCACATCGAGCTGCATCTGGAGCACCTCGGTCCCGAAGTCATTCATGAGCGCCTCCCGGGCATCGCCGAGACGGCCCGAATCTTCTCCGGCGTCGATGTCACGAAGGAGCCGATTCCCGTGCAGCCCACGGTTCATTACAACATGGGCGGCATCCCTTGTAACTATCACGGCGAGGTGGTTCGTCCCAAGGACGGCAACTCCGATAGTATCGTGCCCGGTCTGATGGCCGTCGGCGAGGCCGCCTGTGTTTCCGTGCATGGAGCCAATCGCCTCGGATCCAACTCGCTGCTCGACCTGGTCGTGTTTGGAAGGGAAGCGGCGCGCCGTTGCGCCGAAATCGTGAAGCCCGGCACGGGTCACAAAGCACTACCCAAGGACGCTGCGGACCTGGCAGTGTCGCGTCTCGACAAGCTGCGGAATGCGAATGGCTCGCGGCCCACGGCTGAGATTCGTCTCGAGATGCAGAAGACCATGCAGCTCGACGCCGCTGTCTTTCGCACGGGCGAATCGCTCAACGAGGGCATCGGCAAACTCCAGAAGACGTTCGAGACATTCCCGGACGTTCGCGTGACCGACCGCTCGCTCGTCTGGAATACAGACCTGATTGAGACGATGGAGCTGGAGAACCTGCTGCTCCAGGCCACCGCCACGATTCATTCGGCAGCGAACCGGAAGGAAAGCCGCGGCGCGCAGGCGCGTGAGGATTTCCCCAATCGCGATGATCAGAACTGGATGAAGCACTCGCTGGTGTGGGTGGAGGGACCTGGAAAGGTGCGCTTTGACTACCGCCCCGTGCACCTCGAAACGCTGACTGACGAAGTCGAGACGGTCCCGCCCAAAGCCCGGACGTACTAAAGAGCAAATGCTGACATGGCCGAATTTCGCCTCCCTGAGAATTCCCGCATCCGCCCCGGCAAGGTTCACAAATCACCGGGCGCGGCCAAGCTGCGAACCTTCCGGATCTACCGCTTTGAGCCGGAGTCGAACGAGAACCCGCGAGTAGACACGTTCGAAGTCGACATGAAGGGCGTGGGCCCGATGGTTCTGGACGCGCTGATCCAGATCAAGTCGACCCTCGACTCGAGCCTCACATTCCGCAGGTCCTGCCGCGAGGGCATTTGCGGTTCGTGTGCCATGAACATCGATGGACTGAATCGGCTCGCCTGCACCACCTCGATGGAGGATCTGGGCTCGCAGGTAGCGATTTACCCGCTGCCGCACATGCCCGTGGTCAAAGATCTGGTTCCGGACCTGACGAACTTCTACGCACAGTACGCATCGGTCAAGCCGTGGCTGCAGACCCGAACCCCGCCGCCGCCCGATCGGGAGCGCCTGCAGTCCAAAGAGGATCAAGAGAAGATCGATCGTCCGGCGGCCTGTATCCTCTGCGCGTGCTGCTCGACCGCTTGCCCCAGCTACTGGTGGAACAGCGATCGATTTTTAGGACCGGCCGCGCTGCTGGCAGCGTATCGTTGGATCATCGACAGCCGGGACGAGGCGACCGGGGAGCGGCTCGATGAGCTGGAAGACCCCTTCAGGCTGTACCGCTGTCATACGATCATGAATTGCACGGACGTGTGCCCGAAGGATCTGAATCCTGCCAAGGCGATCGCGGAGATCAAGAAGATGATGGTGGAGCGACAGTCCTGAGAGAGACCCCACAGTCGGGCGGGTTGGATCAGGAAGGCCGCCGTCTCCTGTGGCGGTGCCGTCGGGGTATGAAGGAGCTGGATGTGCTCCTGGAGCGTTATGTCCGCTCGCAGCTCGCCAACGCATCGTCCGAAGAGCGTGCCGCGCTGACCGAGCTGCTGGAGCTACCCGATCCGCTGCTCGCCGACTACCTGTTCGGTCACACTCCCGCGACCGAGCCTCACGTGGCCCGACTCGTGGCCGCCATCAGAGACAGCCGCGTGGGAGAATATCTGTGCGGGGCCTGAACTTTAATAGGAGTTCAGGGTCTATTCAGGTCGCGGCGCGGCGGCCATTTTCCCTGCGGGAGTAAGGCGCCATGAGCGCCGATGTAAGCGATCTCAGCCTGGTTCGACGCGTCCAGAGCGGCGACAAGGGCGCGTTCGATGCGCTGGTACGCAAGTACCAGCACAAACTCGTCAAGCTCGTTATGCGGTATGTGCGCAATCCGGCCGAAGCCGAGGACATCGCTCAGGAAGCTTTCATCAAGGCGTACCGCGCCTTGCCGCAGTTTCGCGGTGACAGTGCCTTTTATACCTGGCTGTATCGCATCGCCATCAACACCGCCAAGAATGCCGTCGTCTCCCGCGACCGCAGCCCCATTGAATACAACATCGACCGCAGCACCGACGCCACCGAAGAGTCCTACGATATGCAAGGCCGAATGAAAGATTCCGAAACACCCGAAGGGCTGGTGTTAACCGACGAGATCCGCAGCACCGTCAACGCCGCGATTGAGGCTTTGCCGGAAGATTTGAAGACCGCCATCGTCCTGCGCGAGCTCGACGGGTTGTCATACGAAGAGATTGCAGCCGCGATGGACTGTCCCGTGGGTACGGTCAGATCGCGGATATTCAGGGCGCGTGAAGCAATCGACCGCCGCCTGCGGGAAGTATTCGAGGGCGGCCTGGGCCGCACGGAGGATATGGGATGAACGAGGAGCTCGACAGTCAACTGTCCGCCATGTTCGACAACGAGCTGCCGGCCGCCGAATGCGAGCTGCTGGCCCGGCGCCTTTCCCGGGATGAGGATCTGAAAGCGCGCTGGGGGCGGTACGCCGCAATCGGCGCTACGATCCGCGCGGAAGGTGGGGTTCGGTTGAATTCCGACCTGGCCATACGCGTCAACAGGGTCATTACTGCCGAACCGGCCGTTGTCGCCGAACCGGTGGGCGCACGACCGCAGAAAGCCACCACGCCGCGCTGGTGGACGCCGGTTGGTGGGGCCGCGCTGGCTGCCAGTGTTGCCGCTGCGGCCATTCTGTTCTTGAGGTATGAGGCGCCGTCGCCAGGCGGCCAAGTGGCTGCCCAGGCACCGCCCGCAACGGCGAGTCAGACGCTCGTCGCACGAGGCGTTGATACCACTCAGGCGGCTCCGGACAGCTATGTGGTCCCGAAGACACTGCCTCGCCGCTCGATCGTTCCGTCCACTCAACTGGCCAACTATGTTGTCGCTCACAGTGAGTTTTCCTCGCCGGTAAATCGACGTAATCTCCTCTCCGCCTTTATGGCGAGTGAGTCGGGAACTGCCGGAGCACCCTCCGGGTCCGATGAACCAACTGAGGATGTGAGCGACGATGCCAAGAGCCCGCACTAGAGAGCGAATCAGTTGGCTTGCTCTCGCGATGGTCGTAGCGACGGCCGTTGCTGCTGAGGAGCCAGCTAAGTGGCTCGAGCGGATGAATCAGGCGCTGACGACGCGCAACTACGACGGCACGTTCTCGCATTGGCAGGGTGGCAAGGTGGAGATGCTGCGCATCATCCACCGCGTCCAGGATGGCGCGGTTGCGGAGCGCCTCGTTTCACTCGATGGGTCTGGCCGCGAGTTCATTCGCAGTGGCCCTGACCTGGCCTGCTACCTCCCCGACAAGAAAACGGTCCTGGTGGAGAGACGGCCCGCTGATGAATCGCTGCTCGGCGGCTTTCCCGCAGTCAATGAACAGACCGCCGCTTTCTACGATATCCAGGAAGTTGCCAAGACGCGTTTGAACCGTCGGGATACCCGCGTGATTACGGTATTGCCCAAGGACGAGTTCCGTTATGGGTATCGCTTGTGGATCGACGAGACGACAGCGATGCCGCTCAAGACCCAACTATGCGATGGGCACGGCAGGGTTATAGAGCAGATCGTTTTCGCCAGCCTCACGCTGTCTTCGCGAATACCCGATTCAGCATTCAAACCTGACGTCTCTACGGACGGGTTCCAATGGCTGCGCAATGAGTCGCTGCCTGGAAAGGAGCCGCCGGAAAATGCCTCGCTGGTCTGGAATGCGCTGAAGCTCCCGCCCGGATTCAAGATGGCGGCGCGCTCGGCCCAGGTGATGCCGGGATCGACCGATCCCGTTTCGCACCTGGTGTTCAGCGATGGCTTGGCCTCCGTATCCGTCTTTGTGGAAATGGAGACGAAGACCACCACCCAGGAAGGGCCCAATGGCGAAGAGGTAACCGAGGAATCCTCGCGAGTGGGCTCGTCTTCGGTGTATTCGACGGTGATGGGCGGCAGAAAGGTCACCGCCGTGGGTGAGGTTCCGCCTGCGACCGTCCGCTCGATCGCCAGCTCATTTTCCTCCCAGGGGACCGCCCCGGCCCTCGTCCCCAAGCATTGATTTCCTCCCCGGTGGAATCCCGCTTGACCGTGGTCCACCGGCAGGACTGCGACCTGTGCGATGAGATGGTGGCCGAGCTCGAGGCGCTGGGTCGTAAAATACAACTTCCTCCCGTCAGCGTCGTCGATGTCGACGGGGATCCGGAGCTGGTCCGGCGGTACGGCCTGAATGTCCCCGTCCTGCTCCTGGACGGTACGGTGGTTTGCAAGCACCGCCTCGATGCGGACGAGCTCAGACGGCTCCTCAGATAAGCGTTTCGGCGCCCTGCAGGCAATAAATGTAGAATCCCCGCCGCCGCCGGCTATGGTGCCTTCCCGGCAAAAGTCGCGCCTTTTGCCGGGCGTCAAAAGAAGCGCTGACCCCGATTCCGCCGCAAGCGCCGTAGGCGATTGCGGCCCATAGACCGATATACATGCTGCTCACACGAAATTTCTCGATTATTGCCCACGTCGATCACGGCAAGTCCACCCTGGCCGACCGGCTGATCCAGCTATGCGGAGGGCTGCAGGACCGGGAGATGCAGGAGCAGGTGCTCGACAACATGGAGCTCGAGCGCGAGCGCGGCATTACCATCAAGGCCCAGAGCGTCACTCTTTATTACGACGCCCGGGACGGGCAGCGCTACCAGCTGAACATGATCGACACGCCGGGCCACGTCGACTTCTCGTACGAAGTGTCGCGGTCGCTGGCTGCCTGTGACGGCGCGCTCCTGGTCGTGGATGCTTCCCAGGGCGTCGAGGCGCAGAGCGTTGCCAACTGCTACACCGCTATCGAGCAGGGACTCGAAGTCCTGCCCGTCATCAACAAGATCGACCTGCCGTCGGCCGACCCGGACCGGGTGAGCCAGGAGATCGAGGAGATCATCGGCATCGACGCAACGGATGCCGTGCGTGTCAGCGCCAAGACGGGCGAGGGCGTACCCGATCTGCTGGAAGCGCTGGTCAAGCGCATCCCGCCTCCCAAGGGCGATCCTGACGCGCCCCTGCAAGCGCTGATCATCGACTCGTGGTTCGACAACTATGTGGGTGTCGTGTCACTGGTCCGTGTCATGAACGGCAGCATCAAGACCGGCGACAAGCTGCGGATCATTTCCACCGGGCGCAGTCACACGGTCGACAAGCTCGGGCGCTTCACTCCCAAGTCCGTGGTGCTGCGCGAGCTGGCCACCGGCGACGTTGGCTTCGTCATTGCCGGCATCAAGGAAATCGACGGCGCGCCGGTAGGCGACACCATCACCCTGGAGAATCGCCCCAGCCCCGACAGCCTGCCGGGGTTCAAACAGATCAAGCCGCGGGTATTCGCCGGTCTGTTTCCCATCAACTCGGAGGACTACGAAGCATTCCGCGATGCGCTCTCCAAGTTGCGCCTGAATGACTCGGCCCTGCATTACGAGCCGGAAGTGTCCGGTGCGTTGGGATTCGGCTTCCGCATCGGCTTTCTCGGGCTGTTGCACATGGATATCGTGCAGGAACGCCTGGAGCGGGAGTACAACCTCGAGCTGGTGACCAGCGCGCCGACGGTGGTCTATGAGGTCGCGAAGACCGACGGCACGGTGGTGTACGTGGATAATCCGGCCAAACTGCCGCCGTTGAACGAGACCGAAGAGATCCGCGAGCCCATCATCACGGCCAACATCCTGGTGCCGCCGGACTATGTCGGTGCGGTGTTGAAGCTGTGCAACGACAAGCGCGGCCGGCAGAAGAAGATGACGTACGTGGCCACCCAGGTGTCGCTGCAGTACGAGCTGCCGATGGCCGAAGTGGTGTTGGACTTCTTCGACCGCTTGAAGTCGGTGAGCCGTGGCTATGCCTCGTTTGACTACGAATTCAGTCATTTCGAAGCGGGTCCGCTGGTGAAGCTCGATATCCTCATCAACGGCGACAAGGTCGATGCGTTGTCCATCATCGTGCACCGCGAGAACTCCTATCAGCGCGGCCGCGAGCTGGTGGACAAGATGCAGGAGCTCATTCCGCGGCAGATGTTCGAAGTGGCCGTGCAGGCGGCAATCGGTACGGCGGTCATTGCGCGCGCCTCGGTGAAGGCTCTGCGCAAGAACGTGTTGGCAAAGTGTTATGGCGGCGACATCAGCCGCAAGAAGAAACTCCTCGAGAAGCAGAAGGAAGGTAAGAAGCGCATGAAGCAGGTCGGCCAGGTCGAGATTCCCCAGGAGGCTTTCCTGGCGGTGCTGCAAGTCGGCAAGAAAAGTTAGCAAGCGCCACCATGTTTTTGCAGACTATCGAGCTATTGTCCTGGCTGGCATTGCCTGTCGGGTTGATCGTCATCGTCGACGACTGGTTCCTGCGTTCGCGCCGGCAGATCGCGGCCTCACCGGCACCGCCGGCCGATCCGACGCTGATGAAGACGCTTTACATGCTGCTGCCGCTGCTCATCCTGGCAGCGGTGGTGCGCCTGTTGCTGGCCGAACGGCTGGATTTCAGTGCCGTGCTGTTCGGCATCACGGCCATCACCGGTGTGGCGTGGCTGCTGGATGTTGCAATCCTGCGCCGCGGGCGCACCAAGGCGGCCCGGGCCGCCGGCAAAGACCCCGCCCTGATTCCCGAGCCCGGCACGGTCGACTATGCCCGCAGCTTCTTTCCGGTGGCGCTGGTCGTCCTCGTGCTGCGGTCCTTCATTTTCGAGCCGTTCCGGATCCCCTCCGATTCCATGATGCCGACCCTGCTGGACGGGGATTTCATCATCGTCAACAAGTACGCCTACGGCTTGCGGCTGCCGGTGATCAACCGCAAAGTCATCCCTGTTGGGGAGCCCCAGCGGGGCGATGTGGTGGTATTCCGCTATCCGCGCGATCCTTCCGTGAACTACATCAAGCGGCTGGTGGGCCTTCCGGGCGATCATGTGGAGGTTCGCAGTGATCGCATTACGATCAACGGCCAACCCGTGCCTTTCAAGATCATCGCCCCGTACAACGACGGCTGCTATATCAATATGCAACTCGCCGAGGAGCACCTCGGGTTGCATGTTCACCAGTCGATGTTGTGTCCGGTGCCGCTGTTTCCCAGCTCGGTAACGCCCGCAGGCTGCGACCGCAGCGAGTCGCGCGGTTACTATTGCGGCGGCGAGGGCGGCTCCACGGCCGATGCCCTGGTCGGCGAGGGACCGGCGTTCGAGACGACGGTGCCGCCCGGAAGTTATTTCATGATGGGCGACAACCGGGACAACAGTGAGGACGGGCGGGTCTGGGGCTTCGTGCCCGAGGACAACCTGGTCGGCAAGGCGACACGAATCTGGTTCAATTGGGACCTCAAACGCACCGGTGGCCCGAAGTGGAGCCGTCTCGGCTCCGCAATCAAGTAAGGCACCCGGGCGCAACGCGGGAGATTTCGATGCGGTCGAAGCAGAGAGGCGTGACGTTCATAGGCTGGATCGTCCTGTTGGTCCCGGTCGGTATCTGTGTGTATGCCGGTATCCGGTTGACGCCCATCTATCTGAACTACATGAACGTGGCACACTGCATGGAGCAGGTGAAATCGGAGTTCAAAGGTGGCGATGTCGCCAGTGCGGAGCTCATTCGCGTGTCGCTCGGCAAGCACCTGCAGGTCGACGCCGTCGAGTTTCCCGACTTGAAGGACTTCAAGATCACGCGTGACGGGCGAAACTGGGTCATGGAGGCCGCTTACGACGACCAGGCGCCATTGTTCTCAAACGTCTTTATACTCGTAAGCTTCAATAAGTCGGTCACTCTCGGGAGTGAGAGCAACCAGTAAATGTTTTCGCATTGGACATGACCGGCGGGGAGTGGCCCGTCCGTTGGATACGCGAGCAGCTCGGCTACGAACCGCGTGATCCACAGCTGTTCATTGCAGCCCTGACTCATCGCAGTGCGCCCGGTCCAAACAACGAGCGCCTGGAATTCCTCGGCGATGCGGTCCTCAACCTGGTTATTGCGCGGCACCTGTTCTTTGCCTTCCCCGATGGGTCCGAAGGGGACCTGAGCCGCCTGCGCGCGCGGGTGGTCAGCGCCGAACCCCTGGCGGAAGTGGCCGCTCAGCTCGGCCTGGGTGAGGTGCTCCAGCTGGGTTCCGGTGAGCTGAAGACCGGCGGGTTCCGGCGGCAATCGATACTGGCAGACGCCCTGGAGGCGGTGTGCGGTGCGGTGTTCCTGGACGGCGGGCTGGGCGCCGCACAAAAGGTCATTGAAGCGCTGTTCGAGCCACGGGTGGCCGCGCTTCCTGCTCCGGCGTCGCTCAAGGATGCAAAGACGCGGCTGCAGGAGTATCTGCAATCACGAGGCCTCGCGCTTCCGCGGTACAGCGTGGATCGCACCGAAGGCGAGGCGCACGAACAAACCTTTCACGTTATCTGCGACGTGCCGGAGATTGGCCGGCGTGCGGAGGGCAGTGGCTCCAGCCGCCGCCGCGCTGAGCAGGAAGCAGCCGAACACATTCTCCGAGCCATTGAAACGGTCGAGTAATCAAACCTAAGATGACCCAGCCCGCAGCCGACTCCGCCAGCGAATTCCGCAGTGGCTTTGCAGCCCTCGTCGGCCGTCCCAACGTGGGCAAATCAACACTGCTCAATGCGATGGTGGGACAGAAGCTCAGCATCGTGACACCCCGGCCGCAGACCACCCGGCACCGGATCGTCGGCATCTCGCACCTGCCGAATGCACAGATTGCATTCGTGGACACGCCGGGGTTGCACCAACACGGCAGCCGGGCGCTCAACCGGGCCATGAATCGCACGGCCTCTGCGTCGCTGAATGATGCCGACCTGGTGGTGCTCGTCATCGATGCCACCAAGTGGACTGCCGAGGATGATCTGGCGTTGGAGCGGGTGGTGGCTTCCGGCCTGCCGGCCATCGCCGCCGTCAACAAGATCGACCAGGTCCGGCCGCGCGATCGATTGCTGCCCTACATTGCGGAGTTGGCCAAGCGCCATGCTTTCGCGTCCATCGTGCCGATCTCGGCACTCAAGTCCGACAATGTGGAAGCGCTGAAAAAGACCATTGCGGCCCTCCTGCCGGTGGCTCCGGCGATGTATGCCGAAGGGGATGTGACGGAAAGCAGCCTCGAGTTCCGGATCGCGGAAATGATCCGCGAGAAACTGACTTTGGAGCTCAACCAGGAAGTCCCTTACGGTGTGGCGGTTGAAGTGGAGCAGATGGTGGAAGCGGACGGCCAGCTGACAGTGGACGCCTCAATCTGGGTCGACAGGGACGGGCAGAAACCGATTGTGATCGGGGCGAAAGGCGAGCGCCTGAAGCGCGTGGGGCGCTCAGCCCGCATCGCTCTCAATGACCTCCTGGGTCGCCGTCTGCATCTGAACCTGTGGGTGAAAGTACGCGAGAACTGGGCTGACAATGCCCGCGCGCTCAAGCATCTCGGCGTCGAATGACCCGCAACGTTCGCCGCATCAGTCTCGCTCCGGCCTACATCCTCCATCACAGGCCCTACAGAGATACCAGCCGGATCCTCGAGGTGATCAGCCGCGATCACGGGCGGCTGTCCCTGTTTGCGCGTGGCGTGCGCGGACCCAAGGCCAAACTGGCTTCGGTCCTGCAACCGTTCCAGCTGCTGCTGTTGTCCTGGAGCGGGCGGGGTGAGGCTGCACAGCTCACCGGCGCTGAGAGCGCCGACTCCAATCCGGCCGTTCCGGCCGGATCGCTCATGGCCTCGTTCTATCTGAATGAGCTGCTGATGAAGCTGACCACCCGACACGATCCGCAGCCTGCGCTGTTCGATGACTATCATGCGACCGTGGATGGCTTGCGGCGTGGAATGCTCCTGGAGCCGTCCTTGAGAATCTTCGAGAAGCGGCTGCTCGACACATTGGGCTACGGGCTGGATCTCGCCACCGAAGCGCAGACCGGCAAACCCGTCGAGCCCGACGAGTACTATCATTTCCGCCCGGCGCAGGGGTTGTTCCCAACAGTGGCGGAAGCCGCGGGGGCCGTGTCGGGGCACTCCCTGATCAGCCTTGCGAACGAGGAGCTGCAAACCGTGCGGGACCTGGAAGATGCGCGGCGGGTATTACAGGCCGCGCTGGCGCAATGCCTGGAGGGCCGCGAGTTGACCACCAGGGCGGTCGCCAGGGCCGTCATCCGCACAGAGAGGTTTACCGGCGCGTAGCGCCGCTATTGGGAATCCAATGACGTTAGCTTTAGGTATCAACATCGATCACGTCGCGACACTGCGCCAGGCACGGCGCGGGCGCTATCCTGACCCCATACATGCCGCCCTCGCGGCCGAGATGGCGGGCGCAGACAGCATCACGCTGCATCTGCGCGAAGACCGGCGGCACATTCAAGACAACGACGTGCGGGTGTTGAAAGGACTGCTGAAGACGCACATGAATCTGGAGATGGCTGTGACCGACGAGATGCTCGGTATTGCGGCCGATGTGCGGCCGTCCGACTGTTGTCTCGTGCCTGAAAAGCGTGAGGAGATCACTACCGAGGGCGGGTTGGACGTGGCCAGCCAGATCCCGCGGCTCACCGAAGCTACCCAGGCGCTCGCCGGACACGGTATCCGGGTTGCCTTGTTCATCGACCCGGATTCGCGACAGATCGAGGCCGCCGCCGAAATCGGCGCGCCCGTCGTTGAGTTGCACACGGGTGCCTATGCGGAGCGTGAAGGGTCGCACCAGGCGACCGAGCTGGAGCGCCTGCGCTCAGGAGCACGTCTCGCAGCGGGCTTGGGTATCGAGGTGCATGCGGGTCACGGGCTCAACTATCACAACGTCCAGCCCGTTGCGGCCATTCGCGACATCGTCGAATTGAACATCGGGCATTCCATCGTGGCGCGCGCGCTGTTCGATGGGTTGTCGGTCGCGGTCCGCGACATGAAGCAGTTGCTGGCGGCCGTGCGCGCATGATCTTCGGAATCGGCGTCGATGTGCTGGAAGCCAAGCGCATCACGCGCACGCTCGAGAGGTTCGGCTCGCGGTTTACGGATCACCTGCTCATGCCCGCCGAGCGCGCCCAACTCACACGGACCAAGCGGCCCGAGCGCTTCATTGCCATGCGCTTTGCGGCGAAGGAAGCGATCGTCAAAGCAATGGGAACCGGGTTCGCCCACGGAGTGTGGATTCGGGATGTGGGAGTTGTGCAGAATTCCTGGGGCAAACCCGAAGTCGTGTTCTCCGAGCGCGGCGAAAAGGTCAGGCGCGGCCTGGGCGTCGGTGAGGGGCACGTGACCCTGACGGACGAGGCCGGCCTCATTGTCGCTGTTGCCGTGCTGATGAAGGCGACGCCGTGAATACCCTGGTATTCGATATTGAAACGGTACCCGATGTTGTCTTGGGCCGCCGGCTTCACGGCCTCGACGGGCTCGCCGACGCCCAGGTGGCGAAGGCGATGTTTGCGCTGCGCCGCCAGGCATCCGGCGGGGATTTCCTCGCCCACGAGCAACATCGCATCGTGGCGATCTCCTGTGTGCTGCGCAGTCACGATAGTTTGAAAGTCTGGAGTCTCGGCGACCTCGGGGCCCCCGAGTCTGAGCTGATCACGCGCTTCTTCGACGGCATCGAGAAGCTCTCGCCGGACCTCGTCTCCTGGAACGGCGGCGGATTCGATCTGCCCGTGCTGCACTACCGGGCGCTGCTCGCCGGCGTGCAGGCGCCGCGCTACTGGGAGACGGGCGACGAGGACACGGCCTTCCGCTACAACAACTATCTGAGCCGGTTTCACTGGCGGCACATGGATCTCATGGATGTGCTGTCGGGCTTCCAGAACCGGGCCCGCGCTTCGCTGGCCAACACGGCCTGCCTGCTGGGTCTGCCCGGCAAGATGGGCTTCTCCGGCGATCAGGTGTGGGATGCCTACCAGGCGGGAAACCTGGTTGGCATTCGCCAATACTGCGAAACTGACGTACTCAACACATACCTCATCTACCTGCGTTTCGAGCTCATGCGTGGACGCTTCACTCGCGAACGCTACGCCGAGGAAGTCGAGCGAGTAAAGGTGTTGCTGCGCGCGGGCAAGGAGCCCCATCTCGCGGAATTCCTGGAGACGTGGGAGAGGGCGGCTTGAGCGGACGATCGCGGCGAATCGAAACGGATGTTGAGGAAGTCGCAACGGTCGCGGCTTTGACGCATGACGGGGAGGGTGTCGTCAGGGAAGGAAAAGCGGCTTTTGTCGCCGGTGCCCTGCCTGGCGAGCGGATCCGCTTCCGGCGTACCCGCCGTCATCGCCAACACGACGAGGCTGAGCTGTTGGAAGTGCTCGAGCCTGCGGCATCGAGGGTGGTCCCGCGATGCGCCCACTTCGGAGTCTGCGGTGGCTGTGCCCTGCAGCATCTGTCTGCCGACGCACAGCTCGAAGTCAAACAGACTGAGTTGCGGGACAACCTGGAGCGCGTGGGCAAGGTAACGCCCCGGGAGTGGCTGGAACCGCTGCGCGGCCCTGTCTGGAACTACCGGCGCCGCGCGCGGCTGGGCGCCAAGTTCGTCATCAAAAAGGATCGGGTGGTCGTCGGCTTCCGCGAGCGGCTGGCGCCCTACGTTGCTGAAGTGCAGCGCTGCGAAGTTCTCGTAGAGCCGGTTGGCGCCCTGATTGCGCCACTCGCTGCCATGCTGAACGGATTGAGCATTCGGCATCGAATCCCGCAGATTGAAGCAGCGGTGGCTGACAATGTGGTGGCGCTGGTTTTGCGTGTGCTGGAGGCGCCATCGGCCGAAGATCGCGTGCGGCTCCGCGAGTTCGCCGCGACTCATTCGGTCCGTTTCTATCTGCAGACGGGTGGGTTGGATACGGTGAGTCCGCTCGACAGCGAAACGGGCCAGCCGCTCGAGCCCCTGCGCTATGGCCTGCCTCAATTCAATCTGCAGCTGGAATTTACGCCCACCGATTTCGTGCAGATCAATGCTCAGATCAATCAGGCATTGGTCGCGCGGGCCGTCGAGTTGCTGCAGCTGACGCCGTCCTCATCCGTCCTGGATCTCTACTGCGGGATAGGTAACTTCACACTCGCCCTGGCCCGAAACGCCAGTCGTGCCGTGGGTGTCGAGGGTGACAAAGGACTCGTGGAGCGAGCCCGACACAACGCGGGCCTGAACGACATCTCCAACGCGCAGTTTCATGTGGCTGACTTGGGCCAGGTTGGTAGAAGACAGGTGCTGGAGCCAACCCTGCCGTGGTTGCGGGACTCGTACACCCACGTTCTCCTGGATCCGCCCCGCGCTGGTGCCAGCGAGGTGTTGGCCTCCATCGGCCGCCTGAGCCCGCAGCGGGTGTTGTATATTTCCTGTCATCCCGGCAGCCTGGCCCGGGACTTGGGATCGCTCGTACACGAACATGGGATGAGCCTCGTGGCCGCAGGTGTGTTGGACATGTTTCCGCATACGACGCACGTCGAGTCCATGGCCATTCTGGAACCCTAGGAGCCTGTCTGACCCATGATCGCCTACTGCGGCCGCCCCACAGCGGCATCTTTTTGCGATCCTTTCGCTTACATAGTGGTCACTATGCGCGCGAAACCGATCGCAAAAATCTGCTCGCTGTGGGTCGCCCTCGCTACGGCGCTCCTTGGTCAGACAGGCTCCTAAGCGTAAAGGGCGCACCGGATGAGCCTCGGGCCGCTCATGATCGATCTCCTCGGAACGACCGTCAGTCCCGAAGAGCGCGAGCTGCTGCGGCATCCGTTGGTGGGGGGAGTGATTCTCTTCACTCGAAACTATGTGGACCCGGAACAGCTGTCCCGGCTGGTTGGCGCAATCCATGCCGAGCGCAGCCCACCCCTCATTGTTGCAGTGGATCACGAAGGAGGGCGCGTACAGCGCTTCCGCACGGGATTCTCCGTCTTGCCACCGGCCCGCCGCATCGGCCACGAGTTCGACCTGGACGCCCGCGTCGGCCTGGATCTCGCCCGCCGCATGGGATGGCTCATGGCCGCCGAGTTGCGTTCCGTGGGTGTCGACATCTCGTTCGCCCCGGATGTGGACCTCGATTACGGCATCAGCGAGATCATCGGCGACCGGGCCTTTCACGCCCGGCCCGAGGTGGTTGGTCAGCTGGCTGTCGCCTATATGCACGGCATGCGGGATGCCGGCATGGCCGCAACGGCAAAGCACTTCCCGGCCCACGGCGCCGTGGTTGCGGACTCGCACCTCACCCTGCCGGTGGACCGTCGGGAGCTGCCTGACTTGTCGGATGACCTTGCACCCTACAGCCGGATGATCGCCAACGGCCTGCCGGCGGTCATGGTGGCTCACGTGCTGTTCCCAGCCGTGGATTCCCTGCCCGCGAGCCTTTCGTCTCGTTGGATTCGCGACGTGTTACGCGGCGATTTGAGGTTCCAGGGGGTAGTGTTGGCAGACGATTTGTCCATGGGCGGGGCTGCGGCGGCCTACGGCGATATTGTGACCCGTGCACGTCAGGCCCTATCGGCGGGTTGTGACATGCTGCCGGTATGTAACAATCGCGCTAGTGTAGTTACATTACTGGATCGTCTCGATGTTGAGCCCGAGCCGGCATCGAGGGTCCGTCTGGTGCGGATGCATGGTAAGGATGGCGTTGCGAGGCGGGAGTTGACCTCCCTGCCCGAATGGAAGAGGAGTCGTGAGCTGCTGGCACGCTGCACAGCAGCGCCAACATTGAATCTGGAGGCCGGTAGCACATGAACAACTGGTCCGCCGAGGCGTGGCGCAGTGTCGTAGACAGTGCCCCGGAAGGCATCGTCGTCTGTGATGCCACGGTTCCAGATCATCCGGTCATCTATGCCAACGCCGCCTTTGCCCAGATGTGCGGATATCCAGTTACCGCGCTTCTCGGGACCAACCTGCGCATCCTCCAGGGAACGGACAAGGACCAGGAGGCCCGCCTGCGTATCAAGGAGGCGGTGGAGAAAGGCGAGCCGGCGCGAGTCCTGATCCGGAATTACCGGCCTGACGGTACCCTGTTCTGGAATGAGACTGTGATCCAGCCCGTACGCGAGGCGTCGGGTCGTGTCACTCACTTCATCGGTTATCACCGCGATGCCAGCGATCGCCTCCGTAATGCGGAGCGTGCGACTGCAGGCCTGCCGCCGTGGTTGCGCGAAGATCGTCTGACCGGGTTGCATTCGCGAGCCTACTTCGAAGAGCTGCTGCAACGGGATTGGGTGTTGGCGCAGCGCGATTCACACGAGATCGGACTGACACTGTTCGACATCGACGATCTTGGAACCTACAACGACACCTTCGAGAAGACAGGCGGCGATGCCTGTATCAGGCGAGTCGCAAGAGTCATCGGCGCGTCCTACCGTCGTGGCGGTGATCTGGTTGGTCGCTGGGAAGGGGGGACTTTTGCGGTATTGACGCAGGGGGATGCGGCTGAGAAGGCATCACACTATGCGCAGGTTGTAGGTCAGCGCGTGCGCGATCTGCTGATGCATCATCCGCGCGCTGGCTCGGAGCGCTACGTGACTATCAGCGCCGGTGTAGCGAGTCTGGTGCCACCCCGTGAATTGCCGCTGGAATCGCTTCTAAAGGCCACTACAGCCGCGTTGAAGCGGTCGAAGAAGTTAGGGAAGAACAGTATCTCGACGGCCGAGGCCACTGACTTTCATTAATTCTTTGATTGGCAGAAACTGCCTGCGGCATTTTCTGCGGAAGTCAGGGCACCACTTCGATTCGGCGACCCGGGCTGGGCGCCCCCGCAAAAAGCGCGGCCTTCTTGATAGATTTGGGCCGGGCAAGGTGCCCTCAGCGTCCGGCGGGTCTCGCACCCTGTGCCGGCGTGACCAACGCGATCACACCGAACGCCGGGTGATCGTAGTAGTTGCGCTCATAGAACCGCACCCTGCGGTTCTCATTCAGCGCAAACGCAGTCCCGGGGCCTGCGCCCAAACCCGCCGGCGGTGAGGCGATTGCGTAACTCAACGCCATGCCCAGATGCAGATACTGCCCGCGCTCGAGATATACGGTGCCGTTGAGCCCGGGCACATCAACTCCGAGCTTCTGCAACGGGAATCCCGCTTTGGTGCCCCACGCACTTGCCGTCTGCGCCCACGCCACGTGCGCTACGGGTACATACGCGCCGCTGGAGCGCAGCTTGGTCTCGATGTCCGAGAGTTGGAATTGGTCGGCGGCGAGTGCGCTGATGAAGTGGCCCACCTGCGAAGAGCCGCTGGAGGTTTCCTCCCCGACGGTGTTGTTGGCGCCGGCCTCGGCGCTCCAGTTCTCACCGCCACCCTGCGCGCCATTGGCGCGAAACACGATGATTTCGATGTGATAGCCGGGCGTGGCGGCATCTTCAGACCAGGCGGGGAGCCCGCAGCTGAGTGTGGCGAGAATGACCAGCCAAAAGGCCCGTAAAGTCGGCGCGACGGTGAATTTCATGGCGGGATTATAGATCACCGCCGCCGTGGGCCGCCGTCCTTCGGGGGTGCGCCCTTTGTGGGTGCCGCGGGGTTGGGCTTGCCGCCGGCGGGTTCGTCTGCTGCCGGTGCCTTCCCGGCCAGGCGCTTCATCAGATCCCCTGCGAATTCGAAGCGCGCCTCTTCCGCGGGCATGTGGCGGGCGATGCGCAATTTCAGCGAGCCTTCGAGCCGATACACCTGCGGGCTCTTCTGAATCATCTTCACGACGATCAACGGGTCGAGGCTATTTCGCTCCTCGAAGGTGATGGTGCCACCGCCGGCCCCCAGGTCCATTCGGCGAATGCCGATGGCGCGGGCTGCGAGCTTCAGCTTGGCGAGCTTGAGGAGGTTCTGGGCGACCGGGGGGAGTGGGCCGAAGCGGTCGTAGATTTCCGCGTTCAACTCATCCAGCGCTTCATCAGTCTCGGCGGCCGCTATGCGCTTATACAGTCCCAGGCGGACGTGTACGTCGGCAACATAGGCCTCGGGCAGGAAAGCCGGCAGCCGCAACTCAACTTCAGTCTCGGCGGCCAGGGGCTTGTCCAGTGAGGGCGTGCGGCCTTCCTTCAATGCCTTGACGGCCTGCTCCAGCATGTCCAGGTACATGGCGAGGCCGATCTCGGTCATCTGGCCGCTTTGTTGCTCGCCCAACAATTCACCGGCGCCCCGGATTTCCAGGTCGTGGGTCGCGAGCACGAAGCCGGCGCCCAGATCCTCCATGGACTCGATGGCTTCCAGGCGTTTGGCCGCATCGCCCGCGAGCGCTTTGCGCGGGGGCGCAATGAGATACGCGTAGGCGCGATGGTGGGAGCGGCCAACACGACCGCGCAGCTGATGCAACTGGGCCAGGCCGAAACGGTCGGCGCGGTTGATCATGATGGTGTTGGCCGTGGGCACGTCGATACCACTTTCAATGATCGTCGTGCACACGAGCAGGTCGAAACGGCGATGATAGAAGTCGACCATCAACTGCTCGAGATCGCGCTCGCGCATCTGTCCGTGGCCGATGCGGACACTGGCCTCCGGGACGAGTGCCTGCACTTCGGCGGCAATTTTTTCGATGGTCTTCACTTCGTTGTGCACGAAGTACATCTGTCCGCCGCGACGCAACTCGCGCAGCGCCGCTTCGCGCAGCGTTGGCCCGTTCCACTCGATGATGAACGTCTTGATGGCCAGCCGCTCAGCGGGCGGCGTGGTGATCAGCGAGAGGTCCCGCAAACCGCCCAGAGCCATGTTGAGAGTACGGGGAATGGGAGTGGCGGTCAGCGTGAGTACGTGAGTATCCGCACGCAACGCTTGCAACCGCTCCTTGTCCCGCACGCCAAAGCGATGTTCTTCATCGACGATGATCAGGCCGAGATCCTTGAAGCGCGCATGCGAGTGAAGCAGCCGGTGTGTGGCGACGACAATATCGACAGCGCCGCTTTCGATGCCCGCGATGGTGGCCGTGATCTCTTTCGAATTGCCGAACCGCGACAGGGCCTCGACGCGCACGGCCCAGTCCGCGAAGCGGTCGCGGAAGTTGGTCATGTGCTGTTGGGCCAACAGGGTGGTGGGCGCCAGCACGGCGACTTGTTTGCCGGCTTCAACAGCGGCAAAGGCCGCGCGCATGGCCACTTCGGTCTTGCCGAATCCCACATCGCCGCACACGATGCGGTCCATCGGCCGATCGCCCTTCATGTCGTTCAACACGGAGCGGATGGCCTCGGCCTGGTCCTCGGTCTCATCGAACGGGAAGGCGTCGGCGAATTTCTGATATTCCTGCTCGTTGACCGGCAGCTTCATGCCCTGTTGGGCCTTGCGGCGCGCGTACAGGTCGAGCAGCTCGGCGGCCACGTCCCGGACCTGCTCAGCCGCCTTGCGCCGGGCCCGCGCCCACTGGTCGGTCCCGAGCTTGTGCAGGGGAGCGCTCTCCGGAGCAGCCCCCGTATAACGGCTCACCAGGTGCAACGATTGCACCGGCACATACACCCGATCCCCATCGAGGTATTCCAACACCAGGAACTCGCCGGATTGTCCGGCAATCACCATCACCTGCAGGCCAACATAACGGCCGACGCCGTACTCCTGGTGGACCACGGGGGCGCCCGGATTGAGGTCCTGCAGGTCGCGCAGAATCGCTTCCGGATCGGAGGCCGCGCGCTTGCGCCGCCGCTCCTGGCGCGCCCGCTGCCCGAACAGCTGGCCTTCGGAGATGACGGCAATCGGCGGGCTGGTGAGCGTCAGTCCCTGCAGTCCCGGAGCAACTGTGAGAGCGAGTTTGGCATCGCCGGTGGCGAACACATCCCAACCCGATACGGGCACAATGTTGTAGCCGTGGCCGCGCAACATCTCCTGGAGTACTTCGCGCCGCCCCGGCGAGTCGGCCGCGATCAGTACACGCCCGACAAACTCGTTGAGGAACAGATCGAGCGGTGCGAACGGATGCTCCGCGCGGGCATCGATCCGCAGCTCGTTGACCGGCGCGGTGGGAAAGTTGAACACATTCGGGCCGCCCTGCAGCTCGGTGTCCGCCTTGAAGGAGTTCAGGGTGACGGAGGCAAATTGCGCCAGCTTCGTGTCGATCTCTTCCGGATTGATGAAGAGCTCCGTCGGCGGAAGGATGGGCCGCTCGATGTCGTGCCGGCGATCCTCATAGCGTGCTTCAACGTCATGCCACGCCTTGCTCAGCGCGCCTGGCAGATCGGCGTCGTGGACCAGCACCGCATTCGTGGGCAGATAGTCAAACAACGTGGCTGTCTCGTCGAAGAACAGCGGCACGTAGAACTCGATGCCCGCAGGCGCAACCCCTTCGCTGACACCGCGGTAGATCGTCGCTCGTGTCGGATCTCCCTCGAAGCGGGTACGGAATCGTCGGCGGAAGTCACGCACGCCGTCCGGGTCGAGTGGGATTTCGCGAGCGGGCAGCAGGCGAATGCGCTCGAGAGAATCGAGCGAGCGCTGGGTATCCGGGTCGAAGCGGCGGATGGCCTCGATCTCGGCGTCGAAAAGGTCGATGCGCAGGGGCGCCGTCGTGCCCATGGGATAGACATCGAACAACGAGCCGCGAACCGCGTATTCGCCCGGGCTCGCAACCTGGCTGACGCTCACATATCCGGCTTCAATCAGCCGCTGGCGGAAAGGCTCCAATTCCAGCGATTCACCCACAGCGAGCTCAAATGCACGGCCTTGAACGTAGTTGCGTGGCGGTAGCCGCTGCATCAACACGTCGGCGGCCACGATCAGGCAGCCCGCCTGGAGCCGTGGCAACTCGAACAGCGTCCGCAGGCGCTGCGAGGTGATGTCCGGGTGGGGTGAGAAGAGGTCGTAGGGCAACACTTCCCAGTCGGGAAGAGTCAGCAGAGGTAGCCGGTCGCCCGCGAAGAACTGCAGCTCCGAGGACAATCTCTCGAGCTCACGGGCATCATCGGTGACGACGACATAGAGCCGCTGGTCGGACCGAGTCGCTTCGGCAAGGGCCAACGCAGCCGCGCTGCCATACAGCTGGTGCCAGCTGAGGCGTCGTTGCTTTGTTGTGGGGACCTGGGGCTTGAGGAGCAGGGACATCCGGCAGGAGATTATCAGGCTTCCAGGGGCACCTGACTCACTTGCAGTCTGGCATGCAGGGGCACGCAGTAGATGTCGATGGGATTGGTCCGGCCGCGCAGGATCATGGGCGGCAGGGGCAGCGCCCCTACATCCAGGCCGTGCGCGTCGAGGGACTGTTTGATTGCGCCCGAGAACAACATTTCACCGGAACGCGCCCGTTGGCACAGGCGCGAGGCGATGTTGACCGCGTCGCCGATGATCGTATAGCTCATGTACGCCGAGGAGCCGACGTTGCCCGCAACGACGTCGCCCTCATTGATGCCGATTCCGAGGCCGGCATCGATCTGGTAGCGGCGCTTCCAGGACTGCGCCAGGTTGGCGAACCCGTCCAACATCTCGCGCGCGGTCTTGATCGCCCGCTGGGAGCTGTCCTTCTGCTCGAGGGGCACTCCGAATCCCAGCATGAGGCAGTCACCGGCCATGTGGAACACGGTGCCGTCGTGTCGGAAGGTGATCTCGGTCAGCAGGGAGAAATATTCATTCAGCAGGGGGACCACTTCGTGCGGCGCCAGCTGCTCCGACATTCCGGTGAAGCCCCGCAGATCGGCAAACAGGACGACCGCGTGGGTGCGGACGTCGGAGCTCGAGAGCAGGCTGTCCCGCAACTGGGAGTCCTGGAGGATTTTGTCGGCGAGGCGGGGAGAGACATAACGGCGGAATGTCTCCCGCATCGCGTCTTCCCGCCGTTTGATCTCTTCCTCGAGCTGGGCCGCGGCAACCTTTCGCCGCACCGCTCCCGCTCGCATGAGGGCCTCTATTCGAGTCCTCAAAAACTCATCAGCCGCCACTCGTCTATCCCCTTACCTTATTGATTGCGTGGACCTGGTTCACGCAATTCACCCATGTCGGGTGCAGGCTACCATTCGCGCAGGTGCGTTGCCCAGCGCGCCAAGGGCCCGGGACGAGACTAAGGGCTTAGGGGAAGGGTTTTTGAGCTTTAGCCGGACGTGGCCACAGAGTGGATGACGCGCTCATGCTCGAAGAACACCGAAAAACCGGTGTAATCCCACCGCGTGATGGGAGGCTGCCCGACGGTCGCGTGCTTCTCGACCGGGGCCCCGAAGTGCTTTTCAACCTCGGTCATCGTGCTGCCTCGCTTGGGCCGCTCCACCGTGGACTCGCGCAACGTGAGCTGATCATCAACGACCAGGGTTTCAGCCACAGCAGCGCCGCTGGCCGCGAAGCCGCAAAGCAGTGCAACGAGAATTCGGATCTTCATGGATCGCACCTGGGGCGCTGGCCCCGCCTATATCACCGCCGACTATATCACCGGGTAAAATCTGTCAAAGGCGCCACCCCCCGCGGTGCATCGATACTGTGACGCGAGTCCATAGCAGTGCCGTCATTGTGGTTAAATCGCGACGATGTTTCACCCCCTGCCGTTGTTTGTGGGCCTGCGCTATGTACGCGCCCGGACCAATAAATTCTTCGTCTCCTTCATAACCTGGGCGTCCCTCGTCGGGGTTTGCGTGGGTGTCGCGGCGTTGATCGTCATCCTGTCGGTGATGAACGGGCTGGAGAACGAGCTCCGGGATTCTCTGGTCGCCCTCAGTGCTCACGCCCGCGTGGTCGCACGGGTTAGCGACCCTCGGATGGACGATGGCCAGCCTGTGCATCCATCGGACTCTGAATGGGAGACGGTCCAACGCATCGTCCGATCGGGCGAGGGTGTTGTAGCCGTCGCCCGATACGTCGAGATCCAAGGGCTCGCGGTCCGGACTCCTGAGATGCTGCCAATCCTTCTTCGTGGCATCGATCCGAAAGCGGAATCGAGCGTCACCGATATAGCTCAGTCTGTCGTCCGGGGTCGGCTGGCGGACCTGGCCGCGGGGTCGGATCGGGTGATGGTCAGCTCCGTCATCGCGGCGCGACTCGGGTTGGATGAGGGTGATTCGCTGACTGTGTTGATCCCGGCCGTGTCTGCGGATGGGGCCCCCGCGCCGAGACTCAGAGAGCTGAAGGTGGCCGGCGTATTTGAGGTCGGGCGGTCTGAGCAGGGGACGCTGATACTGGCCAACATCGACGATGTGCGAGGGTTGGCGCCCGGCGGGGGATCCGGCGAAGGTCTGAGGATTCGATTCCGTGACGCGCTGTCCGCGTCGCTGCTGTCGGACAAATTGCGTCCGAAGATTCCCAACGAGTTCGAGCTGTTCGATTGGACGCAGGACAACGCGAATTATTTCCGCGCCGTGAAGATCGAGAAGACCATGATGTCGCTCATCCTGATGATGATTGTGGGTGTGGCGGCGTTCAACATTGTGGCCATGCTGGTGATGGTGGTGACTGACAAGCGCACCGATATCGCAATCCTGCGGACCTTCGGGGCTTCGCCGCGGCGGATCATGGGTGTGTTCATGACCCAGGGGCTGGTGATTGGTTGGCTGGGCGTGGCGCTGGGACTGATTGTGGGACTGGGCATTGCGCTGAACATCGATACGCTCGTGCCGTTCCTGGAGCAGACCTTCCACTTCCAGATTTTCGATGCGGATGTCTATGACATGCCGACGATTCCCTCGGATGTTCGTTGGCCCAACATTGTCGTCATCAGTGTGAGCGCGCTGCTGTTAACCGGTCTCGCGACGATATACCCGGCGGTGCGCGCGTCCCGTACTGCTCCGGCAGAAGCACTGCGCTACGAGTGATGGCAATGCAGGCGTATGAGTGGCTGATCGGGACGCGGTACTTGCGTTCGACACATCGGCGCGGGTTTGTTTCTTTTGTGGCGTTGATGTCGGTGCTGGGTCTGATGCTCGGGGTGGCCACGCTCATCACGGTGTTGTCCGTCATGAACGGATTCGAGCGCGAATTGCGCAACCGGATCTTGAGTGTGACCTCGCACGGTACGCTGAGTGGAATCGATGGCTCCATCACCGATTGGCGTGCCGTACAGCAGGCGGCGATCAAACAACCGGGTGTGCAGGCGGCGGTTCCCTACATTGAAGAGCAGTCGATGCTCTCAAACGGAGTCAACGTCTCCGGTGCCACCGTGCGGGGCGTTTTGCCGGACGAGGAGCGTAAAGCTACGGGTCTTGCACATTCGCTGACCGAGGGTCGTCTGGATGACCTCGAGGGGGGTCAATACCACATCATTCTCGGCATCGCGCTGGCGCGCGAGTTGCACGCGAAGGTGGGTGGGCAGGTTGTTGTGATCGCCCCGGAAGGGACGGCAACGCCCACCGGCGTAGTCCCACGCATGCGGCGTTTCCTGGTCACCGGCATCTTCCAGTCGGGAATGTATGAGTTCGACCGGCAGCTGGCGCTGGTCCACATCGCGGATGCCGCGAAGCTCTACAAGCTGGGTGACAAAGTGAGCGGAATCCGGCTCGCATTGCAGGATCCGCTGCAGGCGCACATGGAAGTGGTCAAGCTCGCCAGGGAGCTGGGGGGCGGCTTCTATGTGAGCGACTGGACACTCAATCACGTCAACTTCTTCCGGTCGATCGAGCTCACGAAATCGATGATGTTCGTCATTCTCCTGATGATTGTCGGCGTGGCCGCATTCAACATCGTGGCGACCCTGGTGATGATTGTGAAGGAGAAGCAGACGGATATTGCGATTCTGCGCACCCTCGGTGCGGGCCCGCCCAACATCCTGGCTACTTTTGCCATCCAGGGCGTCATGATCGGGCTCGTGGGCACTTTGTTGGGTGCCGGCCTGGGAACCCTGCTTGCGCGCAATCTGGAGTCGCTCGTTGCGTGGCTCGAGCGTACCCTCGGCACGCATTTTCTGGACGCGAGCGTTTACTACATGAGTGATTTGCCGGCCTACGTGGAATGGATGGACGTCGTGCGTGTGTGCAGCGTCGCGTTCCTGCTGTGTGCCATTGCAACCGTCTATCCTGCGTGGCGCGCGTCTCGTACTGCGCCCGCCGAGGCTCTGCGACATGAGTGAGATCTTGGTTTTCCCGGCGCGTCAGCGCCGCTGCATGGACGGGGTCGCCGCGACCCCGTGGGGAGTTGGGCGCAGCCCATGATATGACTGCTGTGTTGGAAGCACGTGATGTGCAGAAAAACTTCACGCAGGGACCGGTAACCCTCGAAGTGCTTCGGGGCGTGATGTTCGCCGTGGATGCGGGTGAGCGGGTCGCGATCGTCGGGGCATCAGGCTCGGGTAAGACGACGTTGTTGCAAATACTCGGGGGGCTCGACCGGCCGACGACGGGCCAGGTGTTTGTGGGCGGGCAGGATATACACGTGCTCAGCGAGGATGCGCGCGGGATGTTGCGCAATCGCGCGTTGGGATTTGTGTACCAGTTCCATCATCTGCTGCCGGAGTTCTCGGCTGTTGAGAACGTGGCCATGCCGCTGTTGATCAGGCGCACCTCCGTTGCCGAGGCGCGGGACCGGGCAAGCGAGATCCTGGAGAGGGTGGGACTGGGCCGGCGGCTCGATCACCGGCCGTACCAGCTCTCAGGCGGTGAGCGGCAGCGGGCTGCGGTGGCGCGCGCGCTGGTCACGGAGCCGAAGATCATTCTGGCGGACGAGCCCACCGGCAACCTGGACGGTCAGAACGCGGAAGGGGTCTTTGAGCTGATGCTCGAGCTGAACCGGGAGCGGGGCACCAGCCTGGTGGTGGTCACCCACGATATGCGCCTGGCGAACCGCATGGAGCGGGTATTCGAGATCCAGGGCGGGCTGCTGACGGAGCAGCTGGAATCAGTAGACGGATGAGGGCACGTGCCGTGTGCGGGCACGGTACTTCGTAGCCACCCGCCAGCGCCAGGCCAGCTCCAGGCCCATGTAGCCCAGGACGCCCCCCACGACGCCGCAGACCAGGCAGCCGATCAGGAACGGCTTCCACATCGGGCCCAGGTCGTTCTGCAGCCAGTCCCAGCTCATCTCAAATGAGAAGCCGGTGGGTGGCAAGTCCAGGAGGGCGGCCCCCACCCGGTAAGCCAGGTAGTAGACAGGCACGATGGTGACTGGGTTTATCAACAGTACCGTGCCGATGATCACGGGAATATTCAGCCGCAGGGTGACGGCCAGGAGGCAGGCGACCACGAAATGAACGGGCAGGGGGATAAAGCAGACGGCCAGGCCTACGCCAAATGCTCCAGTCACTGCTCGCCTGCACAGTCCCCATAGGCGGGGATCGGCAATCCGCGTCCCAAAAAGACGCAGGAACCAATGGCTCTCCAAAGAGCCGGAGGACGGGCAAATGCGCTTTAAAAGTCTGCGCGGCATGATATGGACGCAACTGTAGCAGAAACAATCGCTCACAATTGCGGTGTGCATCTCCCCCGCAAGGGAGGGCTATTTCCGATGCCTTGGCACGGAGTGTGACTGTCGTCGCTGAGTAACGACATCCACTTGGTGACGTATCGCCTTGAGCGGGCTCGAAGCTCCTGTAATATGCCCGCCGTCGTCAACGGCTTGGGGTCACTTGGATGTGGGAAATAGTGCGGGCGGGTGGCCCGCTGATGTGGCCGATTATTCTGTGCTCGATCACCGCTGCCGCGATTATTCTCGAGCGGTTGTGGACGCTGCAGGATCGGCGCGTGTTGCCCCAGGAGCTGCCGGCGAAGGTCTGGCAGCTGATTGAGACCAACCAGGTCAATGACAAGGTGATTGCGGCTCTCGAGCAGAACTCACCCCTGGGCAAAGTGCTGGCCGCCGGGCTCGCCAACCGGCACCGGCCCCGTGAGATTCTCATGGAGCGTCTCGAGGATGCCGGCCGTCACGTGGTCTATGAGCTCGAGCGCTATATCAACACGCTCGGAACCATTGCATCGGTGTCACCGCTCCTGGGTCTGCTCGGCACGGTCACCGGTATCATCCGCTCGTTCAACGCCATTCAGGCAGGCGGCATGGGCGATCCCCGGGCGCTGTCAGGTGGTATCGCCGAAGCGCTGATCGCAACTGTCGCCGGTCTGTGCGTGGCTATTCCGTCGCTCATCGCATATCGCTATCTGCGCGGCCGCGTGGAACGTATCGTCGTGGGCATGGAGAAGCAGGCGATGCGAATGGCGGACGCCGTCGAGTCCTCACCAGCACGTGGGCGCGCGGCGGCCTGACATGAATTTGAAGCCTCGAACTCACGAGGAGCCCGAGATCAACATCGTGTCGCTCATCGACGTGGTGTTGCTCCTCGTGGTGTTCTTCATGTTGTCCAGTCGGTTTACCGACGAGGGGCGATTGCGTGTTCATTTGCCGCAGGCCGCGGCCGTTCCGCAGGCGAAGCCCGAAAGCGAGCCACTGGTGGTGACGGTGACGCAACAGGGCGGCTATCGCGTCAATGAGCGCGAGTTGATCAACGCCAGCCAGGAGACTCTGCGCGCGGCGATCCTCAAGGAGGCGGGGTCGAACCGCAATCAGCGAATTACCTTGCGCGCGGATGCGCGTGCTACGCACCAGGCCGTCATTACGGCCATGGACGTGCTGGGCCGGCTGGGATTTGCCGAAATCAACATCGCAACCGTCAAGGAAGAGTCGGCAGGTAAACCTTGAACGACGTGCCGCGCCCGGAGCCGCACGCTGCGCTGGACGGCAAGCGCACTTACCTGCGCCTGCTGACCTACCTGCGCCCCCACCGCGGCGTCTTCAGCCTGGGAATGCTGGGCGGGGTCGTGTTCTCGATCAGCATGGTGAGCTTCGTACCGTTCGCCCAGCTGTTCGGCGACAGGGCCTTCACCCATCACGATCCACGCATGATCTGGCTGGTGCCCCTGGCACTGGTCGGCCTGTTTGTGCTGCGGGGCGTGGGCGATTTCACCGAAACCTACTGCATGGGTTATGTCGGCCGGCGGATCGTCACGCGCCTGCGGACGCAGATCGTGCAGCGGGCGCTGCAGCTGCCGATCGGCTACTTCGATCGAAATTCCTCAGCGATACTGCTGTCGCGGCTCACATTCAACACCGAGCAGGTGGGCCAGGCGACGACCGATTCCGTGGCGGTCATCATCCGCGAAAGTCTCACTCTGGTGGGACTGCTCGGGTACCTGTTCTACCTGAATCTCGAGCTGACACTGTTCGCGTTGGTTCTCGGGCCGATGGTGGGCTGGCTGGTGACGTCCATCAACAAGCGCTTCCGGCGCTACAGCCGCCGCATTCAGGACTCTATGGGCGACATCACCCGGGTTTCCAAAGAGATCTTCGATGCGCCGCGGCTGATCAAGGTCTACAACGCCCAGGAGCATCTCGGCGGAGTGTTCGAGGCCGTGAATGAGCGCAACTGGCGCTCCAACATGCGCCTCATCCTGATGAAGGGCATTGCGAATCCCGTCGTGCAACTGGTCACGGCCATCGGTGTGTCGCCGGTGGTTGCGTACGCGATCGCAAATTCAGTGCACGGCCGGATGACCACGGGTGAGCTGTTCGGATTCCTGACGGCTCTGAGCATGCTTGCGCAGCCATTGCGCAATCTCATTGGTGTCAGCGGGCCCATGCAACAGGGAATCGCGGGCGCGCAGAGCATTTTCGAAATGATTGACGAGCCTGCGGAACCTGCGGGCCGGGGGCACGTGGCGGCCCGCGTTCGGGGCGAGGTGGAATTCCAGAACGTCTCGTTCACCTATGACAGCGGCAAGGGCGCGGCGTTGCGGGGCGTGTCGTTGAAGGTGGCTCCGGGAGAGAGCATTGCGATTGTCGGGCGCTCGGGCAGTGGGAAGTCGACACTGGTGAACCTGTTGCCCCGTTTTTATGACGTCAAATCCGGCGAGGTCCGCATCGATGGCGTCGACGTCCGCGATTATGATCTGCGCAGCCTGCGCGAGCAGATCGCGGTCGTCAGTCAGGATGTCGTGTTGTTCAACGATACGATCCGGAACAACATTGCGTTCGGCCGCGACGTCTCCAATGAGGCGATTGAAGCGGCTGCGGAGGCGGCTCGCGTGGCCGAGTTCGCGCGCTCACAGCCTGGCGGTCTCGATACGATGGTGGGTGATCGCGGGGTGCTGCTCTCCGGCGGCCAACGGCAACGAATTGCCATCGCCCGCGCACTGCTGAAAAATGCGCCGATCCTGATTCTCGATGAAGCGACCTCGGCCCTCGATACGGAGGTCGAGCGGCAGATCCAGGCGGAGCTTGCGCTGTTGGTGCGCAGCAGGACCACGTTCGTGATTGCTCACCGGCTGTCTACGGTGGAAGAAGCCGACCGCATCATCGTGCTGGATTCGGGCTCGATTGCGGAGAGCGGCACGCATGCCGAACTGCTCGCCAACGGTGGGTTGTATTCGCAACTGCATCGCATGCAGTTCAACGACTGATACGCGGCCATGGAGCAACGGCTTACCGAGCTGTGGTATCGCGAGTCGGCGGGTTTCTCCTGGCTTGCGCCACTGGCGTGGCTCTATGGACTCGTGGTGGCGGCGCGCCGAGCGGCTTACGCCTGCGGCTTGATACGGACTCAGCGCGCCGCAAAGCCTGTCATCGTGATTGGCAATCTGACTGTCGGGGGCACCGGCAAAACGCCGTTGGTTGCGTGGCTGGCGCAACAACTCTCGCTGTCTGGACTCAGAGTCGGCATCGTCTCGCGCGGCTACGGCCGCTCGAAGCGCGAGCCCGAAGGTGTCCATGCCGAGTCCTCGTGGCGGGACGTGGGTGACGAGCCGATGCTGCTCCAGAGCTCGACCGGCTGCGACGTGGTGGTTGCTCAGGATCGGTTCGCCGGGGCACAGCAACTGATCGCACTCGGCGTCGATGTCGTCATCGCGGATGATGGGTTGCAACATTTGCGGCTCGCACGCGATTGCGAGATTGTTGTGATCGATGGGGCACGCGGATTTGGGAACGGGCGGTTGCTTCCGGCCGGTCCGCTGCGGGAACCGGCCGCACGCGTGCGGAACGCGAGCATCGTTGTTGTGAATGGCACTCCTGAGCATGCGTCGTTGGTGCTCGCCGACGGTGAGTCTGAGGTGCGTTTCCTGATGTCCCTTTTTGGAGGGGAAGCACATCGTGTCGACGGGCTCGCCGCTCCCGAGCCGCTGGACCATTTCAGGGGCCGTCGTGTCCACGCTGTTGCCGGTATCGGTAATCCGCAGCGTTTCTTTCGCGATTTGCGCGCCCGGGGGATCGACATCGTTGAGCATCCGTTTCCGGATCATCATCCGTTCACGGCTGCTGAGCTGACATTTGGTGACGATCTTCCCGTGCTCATGACCCAGAAGGATGCCGTAAGATGTCGGGAGCTCGAAGATGCGCGGCTGTGGTATGTGCCGGTGGTCGCGCGATTTAGCGATTCGCAGGCCCGGGAGCTGCTGGAGCGCGTCGCAAAGGCGTTGGCCCCGGCACGACTTCTCTAGCCGCCTGCGGCGGCAACTTTCCAGCCGGTCGAAGCGACCGGCAACATGCATGTGTTAAGAGGGCCGTGGACTTGGATACTCGTTTACTGGAGATACTCGCCTGTCCCATCTGCAAGGGGACGCTGAAATTTCAACGCGATGCCCAGGTACTGGTGTGCCGCATGGATCGGCTGGCATATCCGATCCGGGACGATGTTCCTGTGATGCTCGAGGAAGAGGCGCGGCAGCTCGCCGCTGACGATCCGCTCCTGGATCGCTGAAGGGTTCGGCGTCATGTTCCGTGTCGTAATCCCGGCCCGGTACGCGTCAACGCGCCTGCCGGGTAAGGCTTTGCTGCCCCTGGGCGGCAAGCCGATGATCCAGTGGGTGTATGAGCGCGCCTGCGCTTCGAAAGCGCGCGAAGTGCTCATTGCCACCGATGATCTGCTCATTGCCAGTGCCGCTCACTCGTTTGGCGCGCAGACGGTCATGACGGCCGCGACTCATGAGTCGGGAACAGACCGCATTGCGGAAGTGGCGCGCCTGCAGGGTTGGGCTGACTCCGACATCGTGGTGAATGTGCAGGGGGATGAGCCCATTATTCCACCGGCCCTGATCGATCAGGTGGCGCTGCTGTTGGAATCCAACCCGAGCGCGCAGATTGCCACGCTGGCAGCGCCCATCACGTCGCTCTCGGAGTTCATGGATCCAAATGCGGTCAAGGTTGTAACAGACGGGGAGGGCCGTGCGTTGTATTTTAGTCGCGCGCCCATACCGTGGCAGAGAGATGGGGCCGCGGCGGGAATCGTCAGTCAGACGAGTTTTGCCGGTGCGCGGCGCCACATCGGTATTTACGGATATCGGGTGAGTGGCCTGTTGCGCATGGCCTCGCTCGGGCGGACCGCACTCGAGCAGCACGAAAAGCTGGAGCAATTGCGGGCGCTGGAAAATGGCCTGGAGATTCGAGTTGCCGACAGCGTCGAGCAGCCTGGACCGGACGTCAACACCGCGGCTGACCTGGAGCGGGTGAGGAGCCTGGTTGGCCGATGATCGCCGTCGCGAGGGCGGCCCCCAGCGAGCAGATTTTTGCGATCGTTTCGCGCGCATAGTTGAATGCTATGTAAGCGA
>Ga0137415_10000035_pt1 | contig 102104 bp, 90 predicted proteins | sample CZODoug3_1_1_16f_FD_183082 | JGI IMG/M metagenome (GOLD analysis project Ga0137415, IMG submission 183082) | Vadose zone soil fungal communities from Angelo Coast Range Reserve, California, USA - CZODoug3_1_1_16fungal (Hybrid Assembly) | ecosystem: Environmental > Terrestrial > Soil > Vadose... | reverse complement strand
GGGGAGTCGGGTTATTGAACGCTAGCCCCTTGAAAGGACCAATTTTTGGCATGTAGCGCAGGAGCGTTTACAGAATCCGCGTGCCCAAACCCGGTTTCACGTAGTCCTTCCCCCACTGCTTTTCGTAATCAGAGCGGGAAAGACGGTACAGGAACTTTCGTTTCGCGAAATTTGGCGTCTCGCGCATCAACTCCTTCTTATGGGTCTGCAGCGCGACCTGGGTCATTTGCGGAATCAGTCGGCTGATCGCGAAACGATGCGAACCGACCGCCAGCTCCTCGTGAGTGAGGACGTCTTTTAGCTCGACTCCGTACACGACCAGAAAGGCCCGTTCCAGCAACGGCTTGGACACCTGGAATCCGATGAAATCGTGGTACTGCTGGGAAGCGTAACGATTCTTCGCGACTTGCACGGTGTCGAATCCGAACTCCGTCTTCAGATGGGCGGTCTTGTCCTGCGCATAGCGAACAGATTTGCCAAACTTCGCCCTTAGCTTGGGATACTCGATCGCGACGGCCTGGTTGACCGCGGGGTAACCCACGATATCGGCCGCGTAGTGCGACAGTGCTCCCAGCGCGAAGGCATACTCGTTGACATCCTGGCTTTCGAGCAACTCGCGAACGAAGTCTCCGCTGCGGACGTAGTGCACCAGATTGCTGAACTCTCGACTGCCCAACGAGCAGTAACCCAGATCCTGGATGACTGCGCCGCCATATGTGTAGGCGTGTGCCTCCCTGAGTTGATCTTCCGATAGTCCCGGATAGCGCCTGAGAAGGAGCGGTTGGATCTCATCGCTCCACAGCAGGTCGACAATCTCCTCGTGCGTGAGGACGGAGTATGCGGACGAGCCGTCGGTACACATCAGGACGATGAGGAAGATCGCCGCCACGCGGGCAGAAAGCCGGCGCCAACCCTGGTTCATGTTGTTCAAATGCGACCAAGAAGCAGGAGGATCACAGCCACGAACAGAATGAGGCCTACTCCTCCGGTCGGGTAGTATCCCCAATTGCTGCTGTGGCTCCACCGCGGGAGTACACCCAGGAGTGCCAGGATCAAAACTACGATCAGGATGGTTGCGAACATTGGGGCTCCTTTTTCCTGTCGGCACAGAAATATTCTTGGCCATTGCAAAAGCCCGTACAGGCCAAATGGTGACAGGTGTACCCCCCGCGAGTCTGAGCAAGATTGCTCACGAGCGAAGCCGGCAGGCAGATGGACAGACCACTCAACTTGAGTTGCCAAACGAAGCCGGCAAAAGATGAGCCCAATTGCACACATTTGGACACTCGTTTGGACTAGTGTGATGAGTGGGGCAGTAGGCATTGAGATACGGTCCCATTGCACACTTCGTCCGGGAGATATTTCCATGGCGCCGAATCCGAGCTTTGCCAACGCTGAGACCGTCGACCGCCTCACTCAGCAGCTCGTGTGGTTCTTGCAGGCGTTCCACGAAAAACGGCAAAAGAGCGGCACCAGCCGCAAAGCGGAATTTTGGCGTGGGAACTTTGCGGGCGTGAAGCGGGCCATGTTCGCGATCTATGGCGAAGCCGTGAAAGACGACGTGTTGGGCCGTCTGCGGCGGACTACCAATCTTCCAATTCCCCATCGAGGCCCGTTGAGTCCCACCGGTATTCCAGAAGGCTTCGACAGCGACGCAGATTCATAAACGCGGGGCAAATTGACCCGGTCGTGACCGAACTCGCGGTACTGAAGCAAATCATTCCATGGCTCAAGAACGGTTCTTTGCTCTGAGGCGCGAGGTCGATGATCTGGTCGCATTCCAGGTCCAAGCTCTCACACGGCCCCTCGCCATGAATCCTTCTGAGCGTCATGATTGTCGCGCGCGGTTTGCGCGAATCATGGACCTTCAGGAAGAAGTGGCCCGCCTCAGGAAGGAAAGCATCTTGGGAGGCACCAAACGGTTTTTGGGCAAGTAATTTGGAATCCTACTTCCTTCAGGTTCTCGCTTTCCCTGGCGGGATGGAGCGGATCGTCGAGCAATGATTTCTCGGAGGGCAACCTCGACCAGCTAAATGGCACCGCTCAGGATGCTGAAAAGGTACGGATTCATGGACGAAACCGGAAACGGCGGCCGATGTGCCTCTGACAATTAGATCTTCAGTTTAGCGATACTTGGGGGGGTTGTAATTCGATCTCTGCTGGCTATGTCCGCATCCCATGACGAACAGGGAGAACAACGATGGCGATTTTTGACGAAACCTACCGAGTTGTCGCGGTTGAGAGTCAACGCCTCACGATCCAGGGAATTGCCAGCGGCGAGATTATGACGATTGTCAACACGGCTCCGGAATCTCCTCTCACCGAAGAAGACTATCCGCTTGGGCAATTGATTGCGCTGACCGATCCGTCGACTGCACTTCAAAACTAACAGCCGCGAAAGATGGTGTTTTCTTGACGCCTACCGCGGAACGGATGAGGGGTCAGGAATGGCCTTGGACTCTGACGGTGTGAGCCGAGAGCGGTCGCAGTACCCGAAGCCTTTGAGGCACGCCTGGTAGTTCCGAACATGCTCAGCTTTGGCCAAGGCACCGGTTTCTGTCCCGGTCAGCTTCGAGTATTCGCAGGTCTCGCGGCCCCCCTTGCAATCGGAGAGATTGCGCTCGTGTTCCGTTGCTTCCACCTCGCGCGCTTCCAACCCGGTCAGGTTTGAGCGGTTGCAATCGGTCCAGCCGTTCTTGCAATTTGTGGCGTTGCGCTGGTGTTCGGCGATCACAGCATCCTTCGCCTCCGACGGAGTCAGTTGGGAATGGTCGCAGAGCCCCATGCCGGCATTGCAGTCGTTGGTATTGCGCTGGTGTCTGGCGGTGCGCACCTCAACTGCTTCGGTCGGGGTGAGATTCAAGGAGTCGCAGTCTCCTATACCGTCCTTGCAGTCCGAGATGTTGCGAAGGTGGTCGGCGACGGCCGCTTGGCGCGCTTCGGGAACCGTGAGTTGCGAGTGATCGCAGGATCGAATGCCATCGTTGCAAGCGGAAACATTATTCTGGTGATCGGCGACAGCCAGCGCTGTTCGCTCCGCGTCGCTCATTGCGGTTCGATCGCAGGACTGCAAGCCCTCCCGGCAATTTATAACATTCCGCTGGTGCTCGATGACTGCGACTTTAGCCGATTCAGACGGCGTCAACTTCGAGTGATCGCATCCAGTCCAGGCGTGCTGGCAAGCGAAAAAATTGGCAGTCGCATCCAAACCCTGCCCAGCCGCGGGAACTTGATCGCCGCGCCCGTGAGCGACGGTGTTCTGCGTCAAAGAGGGAAGTGTGAGTGCCAGCAGGACTGCAAAAGTGCCAAGAAGTCGGTTCATGGGTCTCCGTGCGGGGGACAGCGCACCCAGAAAGTCCTTGCAATGCCTGGTCCGGCGCAAAATAGGTCAATTGCCATACTATGCAGAGGAACACGACCGGTCTGGTCAAAACGGCTCACATTGTAACGTTCTGGGGTATTTTTTCCGAGGTTGCGAGATTCTTGAGTCGTTTGTCAGCGGAATGCATCCAAGGTGCATCGGCTAAGTTTGGTTCAAACGCAGTTGAAAATCGGTTCCGCCAACCAGCGTCACCCCTTCTCACCGGCAGCGACTCTTCTCAGCAGAAAATTCAAATTAAAAAAGGAACACCAATGGAAACAGGAACAGTGAAGTGGTTTAACGACGCGAAAGGCTTTGGCTTCATCAGCCGTCAGAATGGCGAAGACGTCTTCGTGCATTTCTCGGCAATTCAAGCGGGCGGCTTCCGCAGCTTGCAAGAAGGCCAAACTGTACAGTTCGATGTCACGAAAGGCCCGAAAGGCTTTCAGGCAGAGAACGTGAAGCCGGTCTAAGTAACTGACTAGCAAGGGTCGCTCTGGTCCGAAGGGACTGAAGCACCCTTTTTTTCTTTTCGATCCGATTTTTCTTTTCGATCCGAAATTAACTCCCGCCTTGATCGAAACCGCGAGCTCGCATTCGACAACCCACAATTGAGCAATTTGGAACAGATCTGGAGCGACATTCTGTCTCAAATAGGAGGTCAGGATGGAAGCGCAAAGCACGTTACTCTGCATCCACCGGGATCCGGGCCAACTGCTCCACTTGGAGCAGCACGGATATCGGCTTTTGACCGCAACCTGTGGTCATGAAGGCTTGCGACTCCTGATGTTGCAGGCAGTGGATGCGGTCGTGATTGAGTACCACCTGGGTTTGTTGGACGGCGCTGTTGTGGCCTCTGAAATCAAGCAGGTGAGGCCAGAAGTTCCCGTTGTCATGGTGTGTGACAACCTGGACCTCCCCGAGCATGCTTTGAAGTCAGTCGATGCAATCGTGGTCAGGTCCGACGGTCAGCACTTCCTTATGGCCACCCTTCACTTTGTGCTGAGCGTCGAAGGAGCGCAGCAGCGTCAAAGTGGCCGCCGGCGGGCTACGAGGAGGCCCTTTAGTCGTCTGGGGCTAGGCAGGCCGCTCAGAACGACGACCTCTCGCGCCCGGCGATCCCCGACGGGCGAGAGGGACGCCCCCTTCCCTCCAAAGGTTGTGGAGAAGCGTTCTTAGCGGAGCGATCCAGTTTTGAAGGAATGCGCCTCTCTTTTCGGAGCAGATATGTACTTCACGCCTCCAACATGCTATTGGCCGTGTAAAGGGGAGAATCTTCGGACTCGCACCGGCCGAGCAGCCTTATGGTCCGCGAGAAATGGAACAGCTCGCAGAGGCGATTGTCGAATATGGGATGAAGCAAGAGCACTATGGCTCCCATGCCGTCCTGGTTGGCGCTGGAGAGGTAGCGACGCGGCTGCGAGAAACCACGCACGTGATCGTCAAAGTGCTGGGAATGCTGAAGGAGCAGGGTCGCGCTGAAGAAACCGGCGTGCGCGGAAGCTGGCAGCTACATCTCACCGCGCACGCAGAGCAGGGACCCGACAACCCGTTTCGCGAAGTCACCGCCACGCGCAACTAGACTGACTCGGGAATTGGCTGGGAGGCGGGCCACACATCCGGCTTCCCAGCTGATGGCTGGCAATTTGCATGTCAGCGGCATTGCGAATTTTCCGCAACTGCTCTGGAGAGTGTCTCTGGCGCTGCGGATCGACGCCCGCTTATCACATTGATGGCCAGGACCACCAGTGCTACGACGAGTAGCAGATGGATCAGGCCCCCGCCCACGTGAAGACTGAAACCCAGAAGCCACAGAATTCCCAGAACTACAAATATGGTCCAAAGCATATTTTTCTCCTTAAGCACTCATGATGAGCGACCGATATTGAACTGCGCCGCTGTCTCGAGTCCGGGTTGCCCCGAGAGCAAAACAGCGGCCCTTCGTGATCGAAGACCCAGAGTTGTTGACTGCTACATCGTCATGTTCACCGCGGGCTGCTGGTCACGAGCGCTTGCTCTACCGCAAGCTTCCCGTCGTCGCGTTGACCGGATTGCCGATGGCCTCCCCGGATACGAGGAGTTCCACTCTCCAGTTCTGCTGCCGGCCTGCGGAATTATCGTTGGAGGCTACCGGCAAGGTGTTGCCGAAGCCTTTTGCGCTGACTGAGTTTGTCGCTACACCCTCTTGCACAAGGTAATCGCGCACCGAGCCAGCTCGGTTCTCCGACAGCGTTCGATTCATCTGATCGCCGCCCACATTGTCCGTGCAGCCGCCGACTTCAATATTGAGTCCTGGGTAGGCGAGCAGAATGCCGGCGACTTTCGCCGATTTCTCGCGTGCGCTCGGCTTCAACGAGTATTTCCCGGTGTCAAACAAAACATCGGACATACTGACGATAAGCCCGCGCGCGCTGTCGCGAGTTTGGAGGATTTTGTTCAACTGGTCGGACAAGCGCGTGCGCAGGGCCGCTTTGTCGGTTTCCGTTTGTTGCGCGCTCAACTGGGCCTGCTGGGCCGCCAAGCGAGATTGGTCCGCGTCAGCTTGCGCCGCTGAGAGTGCGTTTGCCGATGCAGCCTGGCTGTCCGCCATGTCGGCTTTGGCCTTGGCTGCCGCAGACTGCGCATCTGCGGTGTCGGTTCGGGCTCTGGCTGCATCTGACTTCGCCTGGGCCGTGGCTAGCTCTGCCCGGGCCTGATCAGACTGTGCCTGTTCTTTCTGCCGGGTCACGTCGTCGGCTTGCGCTTGAGTGTGAGCTTGCGCGTTCGCAGCAGCCTGCCGTTCGTTGTCCAAGCGTTCCTGATCGATCTTCTTGACCGTGATTGCGCGAGCATCTTCGGCCGTCTGTACTGCCTCACGGGCAACTGCGATCAGCGGCTTTCTGTCGATGTGATTGCTGGTGGCATACTCATCCGTCTTATTCATCAACTGGACTGCATGCTGGTAGCTGTCGTTGGCGTATGTGTCTGCGCCTTCGGATTGCGCGATGCGCAAGGCGTTACGCGCTTCAAAAAACTCCAGAGGCAATTTGGTATTCAGGACCACCGGATCGAACTTGTAGCCGGTCGGGATATAGCCGCCACGTTCGAGAAGTTCATACTTTGTGTTCACCGCCTCAATCGTCCCCTTCATATCTTCGCGGACTACGTTCTCGAGGACGACCACGTTGCTGGGCTGTCGAACCGCGTAGTAGGGCTCCGCTGTAACGATCAAGGCGAAGGCCTAAAGGTCGGTTGTCACGTCTAGCTTGCTGCGATGGTTGCCCCCGACCAGGACTTCACCGAGGTTAACGGCGCGGCCCTCCGGCGAAACCGCCCACAGGATGTAGGTCAGATACTCATTGCCGAAGGTCGTGGGCTTTTGCAGATTGCCGAATTCGACCTCGATTTCGATGTAGCCCTTTTTGCTTTCTACCTTGGCCTGACCGTTGGCGCCGGGCATCAGATCTGTGCCCGCAAAATCCAGCTTGGTGGCGCCGCTGCGATGGTTGTAGTTGACCGCCCGCACGCTGCGGCTGATCACGGTGACCCGGAACGTCGGCGTGTGAGCCATGGGTTCGACCGCCATGGGCGCTTGAGAATTGGTTTGCGCGAATGCGTTCAAACGAAGGGTGATCCCGATTGCTAACAAAAGATGAGTTTTCACACTTTCTCCTAAAGGCAGGTTTCTGCCGGGTTCCGTTGTACAGATCTTGTGTTTGTGCTTCCAGTCCTTGCATGACCTTCGCTGCACTCGTCCTTTAACTTCCGACGTGGATACGGGTGAGCGAGTGGAACAGCCCGAAAACGTTCAGTAGCCAAAGAACGACAGCAATGACTACAACACCATTCAGAATGGACTTGATGGAGGCCTGCATGGGCATGAAGCGATTCACCAGCCACAGCAGAACACCCACCACGATGAGAACTTCCAACAATTGAATTAAAAGCATGATGTTGAACTGTCCTTGCTTCGCGGGATGATGCCTCTTACTCCTGGAGGCATTCCGCTGATTTCACCTTGCAGAGTTTTGAAGTCGCCTCGTGGGCTGCCGTCAGGTTTTACGGGAGCCCACGGGCGAAGAATGCCGATGGCTGGATGTGGCCGCTTTGCCTCGATTTGGGCGGGACCTAGAAGCGGCCCGGAAATGGAACTGCGAATCAGCGATCGCGATTCCGTCTGCACACTCAGCTAGGTACAGAATGAGAGGTAAAAGTGTGAGTGTCTGAGCAAGGCAGCTCACATGCAGAATTCAGGATCGTGGCCAGCGACGGGACCGGGTCAGGCTACCCTGACTTCTTCGTGCTTCGCGCCGTTCAGCGGCGCATAGGTGTCTGTCCCTTCCGATCGAACGGAGCGCATCAGGTCCCACGAATACGGGAATTCCTGTCCACACTCCAGGCAGATCTGGTACATCCGTCGCTTGATCGTGAACACGTTGCTCCGTCGGGTGTGATGACACCCACAGGCAAACTGGATAATCCAAAGCAGCAGTCTCATAACTCGGTCCGCTGTCGGCGTTCGCAACTTCCATTCGCATCCAGCCACGCCAGCAAAGACCGCACGCTGGTACGAGCCAGCGCGATGGCACAGTCAGCTGCTCCGTAGTAGACATTGATCGTGTCACCATCGGGATTCGTCGTGTATCCGCACGGGAAAACAACATCATCGACGTCGCCGTGGCGCTCGTACTCAGCCTCCGGGCCGAAGATCCACGAATCACCGCGCAGCAAGCACTTCTCCGGTTTCTCAAGGTCGAACAGGGCCACTCCCAGCCGATACAAACAGCCCGAAGGCGTGTGCCGTACTCCGTGGTAGAGCACGAGCCACCCTCGGGAAGTCTCGATCGGCGGCGGCGATAAGCCAATCTTGTTTGCGTCCCACCAGGCGCCGCGCCGCGCTTCCAGCATGAGCCTGTGCCTGCCCCAGTGGCGCAAGTCAGGGGAATAGGAAATCCACATGTGCGCTCCGATCGCTGTCATGGGCCGGTGAATCAGCGCCCAGTATCCATCGATTCTCCGCGGAAAGAGCGCCGTATCTTTGTCGTCGGGCGGCATGATGACGCCGTAGCGCTCGAACGTTCGGAAGTCCTTGGTCAGCGCCAGAGACACGCCGGGCCCACCGCGCGAGTAGGAGGTGTAAGTCACGACATATTGTTGCAGCTCGGGCACGAACGTGATGCGAGGATCTTCAATGCCCCAGATCTCCTCGGGATACTCTTTTGGGCTGGGCATCAGCGTCGGTTGGCTGTCAATTTGCCATCCGTCCACTCCGTTTTGCGAGCGCGCGGCGCAAAGGTGCGACAATCCGCGGCGATCTTCCACGCGGCAGAGCAGCAGGGTAGAGCCATCCGCGAGCAGCGTCGCCCCGGCGTTGAAGACACTATTGATGGAATATGGCCAGTCCTTGCTGGTAAGGATCGGGTTGCCGGGATGTCGAAGAAGCAGTGGCTCGTACTGAGTACTCACAACGATCATAGAGTTTTGGGTAGGGATGGTCATGACGGGATTCCCCTCTGTTCCGACTCTTCCAGCGAGCGCATCTCCAGAAGTGCCATCAAGAACGATAGCGTTGATTCTGCTCCCTGGTTTTCATTTGCGCGGTCGGGATGCAGGCCGTCCCGGCAGCCTCCGGTGACGGGATCATAAAGAGGAAGCTGCAGGTCATTGTCGCCCAGGAACCAGTTGAAGGCCGACCAGGCCCTGGTCCGCCAGCGTGTGTCTCCGGTTACCCGGTACGCCTGCAGGCACGCGGAAACCGCACCGGCGGCTTCAATCGGCTGTTGATCGAAGCGGGCTTTTTCACCACCCTGACGATAGAAACCTTGTGATCCGATCGGCACAAAGTGGCCACCGGATTCGCATCGTTGCTGCGTCAACAGCCAGTCCAGGGCTTCGAGGCCGACGGACACCATGCGATCATCCGAGCATGCGGCGCCCACCCGTAGCATGGCTTGCGGCAACCTTGCGTTTCCGTAGGCCAGAACGTCCTCGAACCACTGCCAGTCGGGTGTTCGGATGGACTGGTACATTTCGAGCAAGCGCCGACTGAGGACCGATCGAACCTTTTGGGCGTCCCGGTCTCCGGGATAGGAGTTGAGGTATTCCTGGATTCCGATCAACGTGTAGGCCGAGGCACGAGGACTTCGGAATTCGACCGCCACCGGAATAGAGAACTCGAACAATCGTCCCGCAGCGCTCCGCAATCCCTGGTCGGTCGACCGGCCGAGAACCGTTCCCAGTCCCCAGAGTGCCCGCCCGTGACAGTCTTGGGAGCCTTCGCTTTCATTCCAGCGCCGGTCCAAAGCGAGGAAGTTCTTGAATCGACCGTTTGCCGGATTAAACGCATGCTCCAGGAAGGACAGGTACCGGGAAGGCAAGTCGGCAGAGGACTTGGAAGCGGCAGACCCACGGTTGCCCGGATTGTCACTCGTCACTTGTTCGAGAGACACCGCGAAAATGAGGGCGCGGGCGTTGTCGTCGGTGGTGTAGCCCTCCCCGTAGTTGGGGATGGTAAAGATCGAGTGCTGGAACATTCCAAGGTCGTCGGTAAGCCGATGGAGATGATTCAAGTTCAACGCGGGCAGTACGTTGAGCGATTTGGGAGTAACGCGGGCCGAGAATTGAACGTGTGGGGTCTGCAAGCGGTCGCTGCGAACCCGTGAAAAGCTCTCCATGTACCCTTGTGCCACTCTTTTCCAGATCATCTCGCGCGCAAACAGGTAGCCGCGTTTCCGCATGGCATGGCGCACTGCCGGAGTATCCAGGAGTTCGATCGTCTTTTGAGCAATCGCCCCCGGGTTCTGGAAGGGGACGAGTGCGCCCCGACGATCGTCCAGCAATTCAATCGCGTACCAGTAGGGCGTCGAGATGATCGCCTTGCCCGCACCCAGCGCGTAGGCGAGCGTTCCGGAAACGACCTGCGCTTCATGGCGGTAAGGGGTTATGTAAATGTCTGCGGCGCCAATGAACTCCACCATCTCCTCAGGACTGACGAAGCGATTGTGGAAGATCACGCTCGACTCCACTCCCACCTCTTTCGCCAGTGCCTGCAAGTGCGCACGATAGTTGTCACCTTCACGTCGCAGAATATGAGGGTGGGTCGCGCCCGCGACGATGTAAACGACATTCTTGTGTTTCGACAGGATCTGCGGGAGCGCCTCGATCACGTTTTCGATTCCCTTGTTGGGCGAGAGCAGGCCGAACGTGAGGAGAACGGCTTTCCCTTCCACACCGAACCGGTCCTTGTAGAAATTGGGGTCGAGGAAGGGCAGGTCCGGAACTCCGTGGGGAACCATGTCGATCTTGCTGCCCGGAACCTTGAAGATTTCCTGCAGGAACTGGGAGGAGAGCTGGCTCATCACAATCAGCCGATCTGAAAGCTCAGCAATCTGTTCCATGACCATCAACTGGTTTGGGTCGGGCTCGCGGAGGACCGTATGCAAGGTGGTCACGACGGGCATTTTCAGCCCGCGCAACAGATGCAAAATGTGGCTTCCGGCAGGGCCGCCAAAGATTCCGTACTCGTGCTGCAGGCAGACCATGTCGATATTGTTGAAGTTCAGGAACCGAGCGGCGTCTTCGTACGACGCGACCTCGTTCTGGTCAAGCGACCATCGGACCCGTGCGGGATAGTCATAGCCTTGTTCTATGTCGTTTACCGGCAGCGCCAACAATCGAGCCGTTCCGTACTCCGCGGCGATCGCGCTACAAAGGTCCGTTGTGAACGTCGCAATTCCACACTGGCGCGGCAGATAGTTCCCAATCACAGCAATTCGGCTCGGCAGGGATGGCTTCGGCTGTAGTCTCAGGCGAGAATCCAATCCTCCAGCCTGAACCAGTGGAAGCGGGTCGACGATTTTGAGCGGTGCCCGGGAAAGCCCGGTGTTTGCGAGTGACATGAGCCCCGGATTCGCTGGAGATGGAGCGGGTGAGGTTTCAGGTGTGCTCGATGCCAATGTGCTGCGTAGGGCACTAAGTTCGGTTGAGCGCATCCAAGTTGTACGGACGATTCGTGTTTTTTCTAGTATTCAACGAAAGGGGGCTCGGGAACTGGTCAAAATTGACCACATGCGCCTTCGGAGCTTCGGTGCTGGCGGCTTACGTAAAACTGAATACGCGGAGGTATGCCTCGTGAAGCTACCAGGGGTGAAACCTTGTGCCCCAAGGCTCCCGGGCGTACAGTAGGGCGGATTCAACATTGAAACCAAGGTCTCGGATTGATGCGATCGGGCAGAACTGATTCCAGGGCGAAGCTTCTCTTCCTCACTGTTTTGTTGGTTTCGATAGTCCGTCTCGTATTGGCTCGACAGGACAATGAGACCAAGCCGGATTCCTGGTCCGGCGTCCTAGTGTCTAGCGCCTGCAACGCGGACGAAGCCTTTAACGAATCTCCCGAGTGCACCAGGAACGTCCCCGGTGCGAAGATCGCGCTGTATGACGACACGAACCGGGTCATCTACGGCATCGACGCGCAGGAAAAAGTAATCGCGCGCCTGGGCGACACGGTCACAGTCCGGGGAACACTTCATGGCGATACCATTCAGATGGCTTCTATCGAGTTGATGTCGATTGGCCTCGCGGTGGGCGAGAAGGCGCCGGCCTTTTCCGTTCGCGACCAGTTTGGCCGGACGCAGAGTCTCGCTGCCTTGAACGGCGCCAACGGCACCGTTCTTCTCTTTTTCCGGTCCGCCGACTGGTGACCTTTCTGCAAAGGGCAGCTGGTGCAGCTGCAAAGTGCAATTCCGCGATTTGAGAAACAAGGCGTCAAGTTGGCAGCGATCAGCTACGACTCCGAAGAAATCCTAAAGTTTTTTGCTGAGCGGCACAAAATCGAATTCCCTCTGCTCGGCGACCCCGACTCGAAGATCATCAAGGCCTACGGCGTCTTCAACGCGGAAGCGACCGGGATGCAGAAAGGCTTCGCGCGCCCCGGCTATTTCTTCATCGATGCCAAGGGCACGATTCGAGAAAAGTTCTTCGAGGCGAAATACCGCGAGCGGCTTACGGGAAATAGTTTGCTTGCGAAGCTGTTTCCGGAATTGGGCCAGGAGGTCACAGAAACGATCGAAGCCCCGCACCTTCAACTGGCGCTTGAGCAATCCGATCACACCGGTGTTCCCGGGACACGCGTTACGCTGGCCGCCGAAGTGCGCCTACCCGTGGACGTGCACGTGTATGCCCCTGGCGCTCAGGGCTATAAGCCGATCAAGCTCGTGATTGACCCGATGCCCGAAATGGAGATGAAGCCGGCCCTGTATCCGCTGTCTAAAACCCTTTTCTTGCCGGTAATCAACCAGCGCGTTCCGGTGTTCGACGGGACGTTTCGAATCAGCCAGGATGTGAGAGTAAGCTCCGGGATGGACTTCGCCGCCTCGCTCGGAAAGGATGGAAAAACCTTTACGATCGCAGGCAAGCTGGAGTACCAGGCGTGCGACCAGACCAAGTGCTACCTGCCCACGTCAGTTCCGGTGAAATGGCAACTGCAAGTGTTTCCCCTCGATCGGACCCGCGCCCCAGTCGACGTTCGACACAAATAGCCAGGCGACTTGGAAATCTGGAACGTATTTGGAACCTTACCCCGATGAATTCGTCGATGGCAAAGGCCGTCGGGCGCACATTTGCCGAACGTCCACAATCGCCAGGCCGTCAGGGACGGTGATACGAGCTGGCTTGCTGAGAAACGCAACTGAACTATGCTGATTTCAGTGGAAACTGGATCTCGAGCATCTGCTCAAGGTAAATCTCACGTTTCGGACCCGCGAGCTGATGATCCGTGACATTCATCCATTTTCGGATGGCCTCATAACCCCGCTCGGCGCTCTCGTCATCCAACCTGGAGTAGGCACAGGCGACGGTGGCCGCGGGAAGCTGCTTCAGGTCGTAAAAACTCCGAAACGGTAGCTGGTGCTTCAGCGCCACAAAGGGCTCGCCTTCCAGCGAACCCGAGTCCGCGCAACTATGCCAGAGAACGCCCCGGGGGCTGCCGATGGATTGGGGCGGGAGGGCAGCCAGCAACTCCTGCTCGAACTGCAGAATGTCCGCATAGCTCCGCACTTTCGCGCGAACGGACGCGATAGGAGTGGCCGGACGACGCTTCACCACCACGGCAATCGGGTGTTTCGAATCATCCGTCTCTTCCAGCGCCGCGTCGATGCATTTCAAAGATTGCGTGGCCGTCTGGATTGACCGCTGAATTGTCCGTTTGAGTTTGGTGAGGACGTCTCGGCGATGCTCACTAGATCCCACTTTATGGATCAGATCGCGGGCATCGGCGAGCGATACTCCCAGACTTTTGAGGGCGAGGATCGCGGCCAACTCTTCCAGTTGCTGCGGACGATAGTTCCGGTAACCGGTGCGAGCGTCCACGCTGGCGGGCCGCAATAGGCCAATCTGGTCGTAAAAGCGGAGCGTCTTCGTGGAAACACCGCTCAAATTCGAGAACTCACCGATGCGGTACTGCACGTCCATGAAAATCTCTTTCCTTGGCAAGGTTGTTTAGAAACCCGATGTCATTTGCGTGGGATCGCATCGCAGCCATATTTAGCTTGATCCTTCCCCTGTACTGGAATGTTTTACTCGTACCGAGGAGGAAGGCTATGAACTTTCTACCAAAACCAGTTGGCTTGCTTCTGATCTCTTTGTTTCCGTTCGGCCTCCTACGACCTGCAGGGGCACAAACACGGGCGAAACCGGGAACAGAAGAAGACCCTAGGGCAGCCATCGAGGGTTACTTCGCCGCACATGCTCTAGGCAACGGCGAGTTTATCACGCAGACCTTCACGCTCGACGCCAAAATCCAATTCGTCGAAGGCGGTGAATCAAAGGTGTGGACACGCGACGAGTTTGCAAAACGGTTCTTGCAACCTGCGACGGACGAATACCGGAGGGTGCGTCGCGTCGAGAGGCTGGATGTTAGCGGCACGGCGGCCAGCGCCGTGGTTACGCTGGACTACCCTCAGGTACTGTTCACCGATCACATGTCGCTGTTGAAGATCGGCGGGCGGTGGAAGACTGTGAGCAAGGTATTTTCAGCCGATCGAAGGGACGCCGGGCAAGAAGCCCTCAAGGAGACGCTGCGGGACTGGACTCTTCCGTTTGAACCAAGAAGAATTGCCGGCAACATCTATTATGTGGGCAGCAACCTGATCAGCTCATTCCTGATTGTGACCCCTGCAGGAAACATTCTGCTGGATACAGGCCCCATTCAAATGCTGCCGCAAGTGACAGCCAACATCGAGAAACTTGGATTTAGAACGCGAGACGTGAAGCTCTTGCTGAACAGCCACGCACATTTTGACCACTGTGGGGGCTTCGCAGAGATGAAACGCCGCACGGATGCGACCGTGATCGCGAGCAAACTCGACGGCGAGCTTATGATGCGCGGAGGGAAAGGAGATTTCTACTGGGGCGACGAGCTCGCGTACGAGCCGGTTACCCCAGACCGCATTGTTTCCGATGGAGATCGTATCGAGCTCGGCGGTGTGAGCTTGACCGCGCATTTAACCCCCGGCCACACCAAAGGCTGCACCAGTTGGTCCATGCGGGTCCATGAGGACGGCAAGGACTACGACGTGCTGTTCCTGTGCGGCCTTACCGCGTCGCTGTACAAGCTGACCAATAACGATCAGTACCCTAACATTGTCGAGGACGAGCGCAGCACGTTTGAGAAGTTGCGCGGCATGCGCGCCGACATCATGCTTGCCTCCCACGGCTTCTATTTCGATCTGGCGGGCAAAGCTGCGCGGCAGAAACCGGGGTCTCCTAATCCATTTGTAGATAAGGGCGAACTTGGCCGGCATGTCGCGGAGATGGAAAAGGACTTTGAGCAAGCCTTGCAGGCCCAGGAAAGGCGGCGCTGACACCGTGCGAGAAATCAACCGGGCCGCGGAGAGGGGCACGACTCCGGCGCCGACACCCTCTGGCAATGCCCGCGCCGGGCGCGCAATGTCAACACTATATCGCCATGATTCAAAGGCCGTCCTCGTCAAAGGGAATAGCTCGCCCTAGAATTGGAGGTACGGGACGGAACCGCCGATGAGGGTTTTGCCTCCCTTGGCTTGGGAATTTACTTGGTGCAGGAGCAACGGAAGCCGTTCGTCTCGGCTTTCCCTTGGTGTGTTGGATGGCGATTGTAGGTCCATTCCTTCCATCCCACGTTCATCTCCTTGACGAAGAAGCCATGCTCTGCCAACTGCAGAGCAACCTTTGCGGAAAGGTGTCAATCGTGTCCCCAGCAGTAGGTGACAAGTTCCCTATCTCTTGGCAGGGCCTGAACAGCCTTTTCTATTTCTGACTCCGGAACGCACCAAGCGCCGGGGATGTGTCCGTTGGCGAAAGCCTCGCGACCTCGCGTGTCGAGAAGAACGAAATCGAAGGTGTTTGCTTCGACCGCCTTGAGCACATCGTTTCTCTGTTTCTCGGCGCGAAGCTTGTGGGCAAAGTATTCATAGTTGGCACGAATGTCAGTAGAACTGAAAGTCATTACTGTCTCCTTGTCTCTTCTTGGGCGAGTGAAACGCCACAGTCAGCTCTAGTCGCAGTACCTGTCTCTCCCGCGAGCTCGGGCGTGCCTGGGGATACAAAGCCATGGCCTATTGATTGACCTCGAGAGCGATCGGTTGCCGAAAATCGGTTTGGAGGCAAGCAACCTCAGCCATGGCCCCAGCGTCAGAGACTCAGGTCGGGACGCCGCTATGCGGAAACACCCTGAAACTGATGAAACCCTAAGAGGCTGGAGCGCAATCGCCAAATACTTGGGTCAGCCCGTGAGCACTACTCAACGTTGGGCCCAAGAAGGGATGCCCGTGACCAGGATTGGTCGATACGTGGCCGCGTCGCCAGCAGAGTTGGAGCGTTGGCTGACGCGGGAAGTCGGTGCAAAGAAACCCGTTCACATTGCAAATCCGCAAGAGGACCTGGCGGAAGATCTCAAGCGCGGTCTTTTGGAGGCGCGCCAAGCTAAACGAAAACGGGCCTAGCGTGTCCTCATCGTGCAGTAGATTCAATCGGCAAGGGGAGCTGGCGCTACGCTGACTATTCCTTGATCGATCCGGACGCGCCGGATCTGAACTTCGCGATTATTGGCGACCGTCCATCCTTGTATTATGTGCGCCTGGATAGTTAAGATGCCTACCATCGCGTGCTGTTCGGGCAAAGAATCAAATTGACGCTGAATCCGTGAGCGGCGCTCCAGGTGTTAGATGTCCAGGAGCTGCCTCCTTCGACCGGATTGCCGGCAACCCGAAAGCTATCCATGAATAGCCGTCGAGGACTTGGGGCTCGGGAGCCCTTGGGGATAATCTGTACTGAATGGTAAAAAAGTGTTAGCATCATGAACGATGGAACCGGAGAAACACTCGGGGCCTGCTGGCCGCCCACGCTCCTTCGACCTGGACAAAGCCTTGGAGGCAGCGATGCAGGTGTTTTGGCGCAAGGGCTACGAGGGGGCCTCCCTGTCCGACCTGACCAAGGCGATGGGTATCAACCGCCCCAGTCTCTATGCTGCCTTCGGTGACAAGGAAACTCTGTTCCGCAAGGCACTCAATCGGTACGACAGCGGGCCGGGTGCCTACGTGCGTGACGCTTTGAAGCAACCCACGGCGCGCGCAGTCACCCAACAGCTGCTGCGTGGAGCCGCCGACTTGCTCACCAATCCGCTCTATCCCTCGGGATGCCTGATGGTGCAAGGTGCGCTCGCGTGTGGGGAGACTGCCGATTGCATTCGCCAGGAGCTGGTTTCGCGGCGGTTGGCGAGCGAGGCTGCTGTACGCCGGCGCTTCAAACGCGCGAAAGCGGAAGGGGATCTCCCGGCCGATTCCAATCCCACCGACCTGGCGCGCTATGTGGTGACCATCTCCCAAGGCATGGCCGTCCAGGCTGCCAGTGGCGCAAGCCAGCAGCAATTGGAACGGGTGGTACGGACGGCGCTACGTGCTTGGCCGGGGTGAAAAGCAACACCCGCGCCCACACGGCCCTGGTTTCGCCGGCAAGCCGTTACTTAAAACTGGCCTTCGGCGGTGCGCACGTTGAGTCAAACCAGCGGCTGATGTACACCTCCGCATGGGCTTCACCGCAGTAATGCCGCGCTCCGGCCGCTCTGGCGGCCTCAGAATTCCATCGGTGCACGGTAAGCTCGGAATCTCCACATCGAATCACGAACCAATGGATGGGATTGCTGGTCACGATTCCACAGACTTCACATCTGAATTCCTGCAGCGTTGTCATGCGTTCGTTCCGTGTTTCAGCGGCTGATAAGATTGAGTCGCGGTGGAGGCCGGTCGCGGGTTTCGCGTCAGCACCGTCACGTCGGCGACTTTGCCTCTTCACGGTACCACGAAGGTGGGCACTTTGACCCAGCACGCAGGAGTCGGGAATGACTCCGCCCCCGGGCTCATCCATCACGGAAGGGTCGCACCGCGGAGCACTCAGAAAGAGCAGTGCCTGCGGCCCTGGTGGCAGCATCCGTGCTGGCGGCGGCAATGCTTTCCGGCACTTGGGAGCGAGCACACTGAGATATTGAGCGCGCCCCTCGAGTCAGGTAAATAACAGGTTCGACTTCGTCGTCCTGACGAACCAGTCCTGACGAACCAGTCCTGACGAACCAGTCACGACGAACCAGTCACGACGAACCAGTCATTCACCACCTATGCGACTTCCGTGGCCTCTCTGGTTTCTGACTCTTTTTTCGCCGAGAACGAAACCAAGATCCCTTTGACAATTACGTACAGCACCGGAATAAAGAAGAGGTTAAGGACGGTAGAGAACAGCATGCCCCCGACGATCGCGGTTCCGACTGAGTGACGACCGAGCATGCCGGCCCCGCTTGCGAAATAAAGGGGCAAGACGCCGAGGATGAATGCAAACGACGTCATCAGGATCGGGCGTAGCCGCAACTCAGCGGCCTCGATGGCAGCGTTTGTGATCGACCGGCCTTGCTCGATCAGTTGTTCCGCAAATTCGACGATCAGAATCGAGTTCTTCGCCGAAAGCCCGATCAGCATCACGAGCCCGATCTGGACGTAGACGTCATCCACCAGACCGCGCGCCGAGATCAACAGCAACGCGCCGAGTACTGCGGTTGGAACCGCCAGCAGGATAATAAACGGCAACGCGAAGCTCTCGTACTGCGCGGAAAGCGTGAGATAGACCACCAGAATGCCAAGGCCAAAGATGAGGATCGCCTTGCCGCCGGCTTCGACTTCCTCCAGTGCCAGCCCCGTCCACTGAAAAGACATCCCTTGCAACGTGTTCTGCTTCTCCAGTTCCTCCATCGCCTTCAGTCCCTGACTGGAGCTGTATCCAGGCGCGGCTGCGCCATCGATTTCGGCAGAGCGGAACAGATTGTAGTGGTTGATGACCTGCGGGCCGGAAGTCTCTTTCAGCGAGACGATGTTGCCGAGCGGCACCAATCCGTTGGTGTCCGACCGGACGTAGTATTGCCGCAAGTCCCGTGCGGTCATGCGGAAGGGCTGATCGGCCTGCACGTAAACACGGTAGGAGCGATTATTGAAGTCGAAGTCGTTCACATACTGCGAGCCCATGTAGACGCCCAGCGCCTGCGAGACCTGGCTGATGGGAACGCCGATCGCCTTGGCCTTTTCGCGATCGATCTCGACCAGCTGCTGGGGATCGTTGGCCGTGAAACTGGTGAACAGTCCCGTCAGGTCTGGTCGCTGGCGGCTGCCCGCAACCATCTTGTGCGCGACCGTGTCGAGGTCCTGCAGGGTATTGCGACCCAAATCCTGCAATTCAAACTGGAATCCGCCGAAACTGCCGATGCCGTTGATGGCGGGCGGTTCGAACGGCACCACGATCGCTCCTGGAACCGCGAATAACTTGGGAGCCACCCGGGCCACGATGTCACTGGCAGCGTGCCCCTTGCCTCTGCGGTCGTCGATCGGCTTCAGGGGAGCGAAAATGAGCCCGTAGTTCGAGGAGCTCCCACCCGTCAGCGAAAATCCAGGAACCGCGAAGGTGCCGAAAACGTCCGGGTCCGCTCGCAAGATCTGTTCCGCCTGCTTTGCGATATCGGTCGTGTAGGAGAGCGAAGCTCCCTGAGGCGCTTGGACCACCACGATGAAATAGTTCTGGTCCTCCTGGGGCACAAATCCGGTGGGGACGCGCACGTACATATAACCGGTGGCCGCCAAGCCGAACAAGAACAGCACGATCATCGCGTAGCGATAGTTCAGCACCCAGCCAATCACTTTTGCGTACCCGGTTCCCAGGCCGTGAATCGCGCCGTCCACGCCGTGGGCAAACTTCCTGTATCCGCGGGACAGCCAGCCGATGCCGGTCCAGTCGAGGACAGAATACTTGTGTTCTTCGTTGCGCAGCAGAATGGCCGCGAGCGCGGGCGAGAGCGTAAGCGCGTTGAAAAGGGAAATGGCGATCGAAAATGCGATGGTCAGCGAGAATTGCCGGTAGAGGATTCCCGTCGTGCCCGGGAAGAAGGAAACCGGCACGAATACCGAGATCAGCACCAGCGACGTTGCCACCACGGCACTCGACACCTCCGCCATGGCGACCGACGTGGCACGGTGCCGATCCGTTCCATCCAGGTTTATGTGGCGCTGCGCGTTTTCTATGACCACGATCGCGTCATCGACGACCAGTCCGGTGGCCAAAGTAATTCCAAAAAGCGTCAGGGAGTTAATCGAAAAATCGAAAAGCTTGATGAAAGCAAACGTGCCAATGAGCGACACGGGAATGGTGACTGCTGGAATGATGGTGGCGCGCCAGTCCAACAGAAACAGGAAGATCACAAGGATGACGATCAGGACCGCTTCTTCGAGCGTCGTGATCACTTCCCGCACGGAGTCACCGACCACGGTCGTGGTATCGAAGGCGATCACATACTTGATTCCGGGGGGAAACGATTTGGACAGTTCCTCGAGTACGGCCCTGGCAGCCTTATCCACCTGCAACGCGTTGGCGTTTGAGAGCTGCTGCACGCCGACCCCGATGGCCTCGTGTCCACTGTACAGAAGGTTGGTGTCGTAGCTCTCGGCGCCGATCTCGGCGCGGCCAACCTCTTTAAGCTGGACAATGCCGTCGCGAGTGTTCTTGAGGATGATGTTCTCGAATTCTCGCGGATCCGAAAGTCGCCCTACCACGCGCAGGGTCACCTGGAAATTCTGTTTTGGATCGGCCGGGGGACGGCCGAGCTGGCCAGCCGGGATTTCGACATTCTGTTCCTGGAGCGCCGAAACCACATCGGCTGCCGTCAGTTGGCGGGTGGCGAGCTTGGTAGGATCGAGCCAGATGCGCATGGCATACTTGCGCTCGCCAAAGATCACTACATCACCCACGCCGGGTATTCGCTTGAGTGCGTCCTTGACGTAGACGTCCAGATAATTCGAGATGTACTGATTCGAAAGACTGTTGTCGGGCGAGTAGAATCCCGCGGCAAACACAAAATTGGGATTCGCCTTCGTGATGGTTATGCCGGTGTTCTTGATTTCCTGGGGAAGGCGGCCCTGAGCAGTCGCCACCCGGTTTTGCACATCGACCGCGGCGATGTTGAGGTCATACCCGGTGCGGAAGGTTACGTTGATGCTGCTGGTGCCGTCGTTCGAACTGGTCGAGGTGATGTAGTGCATGCCCTCGACCCCGTTGATCTGTTGCTCCAGTGGAGTCGTGACCGCCGACTCCACCACTTGCGCATTGGCGCCAACATAGTTGCTGGTCACGGTGACCTGCGGAGGCGCCAGGCTGGGATAGAGCGAGATGGGCAGGCCGGGGATGCAGACCGCGCCTGCGAGAATAATCAGCAGCGCGCATACCGTCGCAAAAATCGGCCGTTTTATGAAAAAGTCAACCAAACCTGCACCTCTCTGCGGTAGCTCCGGGGTGAAAGCCTAATCTGGGCCGAACGGGTTAGCTGATCGGCTGGACGGGGGTGCCGTCGATGAGGAACTGGATGCCGGACACGATCACTCGGTCTCCAGGGTTCAGGCCACCGGTCACTGCATAGACGTTGCCCACTGTGTCACCCAGGGTGACCGCGCGCTGTTTCGCGACCGTCACGTTGTCGGTTGCGGTCGCCACATAAACGAATGATTGGCCCCCGATGCGCGTGACCGCCAGGACCGGTACGGTGGGGCTGGGAGCCGTGCTCCAAACAACCCGCGCCTTCACCAGTTGAGCGTTGCGGAACCGGTCGAGCGAGGTATGAACAGGCGCTTTCACCAATATGCCCTGCAGCGCATTGTCCACCTGTTGCGAGATGAAATTGATCTTGGTGCTCTCGATCGGCTCCCCGCCGCTGGTGACAATCTGCACCGGAAGCCCCATGCGTATGTCGGCGGCCCGCTCCGTGGGAATATAAAGATAGGCTTCGAGTTCCGCGTTCTCGTCGACCGTGGTCAATAGCGTTTGGGGCGCGACGTAGTCGCCGACGTGCACCGGAACGTCGCCAACGATGCCGGGGAATGGGGCTGTCAGGTTGTAATACGCCAACTGGCGCTGCTGCGTAACACGCGCCGCAGTGGAAGCCTCCCAATCAGCCTTGGAATTCTCGTAAGCCTGTAGGGCAAGTTCGTAGTCCCGCTTGCTGCTGACTCCTGACCCGTATAGCTGGCGTTGTCGTTCCAGTTCCCGCTGGTTGTAATCGAGCGTCGCTTTCTTTTGCGTTTCGGTGCTACGCTGCTGGTCGACCGTCGCCTGTTGCTTGAGCGGATCGATCGTCATCAAAACCTGTCCCGCGTGCACCTGGTCTCCGGACTTCACCAGGATCCGCGTCAGCGAGCCGTCGACCTGCGGCTGGATGCTCGCCGAGCGCCGCGACTTGACCGTCGCCACGTATTCATCCATTCGCGGCACAGGCGCCAGCTTCACAGTCTCGGTCTTCACCGGAAGCGGTTGCGGAGCAGGAGTCTTGGCTTCGGTTCTGCTGCATCCGGAACTTGTGAGTACGGCGACGCCCACCAGCACGGGAAATACAATGACTGCAAGCTTTCTCAGTTTGACCATCCCCTAGACCCTCCGGTGTTGCAATAAAAGATGCTTCCCGCGCCCCGACAGATTCAATTATGTGTACCGAAAGGTATGAAACTGCCAGTCCGATTCCCTCGCACCATCATTCTCGGTTGTGCGGAGCCCTGTTCGGCAGAAAAAGGCATTGTCGGCCACCCGCGCAGACTCCGAAGCTTCCTCCCGCAGCGGCCTCAATCAAAATCCTCGCGCGGGGGACCCAGGAGAGGGTCGATGGTTCCGGCAGGAAATCGCCATTTCGTGGCAGCCAAAAATCAGTCTGCTGGGAGAACGATCGGGTGCGGAAGGCTTGTACGTCACGATGTGCCGCGGAATCTCGTGCGGATCTCGGCACCGGCGATGGCCAAGGGTCCTCGTGACCGGTGGAACTGGAAAAGATATTCGTCGTTTATTTTTCCCCGGGCGGAATCGATCCGCCGGTCTGCTGCATAAGGGACGCAAGATTCGCCACCCCCCAGTGGTCGGTGATCCTGCCGTTTTGGACGCGCATGACGTCGACGGTCTCCAATCGGACCTTGCGGTGAGTGGGAGCGACCCCAAGAAATGGCCCTGCATGCGTGCCCCGGTAGGTTTCATACGTCGTCACTCGATCGCCGTCGGCAAGCTGCCAGTGGATCTCGGCATGAAAGTCCGGGAACGCGGCGCGAATGCAAGTGTAGAGTTTTCGTACACCCGCCTTGTCTGCCGTGGTGCCCGGCTGCGTTGTGTGATCGATGAAATCGTCCGCGAAGAGTTCGTCAAAAACATCGAAGTTTCCCGAGTTCTGGACCTCTTCGATATTCCGGCGGACAACGTCTTTGGCCGCCTGGGACGCAGTGATGCAGCGCATTTGGCTGATTCTCTTGCGATCCATGGATGGGTCGATTGAGCATGAGAGATGGTCCAGGTAGGCACCGAGCACATCGCGCTGGAGTAGGAGACTGGCGAATCTGCCTTCCCGAACGATTTCGACCAGGCCGGCCGCCTCGAGCTCTTTCGTGTGGTGGGAAAGCGTCGCGGCGCTGATTCGGTGGGCTTTGTGTAGCGTAGCCCATGGCATCGGACCTTCGTATGCCCCAATCTCTTGAAGAATCCGACCTCGTCGCGGTTCGGCCAGAGCTCGTGCGATTCGCGCAAGCTGACGGCTCGTCAATCGCTCATTTTGAGATACTGCCATGCTACAACTTCCTCCTGACCGATTGCGCTGGCCATTCACAAAACAGATGCAGCGCAAACGATGCCCGCCAGAGCGCACTCACGAGTTGTCTCAGACCCGAAGGAGCGGGCGATTCTGACGACGCGAGCGAAATTGGCGGCAGATCGCGAACTCGTTCGGGGTTGGCGGCTGACATCGAGACTTCTTCTCCTGGCGGCGATTTTCACCGGGGTGTGGCCTAACCCCACAATCCGCGCAGGCGAAGCAGAACACAAACCGCGCACACGATCGAGACAATCGCTATCACAGTGACAATGACGGCGACGTCACTCGCATTGCGCTCTGTACCCGGATCCAGATAGCGAATCGTCAACCAGATTTCCCGCTCCGAAACGGCCTCTTCCTCTTTCGTTTTGTTCTGCTCAGCATTCTTCTCCACGTTGCACCTCCCCTACTCCTTCGTGGCCTCGCAGAGGTTGCTGCCTTCGCTCATGACGTCGTTGCTGGGATCGACCATTGGAAGGCCAATGCGGTCTGTGCTGGGGCACGCGCGAGCTGTTTTGCTCGTTGTATTCATGGTTGCGTACCTGCCAACAGGGTCATTCATCTCGTTTGCCACAGAACAACTGCTGTAACGATCAGCCAGACCAGAAAGACAACGCGGAGCGTGCGAGCCGCTGTGGTTCTGCTCATACGCATACGGCCTCGAGTTTCCCGCGGATCGGGCCCACGTCCCCCCTCCGTGTCGTCCGAGGAGGTGCAACGGGGATGCCAAGATGCAACCGCCGTCGGTCGATGAATCTGAGACCTGGGGCCAGGACGCAGCGAAGGAGCGTCAAACGCAGTTGCTCGCTGACCTGTGTCTCGTGCAAGCGGGCCAGCAACGAGCAGTGTGACCACATCACGCCGCTGCAAATTCTCTTGTTCATTTCGGTCTGTCCGGCAGAACAGGTGGTGTTGAGGCGGATTTCTTGCACATATGAACAGTAGCGCCGCTTCGCTCGAAGCGAACTTCATCCATGAGCGTTTTCATCAGGTAGATTCCACGCCCGTGGGTGAACTCGACGTTCTCCGGGGCGGTGGGATCCGGGGCTGCGCTGTTCTCGAACCCTTGCCCTTCGTCGCTAACGGTGAGGAAAACTTCGCCATCGAGGCCGCAGCGGCAGCTGACTTGAACACGCTTGTGAGGATCCTCGCGGTTTCCGTGAATCACGGCGTTCGCCAGGGCCTCACGCAACGCGATTTCAATGTCAACTTCACTTCCGTCTGCGTCTCGAAACTTGTGGACGAAGATCATGAGCTGATCTGCGAAGGGGGAAATTGCCGCCACTTCACTTGGCAGAGACTGCCTGAGCTCCACATAGGGGCTGCACTCGGAAGTGCGGGGCAAAACGGCGAGCGTATGTGTTTGGACCATGACTTCGGACCCCACCTGGTGCTTCCGCGCCATGCCCTGAACAGAAAGCAAGGATCATGCCAAGCGCATGCCACGCCAAGTGATTGAATCTGAGGAGCCACTGGGGGAAGGGTGGTGACGATGGCTCGAAGTGTTAAAAGTGTCGAATCGGTCTTGACAGAGCTGGGCCACCACCTTGGGTGAGGACAGCGATGGAAGGCGGACTGGCGAGGCCGGCACGAATGCCACCCTCAGGATTGCATTCTGGACGATGGGTTCGCTCGTCTTGGTTCGCTGGTTGCGGAACGAGGCGAGTCCTCGATACTTTGTCCGCGTTGCCTGTCCGGACTCGATTTTGGGCGAGCCGGTTCAGTCTTGGCCTGTTCGTTGTTCCGCCTCAACAGAATTTGCAGGAGAGACGTCGCTCGCGCTCCCTCGGAATCGGCATAGGAGCTGTTGCACGATGTGCTTGGTAAACACGCCACGGCAGCGGAACGCTGCTCCGTGGCGCATTAGTTCGAGAAGAGCGTCCTCGCCGTCCCGGCTGATGCAAGTCAGGTTTCCCACATCAATGACCAACTGACGTCCACCCAGATCGGCAGCGAGCGCTTTCCACGCTTTCTTGAGCTCGGTGATCCAAGGCACGATCAGCTTCCCTTCAAGCACCAACCGGCACTGCGCAGAGGTATCGAGGATCGAGATTTTCAGCATGGTGGGTTGACAACCCAGGAAAGCAAGGCGCATGCCAAAATACGGTCTGTGTAAGTCAATGAAACTTAAGCCATAGGAGAAAGCACCGCAGGCTCATGTTGAAACTGTCGAAGTCCGTCTTAACAGCGGAAACTCGAAGACATGCAGGAAGAATCGCGCAAGGCCGGGCTTCGGGCGGCCGTGACCGATCAATGATGAAGATCGCCGAGAACAACTGGACTAGTGGAACGATCTCCTAAAGAAAAGACGGCGTTTGCCCGCGTTCAGCCCATGTGCCTCGTCGTGCTTTCGCGCAGCCGGAGAAGCTGTTTCTGGTGATGCCGTCCATGCACCAGATGAAGCTTTCTCCACTGGGGCGCAGTCAGCGGGCCCAGAATCGGATGGTCGAGCAGCTGGACCCGGCGCCCGAAGCGCGCTTCACACTCGGCGATGATCGCATCCATCGCCACGATCTTTGCCCCGATCTCATTTCGCACCTTCTCCGGCGGCAAGCCTTTCGGCTGCGCCACTGCAGGTGCTTTGCGTCCGGCGGGCATCTGACCCAAGCCCACGGCGACCCAGGTCCGTACGCGATGCGCCACCGAGGCCCGCGAGGCCAGCGGCTTTCCTCTTGTCATGACTCTCTCGAATCCCTTGATCGTTCCGGTGTAGGTGAGATACAGATGTTCCAACACTTCCGCCGCGCACCACTTGCCCGGGGGATGCCAGCTCAATTGCTCCGTGGACATGCCTTCCACCGCCGACTCCAGAGACTGTTTCAACTTGTCCAAGCGGATATCCATGGCGCGGCTCTCGCATTTGCGCGGGTTTCCGCTAGATTAGCAGCCTAGGGGATGGATCAGAACGAATAAATGTGACTCGAATACAGCCGCCCGCTGTTGAAGTCAGGAAAACTGCTTTGGATTTATGCCGAGCTTCTTTATCCGATACAGGAGCGTGGTGCGATTGACACTCATGCGTGCGGCAGCTCCCTCGGTGCCACCAATGCGGCCTTTGCTCTCGCGCAGGACGCGCACGATCTGGTCGCGCTGTTCATTGTCATGTTCGTCGGCGGTGCCTTTCGCAGCGGAGTTATGCAAGGCGCTGATGGTTTCTTTCACAATTCGAGTGATCTGTTCTCCCTCCCGGTGGGCCGCGTCCCGAGCAGGTTCGTCGATGCTCAATTTGCGCAATTCCGGGAGTGGTACCTCGAGCGATTTGCCGCGGGTGAGGATGACGGCGCGCTCAATCAAATTTTCCAGCTCCCGGATGTTTCCGGGCCAGGCCCAGTCGGTGAGCGCTCGCAATGCACCCGCTGGAATGGCTTCGACGTTTTTCTGCATTTGTCTGGAGAATTTTTGAACGAAGTAACGCAGCAGCAAGGGGATATCTTCCCGGCGTTCCCGCAGCGGTGGAATGCGAATCGGAAACACGTTCAGCCGGTAAAACAAATCGCTGCGAAATTCGCGGACTGCGATCATCTTTTCCAGGTCCTGGTGGGTTGCGGCCACTAGGCGTACATTTACCTTTCGCGTGTGGGTGCTGCCCAGGCGCTCGAATTCCCGCTCCTGCAAAGCCCGCAACAGCTTCGGCTGGATTTCAAGCGGGATGTCACCAACTTCGTCGAGAAACAGCGTGCCTTGGTCGGCCAGCTCCAGTCGTCCGATCTTTTGGCTTATCGCGCCCGTGAAGGCGCCCTTTTCATGTCCAAACAATTCGCTCTCCAGCAGGCCGGTGGGAATGGCGGAACAGTTGAGCTTGACCAATGTGCGATCTTTGCGCCGACTGTGGTCGTGAATGGCACGAGCGATCAACTCTTTCCCCGTCCCGGTCTCACCGAGCAGAAGGACTGTCGAATCGCTGGGCGCGACGGTCTCGACTAGTTCCAGAACGTGCTTCAGGGCCGGACTGTTCCCGATGATCTGGTCAAAGTTCAGCTCGCTGCGGATCTCTTCTTCCAGATACAGCTTTTCCTGGGCAATCTTGTCCTTGAGTTCGGAGATCTCGCGGTAGGCAAGTGCATTTTCAATGGCGATGGCGACCTGGCCCGCTACCTCAGTAAGAAACTCGGCATCGCCCTCGCTGAAATGCTCTTCTCGCTTCCGCGCAAGACCGAGTATGCCGAGTGCGCGTCGTCGATTGACCAGAGGAACAAGACAGAGGGTCTTGAGTCCTTCGCCGAGGAAGATCTCAGCCACCTCGGGACCGAGCTCGGCCGGGTCAAACTGGTTCATCGTGACCGGCTTGAGCGTTGCAAAAGCCCTCGCGCTGGCTCCGTTGTGAGAAATGAGCTGTCCCTGGTGCAAAAAACCCTGGCTGCTCGGGAAATCAAGGGCGTGAAACCGAAATTTGCGACTGTCGGAATCCAGTAAGCTAATTGCCACAAGATCGCATTCCATCACTTGGCGAACGCTCGCTGAGATTGCGCCGAGTAGTTTGGGTAGGTCCAAGTTGGAGGTGATCCGATTCGTCAGATCGAGCAGCAGTTTGAGCCGGGCATTTTGGCGCTCGAGTTCCAGCCGTGCGACCTGGGATTTCCTGAGATTAAGGCCATCATCAATGGCCAGCGCAACCACCCGTGAGACCAACTGTAAAAAACTGACATCTTCTGAATGATAGGCATTGCGATCGCGGCTGGCGATGCCCAGCACACCTAAGCGCCTGTGGGCCGTGGTCAATGGAACGCGAACCAGCGAGCCTAGACTGAAACCGGTCGTCTCAAGCAATCGTTTTAGGCGCGGGAACCGGCCGTCTCGGCTCCAGTCGGCGATGTGAAGCGGTTCCTGCGTGTGGTAAACATGCCAGATCGATGTCTCCTCGATCGGCATATCAGGGAAGGGAATCGGCCCCTTCCCCCACACATGCCATTCAATCTGTTCGGAACTCTCCTTAAAGACAAGTACGTCCAGATGATCGAAACTGATCAGTTCGACGAGCTGGTCAGCAAGAAGTCGTGACAGTTCCTCCGGTTCGCGGCAGGCGGAGAGTGCCTCAGCGAGACGGAACAGAGCTTCATAGCGCTGGGTATCGGTTCCCAACGCGAGCTGCGAGTCGGTGCTCATAACGATGATGAGGTGGCTCGACGCACATTCCTCTCGAAAAACCACAGGCCAACAACGATGTGATGACTCATCTCGGCGGGAGGTCGCAGTTTTCAGCCTTTCTCGGGTCTGCCAGACCGGTCGGTCCTCGCTTATTGTTTCCCCATCCCATCCAGTGGCGACTGCACACGTCGGGCGGCGCTTCGGTGTCGGGAAGCAATTGACATTTTTTCGACTTTGACACCTGTTCCCAGTCTGTGTTTTTCGAACAACGTTGTGCTTCAGCGAATTAGCAGCGAAGGTCCATGCCCTGTCATTGGGAACGTCAGTTGCGGTTGTTCCAGGGGAGACGGCAAGACTCCAAAATTGAAAGCAGTGATTTGTAATCGTCGCTGAAATGGCGATGAGGACGGAGCGAAGGGACCTCAGATGGAGACCCAAAAGCAGCGGAATGAGTCGGACAGCGATCATGGTCGCAGGCCTCATCTGCGTGCTGGCCTTGGGTGCGAGGTCGCAAGAAGCTCGCTCGGAGATCAGCCTGCAGGGCACGGGTTTTTTTACGAAGGACTCCACCGGTCAGGCCACGGATCTGGAGGGTGAAGATGAGCCAGAAGATTGAAAACAAGAACAACCCTTATGTCCTTGGAGTGAGCGCACGACGAGAAGGAGGAGAAGCTATGGCCAGCAAGCATTTGCGGTGGTCTCCACCGCCCGAGCCTGCCCCCTTGGGCACCGCCGGGACCGACAGGCTCGCAGAAATCGTCGTCTTCGTCGATGGCCGGACCGAGACTGCGGCCATCCTGGAGTTTGCCGGCGCACTCGCCCAGGAGCACGGCGCGCACCTGATCGGCGTATTCATGCAGCCCGAGCCCGCGCGTACCCAGTCGGAGACGTTTGCCCGCGGCGAGGGCATCCTCGGTGTGATCGAAGCGCACCGAGCACAACTCGAGAGGATCGAGGCGGATCACCGGAGCCAGTTCGAGGACATCGTCGGTAGTCACGGAATCCGGCCGGAGTGGAGATCGTTGCCCTACTTGAGCAGTGAGGTAGCTGTGCATGCGTACTACGCGGACATGGTGGTCATTGCCCGCCCGGATCGAGCGGGCGAGACGGCCGGCCCGCCTGGCCTGGCGGAGTCTCTCGTCCTGACCTCCGGCCGACCGATCATCATGTTCCCGCCGGGCAGCGGGGTATCCCGGATCCGCCGCATCCTGGTGGGCTGGAACTCAAGGCGCGAGGCTATCCGGGCGGTGGCGGACGCCCTGCCATTGCTGGTAAGGGCCGAGGCGGTCGAGGTCTTGGTCGTCGACCATGAGCGCCACCCGGCGGGTCACGGCCAGGAACCGGGGGCGGATATCGCGCGCCACTTGGCGCGTCACGGTGCGCAGGTCGAGGTGCAGCGCCGGTCATCGGGTGGAGAAGACATGGGCCGTTTTCTGCTGTCGCAGGCTGTCGCTTTCGGCGCCGATCTAGTCGTCATGGGCGCTTATGGCCACTCCCATCTGAGCGAGTGGGTGTTCGGCAGCGTCACGCGGACCGTCTTGCGTGAGGCCGGCCTCCCAGTCCTGATGTCCCGATGAGCGTTGGTCCTGGCTGAACCTCGGCAAAGATCCGAAGCGTTTTTGTGAGAGCAGCGTCGGGCTTCCTCCCATCACGCATCTTGGCAAAATCGCCCACGCCTGTCAGTGCCGAGTTCGACAGTTTCGACACTGGTTTCCTTCGATCTTTGCCACATTGTGCGACCGAACGGTCTCTGCCGTAATCTGATCGAGATATGCAGAGACGGTTTGGACACCGGCAGCGCCCTCGCGGGAAAGCAACATGCGGATCCTAGTCGTAGGTGCAGGCGCGATCGGTGGGTATTTCGGAGGCAGGCTCCTTGATGCCGGGCATGATGTGACTTTCCTCGTCCGCTCGCGGCGCGCAGTCGAACTGGCGAGCACCGGCCTGGTCATCCGGAGCCGATTCGGAGATACCACCGTTTCGAATCCGCCCACCACGGTTGCCGAAAACCTTCGTCAGGTTTTCGATTTGGTGTTGGTGAGCTGCAAAGCCTATGACCTGGAAGGCGCGATCGCGTCCTTTGCGCCGGCAGTTGGGCCGGACACCGTGATCCTGCCTCTGCTCAACGGCATGCGTCACCTCGAAATCCTGGACGCGCATTTCGGTGCCGGTCAGGTGCTCGGCGGCCAGTGTCTGATTTCGGTGACCCTCAACCAGCGGCATGAGATCGTTCACCTCAATGAGACGCACAATCTGTCCTTTGGCGAACGGGACGGTGCTCGCTCCGCACGCGTCGAAACCATTGCGTCGGTCCTGTCGAGCGGCAATTTCGAGGCCCGGCTGAGCGAGGCCATTCTTCAGGAAATGTGGGAAAAATGGGTTTTCATCGCGACCAACGCGGGAATCACCTGCCTGATGCGTGCTGCGGTTGGCGACATCGTGGCCGCCGGAGCCGCCGACCTGGCCATCGGTCTGCTCGAAGAGTGCGCCGCGATTGCCGCCCAACAAGGCTTTCCCCCGAGCAGTCGCTTTATGCAGCTGAATCGAACCGTCTTTGCGACCGCCGGTTCGCGGCTTACAGCTTCGATGTTGCGCGACATCGAGCGCGGCGCGCCGACTGAGGCCGATCATATTGTTGGGGATCTGCTGCGGCGTGGTGACGAGAGCGCCCGTTCACTGCTGCGCATCGCCTATGCGCATTTGGAGGCGTACGGGTCTCGCCGCGCGCGCGAGATGGCGTTGAATGACAAGGCCGGCTGAAGGCCGCACGAACTCGAAGAGAAAGGTGGCTTCCCATGACATCCCAGCAAGTATTCGTGAAAGTCGCGATTCATTCTTGGCGACTGGTGGTGGAGAGAGCGGACAAGATATTTTCAAATCGCACCGAAGACCAGCTCTTGCAACAGGTGGCACCGGGAAAGAATCGTCTCATTTATGTCTGGGGACATCTCACCGCGATTCACGACGCGATGTTTCCCATTCTGGGCCTGGCAGAGCGACTGCATCCCGAACTGGATGCCCTCTTCGTCTCGAACCCAGATACAACCGCCGCGCAACTGCCTGCTCGACGGGAGCTCAAAAAATATTGGGACGAAGTGAACGGCAAACTCCTTTCGCAGTTTGCAAGTCTTTCTGCGGATGAATGGTTGCTGCCCCACCGCGCGATGTCGGAGGAAGACTACGCCAAAGATCCCACCCGGAACCGGCTGGCTGTCCTACTCAGTCGAACGAACCATATGTCTTACCACCTGGGGCAGGTGATTCTAGCTCCCGAATAGATCGCCGGAGGGCGGAAGATGGCGGATGGGGCCCCGACTTGTTGCGTATAAGGCGGGGTTGCCCCCACACGCGGATCCCTGCGTCCTGGGCGACCGCTGTGCATCTAAGTCCCATGGAATTCAGGCAACTTGGTTATTCCGGGCTAAAGGTTCCGGTTCTCAGCTTCGGCTGCGGAACCTTCGGCGGGCGCGGGCTTCTCGCCGGCTGGGGCAACAGCGATGTAAAGGAAGCCACCCGCCTGGTGGATATCTGCCTCGAAGCCGGAGTCAATTTCTTCGATACGGCCGACGTTTATTCTCAAGGTGCGTCCGAAGAAATCCTGGGCAAGGCCATTGCCGGCCGCCGCCAGGCCGTTCTCATTTCTACCAAGGCTACATTCTCCATGGGCGACGGGCCCAACGATCTTGGCTCTTCCCGCTATCATCTGATACAGGCGTGCGAGGCCAGCCTCCGCCGTCTCGGAACCGATTCCATCGACATCTACCACCTGCACGGCTTCGATGCGCTTACGCCCGTCGAAGAAGCCCTCAGGACTCTCGACACGCTGGTCGAATCCGGCAAAGTGCGTTACATCGCTTGCTCCAATTTCTCCGGATGGCATCTGATGAAGTCGATCGCTGTCTCGGAAAGATACGGCTGGGCGCGCTACGTCGCACACCAAGCCTACTATTCGCTCATCGGCCGCGATTTTGAATGGGAACTGATGCCCCTGGCGCTCGATCAGAAAGTCGGGACCATCGTCTGGAGTCCTCTGGGCTGGGGCCGCCTGACCGGCAAAATCCGACGCAACCAGCCGCTGCCAAAAGTAAGCAGGCTGCACTCGACCGCCGAGCAAGGTCCGCCCGTTCCGAACGAGTATCTCTACCAGGTCATTGATTCTCTGGACGAAGTGGCGCGCGAAACCGGCAAGACCGTGCCGCAGATTGCGTTGAACTGGCTGCTGCAGCGTCCAAGTGTGGCGAACGTCATCATCGGTGCTCGCAACGAGGAGCAGCTGCGCCAGAACCTGGGCGCGGTTGGATGGAACCTGAACCACGATCAGGTCGCTCGGCTCGATGCCGCCAGCGAAGTAACGCCGGCATATCCCTACTGGCACCAGCGCCAGTTCGTCGCGCGCAATCCACTGCCCGTAGCAGAGACGGCTTGACCGGGCTACAGCAAATACGGAACCTGACTGCTTTCCGTCCCGTTTCTCCGCGCCGAGAGGCGGAATCGATGTTGACCGTGAACCCGGTAAGGTGCGGGAGAGTAAAGCGGGCCCCGTCACGTTCGACCCGTACAGGGTGCTGTCCAGCAGGGAAGTATTCAGGATTTACGGCTTTTGGGCACGTCCTGCACTGGCTTCGATCAATTGCTGTACCGGCGCAACGACCATGAGCAGCAGATCCGCCTTGGGAATCTTTGCCTGATCAATCAGCGTGCCTTGCTGGACTCTCCATGACTCCGGGGAGGATTGGGATCGATCCAGGTAGTCGAGCGCGAACAGGCCAGCCACTCCGAGGGTGGAAAGCTCTTCGGAAAGGGGTGCGAGTTCGTGCAGGAGAAAAGATTGCTCCAGGAGAGGACGTAGCCTCGCATCGTTATCGCGCCAAGCGGTGAGCAGTGTTCGAATCTCTTTTTCGGCGGCCTGGTCCTGATATCCACTTGCGATATAGGCCTGCACGGAATCCCGAAAACGTCGTGCCAGATCGCTCTCCGGACAAGCTGTGTCCACCAGTCTGTTCAGAGGGCCTCGAAAGTCCCAGACGGTCTTCAGACTATTCATGCGCGTGTAATCCTTCACCGGCTCGACCAGTTCTGCAAGAGTGCGAAGCGGGGCAATGTCGTCGGTTCCAGCCATGCGATACAAGGAAGTGAAGGATCTGTGGGTTAGGCCAAGCCACTGGAGCCGCCAGCTTAACGCGCCCAGTCTTCGGTACATCGAGTCCGGATCTAGCACAGCGGGCGGAGACCACAGTCGTTCTGCGATCGCAGCGTTGCGCGGCCAGATTCTGGAATCGATGTTCTCGCCCGTAACCCATTCCGACCACATGCACGCCTCGCCGCCAAGGATGCGACTCTGCTGCTCTGGATTCAGCGAGGCAGCCGCGCCGCTCATCGGGTCCACGGCATAGTGCCGCGCAGCGGGCCACATCAAATCCAAGTAGTAACCGAAGGACAGCAGGCCGCGGTAGCCTTGCTGGGCGGCGGTCGCCAGGGACTGTTGCCCGCGCCAGGACTGCACGACGACGGTCTTGGGTAAATCAGGATGCAGGACTTCATCCCATCCCATCATGATCTTGTGGTGCTTGCCCAAAATCGTCTGCAGACGTTGATTGAAGAATGCTTGCAGATCCTGGTTGTTTTTCATCCCGTGAGCATGGATGAATTCCTGGATTTTCGGGTTGGCGTCCCACTGATGGCCGTCGACCTCGTCTCCGCCAATGTGAAAATAGTCGTCCGGGAAGAGCCTGGCCATCTCCGCAATGAACCGATCGATGAACTTGTAGGTTTGTTCCCGCGTTGGATCCATGACAGCGTCAGCTGCTCCGGGCTCGATCTTGTAGGGCCCCGGCCCGCTCGCCAGCGCCGGATATCCGGCAAACAATGAGCGGCTGTGGCCCGGCATCTCGAACTCGGGTACCACCCGGATGCCGCGGTCATGAGCGTAGGCCACCAACTCGCGAATCTCGTCCTGCGTGTAATACCGCCCGTCGGATCCTGCTTCCTGCAGCTTGGGGAAACGCTTGCTCTCGACCCGGAAACCCTCGTTGTCGTACAGGTGCCAGTGAAGAACATTCATTTTCACCGCTGCCATTCCATCGAGGTTGCGCTTGAGCACGTCGAGCGGAATGAAGTGGCGGCCAACGTCAACCAGGAGGCCGCGCCAGGCGAACCGGGGCTGATCCTTGATCGTTACAGCCGACACGACGAATCCGTCTGTGGATGTCTCCACCAGTTGAAGGAAGGTTTGAAGCCCGTGCAGGATGCCCAAAGCACCGGGTGCAGTGAGCTTCGCACCCGACTCATTGACCACCAGCTCGTACGATTCATCCGCATCGAGTTTTTGTACTCTCTCACTGCCGTGAACGGAGTGGATCAGCAGGGTCGGATTGGCCCCGTCGGCCGGCCTCTGTGCGAGCGGGATTCCCGTTTGGCGGGAGAGCTCGGCCATAAACCTGTGAACTCCGCGTTCGATCATTGCATCCCTAGAACCTGCGATTGCAACGGAAAAAGATCGATCAACTGGCAGATGACCAATCCCCGCTTGCACGGAGGATGGCATGGGCATGAGGTTCGGTCCGGGCTGGGTTTGTGCCACAGCGCGAAATGCGAGCAGAAGAGCCGCACTGGCGATCAGCAGGATTCGCATAGTCTTCCAAGGGTGCAAGGCTTCAGAGTGGAGCGGTCCAGTGTAATTCACCGATCAGGCCACGACATCCCTGGCGCGAGGCTTGTGCGACACGACATGTCCACGGCGGCAACGTCGTCTGATTTCTGGATTCACGGTCTCATTTCCGGGATCAATTCCCCTTCGCCGCCTCTGGTCACCCGTCGAAGGAACTGTAGCTTACGAAGCCAGGCTGCAGGCCGGTTTGGCGATGTTCTTGCTGTATCGACAACAAATAACGTCAAAGAGGGGCCGCAGGCCGAACCTGCATGTACCGGACGTCTGGAAGTTCCTGATTTTATGGTTGCGCCTCGGGCCCTGCCGACGGCCCACGCCAGGGCGACCGCAAAGCCCGAAGCCAGTTACGAAGGTTACGGCCACCGAGCTGGCTAACCGAGGTGATGGCCACCCACCTGCCACAAGCTAACGAACGCGTACCGCAAGCCCCCACGCGCCGAACCAATGTGTCAGGAGGCAACCCGTTGCCCGAAATCACCGATCGTCTCGTCCCGGCGGCTAAGCCGCTAGCCATGCCGGCCCTGCTGCTCGCGATGCTGAATGCATCGAGTCGAGTGAGCGACCTGATCTTCTCTCCGGGAACTTTCCCGCACGTGGAGCTGAGCGGCCAGCTGCGTCCGGTCAAGCTTCCGGGGCAGCAACCTCTCACTCCCGACGACTTGCGACGCATGGCTGAGGAGCTGATCGGGGACAACAAGCAAGCGATGTCCATGCTCAAGGAACACGGATCCTGCGACATCTCTTACCGATTTCCAGGCCAGTGTCGATTCCGGGTCAATGTGTTCATGCAGAGGGGCAGCCACGCCATTGTGATGCGCGTCATCCCGAAGAGCATCCCGAGTTTTGCGGAACTGAACCTTCCTCCCGCGCTGGCGGAAATTGCCCACCTGAAGAATGGCATTGTCCTCGTGACGGGGCCAACCGGTTCCGGGAAGTCGTCCACCATGGCCGCCCTTCTCGACCGGATCAACGAGACTCAGGCATACCACATCATCACGATCGAGGATCCGATCGAGTTCATGCATCAGCACAAGCGGTCGATCGTTCATCAAAGAGAACTGCACAGCGATACCCCAAGCTTTGCCCTCGCTCTCCGCGCCGCGTTGCGACAGGCGCCAAAGGTGATTCTGGTTGGGGAAATGCGCGACAAGGAAACCGTGGAAATTGCGTTGGAGGCCGCGGAAACCGGCCATCTGGTGCTGTCGACGCTGCATACGATCGATGCCTCGAAAACCGTAGAGCGGCTGGTTGGAGTGTTTCCGATTGCGGATCAGCTCGTCGTTCGCAATCGCATCGCAAAGAGCTTCCGATGCATCGTTTCGCAGCGCCTGATCCCGCGCAAGGACGGCAGCGGACGGATCGCGGCCATGGAGATTCTTAAGTCCACTCTTCGGACACGTGAATACGTCGAAAGAGGCGAACGAGAGGGCAAGAGTCTGCTGGATGCCATGCGGGATGGAGACACCGAAGGTATGCAGCACTTCGATGGGGAAATCGAGAAGCTGGTTCGCGCCGGAATCATCGACCTGGACACGGCGCTCGCCTATGCCACCAATCCGGGTAATTTGCGACTACAATTCGCGGATGCGGCTGGGGAATCACACACAGATAACAATGCAGTCCCCGATTCGGAAAGCGAAGCTCCGGTGGTAGAAACAACGTAGCAACTTGAAAAACACAGCCCGCCCCGGAGATCAGGCCGGAGTTGTTTGCCGAGAGTTCTGTTTCGGAGGTACTCGGTTCCGCACATCGCGCGGTAATCCCGCGCACGGCACCCTGGCGCCTCCTGGCCCGGTTGCAGGAGTTGCGCGTGAGCTCACATTTCCTGATGCGCAATGATGTAACCCCGCGGAAGTCGCGGAGTCTATCCGTGGAAAAAGCGTTGCCAATCGGAAAAACTGTGTTTTGCGGAACCGAGCCACCAACTCCTTGAGGCTCAATCGAGCCCGCATGTCCTCGAACTCAAAAAGGCGGGAGGTCCAGGGTCGAAACCGGACGGAAGGGTTCCGACCCGATCCCTTCGCAAGCTTGCGACCCGTTACTTTGGTCACGGGCGTGTGACGTGTGTCACAGGCCTTCCAACCCGTTTAGGCTCACAATCGAGCGATAGCCCCTGCCACGCCGGCCGTGGGGCGACGGCACCGGCGCAAGACATGATGGAAATGTGAGCCGCTTTAGTCTGCGCAATTTTGGAAAAATTTCGGACTGTGTCTCGCCGAAGACGACGATTCTGTTGGCGGGCGGCCTGTTGCTGGCCCAAGCCGCCATCTTGGCCAAGTTCGGCACCCGGCAATTGGGCGCGGTAGTTTCCGAACTGATCCAACTGACCCTCGGGTTCATCTGCCTGCTCACATCGGTCCAGGCGTTTCGGCGCTCGGGAAACGTTGCCCGTTACTACTGGCGCTGGCTCTCGCTTACGTTTTGCGTCTGGATCGTCGCTCAGGCGTTGGGCGTTTATATCGATCTGTCTTCGAAGCATTCGCTCGACCCACTCGACGACCTGCTGTTCTTCGCCTCCGTGATCCCTTTCGGGATGCTGATATTTCTGGACCCGGACCACGAATCGAACCGATTTGACCGACTGCACCTGCTGGACTTTTTGCAAGTGTGCATTTTCTCGCTGGCGATCCATCTCTACTTTGGCACGGGGCCCTCGGCCGTTCATCTGGGCCCCTTCAGTTGGACCCGCAACCTGGCTTACAATTCCATGCTGACCGGCTCTTTCCTGTTGCGGGCTTTCCTGACCGACTCCGCGGTAGTTCGTGCTTTCTTCGGGCGCATGGCGCTCTTCCTTTTGCTCTCAGGCTTGGCGGATTCGTATGCGGCCCCCTCAGGCAGCGCGCCCCCTGGCAACTGGTTCGACTTGGTGTGGAGCCTGCTGCTGGGCATTCCCCTGGTGATCGCCGTCACCTGGAATCAAGAGGAGTCCGGCGTTTCCGCCACGCCGCGCAGAGCGCAAGGCATCGTCCTAAGCGGGTTCTTCCCCCTGCTCTATCCCCTCTTCAGCTTGCTGCTGCTGGCCCAGATTGCGCAGGGCCACACGGCGTTGGCGTCCTCGGTCGTGTTGGCCAGCTTCGCCGGGGTCGGTGTGCGGATGCTGATCATTCAACATCGCCTGCTGCGCGCGCAACGAAAGTTGCAATTCGAGGCCACCCACGATGCGCTCACCGGTCTTTGGAATCACGGTGCCATCCTCGACCTTCTGCAGCGGGAAGTCGAGCGCCATGGACGAAATGGAGATTCGCTCGGATTGATGATGCTCGACCTGGACTACTTCAAAAGAGTCAACGACTCCTATGGCCACATGATTGGAGACCTGGTCCTGCAGGAAGTAGCCTTCCGCTTGAAAGACTCAGTGCGAGCCTATGATTCAGTCGGGCGTTACGGTGGAGAGGAATTCCTGGTGATTCTCCCCAACTGCACTGCAGAAGAGCTTTCGATAAGCGGGCAGAGACTCCGTCACCTGATGGCCGAAAGGCCCATCGAAACGTCAGCTGGAGAAATCTCGGTGACGGCGAGCATTGGGCTGGTATCCTCTATCATCAGCGAAACAACTTCCGATTGCTTGCGCCTGCTTCATGCCAGCGATGCCGCCCTGTACAGCGCCAAGAGCAAAGGCCGAAACAGAGTAGAGCATCCCACTTTGTCGGGGATGGTCGCGGGCACCTGAAGCCAGCGCGCCCAGACACGAACTGAGCTACCAGGCTTGGTCCCGCAAGATCTGCCAGCTCGGCCCTCGATCGCTGCCCGAATCCGATTTGAATCTGTATCGCCCACGCCCTCGCATTCCTGGCAGGTCAACGGATGCGGCGGTGTCTTTCTGTTTGGTTTTCCATGCTTCGACGAAGGATTTTGAGGCGTACTGGTGGCTCGGCGGTCTCCGGATCCGAACCCACCGTGCGGTGGAGCCAAGAGTTTCTACCAAACGCCTGAAAAAGGTCGTTCCCAGCTCACGATCTTTTACCTCAGCCCAACAGAGGCCCGATTTAGCGCTGCAGAATCGATCGGCCTGCGATCAACAAAGCAGCCCCAGGAACCCGTGTTCTGATTCTGTAACAGATTTGAGGTGGCGTTCCGATGGGAGGACGGCCCTTGTTAGGCTCGACGGTGGGGTGGCTCGGTGAACGTGAGGTGAAACATGTCTGCAAGTAAGCCCTCGCTCTCTGGCGCTCACAAGCGCCGACCCTACAATAAACCCACTTTCACAAAACTAACTCCTGAGGAAGCCATCGTCGTACTCAAGGCCAAATCCATTCCGGTCGCCGAGCAAGCGCAACAACTCATGCATGCACTCAAACTGAAATTGGAAGATAAAAGTGACAAACGCGGCCGGTAATGGGCGAGAAGCCATCACTGATGTGCTCGGTGAGCGTGGTCTTCCACCCGTCAGCTGTTTCTGCCGATTTTGTTTTGCGCGTCGCTATGGTCGTTCGCAGGTCGCGCGGGGCATGGAGGAGGGCTAAAGTCGTGGATTTCGGCGGGGTAAGACTCGCTTTCCCCGTAACACCGCTTCTTCATTAGGGTTGCATCACAGGGGAATTTCTCCATCCCGTGGACAAGTGTCTGATTCCTGGACGTTGCCATCGGCTTTCTCATTGATTCTGTGGGACATCCAGACGGTGCTCGTATTGCACACTGCCGATGAGACTCTCCCCTACGGCGCTCGTTTGTCGTGCACCAAGGTCGCTTCGGTAGTCCTGGGCATGAAACGCAACACAGTCCGTAATAGCATTTGTTTGCCATCGTTTGGCTAACCGGTGCGGCGAAGCGATGGCGGAAACGAAATTGGATTCATCAGAACGAATGAAGAACTCACCTTCAGCTACGTTTCGTGATCTGGATCTCAGCGCTCCCTCGGTTCGCGCCGGAATGAGCAGGGTGGAGCGGCGTGAATGGTTGTTGTGGTCCAGCGCGGTGGTCGTGACGCTGCTTCTGACCCTCGGGATTGCATCGTTCCTGCTGCCCTTGTTGCGTCGGGGCGAGTTTGACCTGGCGGGCCTGCATCTGCCCAGCATCGTTCGTGGACTGGTTGCCCTGGTACTGCTGTTCGACATTCACGTGGTCTATCAGCAGCTCCAGATTCATCGCATTCGACGGTTGTTGATTGCGCGGGAAGAACTATTTCGCCTGATCACCGAGAATGCCGCCGATATGATCGCGGTGGTCGATGACAACGGCAATCGCCTCTACAACAGTCCTTCCTACCAGAGGATTCTCGGATACAGCCCTGAGGAACTGAAGATCACACCTTCGTTCGAACAGATCCATCCCGAGGACAAATCGCGGGTGCTCGAAGCAGCCGCCGAAGCGCGGCAAGGCGGTTTTGGCCGAAGAATCGAATACCGAATGCGCCACAAGGACGGAACCTGGCGCACCCTGGAATCCACCGCAAGTGCGATCGTCAGCGGAAAGGGAACAGTCGGCAGGCTCGTCATCGTAAACCGGGATATCACGGCGCGAAAGAGCCTGGAAGAGCAATTCCGGCAAGCACAGAAAATGGAAGCCGTCGGACGCCTCTCGGGCGGGATCGCGCACGACTTCAACAATATTCTGGGTGTCATTATCGGCTACGCAGAAATTCTGCAAGATAAGCTGGAGCCCGAAAACGCCTTCCGGACCTGTGCGGATGAAATCCTCCAGGCGGGCCGGAGAGCCGCGTCGCTCACCCGTCAGCTGCTCGCCTTCAGCCGGCAGCAGGTGCTCGCGCCGAGAGTTCTCGAGTTGAACACGGTAGTCGTGGATACGGAGAACATGCTACGCCGGGTCATCGGAGAGGATATTGAGCTCAACACGTTCCTAAGCGCTGATCTGGGTCGAGTCAAAGCGGATCAAACCCAGCTTGAACAGGTGATTCTTAACCTGGCGGTGAACGCGCGCGACGCCATGACTGATGGCGGAACACTCACGATCACGACTGAGAACACCGAACTGGATGCCGCTGCAGTGCGGCACTACTCATATCCGGTGAAGCCCGGCCGTTACGTTCTCCTCTCGGTCCGCGACACCGGGGTAGGAATGGACGCCGACACCCAGGCTCATATCTTCGAGCCGTTCTTTACCACCAAGCAGAAAGGTCAAGGTACCGGACTGGGGCTGGCTACTGTGTATGGAGTTGTGAAACAGAGCGATGGCTACATTCACGTGCAGAGCGAGGTCGGTGTAGGGACAACGTTCAGGATTTACCTGCCGCTCGTGGACGAGCTTCCTGACTTGGAACCGGGCCAGACGGAATCGAGACTCCCAATGGGTGGGTCGGAGACCATCCTGCTGGTGGAAGACGAGGACATGCTGCGCACGCTGACTCGAAACGTGCTCGAGCTTCTCGGTTATAGGGTCCTGGAGGCCGCACATGGCAAGCAAGCCTGCCTTGCCAGCGAGCAACATAACGGGCGGATCGACCTGCTTCTCACCGACGTCGTGATGCCCGGAATGAACGGCCCGGCGCTAGCCGAACGCCTTGCGGGTTCCAGGCCGGAATTGAAGGTCCTTTTCACCTCCGGGTACACCGGACAGGGGGTCGGCCGGGGCGTGTTGCCGGAGGTATGCCATTTCATCGCCAAACCTTTCACGCGCGAAGACCTGGCACGAAAAATACGGGAGGCATTGGAGGGCGTTGCCCTCCCCGCGAACGGAGCCCGCCATCGAGCAAGCGGCGAACCAGTATCTCAGGAGATTCAACAATGAGGAAGCTGTTAGTGGTTGACGACGACTCCGCAATGCGTGGGCTGCTGCGCATGCGCTTGTCCGAGCACTACGAAGTCTTTGATACGGGCGATCCGGAACAAGCCCTTGCGCTGGCGCTGGAGTGCAAACCGGATGCTATTCTGCTCGATCTCATGATGCCCAAATTTTCGGGCCTCGAGCTGCGCAACAGCTTTCGCGCCCTGAGTCACACCTCCCGTCTCCCCATCTTCGTCATTACGGGACAGTCCGGCCAGAAGTATGAGGAACAGTGCAAGGAACTGGGGGCGGCGGGGTTCTTCGAGAAACCAGTCGATTTTGCGAAGCTGAGAGCTTCGTTAGAAGCGGAAATAGGCAATCAGCGGCCAGAGCGCCGATCGGAGGTTCGAGTGCAGATGCGAGTCGTTCTGAAGCTGCGCGGCACCGATCCGTCCGGGCAGCAGTTCGAGGAACTCGCGGAGACCGAGAATGTCAGTGCCAGCGGATTCCTGTGCACCTGCTCCCGTCCGCTGGTGAAGGGGGCGTCGCTCGAGGTCTACCGCAATGGTCCGAGTGACCACTACATCGGGCAAGCGCGGGTAGTTCGAAAAGAGTCGCCCGGAGACCCGTGGCATCGGTACGGCTTCAGGTTCGACGGGAAGACCGCTAGTTGGGTACTTCAGGGTGATGCTGCGACCGGATCCAAGGGCTGAGGCTGGTTCACCCTTTCAGTCCCACCGAAAGCTCCGTCTCGTTTCCCGGCCTGTCAGCCGTATTGCCTGATCTTGTGATTGGCGAGCATGGAAATCGCTCTCCACTTGGGTTCGAGGAGCACAAGGTTCCATTTAAGTAGCAGCCCGAAAAGGACAAGAGGGAACTCTGGACAGTTCAGCCTGAAAGATCAGTACTTTACGGGCGGTAACGTCCAACGACCCGTACCTGAGCACGCGCAGGTCAACACCTTTGGTAACTCCGAGGCATTACGTTCGGTTTACTAGACTGAAGAAGCTATGAAACACACAGCCCTCCCCCTGCTGTTCGTCCTGCTGTTTGCCTCCCCATTTTTTGCCCGGACCGGAAATGATGAGGACACGGCGCACGCAGTCAAGGGCGTTTTTCGCTTGCGAGAAACCCTGCGTGACCCCGGCAGCCTCCAGGTCTCCCTCGTCGTTGCCACCAACAAGGGCGTTTGCATCGAGTATCGCAGCAGGAACAATGCCGATGGAATGAGCCGGGGCTTTGCCGTCTATAAAACGGACAAAGACCTCGTATGGGTGGAGAATTCCTGGGTATGGGACCAGGCCTGCGTGGTCGGAAAGTACGGCCAGCGTCGGGAGGGGACCGACGCGACCGAAGCAGTGAGTGCTGCTCTTAGGGCCAAACAGGCGGTCGCTCTCGGCACACAACAGGTATCAAACGCCCCACCTGTGGCAGCCCGTGCGGTGGCGACCACCGCACCGACGGTCCAACCATCGGCGCCTCCTATACGAGCTGAAACCGTAACGCTAACTGCGAAGACATCATTGGCAACGGTTGCGCCCGTGTCGGTCGCGTCCATAAAAGCGGTCCGGGCGGCGGCCCCGATTGCAGCAGTCAGACGGTCGACGCCGACCGCAGAGGCAGCGATCACGGTAGCCGCGCCCGCAACTGTGACGCAGGCAACTACAGTAGTAGAGCCAGTTGAAATTCCTGCACCGACCGCGCAGGCCTACGTGGTCGTGGAAGTCACACCTGCGTCCACTCTGCCTGCGCCTGGACCCGCGCATCCCAAGCCTGCGGCAGCTGCCGCACAGGCTCCGCCACCTTCGGTCCGCTCCTACGCGGTGTCGTCAACACCGGTCGCATCGGTGGAGCTGGGCACGGTTCGTGGCGTGACGATTGTCGACAATGCGGGGGCACTGGAAAAGAAAGGTCCACCGCCAGCTCCGGAATCACTCGGTGACGCGGCCCGGCGCTTGAAGCAGTCAAAACGGCAGTAGCGTCAGCGGAGTGGTCAGCGCAACGGCTTGACCGCGACGGGACCGGCGCCCGTAGCCAGGATGGAGCTAGTTTATGGCAGCTCACTTCGAGGCAAACCGGGTGTACAATCCCTTGCGTTGTTAGTCTCGGCTAGCGGTAGGCACGTCTCGAAATGCTAAAGACGGAGTGACCGTGGAAGGACAGCAATTGGGACCAACCCCGCTCCAACCCGTGGAGTGGCCGGTGCTCCCCGCCCGGGAGGAAACCGAAATGAGAAGCCGGATACTTGTATCGCTGCTTTTGTCGGTAGTAGTTGCGCTTCCAGCGTTCGCGCAGCAAGCCAATTCAACTTCAAGCAAGCAGTCGGCGCCTGTTGCTCAGACTAGTCCCGCTTCACAGAGCGCAACCGCCCCGGAGAGAGAGCCGCTGCGGGAGACTCGCGGGGATTTCTGGGACGGTGACGAACCCAGCGCGGGAGCGCTCATCTTTCACCCCTTTGCCAGTAAAGGGTGGGTGAAGCGGGAGATCGCGCCGATCCGCGATCGAATCAACGAGCTCGAGGATCTCACCGCCGAGCACAGCAAAACCATCAAGGACGAGGACGCCCGCGCCCAGGGGGGTATTCAGCTGGCTTCGACCAAGGTGAAAGACGCCGACCAGCATGCGGCGGAGGCGTCCGCCAAGTCGCAGCTGGCGCAGCAGTCGGCGAGCGCAGCCAACACCCACCTCTCGAGAGTCGAGCCGGTGGTCGAGAGCATCCATCAATACAAGGCCGGCACCGAGGCAGTGATCCGGTTCCGTTCCGGGCAGAGCGTGTTGAGCGAGGATGCTAAACACGCGCTCGACGAGATGGCTGCCCAGCTGAAGGATCAGCACGGGTATGTTGTCGAGGTGCATGGTTTCACTCCGGGTCGCGGTCAAGCGGCCATTGCCGCCTCGCAGAAGATGGCGGACGCGGTCGTTCGTTACCTGGTGCTCAACCATGAGATCCCCAGGTACCGCATCTACGCAATGGGCATGGGCAGCGGACCGGTGAGCGGGAGAGAGCAAACCACGGCCAAGCGCACCAGTGGCAGCCGGGTCGAAGTCAGCGTGCTGAAAAACAGTGTCGATCAGTTGGCTTCCACTTCCTCTTCGGGCGCAAACTCGTCTCCTAAATGAAGGGTGCGCGACGGGCGCAATGCCCATCGCAGAGAGCCTCCTGCTTCAGGCGGGGGGCTTTTTTGATGTGCGGGCAACGCCTGCAAGGCGACTGCACGAGCTGCCGCGAACCCAGCTGAGCGCAGTGGACCCGTGGGACATAGAACGGACGCGATCGAGCCGTTTCATCAAGAATTCGCGCCCTGTATCCACCCGGCAGCCGCCAAGAACGCGCGAGATCAACTTGGTGTGTACCTTCCTAGGCAACAGGCGCAAAAGGCGTCGTTACTCATGACTCATGTTAAAGTCGCCCCAAATAGATTGCGTACCTAACTCACGACCCGGGAGACATTTGCGTGATCTTGGATGAGAACTGCGAAAACTCGAGTCTTTCGGAGAGCCCACTGATCGCAACTGCAGACTTTCAGGAGACCTCGTCGTCAACCGAACTCTACGTCAGGACCGATGCCGTCGTCTCTCGTTTGGTGGCGGGGGAGACCCTGGTTCTGCCGGTGCGAGGAAACGTCGGTGACCTGGCCTGCTTCTACAGCTTCAATGGGACGGGAACCATCCTATGGGAAGCTCTGGAGAAGCCCAAGAGCTTCAAAGACCTCTGTGATGTGATCGATCGCAAGTATGACGTAAGCAGAGCGCAGGCCGAACAGGACGTCGCGCTTTTCTTGGGCGAGATCTGTTCGATGGGCCTGGCGAGACTTGTGGTGGACCCTGAACACGTGCCTGGGTCGGGGACTGACAAAAACGTCAACCATGAAACCGCTCTAGTCTAGGCTCGGCGGGTTTCTGATTTTCACGCTGTGAAGCTTAGGGCAGGGAGCGCAGTGATGGAAGCAAAGACGTACGGGGAATTCAGCCGCTTGGTTCATGGCCACCATTCTGGCCAGCGCGCTCCCCTGAGCGTCTCAATCGAAGTGACCCGCCGCTGCCCGCTGGAATGCCTGCACTGCTACAACAACCTGGCGATGGCCGACCAAGAGGCTCGCAGCCGGGAACTAAGCAAGCACGAGCACTTTCGGTTGCTGGATGATCTGGCGGACCTGGGTTGCCTGTGGCTTCTCTACACAGGCGGGGAGATTTTCGCACGCGCAGATTTCCTTGAGATTTACACCTACGCGAAGCAAAAGGGTTTCCTGATCACTCTGTTCACCAATGGAACTTTGATCACAGAACGAGTCGCCGACTACCTTCTGCAATGGCCTCCCTTCGCGATTGAAATCACCCTGTATGGCCGCACCAAGGAAACCTATGAAGCGTTGACCGGGATCGAAGGCAGCTACGAGCGCTGCTTGCGAGGAGTGGCTCTGCTGCGGGAGCGTGGGCTGCCACTGAAGCTGAAGACCGTCCCGACCACCATCAACAAGCATGAAGTGGTGGCGATGAAAGATTTCGTGGAGCAGGAGTTGCACCTCGAATTCAAGTTCGATTCCCTCCTCAACCCGCGCATTGACTGCTCCCAGAGTCCTCTGGCGGTTCGACTGTCACCGGAGGAAGTGGTCGTTCTGGACCTGCACTGGCCGAAACTGGCAGCCGAGCACCGGGAAACGGCGCAGGCGAACCTGGAACAATGCTCGGTTCGAGAAAGCGACACGCTGTATTCCTGCGGGGGGGGCGTAAACTCCTTCGCCCTCGATCCCTACGGCCATATGAGCATTTGCGTGCTGTCCCATCAGGATACCTACGACATCCGCTCGGGGACGGTGAAGGAAGGCTGGGAGCAGTTTCTTCTGAAGGTGCGTACCCGGGAGCGGAAGCGAATCTCCAAATGTGCGAAGTGTCGAATTCGCTCACTGTGCAGCATGTGTCCCGCCAATGGCGAACTAGAGAATGGCAACCCGGAATCGCCGGTCGACTTCCTCTGCGAGGTCGCGCACTTGCGCGCGATGGCATTGGGTCTCGAAGTGCCCGAGCACGGCGAATGCGATTTCTGCTCGGGCGGCCGGCATTACGGCTCGGTCGAGGAATCGGCACGCAAAATCGCCGCAAAAGAGATCGACGTGAGGGAATGGACCAGCCCGCAGGTTTTGCTTCCCATCCTGAATAACCAGTCCGCGGCTTCCTCCGGAAGTTGCGGTGGGTGTGGAGGACGGTCCTCGGCATGAAAGAGGGGGGTTGATGGTGGACGGAACTTCTCGAAAGAAGCAACCGTACGAGTCGCCGAGAGTATCAGTGATCAGCTTGCGTCCCGAGGAGGCGGTGCTGGGAGCCTGCAAGAACATGTCGTCGGCGGGCCCGGTAGGCGGTTCTTGTGTGGCAGTGGGCCAATGCATGGTCCCCGGATCCTGATACGGAGCGGTCCGACATTCTCGAGCGTGGAGCAGCAATGTACGCCGAAACATCTGCCGTTGCCCGGGCGCAGCCCGTCGGGATGCATCGCTGTTGCATCCGAATCGGGGACGTGTCGATCGGACTCCGCGCAGATTGCCCGGGCGATATCGAACTAACCGGGGAAATGCAACGGTTCCAGTCGATTTCGACAGACTGCGACATCGACGTATGCGTTCAGTGGACAGATCGGTTGCAACAGCCAAGTGGCAGGAAGCTTTTTGATTCTGGATCGGTCTGGGTATTGCACGAAGGGGATGACGGCTTTGTTTTCGACTTTGCTACGCCCGTTCTGGGGGACCAGCCTTACAAGCGCCTGGTCGTTGACAGGGGATTCACCGATGCCCGGTTGTTGCTGAATCGGGAGTGTTTGCGCGGCAGCAGACAGGTTTATCCGCTCGAGTATCCCCTGGACGAATTGCTGGTGACCAACTGGCTCGCCCGGTCCAGGGGAGTCGAGGTTCATGGCTGTGGCGTGGTTGACCACGGAACCGGTGGCCATCTTTTTTTGGGCCACTCGGGTGCGGGAAAGAGCACGACGGCCCGCCTGTGGAGATCGTTTCGAGGGGTGCAGGTTCTGAGTGACGACCGGATCATCTTGCGTGAGCAATCGAGTGAGATTTGGATGCATGGAACTCCCTGGCATGGGGAAGGTGGTTTCGCATCTCCGGAAAAGACGAAGGTCAAGAAAATCTTCGTGCTGGAACACGGAGTCAGAAACGAGATCCTGCCGCTTCCCAGGGCTCGAGCCGTAGCAGAACTGTTTGCGCGTTGCTTTCCGCCTTTTTACGACCACGGTGCACTGACTTTCACGCTTTCCTTTCTGCACCGCATCACAGGCAGCGTGCCCTGTTATCTCTACCGCTTTGTTCCCGACCAAAGGGCGGTGTCGGAGATCCTGAATTTCCGTGGTTGAAGACAAAGCACATTCGAAGCTGTTTGGCGCCCTTATCCAGTCCCTGCTTTCCGAAGGACTGGGCTTTTGCTTCCGGGCACGCGGCCGGAGCATGGTACCCACAATTCAGGACGGAGAAATTCTGCACGTGATGCCTGCCTCGGTCAAAACCCTCCGAAAGGGCGACATCGTGCTGTTCGCTGATCGCTTGGCTTACAAAGCCCACCGCCTGCTCTGGATCGACGGGGAACAGGGTGCATTCATCGCTCGCGGCGATGCCGGATCGGTGCCCGATGGCACTTTGGAAACCAAGCAGATTGTGGGGCAGGTCGTGGCCAAGGAAGAAAACGTGAGAGGACAGACACGTTTGATTCCCCTGCGTGGAAGACGAGCGCGGCTGAAGTTCCTCGCCAGCCGAGTACGGGCGCACGCGGCACGATTCATCCGTGGACTCGGAGTATTACCAAGGCTTCAGCGACCGGGCGCGGTTCGCAAAATGCTTCTAGCCTGCCTGTTTCTGTGGACATCGATGGCGTTTGGGCAGGTTGCGCTTGACAGCACAACCTCGTTCGCACAGCAAGTCAGCGGGGCGACTCCAACCATTACGGTTGCCCACACGACCGCGGGCACGAACCCGGTACTGGTCGTTGGTGTCTCCATCAACATTTCGAACAATACCGGCGCTACCGTCACCGGGGTGACTTACCAGGGGGCAGCCCTGACCCTGGCGGTTGCCCACAACGATGCCGGCAACAGCCGCAGGGTAGAGATGTGGTATCTGATCAATCCCGCTGCCGGAACCAACAACGTGATCGTTACGCTCGGCCTGCCCGGCGGGACGGGTACGCTCGGAGTCGTCGTGGGCGCGATCACTCTTACGGGCGCCGATCAGGCAAAACCCATAAGGTCTTCCCTCTCGGCGGATGGCACCACCAATCTGGCTCAACTAAACCTGCCGAGTGCTTACGGTGACATGGTGATGGACACTCTGGCGATCGGCGGCACTCAGACCGTTACGACCTTTGGTCCCAGCCAGACGTCGCGCTGGACGCTGGCTTCGGCGGTGACTCCGGCCTCACCGCCTGATGTCTACGGAACTGGTTCAACGCGCGCCGGAGCGCCCAGTGTCCCCCTTTCCGAGCAATTCAGCGCTGCTTCAAATTGGGCAGTGGCCGCGGTTTCGGTGCAGCCGTTGCAGGCCGACTTGTCCGTCAGCGTGGTCGGATCATCCGCATTCTTTCCGCAGAACATTAACTACACCCTTACGGTCACCGATAAGGGGCCTTCGGTCGCGAATGGCGTGACCTTGACGGATACGTTGCCGGCTGGAGTCACCTATGTTTCGGCCACGCCCAGCCAGGGTTCCTGCAGTTTTGCTGCTGGGACCTTGACCTGCAATCTCCTGAACCTTAACGCGACCGCCACCGTCACTTTGGTGGTAACGCCCAGCGCCGTCGGCGGATATCCGAACACCGCCAGCGTTTCGAGCACCGTGACCGATCTCAACCTGGGCAACAACTCGAGCACCGGTACTGCATTTTCCCAGTCGAACGTGTGCGCCACGGCCGGCAAAAACGGAGCTGCAGGGACTCTCAATGCCGTCATCAACACCTATTACCCGCCCTCGACCAATGTGACGGTCGCTGCAGGTGCGACTTCGGTGACGCTGGGGACGTCCCGAGGCGCAGCAACGGCGATTGCCAGCGGTGACCTCCTGCTTTTCATCCAGATGCAGGACGCGGCGATCAACTCGACCAACACGTCGAGTTACGGCGATGGAGCGAGCGGCGCCGGGTCCACGAATCTCAACAATAGTGGCGTCTATGAGTTTGTTCGAGCCACCAGCGCTGTTGGTACCGGCGGTGGGGCCTTGACTTTTGTGGCCAGTGGTCCTGGCGGCGGCCTCCTGTTTACCTATACCGAGGCGGCAGCTACCGGCACCCAGGGACAGCGTGCGTTCCAGGTCATCCGGGTGCCGCAGGACTCCTCTGCGACGCTGGGTTATACGGCGGCCACCCCGGCTGCCACGGCTTGGAACGGCTCGACTGGAGGCGTCTTTGCTTTGGATGTGTCGGGGATTCTGACTCTGAACGGGGCCACGCTGAGCGTCGACGGCACTGGTTTCCGGGGGGCAGCCGGGCTCCAGTTGTCTGGCACTGCCGGTCGAACCAACGCAGATTTCGTCAATACGGCTCCTGGTGCCTACGCCGGCACAGCGGTGGCTGGAGCTCACGGATCGAAGGGGGAGGGGATTGCAGGTACTCCTCGTTGGATAGAGTCGGGAGGAACGTTTGCAAGTACCGGTGTGGAAGGCTATCCCAATGGCAGCATGGCCAAGGGTGCCCCGGGTAACGCAGGGGGCGGTGGCACGGATGCAGATCCTGCCGCGAACGATCAAAACGCCGGAGGAGCCGGGGGCGGAAACGGCGGCGTCGGTGGAACCGGCGGAAATGCCTGGAGCGCCAACCTGAGCAGCGGGGGGCTCGGGGGAAGCGCGTTTCCCTCGACCTTGAGCCGGGTTGTAATGGGCGGAGGGGGCGGTGCGGGGTCCCGTAACAATAGCCCAGGCCTCGCTCAAGCCAGTAGTGGGGCGGCCGGTGGCGGCATTGTCATCCTTCGAGCCGGAAACTTGAGTGGTACCGCTACCATTTCCGCCAATGGCGCTGCGGCCTACAACGCAACACTGAATGATGCCGGTGGCGGAGGGGGCGCAGGCGGCAGCATCATCGTCGTGTCGGCCTCCGGTGGCGAGGCAGGCCTTACGGTCCAGGCGCACGGCGGCCGGGGAGGCGACGCGTGGGATACGCGCGCGTTCGCCATCGCCGATCGGCATGGCCCCGGCGGCGGTGGAGGTGGCGGCGCGGTGTTTCTGTCCGGAGCAGCCGGCAGTATCGACGTAACCGGCGGCGCAAGTGGGATAACCCTGACCCCAGGCGTGCCCTACGGCGCGACCAACGGCAACCCGGGGACGGCAGTTACCAATGCGTCGCAGTCGCTCATGCCGGGGCCTCAGCCCGGAGCTCAGTGCACGCCGGACATGACGATCACCAAGAGCCACTCGCCGGTCAATTTTGTCCAGGGCTCGACCGGGACTTACACGCTGACGGCGACCAATTCCAGCGTGGGTACCAGTGCCAGCACCACTGCGGCGGTGACCGTCACCGATACCTTGCCCACCGGCATTACTCCCACATCAGCGACCGGGACAGGCTGGGGTCCGGGTGCGAATGCGTGCAGCATTGCCGGCCAAACGGTCACGTGCTCTCGTTTGAATGTGCTTGCACCAAACACGAGTTACCCGCCGATCACAATCGCGGTCTCGATCGCTCTCACCGCACCGGCCACGGTGACGAATACTGCAGTCGTGGCGGGTGGCGGGGAAACCAACACCGCCAACGACACCGCCACCGATGTGGCCAACGTTTTACCCGTCGTGGACGCCGACATGGCGATCACCAAGTCGGGGTCGCCAAATCCGGTCCTGCAGGGCAATACGCTCACCTACACTCTGGGCGTCACCAATAATGGCCCCGCGACCGCGTTGAATGTGAAGGTCACGGACACATTGCCGACGTCGTTGGTTTCTTACGTTTCGGCAACTCCCACCCAAGGCACGTGTTCGCAGGCCAGCGGAACCGTGACCTGTTCCCTGGGCGTCATGACCAGCGGCGCGACTGCCAGCATCACGATCATAGTGACAGCAGTAACGCGGGGGCAGGCCACGAACTCCGCGACCGTGTCCATTCTTCCTCAGACCGATCCGGTAACCACGAACGACACTGCAACCACAACCACGTTGATCGTGAGTCCCACGCGGGTGAAGTTGGAATCGTTTACCGCCACCGCGACCGGGGGCGACGTCAGTCTGGCGTGGAAGACCGGAGGGGAAGCTCACAACCTGGGCTTCAATGTCTACCGGGAGGAAAACAGACAGCGCGTCCAGCTGAATCCGTCCTTGATCGCTGGTTCGGCGCTTGTCTTTCGTGACTCATTACCGGAACACGGTGCCAAAACCTACCACTGGTCTGATCGTTCGCCCGGCGTCGGGAACAATCTTTACTGGCTGGAAGATGTCGATCTGGACGGCACGCGCTCCTGGAACGGGCCGGTTTCTCCCCAGACGGCTTTGCCGGCGCCGGGCGCGGTACGCTCCATGATGATCCAGGAACTGGGCGGTGCCGGGATCGGGGGACCGGGAACTCCGCTCAGCCACGTCACCGAGACCAGGGCGCACGTCTCAGGCGTCACACCCGAACAGCGACAGATCCAGTTTGAGCTCGCTGCGCATCGGGCGATAAAGATCCTCATTGATCACGAAGGGTGGTACCGGATTACGCAGCCTCAACTGGTCGCTCAAGGGTTGAACCCCTCCGTGGATCCGGCTTTCCTGAGAATGTTCGCCGAGGGAACCGAGCAGCCCATTCGCGTTACGGGTGAAGGTGGAAGCGATCGAGGGTTTGGTCCGCAGGCGGCCATCGAGTTCTACGGAACCGGCATGGACACACCCTTTTCCGACAAGCGCGCCTATTGGTTGGTGGCGGGTGACCAGCCCGGCAAGCGCATTCCGCGAGAGTCGGCCGAGGGCGACGGCGGATGGCAGCCGCAGAGTTTTCTTGAAACGGTGGAGTTGAAACCGCGCACGACTTATTTCGCTGCGTTGCTGAGAGAAAACACCGACAATTTCTTTGGCGCCCTGGTTTCCTCCAAGTCGGTCGACCAGACTCTGAGCGCGCCCGCGATTGCATCCGGCTCCATCGCCGAGCTGAAGCTTGAGGTTGCGCTGCAGGGCGTGACCGCGGGAGCGCCACACAACGTCTCGGTGAGCATGAACGGGGCGAGCCTCGGAGAACTGAGCTTCACCGGCCAAAGCCTGGGCAAGGTTACCCTGCGGGCGCCCCGGGGTGTCCTGCAGACAGACGTGAACACAGTGACTCTGACCGCTCAAGGTGGCGCGAGCGACCTCAGCCTGGTGGATCACATCAAGCTCACCTATCCCCGCGCCTACACAGCGCAATCGGATTCGCTGAAGTTCACGGCCGAGGCGGGGGACCAAATTGTGGTGCATGGCTTCGACCAACGCCCGAGCCGAATGATTGACCTCACGAATCCCGCGCAGGTCGTGGAGCTTGTACCCGAAGTCGATGCTGACAATGCCGGTTACCTCGTTCGACTGAAAATACCGCAGTCAGTTCCCGGGACGCACATCCTGCTCGCGCTATCGGACCAACAGATTGCCGAGCCATGGCAGGTCATTCGCAACCACCCTTCCAGCTGGCACAGTGCGCAAACCGGGGCCGAAGTCGTCGTGATCTCGCACCCGGACTTTGTCGGCTCGCTCGGCCCCCTGGTTCGGTTGCGCCGCGACCAGGGCAAAACCGTCGCACTCGTTCCGGTGGATCAACTCTATGACGAGTTCAATTTCGGGGAACCTAGTCCTTCTGCGATCCGTGCCCTCCTGAAGGCTGCCACCGGGAGATGGGTGAACAAACCCAGATACCTTTTGCTCGTGGGCGATGCTTCGGTCGATCCGCGTAACTATCTCGGCTTCGGATTCTTTGATTTCGTCCCCACCAAGCTCATCTTGACCTCCGAGCTTAAAACAGCGTCGGACGACTGGTTTTCCGATTTTGCCAACCATGGCCTGCCCGAGATCGCTACTGGCCGTCTGCCGGTGCGCACCACCGATGAAGCCAGCACCGTGGTGGGAAAAATCCTGGGCTACGAAAAAGACCAGTCTCGCGGAGACTGGACGAACCAGTCGCTGCTGGTTGCTGATCGCAACGACGACGTCTCCGATTTCTCCCACGATAGCCGGTCGATCAACGCTCTTCTTCCCAAGTCCATGACTGTCACAGACATCTTCGCGAGCGACCTGGATGCCAATACGGCGAGACAAGAGGTCCTGGAGGCTATCAACAGTGGAAAACTGCTCGTCAACTACATCGGGCACGGGTCAGTGGAAATCTGGTCGGGCGACGACCTGCTGGACGACACGACGGCGTCGACTCTGTCCAACGGCACCCGTCTTCCGTTGTTCCTTGCCATGAATTGTCTGAACGGCTTCTTTCAGGACGTGTACACCCAAAGCCTGGCGGAGGCTCTCCTGCTGTCGAAAAATGGCGGGGCGGTTGCCGTCTGGGCTTCTTCCGGATTGGCCCAATCCGAGCCCCAAGTGCAGATGGATCAGAATGTCGTCAGGTTGCTTTTCAGCCGACCTTCTTTGACGTTGGGAGAGGCCATCAGGAAAGCGAAGGCGACCATCACCGATGCGGACGCGCGACGAACTTACATTTTGTTTGGTGATCCGGTGCTACGGCTACGGACACCGGTTCGCAAGTAGCAAGCCAGCATCCGCTGGACGCGGTCCTGAATGCGCCGGTAGTTGCGGTTCATGGACAGCCGAAATCCTGCGCAAGCCGGGATGGGGTCCATTTCTCAGGTGATTGGAGGTTTCCATCGCAGATCGCCAATCGGCGCCGCATGACGTGCACGGAAGCGCCGCTGCAGGAAGCTCCCGACTTCCACAGTTACTTCGGTGTTGATCGCTTAAACGGCGTCCTTGGTGAAACCGCGAATACTGTCGTGCTCGACCGACACCCGGAAGTGGCAAGGGAGGTTGGAATCGACCAGCCCGCCAAATCTGTTTCCGGGGAAAACTGCCGCACGACATCTGAATGGCCGGCCGATGATGGGCCTCTGCGCTCTCAACCCGAAGACGCAACGCTCCAAGTGGGTCGCCATCGACGCGGACTACGAGAACGCGCTCGACATCTGCTCAAGCTGCGATGGGAGTTGCGCCAGGACGGCGTAGAAGCTGCGCTCGTCATCCCCTGGGCTGAGGTCCATCTCGATTGGATCGAAAACAAGGATTACGTTCCGGCGGACACCAGTCGTGTCCGAGCAGCGACACATAGCGTTTTTCTCTGCCATTGGAGGGCAGTCATCTTCGTGCGGCGCCGAATGTGTATCAGCGCACGAACGAGGGGCACCTGCGAGAACCTGATCTTGGGGGAGTAAGCCTGCCCTGCGCTACTCTACTGTGAGTCCGTTAGCGCGAAACTTGCCAATCAGGACGTCGACTTGACTTCCGGGTTTCACAGCCCGACGCGTATTAAAGAAGATCATCCAATATTGGCGCCCGTTCTCTGGTGTGGCGACCTGGCGCAACTGGCCGACCCTCTCCGCGTTGGCAAGTTCCATCTTCGCGCCCGTGCTGGTCTGGATCAGATAAGGAGTTTCCTTCTTGTTGCTGAGCGCCTGAGCCTTTATCGGGTCCACCACTCGCCAGCTGAACCGAATCAATTCACCCGAGGCGATTTGTTTGACCTGGAGGTCGTCGACACCCCAAATACGCCTAAACATCATCGCTCCACGTGTGCTTCTTGAAGGCGACAGCACGCTAACCAGCGGAGGGGCTGGAGTAGCACTAGCGGATGGTGTTATCCCCGGCCCACCTTCACCCTGGGCTGCAGGCAGTGAAAGGGGAACGAGAATGCTGCTCGCGAGCAAGCCCGCGAGCAGCATTCTCTGACGTGCTTGTAGCCGTCCGATCATTGTGGGTTCACCGAATAGGCAGCAGCTCCTATCATCGGGACTGAGTGATTGTAGTTACCGAGTGGCGCCTGCGCTGTACCTGGAGTGGTGGTGGTCGTCGAGTTGGCGTACGACAACGGGCCGTAGAACATGTTGATCCAGTTGTTGCCTTCATCCACCGTGGCCGCGGGGCTCAGGGTAAACGCCGGGTAGAACTGGTTGATATCCGGAACACCCGCAGGCACGGTCATGGACACGCCTACTGTTCCAGGCTGTATGCAGCCGGGAGCATTGGCATTGCCGTTGGGACCCGAGCAGAGCAGCGGCGCAATCTCCGGTGGTACGCGCGAACCATTGCAGTACTGGTGTACAAAGCCGGGGTTGGTCGAACTGTTCGTAGCGTTGTAACCGCTGGTGTTGGTCAAAATCGAGGCAAAGGGACTGAGCGTCAATCCCGAGCCATGGTTGGTGGTCGACGCATCACCGTATACGCCAATGTCCCAATAGTTCGCTCCGCCCGGGCAAGTGCCCGTGGCGCTTTGCGTCAAGCTCGGAACCAGTTGCACCGTCGTCTGCAAGCTCGGCGTAGTTGGAATCGCACCGGTGGTGATGCGGAATGTGCGGTTCTGCCAGAAGATGTCCGCCGCCAGCAGCGGGTTCGAGAACCTCGTACATTGCGAATGGCCCAAGCCGCAGTCCACGTTGGGGTTGGTGAACGCCGCCAACAAGGTTCCGTCATGAGGTTCGGTCTCCAGTCCTGCCGGCAGGAAGTTGGACTGAGTGATGGCGGTATTTGAGCAGTTGTTGGTTGCGCTAGGAGGTGAATTCGGGTCGCAGCCCGGAGGAGGCACGTTCGCATTCGGCGCTCCGCCCGTATCGAACAGTACTCCCGCCGAAGAAGTTGTGTCGTTCGATGCCACCGTGTTCCTGATAAAGTTTACCCTCACCGCATTGTGGAGTGACACCCCGCCTCCCGTCCAGCCGGCCACGTTATTCGCGATGACGTTGTTGGTAAGCGTGACCTGGTACCAGTTATTCGAGTTGTTGGGGTTGCGCTGCACATCGGTTCCGTTCACGTGCTGCAACCGTATACCGCCGCCACTACCACTCTCGGCGGTGTTGCCCATGATCACGTTGGCGTTAATCACGAGGTTAGGACCGGTGCCATCGGACAGCGCCGGAGGACAATCCAGGTCGACCCCGGCCCCCTCGCAAATAGGCCCATCTGGAGGTACGCCTTGGACGACCAGTCCACCGCCGTGGGTGGCCAGCGTCGGGTTTACACTCTGATTGTTGATGATCCAGTTGTACTCGATGTCGCCGTTGTAGCTGAAGCCGAAGTGAGCGACACCACCGCCGTCAGCCGTGCTCAGGTTTCCGCACACCCAGTTGTACTGGAAGCGGTAGTAGTCAGAACCATCGCAGATCACCACCCCTCCGGCTGAGGCTGGCGAAGTTGAATTCAATTCGTCGCCGTAGGCAGTGTTCCCGGTGACCGAGTTGTGATGCACATACACATCGTGGTTGAGCAAGAAGGGCAGCTGGCTGAGCCCAGTCGAATCGAGGAGCGCGGGTGGAGTTTCCGACTGGCCTACAACGATGCCGCCACCGAGAGTCCCCCCATTGGCAAACACTCGGTTATTAGAGACTTCCGTGTAATGGTTCCAGCCGTGGAGGAAGATACCTCCGCCGCCTTGCGAACTGTTGGTGAAGCTCAGGCCATCGACACGCGATGGGTTGCAAAGGTAGTTGCTGGTGTAGAACGGTGAGCTGGTCGCGCAGTCCGTCGTGCTGTTAAGGGGGATGCAGTTGGCGTTACTGATAGCATTGCAGTTAGCAGTGTTGTTATTCTCCAAGCCCTTGGCGAGAACGGTGATGGCGGCGCCTTCGTAGGCTCCCATCAGGGTGGGTTCCTGCAAGAGTTCCGCAATATTACCGTTGAGGGTGGCGTCCCAGCCGACAACGGGCTCCATCGGTATCGGATCCACCTTACCCTGCATCGCCGTCGTACACGAGAATGTGCCGGTGGGATCGTAAGGGTGTGTGTTGCTGATGAAACCACCGTCCAAGGCCAAGCCGAACAGGCAGTTTACTTGCTGGCGCCACGGATCTAGCAGCTTGCCGGCGGGGTGAGCGTTGGCATTCACGACACTAGAGGCCGCGCCCACGCCCTGCAACCGAACTGGCTTCCACATGAGCAACATCTCGTTGTAGGTGGCAGCCGTCGGGATACAGGTAGCGGTGGCTGTGCTGACTCCAGCGCAAGTTGTTCCGCTCGGGGCGGTCGTGCTCGGCGCAAACGCTCCGTTGACGATGATCAGGTCGCCAGGACTCGCCTGATCGATCGCCTGCTGGATGGCGTTGTTGGAGGCATTCTCCCCGTTGACAACCGTGGGAGACTTGCCGCCAACCGTGACCGTGACGGTATCAATGCTTGTCTTGCCATTGCCTGCCGTGATCACCAGTTCACCGCAGCGCGTGCCGGAGTAGCCCACTTGCTGCTTGGCGCAGAGTGGAAGATTTCCTGGCGTGTTAATGGTAATCGTTGTGTCGTTCCAACCTGTAACCGGCACGTGAGCCCCACCGACGGTGACGTCACCCCGAGCCGTTCCGAAACCATAATGCCGCGTAATGAACTTCAGGTTGTACGGGGCAGTGCTTGCCGCAGGACCTGAATACGCGTGGTTGGGCACAAGCTGGTCGCCGAGCGCCGTAATGGTTAGCTTGTGGCCGGGTCCGCTCACCCAAGGCCCGGGGCCATCCCCGTCCACTCTCAGGATCGCTGGAGTGGCATCCGGGTACGCGCAGTCCGGTGGGTTATACCCTTCCGCGAACGCTGCGGTCGGAACCACCGGCGTGTCCAGGTAAGTGGTATCGGCCGGCATGAATGGCCATTCGTAACAGAAGTTGCTGTAGTTCGGGTTGTACATAGGATCGGTGACCATCTGCCCGACCGTGGGGGAGCCAGGGCGCGTGTCCAGGACTGGACCCGGGTCATTCATGCACGTGACCATCATGTTGGGAGCATACCCAGTCGGATTCGGCGGGTTGACCTGCCAAGTCGAGTACACCATTCCGTTGAAGATGCCCCACTGATCGGAGTAAACGCGGGAGATCTCCAGGCCGTTGTAATCCTTAATCGAGATAGGAGAGTTTGGCACAGCAAACTTCTCGCCGAAAGCCGGAGCGGCCGGGTCAAATTCGGACGAGAAGTCATCCGAGATGAAGCCCGTGACGTGCGAGGCAGCCGGCGTCTTGGTCCAGACGAAGAAGTCGGTCTGGGCCTGCATCTGGTCCTCGAGGACGAGTTCCTTGCGGTCACAGAGACGACGAGCTGCACCGGCAAAGGGCGCAACTTCGCCCGATTCCGGGGAGATGCTCATGAAATCCGGTACGATGCGGAGTTGGCCCACACAGGGCGCCGGCATCACGATCAGGCCACCGGGGCCAAAGCCGCCGATGCTGGTGCGGCCCAGATCCGTGGTCGGATTGGTGGCTCCGCCGCCCGTTCCATAAGCAGCGTTGTATGAGGTAATCGATGCCTGGTCGGGCACGATGAAGATGTTGGCGATCGCGGCGAACTGCTGCGTCACCGGAGCGATGAAGTTGTCACCGATGAGGATGTTCTTATCTTCCTCCTTGACGATCTCGTAGCTCGGCGGGGTCACAGCCTCCACCACATACTTGCCGGGAGGCAGGCTGACCAGAGTCTGCCCCCCGGCTTGCTGCGCGGCCGTCAAGGGGTGAGCCGCAATGTACGCCGCACTCGGGAAATGGTACTGGCCGTCGTAAGGTGCGGGTTGCACCTGGTTGAGGTTGTGATAGCCGTCGTAGCATTTGTACTGCGAGTTGTTCGGCAACGCCGCAGTGGGGCTCAAGTAGTTGCGAGTCCCCGCCAGAGTGTAGCTGAAGAATGGATCGGCTGGATCCTGGCCGGGGCAGTTCATATTAGGCACACCGGCGGCTCGGAAGCCCTGAGCCCAAGCATCCCAGCTGGTGGTTGTGGTCGTATCCACCAGAGTCAGCGTTTGGGTCCCATCCGGACCCGTACCCTCGGCGTAGAGGTTGACGGTGACGCCTGGAACCAGCGGCTCCCAGAGGTTCTGGAAGAGTTGATTCGGATCGTCAAAAGGCCGGGTCGAGCTGTACACCACGTGGCCGCGGATGCCACCATTCTCGTTTGTGACGTAGGGCTTCTTGCCCCAGTCGATGACGTTAAACTGGCCGACACCGCCCTGCCAGCCTTCCGCGACGACTGAGCCGGGATCAACTCGGCCCGTCGACCCGCCTGGACCGCCCCCGCTCGGGTTCGTACCAAGATTCGTCCGGGCGCACGCCGCATCCCCTGCTCCGCAGTACACGGCGCCGGGCACTCGCAGACCCGTGGGAAGCGAGAAGGTCTCCTTCGAGTTCAATAATCCCTGATATGGACCACCGTTGCCGTTTCCGGCCGTAGCGAAACCGCCGCTCGCGGGGCCGTCCACCTGTCCGCCAGCGTCGTCGACCACATGCACACCGGTACTCTTGAAGCGCGTGTTGTCCGTCTCAGTCACGTACCAGTTGAACAGCGGGAAGGTCTCGTCGAAGTGGACTTGGCCGTTCAGGTCGGTGAGCGCGGAATTGTTGAATTTGCCGTTCCTCATCCGGACCCTGTTCGGAATCTGAGCCAGTCCCGGCTCCCCAGGATCCTGGATGCCGTTCCCGTTCAAGTCCATGAAGGTGTTCATCCACAGGTGCGTCTGCCACGTGAACGCCGAGTAATTGAGGTTGAGGGTTTGACCGTCCTTTACGTTCACAGATTTGCTCGATCCGTCCACGATCAGGTCAAGCCACTGATCGAAGACCACCAGCCCCCAATTGCCGTCGGGAATCCCGTTAAACGTGAAGTTGCCATTTTGATCGCACTTAGTGAAAGCAAACGTCTCGCCGTCAGAATCGCCCAGAGAAGCGAAGCAAGTGGTGTAGTTCAAGGGCGCGTAATTGCCTGCATTACCTTGGGCGAAGACACCGCTGCTGAAAAGCTGCTCACTCGGCGAACGCCCCTGGTGCAGGTTCGTGACTTGACCTTTGACCGTGTTCCGGCAAGCTGGCGGAGTGGGATTGGTAGCACTCGCGGTACATATTCCCCTTAGTCGACCGTTAATAATCTGGGGGTTGGCCATTCCCATAAACACGTGGTAGCCCCCCGGTCCGAATTCCTGGAAGTAGGCAGGTTCAGCCATCTTGACGAAAGAGTCCAGGAAGTGGGTGCCGTCCAAGGTATTGGTCTGGAGCCATTCCTCTCCCCTAGCTTCTCTGGTGGCCCCGGGATGCACGATAACTCCGAATCTGCCCGGCATCAGGTTCCTGATGACCGCCTGGCCGACCAGTGGCGACAGGGTCTTGCCGTCGGACTCGTACTTCGGGCAGACCACGATTACACCCACCGGAACCGTGCCCCCAGGCCCGAGAGTTCCAACGTTATGACTCCCATTGTTAGAAATCGGACATGAGTCCAAACCGGTTTGTGGGTCCATCGTTCCATTCAGGGAATTGCTCAACGGCTCGTTGAACATGTCGTAGGTCATCTGTCCGGTGGCGTCGCCGCTACCGCCCGCGTCGTCCCAGAGTTCGACCTGGAAATCTCCCAGCCCCACCTCTTGACTTGGGAAAGCGTCAGCCCCTCCCCCGGTGTCGGGTTCGCCGTTGAGCGGGAAGTCGTCCTCGAACACGTGCACGGTAACCGTGGCCGTGGGCAACGGGTTGGGTTCTACGTTCACCGTCACACTCGTCGGCAGCGTGCACGTGGACGTCGTGCCGCTGGTTGTGCAAGCTGGGCTGATGGGAGCGCCTCCCATGGTGTGCCCGCAAGTACCCGCGGCAAAGCAAGTGGAGTTTGGTGGGGACGCATTTCCGCTCTTGAACGAATTTGCGGCGTCACCCGGCAGGACCGAAATGTAGTAATACACCGGGTTGCCGTTTACGTCTGTCGTGGGCAGGCTTACCTGGCTCGGTAGCGAGGTAGGCAGATAGGCACTTCCAGCCACCGGCACACAAATCCCGCCGTCACAGACTGCGGGGACATGGCTCTTCGAAACTGGATCGTAGACGGTCTGCGCCCGCTCGCAGCTTTGTGGCCCAGTGCAACCGACCGCCACCACCGGCATATAGCTGGTGTGGAAGTTCGTGCCCAACGTCGGCGGTACGCCCGCGGGGCAGCTAGCGGGCTTACTCCCGCCAGCCCCGTTCTGCTGGCATGCCGGGTCGACGTGGAAGGTACGGTCCTGCTCGATGATCCACTTGTAATCGGTGAGTTTCAGCGCAGGAGTTTTTGCGTCCTGGACGATCACCTGAAGCCCGCTGCCTGCTGGGAAGGTTAGGGTAACGGTGGTCGGACTACTGACCTGCTTCTCCGAGTTGATGGCCAAGTATTGGAAGCTGACCACAGAACTTCCGCTGGTTGGCGGTGTCGCCAGTGTTGCCGTAAAGGAACCATCCGGTTTCAGGGATATGCTGACTCCTCCTGCTGTGATGGTCTGCGCTGTCGTAGGACAGCTGGTTGAGCCCGTCTGAGCCGCACATAACGGATATTGGTTCGGATCCGTGTCGTTGCTGAGAACACCCGGGGCAGCAACCCGTAGCAGGCTCGAGATGTTGCTGGTGTAACTGTCGGGATTGGCCGTCGGCTTGGCAGCGAGCGTCGGCGACGGGCTAATGGTGACCGTGGCCGTGACCGCCGTATTGCCGTTTGCATAGTAGGTGAACGTGCCTCCGCAGCTCGCGCTCGTCGCGGGCTGCGTGTAGGTGAAGGTACCGTCAGAATTCAAAGTGAGGGAACCGCCACCAAACGGCGTCAACGTGTTGTTAGCAGGATTCCCCGTGAGAGTCACGCCGTAGACGTTCACATCATTGGCGATCACGCCTCTGCCCGGGTCAGACACAAGAAGGGTCACGCCGGGGGCGCAATAGTAGGTGTCATTGCTGGCCGCAGCAGTCGCACTGGTCAGCGCGGCACCTCCCGCTACTTGGAGGATTGCCTGCATACCCGTGTCATGCCCCGACGCGTTACCCGACAGGCTCAGCTCGCGGTCAAAGAGCTGGTAATTGCCGGGGGTGAAGGCGCTCGGCGCAGCGGTCGCCGTACCATTGTTGGCAGGGTTAATCAGCACATCGTGTGTCTTGCCCGCGGGCAGGAAGACGTTACTCTGAACCCTGACTTTGAGATTCGGCGTTGTATTGGCAGCGCCCAGCACAACGTCGGGCAGAACATTGCCATCTTCCGCGATGAGCGACATGTTCAGCCCAGCCACCGACGGAGAATGTATGCGCAATCCGGCATTCACGAAACGCAGCAGCACATTGCCGGTCGAGGCGGTGGCGGGTGTCTGAATCGCCGAGGCCGCGAGCGCATCTTTGCTGAAGGCCACGCCGTTGACGAGGTAGTACAGCGGAGTGTAGTCCACCGCTGGCGGATAACAGGCATGCACCGCGCCGCAGGAAGGATTCCACGTAGCCGTCTCAACACTTGCCGATGGGGTTGTGGGAGTGCAAGTTCCAGCCGCCGTTGGAGGGCAAACCACCGCGTCGGCCGCCGCGTTCTGCACCGGATCGATTTCGCTCAATAGCAGAGGAACGGCCGCATCATAATGGATACTGTAAACTGGCGCGACCGTACTCGAATAGGCCGTGCCTGGACCAAACGCACTGCCGCCTGCGGCGGCCGGCGTATAAACAACCAGGATTCCGTACAGTCCCATCGGTCCCTGGATGGAAGGGTAGGTCCCGGTCTCGATGAGATAGGTTCCTGGCTTTAAGCCCTGTCCCGTGGTCGGGTTGTAAGCAGCCCACGTGTACATTTGCGTTCCGCCAGCCACAGCTTCTGGAACGAACGATCTAACGCGCGCCCCTTGAGCCGGCGGCGTAAAACTCACCCCGCCCTGTATCGGCCAGGTGCTTTGGGTCTGGGTCGCATGCACACGCGCAGCGGATTCTCTGACCGGTGCTCCCAGACCGCCGCCCTGCTGGCCCACAATCGTCAACGATGTCTCGACCGGCAGGCTGTTAGCCAGGGTAATGGTCAAGGCGCTGCCCACGGGCAGGGTGATCAACGGCGGCTGCCAAGGCGTGCTCGTCGTCGTGCCCACTGTCACGGTGGTCTGCGCCAGGCCGTTCATCGCTGAACAGGTCGCACCGCCGGCTGCGGCAGCCGTGCCCGTGCCGCATACCCAGCCCCACATGGGAACGATGTTGCCGTCGGGCAGAATGGTCGTCTGTCTGGTCGCGGTCAGACTGACCGACTGGGCCGAGACTATGCCTCGAGCCAAGAGGAGAATGATCACTGCCAGCACTGCCGTCTTCAGGACCGCTACGAGATGATTGGATCGCATTGCCATTCTCCTCGTTTACAGTGTTTCGTCGATGAAAAAGACCGGCGGGTCCACCAGCAGCATCATCATCATCCCGCCTGGGAAAACGTCGTTGGTGGTGATCTCGCGCTCGTTATGCGAGTGCCACATGAAAGCGATTCCAGACTCCTCGGTTGGGTTCATGGTGCTTTTGACAGGAGGCAAGGGGGTCGGACCGCGCGAACGGTTTACAGCATCGGGCCCGAGGTAAGGTGTGCCGTTGTACCACAGGCCATTGGTGACGATGAGCGGATCGAATAGCGTCGCGGGACCGCCGCCACCCACGTGACCGACCGGATTCGTCTCTAAGGGGTGGTTGTGGTCGGCGCACCACTCGTAATAGTTCGGCGCGCTAAGGGGAGCGCCGCTGGCGGCGGTGTAATACCCGTTGATGTCCGCCACACACGGCGGACTTCCCGCGCTACCGGGCGTGTGCCCGTAAATATCCCAGCCCAGACCTTTGCCCGACCAATAGAAGATTCCATCGTAGGTCTGGCCGGGATAGGTGTCGGTCGTAAATTCCATGCGTCCGCCCAATTTCGCGGAATCTGTCTGGCTCAGGATCAGGTTCCCGTCGCGCGCCAGAATGCGCGTGTGGTTTCCGTGTTGGTGAAAGGGATGCTCCCAGCGCCCCTGCCCGATCGTTCGCAACAGCACCAAGTCCCCCGGGTGCATGTGTGGGTTGCCGTTGTAAGGTTGATTGGGATAATTGGGCGCATAGTCGGGGTCCATGTCATCCGGCATGGAACGCCCGTTAATCATGTAGTAGTTAGGATGATAGGGCTCGGTTCTGACCTCGAGCGTTGTAGGGCAAGGCAGGCCGCCAGCAGTCGGAACGCAACTTGCGATTGCCTGTACCTGCTGTTCAGCCTGCTTGTGGATTCTGGAGTCCAGCTCCATGAACTGGAACAAGTATTCGCGGTCGTAGCAGGTCGCGGGGTGATCGTAAGCAGAGGCAGCCAGCCGGTAATCGCTATGCCCCAGTAGCTGGACGTCCGATCCGATGGCCGAACAACCAGCGGGTACGGTGTTGGGCCTAACGATGACTGCCCCATAAAGACCCATCTCGATCTGCAAATCGGGTTTTGTTCCGCTGTAATAAGCATGCGTCCCGGGCGTCGTGGCCACGAAGGTGTAGCTCACCGAACCACCATGGGCTGCCTCTGCCGTGATCAAGCCGGGCATGCCACCCCCGGTTGTCACCTGAAAGCCTTGGAACACGATTGACGTATTACCGACAGGCGCCGGCAAATTGTTCGTAAGGTTTACCGTGACTGTCTGCCCCTCGGTGACAATTAAGGTGGGGCCCGGCACTTGCCCCGCCCGGCAGAAACCCCCCGATGCGAATTGGGGAGGGAGGTAGGTGGGGGTGAACCCGGGGGCACACCCGTAGCCCCAGGAGTAGATCATCGCTCCGTCCGGCTGGGTTATATAAATAGAACTGGCCGCCAGATTGAAAGTCGTTCCGGTTATCCCAGGCGTTGCCGCATACGACAGGGCCGGGAGCAGCAAGGCCACCACTATGATCGCAGCAGCGGTCAGTCCCCCTAGGTCATCTCGCTTTTTCGCGTTCCAATAAGTCATGGCTGCTCTCCTAGAAAGTGCACGCACTGGCTGAGGCACACACCTGGATCTCGGTCATCAGCCCGCCAAAGTTCTCGGCGTCGTTCGACAGGTGGTCAAGGTTCGGCGTGTACAGGAAGTAAGTGCCCGGGGCAACGCCCGTGCTGTCCAGAATCACATCCAGCGATTCGCCACCGCCCAACGTCACCGAGTTGGTGATGATGGGAAGGTTGTTTCCAGCCTGGTCGCGCAACAGCTTTGCCTGGAAACCGACTAACTGCATCGGGATCCCAAGAGATGCCAGCGTTTGGTACTCCGTGACGTCAAGGTCCGATAAGCGCAGTAGCGCCCTTTCGCCTTGAATAAGGGTGACCAGGGACGGCAGCGGCTGGGAGTAACGCGTTAGTCCATCCGAATCTTCTGTTCCCATCGCACGCGAGCGCGCGTCGGGGTTGCTACTGCCAGCGCTGGGACCACCGGCGTAGCCGGGAACACCCACGGTATCGGGATAGCTGCGGCCATTTAGCAGGAAATACTTATCCTTCATGTCAGCAAATCCCTCCGGGTTGAAGGTCATGCCCACGAAGTGAAAGTTGGGATCGAAACCATGAATTTGGATGGGTACATCAACCTCATAGCGGGTCGAAGCGTCGCCGTCGTTGTAGGCGTACTTGTACGGTGTGCCGGCTGGGATGCGTGGATCTACTCCCGCGAACGGATCCACGACTTGAGTGGCGGCGTTGTTGACAGCCGGCAGAGGCGTAGAGCAGAGGATGTCGGTAGCCGTCTGCCCGGGCAATCCGGTGTTGCAAGCGGTTCGCAGGTCATTCTGTTGAAGCTGCAGCGAGGCGTAAAGACTGTTGCCCACCGGTACTCGGTTCTGGCGCGGGCGCACGTAGAGTTGTCCCACCATTCCCATCTGCAGGTGTTCGGGAGGCGTGATGTGGCAGTGATAGAAATAGGTTCCAGCATCGGGCGCCAGGTAGTAGTAAGTCGCACTGCCGCCGATGTTAATGGCCCAGGTAGCATCCGGAACGCCATCATAGAAAGAGGAGGCATTCGGGTAACCGTGGAAGTGCACCGTGTGCTGCTCGAACAGGTCGGGGCGCATGATCATGCCCACGTTGCTGAGCGTCAGGAAGAACTCGTCATCCTCATCGAATGCGGCCAAAGGCATGGGAAGATTCCCATTCAGCACTCCTATGGTCATGATGGCGGCAGGATCGGTAACCGCGCCGTTCAAGCTGACGGGACGACTCGGGTCGTACGTGGGATCAGGTGAATTGGGCGTGCTCGGAAGGCTGGGTGCGTTGTAGGGGTTGTTAAAAACCGCAGCAAACTGAGTGCCAGGCTGACCATGCCTGATGGCGTCGATGCCGGAGAGCGGTCCAAAGGAGAACATAAACGTCTGGTTCCCATCCGCCTCCGTCATGAAACCGTCACCACCGGAAATTTCCTGGCACTTGATCGCGCCCCCGTTGATGGTGTACTGCAATGACGCGCCGTTCACTGTTTCAGTCACGGACTTCGGACCCGTGTAGGATCCTTCTTGCTGTGTGGGGTCATAGCCCAGCACGGCGCTCCCTGGGTGCCAGACTGTGCTAGTGGGACATTGCACCATGAACGACCCACCCCCCTGAGCTTTCGGGCTCTGGGCAACGGCGGCCGTCGCAAGACAGAGTAAAAGTATCGGCAACCAAACCTGGGACAGCTTTGTCATGACTTGTGGCCTCCTTCCGAACACCTTTTTGTTCTGTTATCGGCTGAGAGTCTGCAAAGAGAGCTGGCGGCACTCATAGCGACTGTCCGCGAACAGCTTGGCGTGCTCGCCAGCCGTAATTGTCCTCCGTCGGATCCCATCGATACTGTTTCAATGCTACGAACGCAGGACGCAAGAGACGACTGTCCTCGACTGATGTAGGGGGGGAGATTCGTGCTCGCCAGAAGGGGGATTCTGGTCTTGAACGCTGGCTAAGTTACAAAAGGTCACTTAAGGCTGTCTACCGTTAAACGGTTGACAAACTAAAAAAACTTGTCACGTGTACTTCCACGTCTCCTTACAGCTAAGTCTCCACAGCCGGGAGTAGACTAAGGCAATAGCTTTCCGTCTTAGTTACTCTATATACTGCCATTCCTGCGATCATTGACCGCGCGCCAAGTTCTTTCGCTGGACGCAACAGCAATGCCGTCCATGCGGCCGAACTCACGCGGCACGCCGACCAATCCGACTGAATACGCTCTTCAACAGTAGCGCGACCAGTTGGCTTTGGCGGTGTACGCCTGTCTTGGAAAATAAATGTTCGAGATGCATGCGGCCCGTGGAAACACGGATCTCGAGTTGGTCACAGCACTCTTTGAGGCTCTTACCCTTGATCAGAAGGCTGGCAAGACGGGCCTCGTTGGGAGTCAACCCAAAGAGTTGACGGACCTCGGCCTCGTCGGCTTCGACTGAAGAGTCGGGATCTACGATCAACAATAGGGTGACCCCTTCCCGTGTGGCCGATTCCCGCAGTCTTGGGCTGCTAGTGTGCAAGACCAACTTCAGAGGTTTCTTGCCAGAGGACCGTTGAACGGTTAGCACCCTGTCCGCGGGTCGCGGAGTTCCGAGCAACGAGGCCTCGGCGGCACGCTTCATGAGTGCACTGAGGCTCGGACTGCAACTTTCCCGCGGGGTATAGAGTTCCCCAAAGGGACTCAGTTCAAGCCCGTCGCCAGCGGCAAGGATCTGCTCGGCCGTCCGATTGGCTACTAACAATTGGCCAGAGAGACTCGTCATGGCCACGCCGACGTTGAGTAGATCGAGCACTTTGAGAACGGCCTCCAGCAACGTGGGGGAATATTCCCGCAGGTGGACAAGTTCCTCCCCAGATCTGCCTTCCTGCCGGGCAAGTGCCTGTGCGCACTGCTGGACGTGCTGGCAGCCTCCGGTCGATTCCCGTGCTCCACAACGGGGGCACGGGAACTCCCTATGCGACCTCTTCATCGCGATTCCGGATAACATCGCGAGTTCTCTTCCAGTTGGGGGAGAAACTAACTACAGCGATCCGCTGCTCTAGAGAGCGTTGCGGTCGAGAACGCGGGCCACGTCCTTACTTTGGGGCTTCGACAAATACACTCGCCATCTCCTGGGAATCTCTACCGGATCGAGCTATGCACAGTTCGCCGGGACAGCGTTCGATGAATCGAGGGGTGCCGATCAATTGGGAATGGCTGCCAGGAGCACTGCAAATCAGCAACCGGTCTACGCGTCCTTATTCAGCCAAACCGTGGCCCAGAGAGAAATCATCCCCATCTCCCAGGGGCGCAGTCCTTACGCGCACACGGACTCATTCTCATAAGCTTTGGCGGCCACTATGTTCTTCGCTCCAGGGTTGTGGCTTTCCCCGCCATCGGCGTATCTAGGGGGGGCCGTGACAGGTGCGTGGACGTTGGTGTCTCTTAACGTAAGGCCCCAACCCGCCCTCCAGCTACTGTGGAGAGAGCCGGATTGTACTCGCCTTCAACTTCGCAGCAATCCGGTAGTTCATGTAGATGAGCTCAGGTAAATTCTCTACCGGTTCAGACGCGATTCCGTTCTGGCGAGCACCAGGATTCCCGATCGCGCATGTCTTGGCGTAATGAAGGATGCGCAGGTGCACGGCGCCATCGACACCCGCTACCTTCAGTGCCCACCGTGATGAACACACTCTATGGATCAGCCGAAGTACACCTCGCAGCCAATAAGCGTGGAATCCGAAGGATACTGGACAAAACAAAACCCGTTCTTGACTCGAGAACCTCACTTGTTGAAGCATCCTTCGCCGTAGATGATGACGTCGTTACAAACGGTAAGCGCGGCGCCGTATTCTTCCCGTTCCTCGATCGCTGGGGCAGGCTCGGCGTAACGAAAATGCGTTGGTTCTCGTCATTATCCCGCAGTGCGGCCCGAGGATCCACGAGATGCGATCGCCCTCGCTGCGGTTGGGTGTACCAGCATTCGCGTCATAAGCCTCAGTCGGTTGAGGATCGCGAAGGCTGGTGATGGGAGATGAAGTGCCGCCGTTCTTTGTACCCAGGCGAATGTAGGTTCTCAGATTGTGCTGTTTGTGGACAATTGAAATTGCCGTATGGCCGAAAAAGAGTATTGCGGCAGCTCAGAAAGCATGCTGGTCCGGTGACTCTTCTGAGGCCGAGTCACGGATCGTTCGATGGCCACCACAGCTTGGAGTTCAGTTCCACCAGAGCACGCCTGTGCCTAGCGGCCTCCTTCCCAACATGCACGGGAACTCCTCTCGGCTCAGACCGTGGTAGCTCTCCGCTTCTTCCGCGGTCGATCGGTTATTTCTCACCGCATTTCGCGGTCTTCGTTATCCGCCAGAATCTGGTCGTTAACTTCGATCCGATCGACATGGATCTGCTACGACGCGGAGGCCAAGACCGTTGCCCGAGGATATACAGTGTTTCCCCCTGCTTCCTACAGAAACTGCCTCATTTAGTTTCCTCTTCAAGCCGGATATCGTCACCAAGCTTTGCCGACCTCTTTGGCGGAGGGCCGGTGGTATATCGATAACCCAGATCTAGCTGAGTACGTCCGTGCGCCAGATCCGCAACGCTGTGCTGCGTTTCGGACCAGGGCCAGGAACCGCCCGTTTCTCGGTTAAGGTCCCGACCCGGAGCAGATGGTCTATGAGCTTCTTTTTCAAACTTTGGGCTGACGATCAAGGTCAAGACATCGCAGAATATGCCGTGATGCTCGCGGCCATCCTCGTGGTGGTCATGGGCACGTTACGGCTCGTCGGTTCGCACACCAACAACGTCTTCTCGGCAGTCGCCAGTTCACTCCAGTGAGTGATGAGTGATGCTGCCCGCGACGTGAAACAGGCTGGAAAGTGCATGCGCTTTTGTACAGGACGTGCTGTGGAGTGCCTCTCCGTGTGGCGATGCAAAGCTGGAACCTCCACGAAGTGCTCAGAGAGAAAGAAAACGCTATGGAGCGGATCCGTCGAGAAGTCGAGGCATTGCCTTCAGTGACACCTTCACGGGCTCACGAAACTGAAGCTGGATCGAACATTCTGGTGTCGCCCGTCGTTTGCCGGGAGGTAGAGACTGAGGCAATCAGGCAACCGGGAGAGGCGCGTAATCCAGTTACTCCGCTTCTGATTGACGAGACCGACCGCGCTCTTGCCCAAATCCGCGCTCGGTTGATCGAGGCTGCGGAAAATGATTCCAAACTGGGAAGAGCGAAAAGGATCTCGCGTCAACTGAGACAGATCGCGGCACCGGTGCTGGGTGCCATTCTCAGGTAGCGTGCTCCCGGTGCTGGAGCCAAGCCCCATGTTTCTGTAGGTGCGCCCAGGTTTGAACCTAATCGGCAGAGTCAATGGCGGGTGGATTGCGTAGCTCTTGAGGCGTTCGCCTTTCGCTTCCAGAAGGCGGTTGATTTCTGCGACCCGTGCGATAAGTCTTTGCGGATCTTGCTCACTTTGCAGCTTGTTTGCAGAGCTGCAGCCAGGGTTGTTTCGCCTTACCGTGCATGGGGCTGAAATGGTGTCTCCCAGCGACCCCAAATCCATCAGCCCACACCAGCTTGCCATCGACTGCCACCACAACAGAGATTCCAGGCGGTCGGCCGACTTTGTTGTTTATAGCGGAGCCTGAATTGCCCCAACAAACCGTGGTTGAAATATTTCAAGAGCCGCTCATCTAGCCAGTTGGACTTGCTAGCAGTACTCAGGGACAACAATGACCGGTTGTTTCTGTGACTGCTGAATTCCGGTGTCCGTGCCACGGGCACGCGCAAATGTGGCCCGCGAAGCTTGGCGGACCAAACTGGACGCACTGGAGCAATAGGCACGGCTGGAGCCAGTTCGTGCCTGATGCTGTCCGCTTCCGGACACAGTCTTCCACGAGCGGACATCGGGGGTGGCTTCCGTCCTCTAGATTCAACGTGCACCACCTTTCCGCTCAACCGTTTATTGTCCTCTCCGGACGGTGGGAGAATTGCACGTGGACGGACAAGTGCTCGTGCTGTGCTTGTCCGAACTGGCGGCAGGAGGTCGCGCGATGAATGGACTAGCCCAAGATCTTCGCTACGCGCTTCGGCAATTGCGTAGGAGCCCGGGATTTGTCACGACTGCCATTGTTACCTTGACGCTCGGCATTGGAGTAAACACGGCGATCTTCAATGTGATTGAGGCTGTGGTGGTGCGCCCGCTGCCTTTTGCTGATCCCGACCGGCTCGTCTGGCTCAACGGCAAAATGCCGCAGACCGACGACGCCGGGGTTTCTCCCGCCGACTTTCTGGATTATCGCAAGGCGAATCGAAGCTTTGAGCAGATGGCAGGCTTTTCTCAAGCGGTCATGGCTGGGCCTTCGAATCTCTCCGGAGATAAGCCCGAACAAGTGACGACCAACCTGGTTTCTGCGGGCTTCTTTCAGACTCTGGGCGTTCCTCTGTTGCTCGGGCGTGACTTCCAGGAGAGCGACGAGCAAGTGAATACGTCTCAGGTCGTGATTTTGGGCAACGGGATCTGGAAGCGCGACTTTGGTGGCGACGGAAACATTATTGGGCACAACATACGTCTAGATGGACAGAGCCTCACCGTTATTGGTGTGCTGCCGACCGATGTTCCCCTGATAAGCCAGGCACAAATATGGCTGCCGACGCCGCGTTTCCATTTTCTGATGCAATTGCGCGGGGGCCACTTCTTGAAGGTGATCGGGCGACTTAAGCCGGGCATCAGCTTAGCGCAGGCCCAAGCCGACTTGGATGTGATCGCTCAGCAGCTCGCGGAAAAGTATCCGGACACCGATCAAGGATGGTCCTTGCGGCAGCGCTCGTTGCGGGAAGTGCTGATCGGACCGGTGCGTCCTGTGCTGTTGGTGATCTGGGCAGCGGCTGGCTTGCTGTTATTGATTGTGTGCACGAATCTGGCCAACTTGTTTTTAACGCGATCGGTTGCGCGGCAGAGAGAATTTGCCGTGCGCACAGCTCTGGGGGCGACCCGCGCCCGCATCACGCGGCAAGCCCTGGTGGAAGCCCTGATGCTGGTGCTGCCGGGCGGCGCTTTCGGGGTGATGGCCGCGAGTTGGGGAGTTTCTCTATTGCGAGCGCTCGGGCCGGCGGATCTGCCACGGCTGCAAGAGGTCCATGTCAATCCGCAGGTGTTGGCTTTTGCGTTCGGCATTTCTCTGTTTACCGGCGCAATGTTCGGGTTGATTCCCGCGCTGCGAATTGCAACGAGCGGGTTCAGCGGACTGAAAGGATCCGCGCGGAATTCGGCGCCGGCCGCGCACCGACAAATCCGCAGCGCGCTGGTGGTTGGAGAAATCGCAGTTTCTCTTACCTTGCTGGTTGGCGCCGGACTACTCATCAAGAGTTTTTGGCTGCTTGTTCACGTCAATCCGGGTTTCCAGACTCAGCACGTTCTGACCGCACAGCTCAGCTTGAACGGCCCTTCCTACAGTGATCCCGCGCATCGCGCGCGCTTCTGGCAGGAACTTGAGGAACGAGTCACGCACTTTCCGGGGGTCGAAGCCGTCGGTGCAACGTCAGAGCTGCCCTTGACCGGCCAGCACAGCGACGGCCCGTTCAAGATTCCGGGCCACAGCTATGGCCCGAGTGAATTTGATGACGCGTACTACCGCCAGGTGACGCCCGGCTATCTCGCAACCATGCGCATCCCCCTGCTTGCCGGAAGGTGGCTCGACCGACACGACACTGCAGCGAGCCCCGGAACTCTGCTGGTCAATCAGGCATTCGCAAAACATTTCTTCCCTGGGCAGGATGTGCTTGGCCGTCACCTTCAGCTGTTGGGAGATCGCCTGCCAGACCGCGAGATCGTCGGCATCGTCGGAAACATCAGCCACAGCGCGCTGAGTGATCCGCAACAGCCTGAGATGTACGTGGCATATGCGCAGTATGCTGCTCCCACGATGAATCTGGTGGTACGCGCCACGGCCAACCCCACTTCTCTGGAAACTGCGCTCTACGATGCTGTGAGAGCAGTCGACAAAGACGAGACTCTCTCGGCCTTCCGATCGCTCGATGATATCGTCGAGTCCTCAGTGGCACAGCCGCGTTTTTCTTCTTTATTGCTCGCGCTATTCGCTGGGCTGGCGCTCGCGCTGGCTGCAGTTGGACTCTACGGCCAGGTGGCGTATTCGGTCACGCAGCGTACCAATGAAATAGGCATTCGGATGGCCCTAGGGGCGAAGCAAAGCGATGTGCTCAGGATGATTGTCTTGGAAGGGATGAGGCTAGCGATTGCGGGTTTAGCGATCGGTATCGGGAGTTCGCTGGCCTTTGGCCGCTTCCTGGCCAGCATGCTCTATGCGGTGAAACCTGCAGATCCTCTCACGTTTGTGTGGGTGTCGATGGGACTTGTTGGTGTGACGCTACTCTCCAATTACCTTCCCGCTCGGCGGGCGGCGAAGGTCGATCCCATGGTGGCGCTACGGTACGAGTGAATGCTGGCGACTCATCGCCGGATAAATCTGTCTGACACCTCGAACTTCCCAGCGCTGTTGGAACCGTCAGGTCAGACCAATCCAGTTGCCTGAACAGGGGACGGCAGGGTAGAGCACCAGGTCCCGGGCAGGTTCCCATTGGCCGCTTTTGATGTGATCACCGAAGCGCCGAGACCCGAGGATGGCCGAGAGATTTCAATACTGGGCCGGGCAATGGTGGTATCGCCAAGCGGCCGCAACACAATTCCCGGGCTAGGCTCGCGGGTTGAGCCTTGGTCCGCCTCGCCTGCCTGCTGGCCACGCCCCCGGAAGATGTCTGCCCCTGTCCACTCGAGCGCTTGTCCCTTCCGATGCAACAATTTCTCGAAAGCAACGGGGAAAATTTCAGTCGAGCCCGGTCAGACAAGGCCCTTCGCCGTAGTTCATGCCGGTGTAGCTTTGTGGCTGCTTTCCTGCCATTAATTTATAGTTTCAAGTGCTGTTGAATCATTGAGTTAAATGCTAGTTTTTCATGTGCTGCTGCATGTCCTACAGTGAACCCCTACCTGAACTAACGAGACCTACCGCCCACCGCTAGATCGCATACAGTGTTTTCTGTAGGCAAATACCCCCATCAAGCCCCCGGAAGGTTGGAAATCCGTTGCGTAAATCCCTATCGGTAAAGCTCTCCTTGTTGTTTCTTTCCCTGTCTCATTTTGCATATTCAGCAGCCACCGCATCAGTTTCTGGTGCGGCAACGGCGGCAACCGCGTCTGGTCCGGTTGCGTATTGGAAGCTGGATGAATCAGTTGGCGCAACCTCCGTCGCCGATTCCTCCGGTTCAGGAGACACTGGCACCTGTTCCGGGATTGCCTGTCCCCTGTGGGGACTCCCGGGCGTACACGGCACGGCGGCAAGTTTTGTCGGAGGAGGCGAACGAATTTCAGTAGGCAACCGTACGAATCTGAATTTTGGCACCGGTTCCTTCACTTATTCCGTTTGGGTTTATGTACCCGCTAGCATAGGGCCATATGACGTTCCCTGGTGGAAGGGCGGCGGGAGCGCAAACTCACCAGGGTTCGACATGGAACTCGGCATCGGGAACTGGACTGCCAATCTTGCCGATGGCACTCACCAGGTCCAGGCTGTCTTTGGCACCGAGAGACTGAACCAATGGGTATTCTTGACTGCGGTCGTGGACCGAAGCGCCGGGTTGTTCAAGGCCTATACCGACGGCTCACTGGTTGCTTCTGTGAGCCTCGGCAGACTAGGTTCGGTCTCTTCCTCAAGCAGTGCCTACATTGGCGGGATTAGCGGATACGGCTTCAACGGCACGATTGACGAAGTGATGATCTACAACCGAGCGCTAGCTTCAACTGAGGTAGCAGCCCTTTACAACCAACGGACAGGCACGACGATTGCCGTATCCATTTCGCCCACTTCAGCCTCTCTCCCTACCGATGGGACGTTGCAGTTCGCCGCTACTGTCACGGGAACCACCGATACCTCCGTCATATGGTCGGCTACTGGCGGTGCAGTCTCCTCCCTCGGCCTCTACACCGCTCCGGCGGCGGCAGGCATCTACACGGTGAAAGCAACGAGTCTGGCCGACGCGACCAAGTCGGCCTCGGTGCGGGTTACCGTCAGCTCGATCACGGGCACAAACCGGTACCTGGGGGTCAGCGGGAGTGATGTCGGGAGTTGTACCAACCCGACAAATCCCTGCCGCACCTTCAACTACGTCGATAGCCGGTCCGCATCCGGCGACGTGGTCCATGTGTTGCCCGGCACCTACAACCTGACCCCCGCCACCTGCATTGTCACCAATACCAGCGGCGTCACCTGGCAGTCCGATGCGCACGGCGCGGCCACCATCAACGGCGGCGGCCACTGTCTCTACATGTGGCACAACACCGGCTCCAGCGGCTACCTCAGGATCTTAGGCTTCCAGTTCACCGGGGTGCAAGTCAACAGCAGCTTGAACTCCTTTGGCGTGTTGCTGGAGGGCAGTAACGGCAATTTTGAGGTCGCCTATAACACCTTCCACGATTTCGGTGGCAGCAACCCGAGCAACAACTTCGGCGCCGCCCTCTCCCCGGCCCCCTACGGGGGGGGCGGTTACACCGGCCGCACCTGTAGCGTGCATGACAACGTCTTTCGCAACATTGCCCCGGGTGGCAGTTTCCTTTATAACGGCTACTCCATCTATGCCGTCTGCGGGAACAAGGGCGGCGATCCCGATCCCCGGATCTACAACAACCTCATCTACAACGAGGGTTCCATCGCCATTCAGATGTGGCATGCTGCCGACCACACGCATGTCTACAACAACACCATCGACCAAGCCACCATGGGCATCCTGGCAGGCGTGGGCGATCAGGGCGCGGTCAACGAGGCCCTCTTTGATATCAGCAACAACATTGTCAGCAACAGCCATTATGGCATCTACGCCGAGGATGGCAGCGGCTACACGCTGTCCCCCAACTCCACCTTCGACAACAATCTGATCTACAACAACGCCATCGACTGGGCTTACAACAACAACGGCACCACGCGGAACATTCTCACCTCGTTCCAGAATGCTAATGAAATCAAGGCAAACCCACTGTATGTGAACCCGGGCACGGGTACCTACGTTCTCGGTGCGACTAGTCCCGCCATCGGCACGGGGCAGCGCAACGGCTACTCTCCGACGCTGGACTTGCGCGGTGTCGTCCGGCCTAACCCGCCCTCAATCGGCGGCTTCGAACGCTGAACCCTTGGGAGCCACAGAAAAGAAGTTGGTAGGCCGAAGCTGGTGTGCCACCATGGCCGGGAATCACCTCCGTTTCTGAAAACAGCCGGGCTGGGTCTTCACAAATGTGCCTTAGGCCCAAGCGGTCAGGCGGTTGGTTGAATCGTCGAGAAAAATCTTCGACTCTGCGGATGTAGAGCCGCGTGGTGTGTTTCGCGCAATTGCGATGCTGAGCTCTGCCAGCGTCATTTTGCGTAGATGATGACAGGTACCTCCTCGGGGTCCACAATTTATCTCATTCGCCCCGTCGCCAACCTTTTCACCACCTCATGCGCAGCGTGCCGCGACCGGCTTGGTCCTGAGGGGCACTATTGAAATGATCCCAAAGTAGGGGTTGCTGACACTCGCCAAATGACAACTCGGATCGAGCGCAAGCAGGCCCATAAAGCGGGTCGGGAAGGGAACTCGATTCAACACCCGCGCTGTAGCGCTTACGAGTTAAAAGCCAGGCACGCTGCGTGTATGGTTGCTCCCGCAATTTCCTGCATCTGCCCAAGCTGGATGACTCACTTGTCTATGCGTCGAACCGCTCCGGCAGGTTTCCCGGCGTTGCCCCGTTGACCACCTTTGTGCGGAGAGCAGCGTCTGCCTCCAAGGCCCCGCATCACTGCAGGCGGCAGAGGCAAGGTCAGCACCGGGGCGGGTGGCGGCTGATACGCCGCGCGCCGAGCAAGGGCAAGGGCGGGAACGTATAACACTATCATCGGGAACGAAAATGTCCGATACACAGGCGGACTCGCGAGTCCGGTCTCTGCCGGATCTGAGATTTCGATCCTGCCAGCGGTTAGTGGGGGCTGAGAGAATTGCTGCGATGTGCTCCCTGCTGTGTTCCTGGACGCGATGCTCTCTTTTTCCACAGCGCGAATGCCCGTCGCTGACTGCGCGTTTGCCTCAATCGGAAATGAGTGAATTTCCTTGGCGATTTGCATCTACCTTCCCGATTGTTCTCAATATGGCGATGATGTAATTCTCGAGACTGCCGGCGAGAACCGGAATCGATTTCCATGCATGTCTTGATCGCGGATGTGGAGGTGATTTTTTCGGGAATTCCTGAAGTCGCTCCTCTCTAGGATTCCCGAGTTTTAAGTCGCCGGAGAGGCTCCGGATGATCTTGTGGCTGTCGAAGTCATCGCTCGTCTGAAGCCGGAATTGGTCTTAATGGGTATCGAGATGCAGACGCACGGACTTGAAACCGCTCGCCGTACTCAAGCACACGACCATGGCCAGGTCAAACGCCGCCGGCCGCGGGGAAAGACGGACGAAGAAGAAATGGGGAAAGATTGATGAACCACCTTGTGACACAGGGGCGGATCGATTCATCGAGCCAGATAATTCCCACGAGTGCCCACCCGACCATCGAAAAACGCCTCGCGGAAGGCGGCAAGCGCTTTACGAAAACGATTTCGCGATGGCAGCGACCAGGTCCGCTTTCCCATATTCTAGAGAGTCGTCGTTCTGCGAGAACGGGATTCTTTGGAAAAGCCGTCCTGAGTTTAAAAAGAGACAACACGAAGCGAAAAAGTGCTCTCTGTTTGGTCCAACTGCTAATCGAGTTGGCGGTTACGTTGTTCATCGCCGGGATCGGAGTCCCGAGCCTTCTCCGGTCTCATGTTGCGACGAACGAGGCTTTGGCCGGGATTTCTCTGCATACGATCAACCTCGCCGGAGTTACTTTGTTCTACACGTACCAGAACGTGGGTTTTGCGATCCTGGGAGCGCTTGTTGGTACGACAGGAGCATTTGCCACTGCTTCTCCCGCCACCATGCTCAAAACCATAACCGCGGAAACCGCGCAACGCACGCCAGCGATGTAAGCTCGGGCGGGCGCGGCAAATCCAATTTAGGATGAGGGCTCTGAGAGTCTTCGACATCGGGACCCAGGTGACAAAGTGCCCATCATGGTCCAGTTGTCTTCCAGAGGCGTACTTCGAGATGGTTTCCGGGCGCCACGCGCTTGCTCTCGTTGAACTTTAACCAATCAGCTCGCATTGGGAATTACAGAGTTCCCTGTATTGACTCCTGTTACCGCTCAGGCTATTCGCTATGAGTCGCAGACAGACACTCTGGGCCGAAGGCGCTCGAACAGTGCCCAAGATATTGATGCTGGGCGCGAACCCGTTGGTGCGCGACAACCTGCTCGTTTTGCTGCGGGCGATGGGGTATCACTGCGTCGTCGCTCCCAGGCTCCCAGAAGCGCAGGTGCTGCTGGAGAGGGAAAAACCCGATGCCGCCATCTTGGACCCACAGGCAGACTCCTCGCCCGGTGCCATGGTGGCCGCCTTCCACAGAAGGTTCCCAGATCTGCGAGACCGCACGATCGTTCTCACCGGTGAGGAGACGGCGCCCGACGTCCTCAAAGTGCTGGACGCATATTCGCTTCCGCGGGTTCCCTTGCATCGCCTTCTGCAAGAGCTGTGGCCCTGCTTGGATTGGTTGCTTACCCGGAACATCGTGTCCGAGCAAGTCACAAGCAGCGCGCGACTTGTCTTTGATAGCTTTCTCCAGCAGCCCGCCGAGATTCGAACTTCCCGGTCTGTCATCCACCGAGTCCTTTACGAATCCGAGGGTCTCAGGGCAGACCTTTCGGTCGAACCGGAGAGAGATTCGCAGCGTGTCACGCTCGTGGGTCAAGTTCTGGACACTGCCGGACCGGAGCCTCAACTCGACAGTGTTCCCGTGGTGCTTCATGGCCAGACGGAGCTTCTCGGCGTTGCCAAGACGAATGAGTTCGGCGAGTTTCACTTTGATTTCGATTCTGAGCCGGGCGTCACGCTGGAGATAGGAGTCAAGGGACATCACTGGCTATTACTCGATGTGCCGGATACGAAGGAAACCAGGGCGGAGATCAAATACGAGTCGCAATTGCCGGCACAACCCGAAACTCCGTAGCTCGGAAAGACCCACTTCCAGGGGAATAAAGACTTCCAGGGTAATGAGGAAAGGCGTTAAGCCGTGAAATTCAAGGCGCTGTGTGTCCTTCTGGTCTTGTGCGGGCTCTGGCCGGCGCAAGCTGCTGCCGAAAACCGGTTCATCGTCCGGTCGACTGTTGGTCTCGAGGTCCTTCAGCAAGTTTGCAATCCTCCTTTGTTGCCCTCAATCTGCTCTGTGGTTGGCGGGTTGGGAGATCCCCAGAACCAACTATTCCTCGTCACCAGTCCTCTGGATGCGACGACGTTCCTGAAGCTTTTGCGCTCGCTCCCGGGAATCGTGGATGCAGAACTGGACCAGCTGATCAGCCTGCTCGGCGGCCTGAACAGGGTGACGATACCGCCCGCCGCCCTCTCCGACTCGACTCCAATCACGTATTACACTTCGACCGTTTGGAACGGTTACGTCGATCAACCGGCAGCACACATCGTTCACGTCTCGGCCGCTCAAAGCCAGTTTCAGGTCACCGGCAGAGGAATTGTGGCTGACATCGATACCGGCGTCGATCCTCATCACCCGGCTTTCGCCGGCGTGCTTCTCCAGGGGTATGACTTCACGCGCAACCAGGCGGGTGCCTCGGAGCTGAACGACTTATCCCCGACCGATTTTTCCTCGCCCCCGCCTGCTTGCCCGCCTGCGAGGTGTTCGCCAGCAATCGTCAACCAATCCAGCGCTGCGATTCTGGACCAGTCCTCGGCAGCCATTCTGGACACCAACCCTAAATATGCGGCATTTGGTCATGGCACGATGGTGATGGGTGTCATCCATCTAGTGGCTCCGAAGGCGACTCTGTTGCCGCTAAAGGCCTTTCATTCCGACGGCACCGGGTACCTCTCCGACATTGTGCGCGCGCTCTACTACGCGATCCAGAACGGCGCCAACATCATCAACATGAGCTTCGACTTCACGGCGAATTCCACGGAGTTAGCGTCGGCGCTCGAACAAGCCAACCAGTCCGGTCTCATCTGCGCCGCATCCGCAGGGAACGGCGGTCAGCAGGAGCTCGTATACCCGGCTGCGCTGCAAAGCGCCGTGATGGGAGTCGCTTCCACCAACGATCTGGACGTGCGCTCTTCATTCTCCAACTATGGCGACGCGATCGTCTGGGTCGACGCCCCTGGGGAAGGCATTGTCACGACTTACCCGTTCAGCACCTACGCCGCTGGATGGGGAACTTCCTTTAGCACGCCATTCGTTTCTGGAGGGGCTACTCTTTTGCGGAATCTGCAACCCAGCATCAATGAGTCGCAGGCCGCTGCCGCTGTTGCCCACGCAGTCTGGATTGGTCCGGAAATGGGCAAGGGCCGGTTGGACCTAGTCCAGGCACTGTCCGCAGAAGGTGTGCCAAGCGACTTTTCCATTTCTGTGTCTCCCTCAATCGCGACGATCCGCCGCGGTACCAGCGGGAAATATGCGGTAACGGTTACTGCACTGCGGGGCTTCACAGGAACTGCCCAGCTCAGCGTGACCGGCTTGCCTCGTAATACGTCGGCGGCCTTTAATCCACCTTCGATCGCCGGCTCCGGCACTTCCGTGCTCACCCTGCGCGTGGGCCAGAGAGCGCATACCGGAACGTACAAGCTCACCATTACCGGGAGAAGTGGGAGTCTCGTGCATTCCGTTTACGCTATTTTGAAGGTTCGATAGGGATGTCATTCGCCTCGGGCGCACCCGATTGCATGAACATGAGGTTCAAGGACGTATCGCAAAAAGGGGTCAGTCTGTGGAGATCACGAAGAAGCCGGGGACCGTCGGGGTGTTTAGGCTGGGCGTTTCCCTACCGGGAAGCCTCCGCCATCTACATTGATGCCTGTATTTCAGCGCGACAACGGTTGATGTACCCTTCTCATCTGTTACGAGGGCGTTCGTCGCCCCGTGTCGGGATGGTCCTTTGGGATTCTCTCCTAAAGAAACAGACCCCACCGACGCTCGGCTTCTCTTCCTGTGACTAAAAGAATCCTAATTGCCGATGACCACGAATCCGTGCTACGAAGCCTCCGGGCCTTGCTCGGAGCCGAGCCGGGTTGGGAAGTTTGTGGCGACGCCGTCGACGGGCGAGAAGCTGTGGCAAAGGCCGTGGAATTGCGTCCTGATCTGGTGGTTCTTGATCTAGCAATGCCGCGCCTGGACGGACTAAGAGCCGCGCAAGAAATCAGCCAGCGACTACCGGCAACTCCTATCGTGCTGCACACGCTTTACGGGACAACCGAAGTACAGCAGGCAGCCAACAAGTACGGAATCCAGAGGGTAGTGGGGAAGGCGAAACCGAGCGCTCTGATTTCGGCTGTTGAAGAATTGCTGAGCGCGGAAGCGACATCCCAACCAAGCGCGCCTTCCGATGAAACCTCGGAGATACCCGTACTGGCGATTGCGCGCCCAACTTCCGACGTCGGTGTCACAGGTGCTCCGGCTGTTCAGGGTGAGACGGTGGACGAGCCCACTGGCACCGCTACGCCAAGCGTCTTCAAAGCTGAGTGAAGCAAACTCCCCGGTCGGCTGAAACTCGCCCCATAACCAAGAACACGTCGAGTTTGCAGAACCTTTCCAGCGGGCCTTCCGACTCCCAGGTTAACGCCCGGCACGCGGGACAACAGCACGCTACTTCGAGGAGATTATGACCGGTCCGCCGATCTGGCGGGTGAAGGTTGCAAGTGGACTTGCGTTGTTGTAGTCGTCGGCGTAATTGATCATCTCGGAGCCATCTAGAGAAAGGCCAGGAGCGAAGTATTCGGCAAGGTTGCGCGTGCCACTGGCGCAGCCGGTGCCGTTTGTGCAGATCGCTCCTTGGTGCATCACTCCTGTCACGGTGGTCTGGGCAAAAGTCGGGATGTTGGCGAGGGCGCTCTGCGACTGCGCGAAGAAAATCCGCCACTGGGCGGTCGTGTCATTATTGCTGGTCGAGTTGGTCCCCCACCAGGTGATATTGATCTTACCCGGGTCGCCCGCCGTGACCCATGGGCCGATGGCGCTCTTGGTCCCCGACCCATTGCTGACGCGCACGGGGACCGTCCAGGTTGTGCCCTGGTCCCGCGAGACGGTCAGAAAAACGCTGTGACTGTCCGAGAATGCGATGTAGAGATTGCCGGCACGGTCGACGGCCAGCGACGGGAAGACGTTTACCAGCGAGGTCCCGGGTGCGGCAGTGTAGACCAGTTTCACAAGGAAGCTCTTGCCGCCGTCGGTCGAGCGCGCCATGTAGAGTGTGTTGCCGCTCGAACCGAAGAAGACCGTATAGATGTTTCCATTGGGGTCGAGCTCGAGGTTCCCTTGGTCGCCCGGCTGGATCCCTAGTTCCGGCGTAGTGACCGGCGCGATCTGCGGCCAAGTGATGCCCCCGTCGAAGGACTTCGCCACCAAGATCGACTCCGTGCCTGCCAGCAGAACACCCAATTGTTTGTACGTCAGATACAACTCGCTAGCGCCCTGGGCAGCGATCCACTGGCGGTCCACCAGGGGCAGGTTGGAGGAAAATGGATTAACGAGCCAGAGATTGCCGCCATCGCTCGAGGTGCTCTGCGTGCACGAGCCAAGCCACAGTGAGTTGACGTAGATGCTCCCGCCGCTGCCGATCGCAAGGTCTTCATCACCGCCACCGGCGCCCAGACCGCGCGCCACCGAGGCCGCTGCCTGCGCGCCGTCCGGCTGGCCGAGATACTGGAACGAGTTGCCGCCGTCCATAGACTTCCATACGTCGGTACCGGCCGGCACGCCCTGGATTGCGGCTGTGTAGATGTTGCCCAGGGCATCGGTGCGCACGCGCGCTTCGAGGCCTTGCACGCCGGAGAGTAGATCACTCGGACCGGGCAGGGTCTGCGGTTTACTGAACGTGAAATTGCCGGACTTATAGCGCGCCCTGCCGAGCGGGCTCGTCGGCTCCGGCCCCAGGGTCGCGTTCCCGGCGTAGGTTGCGTTCACTGTCACGAAGGCGATGACCTGCACGGTGTAGGTCCCCGAAGGTAGTTGACCGCAGTCGGCCAACTCGAAGTTCGTCATGCCCTGGGCTGAAGAGCAGACTGTATTGCCGGCGCCGTCATGGACATAGAGATCAAAGTCATTGGTGTTGCTTGACCAGTTGAGGCCGACCTGGACGACATATTGTGGATTCGAGGAATAGAAGGTGCTCGGCACGCTCACTTGGAGCGTGTACGTGTCGCAGGTGGCGCCGGTACAGAGCGAAGGGTCGGCGGTCGCCGCGGTGAAGGGCCCGCCGGTCCAGTTCACGGCGCTGGTCTGTCCACTGGGGGGCGCGGTCAAGGTTCCGCTGATGGGAGTGGCCGCGAATACACACGAGGCGACCGATAGCAGACAAAGTGCCACGTAGACGGTGCGCATGGCTTTCTTCTCCGGAGAAACCGTTACGATGGTCCGAAAGGCAAACAGTTTAGGAACCACAATTTAGGGGGAGAGCCACGACGTTTGGCTGTTTTGGCGGGCGCCAAGAAATTCCATTGGCTTTCCCCGCCTGGGTCAGCTCTCGGTATATCCTTTACCGGTCCTGATCTATCCTTTCCCCGCCCTCCGCCAAAGAGGTGGCAAAACGCAAGGGACGATACCCCGCTTGAGACGAAAACGAAATGAGGCAGTCTCTGTAGGAGACCAAGGGGAAACACTGTATCTTTCATCTTTTCGCAGCCGTGTTGTTCCCAAGGTTTGCAGCAGATCCACCTCGATTGGCCCGAGATTCACGACCATGTTCTGACCGATAACCACGGTGCAAATAGGAGAGTTGTCAAGGGCGAACCGGAGGGCTCCTGGCGATGCGCACTTGCTGAGTTCACGCAAGCGACGCGCTATGACCGAACGTCCATTTCACCGTAAAACGTACGGTTGTGTTGTGTCGGAGATTGCCCACAGCACCCACAATCGTGAGAATGCAGCTACCCGCAGGAGTTCCTGGAGGCAGCGGGGGGGTAGGGCGATTGAGTCGGTTTGCGTCACGCCTACACAGCTGAGTTTTCTCTGCTTCGGCCTGACTTGGATCATCAACCTGAAATTCGAAGGCCTTCGGGCGCCGCACTCGTTTTAGCCTGGCGTATTTTTCACGAGAAAACCGCCGACCGCCACCAGCTTGGCAGGTCATTGCCAGCCAGGAGTCGTGCATACCGCCGCGTTATTGCAGAGTGCCGTTAAACAGCGCATGGTTCACTCTGCTCCGCCGGTTTGGTTCGATTGACCGGCTAAGTCACGAAGTCCAGGACTCTCGCGCTTGAGAATCCGAAGGGTCGCCAGAGCATCTTCGATGGCGTGCCGTTCAGAACGACTGTCGACCGCTGGTGACAAAGCCCGCAGGCGGCTGCAAATCGCAGCCTCGGCGGCCGCGACTCTTTCCTGCAATCTAACCTTGTCGAGTTCAACTACTGCGTCTTGGTAAAGTTTCTGCCACTCCGGCCATTGAAGGTTCTCCATAACAAGGCTTCCCATAGTCTGGCTTCCCACTTCAGGCTCCTTCTGAAGTAATTTGTAAAATCGCTGACCAAATCTCATGAGGTTTCATTGCCTCTGGCCAAACGATTGGCCGAGGATGTCTTGCAGCGAAATCATGACCGGCCTGTCACTCGCCCCATGAAAGACCAGCTCCAAGTCGCCGCTACTTTCAATCTCTTCGCGGAACTCCCCGAATTGATTTGTCGTTGCCTGGACAACGCGACCACGCAGATTGGAAAGTATAAAGGGCACGTCACGTCCTACGACCTCGGGATGGCGCAAGTCCAGCAATTGTCCAGTCACCACGACACTTCTGCCGCCAATCGGGGCTTCGATCTGCAAGTCAACCTGAAAGGGATCCGCCCGATAGAGCATTCGTCTGGTCCCGGCGCCAGCCGATCGAACACCTGCCAAGGCAGGCTGCAGGAAACTATCAAAGAGAAGCTCGATTACATCGCCTGCTCGGTTGCCCTTCCGTGTCCATTTCGACCCAGCAAACGCGGCCTGGGCGATTCGCACTGCTCCGGGCGGCGGCTGGTAACCCGGTTCAGCCGTAGCCGCCCGCCGGATTCGCTGCCATCGCGAAACCGTTTTCGGGCAGCTCTCGCAACCGCCTTCCAGATGCTCTTCCATTGCTCGTTTCCTGCTCGGGGAAACCACCTGGTTCACGAGATCGATCCACTCCTCTGTCGTAAAGTGCTTCATCGGTCACACTCTCCACGTAACATCCCTTAACCTGATCACTCACCAGCGACGGGTGACGCTAAGCCTGGTCCACTGAATAAGGGCTTCGGGGCATTCGAAAAATATGGACAGTCGGAAAAGAATTAGCGGGAAGTGGCATCAGCTCCCCATGAGCGCGGGCGAGGACGGACTAACACCTGTAGTTTCAGTAACTTTGCCGACCAGCACAAATAAGGGTCCAGAAGATACCAATGATGAAATGAAGAGATGGAGCTGCGTTTCAAGGGATTTCACGATCTCATGGGGGCAATTTGTTGACCGCTCCCTGAAGCCGACCCCGAGATCGGCTTCGATGGGGTTGCCGAGATAGTTCCTGAATTGTAATCAGGGGCGTCACAGCTAGGGACGGGCTCTGGATAAATTGTGGCTGCTTGCAAGCCGTTCGGCCCTGTCAATAGCCTCCGGGCCGTTGACCGGCTTCCACACTGAAATCCGTGTCGATGGATGAGAAAGGACGGGATCGGAGCAAGGAGACGAAAATCAGATCAAGCTCTTCCCAATCGGGTCGGCTTTTGCTGTCGAGCAGAAACGGGTCCCGCCCAACAAAAGGGAAGCCGCTATCCTAGCTCCTTCTCCCCCCGAAGTAGAACCTCTGATAGCGGCCTCGTCCTGGCCACTAGCACGGGCTCTTCTCCCCCAAGTAGAGCCGTGACAGTGGCAAGCTCGTCGTTCTAGAGAACAAGAACCCCTTAGCTCGGGCTCTGTGTTCTCAACGAAACCTTTGCGGTACAACGGGTAAGTCTAGTGGTAGCGCAGTCGCAGTCGCAGTCCACGTGCAGAACCATGGGGAGGGATCAAACAGCGCGATAAAAGTACAAGACTAGGGGAGGGATCCCCAATCCGTGGAATACCGTAAACGCAGCAGGAAAATCCTGTAGGTCCCAGTCGTGATTCAAGCCAATCCGGTTGCTTCTCCGACTCGACCGGGTGCACGTCGTGCTCCTAAATACTCCGCGACCGAAAAATACCCCTCGACCGAAACTGTGGGATACGCCCGGTGAAGGGATAGGCCGCAACGAAAAGGCGAATCTTCCACCAAGAACAACCGATCTTTGAACAACCGATCTTTGGCCATGCTCGCAGGATGTTTGCCCCATCGCTGACTCGAGAGTTTGCCTCAGTCCAAACCAGGGAACTTTTCTTCTGAATTTGGATGCACCTTCCCAATTGTTCCCAACACCTCGACGATGTAGTTTTCCAGCTGGCGAGCCAGAATCGATGTCTACGCGAGTTCTAATTGCGGATGAGCACGTGACTTTTCGAGAATTCCTGAAGTCGTTCCTGTTCAGGATTCCCGGGTTTCAAGTCGCAGGAGAGGCCTCCGATGGTCTTGAGGCTGTCGAACTCGTGGCTCAGCTGAAGCCGGACTTGGTCTTAATGGATATCGATATGCCGCGGATGGACGGACTTGAAGCCGCCCGGCGTATCAAAGCTCGTAAAGATGGAACAAGCGTCGTGCTGCTGTCGGCCGTGGCCGACGAAGCACACCGGCAAGCGGCCCACAGAAGCGGAGCTGACGCATTTCTCCCGAAGAACGCGCGCATGGGCCACGCGCTCGGGAAGTTTGTAGCGCGAAGTCGCAAGGAACGGAACGCAGTTCACAATCCACGAGTTGCTTGAATTTCTTCTGGAGCGGCTCGGCGAGACGCACCTGCAAGGCGTGTTCAGGCAGGGAAGTCGACAGGATGGGACTCGGAGGGCGAAGCTTTGAGCAGTGCTGGCCAAATTATGGCGTCCGATTCAATGCCGGCCGTGACAATGGAGGAAGCTCAGTGGTACGCCATCCAAACACGGCCCAATCACGAAAAGAAGGTAGTGGCCGAATTGGACCGAAAGGCCCTCACCACGTATTTGCCGCTGGTCGAGCAAGTACACCGCTGGAGCGATCGATTCAAAGTTGTGCAGGTTCCACTGTTCTCCGGATATGCGTTTGTCCATGCCGTGGCCAGCCCGTCAGTGCGTCTCTCTGTGCTGCAGGTTTGGGGCGTGCTCGGATTCGTCGGACCCCAAAAGCAAGCCCTGCCCATCCCCGCTAACCAAGTCGAGGATATTCGGAGGCTGCTAGCTTCCAACGTGCCCTTTGCGTGGTATCCATTTCCGAGAGTAGGCCAGAGAGTCCGCGTCCACGGAGGCTGTCTTGATGGGACAGAGGGAATTCTGGTCGATCGTCAGGGTGATAGGCGCTTCGTGATCGCTGTGGACGCGATCGAGCGGTCGTTGTCGATCAGCATAGAAGGCTACAAGGTGGTGCCGATTTAGCAATTTCCGCGTTGCGATCCACCTCCAGGACCCCTCCCGAGTGACGCGGCGAGAGTTTGCCGCTGCCCAATGCCCGGCGAATCGCCTGACTCCCTAACAACGACTTAGTATTTTTGATGGATGAGCTAATCTGCGCGTGCCGCGGTCCAGCCTCCTTATCGGCCAGCGTGCTCGAACAACGAACTTGTCCGCAATCACCATGGGCAGAAAAATACCAGATTTATTGATAACGAATAGAGGATTTCACCCGATTTCTTTTTTCCGGAACAGGATGCTAAATCAGCCCATCGCAACCGCGATCATGGGACTCGCAGGGCGAAGCTGTATGCAACGGCCTGCTAAACCCAAACCGGCACCAGTCACAGGACCCACAGACAAACAAATCTCCACAATCCAAGATCGAAGACATTCCCAGGTGGTTGGCTAGGGTTAGGACCACTGGCGCATTTGCGGCACCCTCGCAAGAGAGCAGTCCCCGTGAACACCATGTCGAACTCGACCAGCGACCTGCTGACCGCCCAGCTCAGACGGCCCCCGACAATCCGGCCGGCGACTGTGGAGGACTATGATCAGATCGCTGCGCTTCAGATTCGAAACGACTTCTCTGCCGAGTCCCACCAAGGTTGGACGGCGCTTTGGCGAGGCAATCCCGCCTACAGGCGGGACGGTCAGTGGCCGATCGGCTGGGTGTTACAGACCGAAGGTGGCGACCTAGTGGGCTGGATCGGCAACGTGCCTTCAGCCTATCGATTCAGGGGGCGTACGCTCCGCGCCGCTACGCCTCACTCCTGGATCGTTGATCCCTCCCATCGGGGCTACGGGACACAGATCCTGAAGTGTCTGATGAGGCAAGCAGAAGTCGATCTTTTCATCTGCACAAACGTGAGTTCCAGGTCGGAGCTGTTTACCAAGCATCTCCGACTCTCAAGAGTGCCCGTGGGAGCGTGGGATAAGTCGGTGTTTTGGATTACCAACTACCGCGGTTTCATGGAAATCGCTTTGCGAATGAAATCGGTTCCCTTGGCCAGTTCCGCAAGCTACCCGATCTCCGCCGCACTCTTCTGCCGAGATAGGTGCAGTGAGGGGGCAATGCGATTGCGGACGGCCTGCGAAGTCGCACCCTGCTATTGGTTCGACCGCAGCTTTGACGACTTTTGGCAGGAGTTGCAACATCAGAACGAGAATGTTGTGCTGGCCGTACGGACGCCCGAGACTCTCGCGTGGCACTTCGGGAGTGCGTTGTCACAGCAGAGGGCTTGGATCCTGGCCGCTTACCAAGGCTCTCGGCTAACCGCCTATGCGGTTTTCGACAGACAGGACAACCCCGCAATCGGGTTGCAACGTATTCGTCTGGTTGATTTCCAGGCCCTGAAAGGCTCCGAAGGGGCACTCGCGTCCGCTCTATCCTGGATGTTGAACAAATGCCGAGAACAGGGAACCCACGTCTTGGAAGTCAACGGCTGCTGGCTGGATCGGCCGGGGTTGCCCCGAATCCGCCCGCCGTACCAGCGCACGATGCCATCATGGAGCTACTACTATAGAGCAGTCGACCCGGAACTTTCCGAGAGCCTAAAAGATCCGAGAGTGTGGGCCCCTTCTTCCTTCGATGGCGACGCGAGTCTCTAAGTGGAACTTATTGCTGTTGACCGGTAACTGAACTCATACAAGTTCGACTACCGCTGACCGATTCCGCCAGGTTCTCAAACCTCTACAGCTCGGAATTCACTATGAAAATACGTCTGTACAACAAATGCAACAAGATCTTGATCGATGCCGGTCTCTGTGGAGCGGCATGGGTCGTCGCCTGTCTGGTTCGCTACGGAGGGCACATTCCTCCGCCGGCGTTTAGTCGGAGGATGCTTTTCCTATTGTTGCCCGTGGTGCTCGCCCAGATCTCAACCAGCGCTCTCTACGGTGTCTATAACTTCAAATGGCGGTACGTCAACATCGGGGACGCCCTGTGCCTGGCGCGGGCGTATTTGACCTGTGCGGGGCTGCTGGCCGGCCTCGCGCTCGCGGGGGGATCCGTTGTGCCTCAGCTGCAGATCCCGGTAAGCATCGTCGCAACCATGACGCTCCTATCGCTAGCGGGCGCCATCAGCGTCCGGCTTGCTCGCCGTGCGCTCTACCGGCGCGCTTCTTTGGCGAAGAACAAGGAAACTCCACGACGATTCCTGATCATCGGTGCAGGTTGGCACGGCGCCATGGTGGCAAGAGAAATGCTAGCTCGCAGGAGAGGAATTGAGGTCATCGGGTTTCTCGACGACGATGCCGAAAAGCAAGGAGCAGTGATCTCTGGTGTAGCCGTGCTCGGTCGCACCTCGCAACTCGCACACATTGTCAAGACTCGAGACGTCGATGAGGTACTGGTTTGCATTTCCCCGCAATCGAGGCAGTCGCTCCACGTCGGTGACGTGGAAACGAGCACGGGTTTACCCGTGCGCAGTCGAATCATTCCGACCCTGGAAGAGATCCTGCAGACCCCCAGCGTGATTTCTGTCATGCCCGGGGTGAATGAGCCGCCCGGCACCAACGGACACGCCACCAGTGTGAAGGTTCCCAGCAATGGCAATGGCAATGGCAACGGTGCCAGTCCGGGACTGCATGCGGGTGGAGGCCACATCCGCGCCCTGCCAGGCAACGGCGATAGCGGCGCCGCCAAGCTCGTCGCCCGCGTGCAGTTCCCCGTGTCAAGCCGCGCGGTGGTGGGCGACGCGATGGCCACGCCGCTCGTACGGAACCAGACAATCCTCATCACAGGCGGAGGCGGATTTATCGGATCAAGCCTGGCCGAGAAACTTGTTGCGCACAACCGGGTTATTCTCCTGGACCAATCCTTCCAGCATGGCCCGGTCCAGTACACGTCGCTATTGCAGCACCCGAATGTCACCTTCGTCCGGGCCAACCTCCTGGAAACTGACCTGTGCGGCCTGGTGAAGGAAGCCGACGTGGTGATCCACGCGGCGGCAATCTTAGGAGTCAATCGGGTGTGTGGTTCTGCGCGGGAAACGCTGGAGACCAACTACGTGGGAACGTCTCGCCTGCTCAAAGCCCTGGAAGCCAAACAAGAAATCCAGCGGTTTGTGTATTTTTCGACCAGTGAGGTCTTTGGCGTCAACTCATATCGCGTGAACGAAGCCAGCCGGCCCACCATCGGACCGATTGCAGAGTCGCGCTGGAGCTATGCAATGTCAAAGCTGGCGGGCGAGCACCTGGTCGCGTCCTACTTCCGCGAAACCCGCATGCCGGTCGCAATCGTCAGGCCCTTCAACATCTTCGGTCCGCGAAGGACGGGCGACTACGCCTTGCGCCGGTTCATACTAAGCGCATTGCAGGGCGAGCCATTGACCATTCATGGGGATGGCACGCAGATACGCTCCTGGTGCTACATCGAAGATTTCTGCTCCGCCTTGCTCGAGATGATCGCCCGTCCCGAAGCCATCGGTGAGGATTTCAATATCGGCCACCCGGGAAACACCTTGACCGTCTATGAACTCGCGCAGAAGGTAATCCAACTCACCGATAGTCAATCGCCCGTGATCTTCTGCGAGTCGCCCTTCCCCGATATCGCGATTCGTGTGCCGTCGCTTGACAAGGCGCGGCGTTTGCTCGGGTACGCACCGAAATACGACCTGAACACGGCACTCAAGCTCACGATCGAGTGGCATCGAGAGAACTTGGAGCTTCTCCAGACTCCCATTCCGCCACCCACCGCTTCCCCGATATGCGTCGGAAACGGATGTGCAGCATGACCGGCTCAGGTCGCCCGTCCCATCTCATTTCTTCCACCCGCTAGGACCCGGCACCAGTTTCGATCTGCATCCCACATACTCACATGAGCCGCATCTACGAACTTCTGCACCGATCGGGCAATGTCCCCGACCTGTTTAGCGCTCCCATATCGGGAGTAGAAGAGGGCAGGCTCGTCTCCCGACCTGAACGCGCTGGCCATCAAACTGCTCCAGCCGGCAGGGATATTAGCTTGCTTGCGCGCGCCCTGCAAAGGAACTGGCGGCTGTCGGCGGCATGCATGCTGGCCGTGGTTGCTTCTGTCACCGCTGCCACCTTGTTGATGAAGCCGGTGTACGAGCCCGAGGCACACCTGGAAGTCGATCCGCCGGGCAACGAACTGTTCGCGCTCGATGTGCCCCACGTGGTTTCCAGCGACACCGAGTACCTGCAAACGCAAGTACAAAACCTGCAAAGCGAAGAACTAGCGGTGGCGGTCATCCGCAAGCTGCACTTGGCGCCCGATTCGGTCGAGGGCGCTTCGGATACCGATCCGAGTTCGCCCGTTCAACAGGTGCGCCGGCTCACACCGGGCGAAAGCGACGTCCTTCGTGATCTTCAGCATCAGCTGAAAGTGGAACACGATCCGGGCAGCCACCTGATCAGCGTTGCGGTCGGCACTCATGATCCCGTTCAGGCCGCGACAATCACGAATGCCTTCGCGTTCCTATTCATAGGGCGCACGTTGAATGCACGGCAGGAGGCCATCGTGCAGTCGGTGGAGTGGCTGTCGCGGCAACTGGAAGACATCCGCAAACGCATGGAAGATTCAAACCGTGCCTTCGCCGACTTTCAAAGAAAAAGTGGCGTTGCAGATATCGATCAAGGCAAGAGCACATCGGGCGAAATGCTGGCGGAACTGAACAAACAACTCACCCAAAGCGCGGCGGACCGCATCCAGTTGGAATCCTTGCTCAAGAAAGTACGCGATAAAAACCCGGCCGCCCTGCCGCAGGTACAGAGCAGTGTGCTGATCCAGCAGTTGACCCAGAAGCTGTCCGAGGTGCGAGCGGAACTGGCACAGGCACGTGTGACCTACGGCGGCAACCACCCCAACGTCAAGAGGCTCGAGAGCCAGGCGAATGAACTGGAAGCTCAGGTGAATGGGCAGAAACGTGACATTCTCGAAGAGGTGAAGACTGCCTATGCGGCGGCGCAAGCGCGCGAGCAGCTCATGTCCGGCGAGGTGGGAGAGGCCACCCGACGCTTGAGTCTGATGGCGCAGTACAACGCCTTGAAGCGCGAAGCCGAAGCGAATACCACGCTGTACAACACGCTCTATTCAAAAATAAAGGAAGCAGGCATATCGGCGGCTTCGAAATCGAGCAACGTCCGTGTGGTGGATCAGGCCCGTGTGCTCGACCGGCCGACCCGGCCGCGACGCCTGCTGAATCTCATGCTGGGCCTCATCGCCGGCCTGGTATTTGGCCTCGGAGCTGCGTTCGTGCGCGAAGGCCTCGACGGCACGCTTCGTACGACCGAGGACGTGCGCCAGTGCGACGCGAGGCTGCCCGTGTCCATCGTGCCCGTGATCGAAAGCAACGGAGACTTCACTGCACGCCCTCTCCGCAGGTCTCTGAATGGCAGAAACGCGAGTACGCCCTACGAACTGCTGCTGTTGTCGCGCCCCATGTCGGCCGAAGCTGAGGCGGTGCGCGCTTTGCGTACCGCTCTGATCCTGTCGCGCACGAACCGGCCCCCTCAGGCGTTGTTGATTGCCTCATCATTGCCCGGGGAGGGAAAGACTACGCTCGCGCTGAATCTGGCAACCGCCTTGGCGCAACAAGGATTGACGTGCATTCTGGATTGCGACCTGCGCAACTCCGTGGTCAGCACGGTGTTCGAACGTACCTCAGAAGAAGGACTGGCTGAGGTGTTGACGGGCGCCATTCCGCTGCGGGAGGCCGTTTTTCGAACCGAGGTGCCCGACCTCTTCGTGTTCCCTGCAGGCTGTACGCCAGAGGATGCGGGTCACCTCATCAGTTCGAGCGCGATGAGAGACACGCTGGCAGCCTTGCGGCGGCGCTTTGACTTCATGGTCATCGATTCTCCGCCGATCCTTCCCTATGCAGACGGCCGAGTTCTCTCCACCCTGGTGGACGGGGTTGTGTTCGTCGGGCGTCCTCGCGTGACAACCCGTGAAGCCATGACGCGGAGCTTGGAATTGTTGGCGGAGGTGCGTTCCGCGCCGATTCTCGAAGTGGTGCTCAATGCAGCGGAACGGGACTGTCCCGACTACCAGTATTCCCAGTACGGATATAAATCCAGGAGAGCAATGTGAACCCAGGGGCGCAAGCGCGGGCCGAACGACGCACACAGCACGAACTCTTGTTTCCCTTCCTCGATTTGGGCGCGCAGTTTGAAGGAATCCGCACCGAAGTAATGTCGGCGGTCGAGAGAGTGTTCGAATCCCAGCACTTCATCCTTGGTCCCGATGTGGAGCAGCTTGAGGAAGAAGTGGCCGAAATGCTCGGTTGCCGGTACGCGATCGGATGTGCATCCGGGTCTGACGCTTTGCTGCTCGCGCTCATGTCGCTGGGGATCGGTGTTGGGGACGAGGTGATTACCACCCCGTTTACTTTCGTCGCCACCGCCGGTTCCATTGCGCGCTTGGGTGCACGTCCCGTTTTCGTCGACATTGAGCCTGGCACCTACAACCTTGACCCGGGGCAAATCGAGGCCGCCATCACCTTGCGAACGAAGGCGATCATGCCCGTCCACTTGTTCGGGTTGGTTGCAGACATGGACGATATCACTGCCGTTGCGCGGTCCCGTGGTCTCGCCGTGATTGAGGACGCCGCGCAGGCGATCGGTGGAGGTTACCGCCACTGTCTCGCCGGCAATCTCGGCGACCTGGGCTGCTTTAGCTTCTTTCCTTCGAAGAATCTGGGCGGAGCCGGCGACGGTGGCATGGTGTCCACAAACGACCTCGAATTGGCAAACCGTCTCAAGATGTTGCGGGCGCACGGCAGCGATACCAAGTACCATTACGCGATCCTCGGTCTCAACAGCCGTCTGGATGCGTTGCAGGCCGCCGTTCTTCAGGTCAAGCTGCGTCATCTGGATGCATGGGCCTCGGCTCGCCGCCGGCATGCAGACTGCTATCGCCTCTTGTTCGCCCAGGCAGGACTGGAAGAATCCATTCAGTTGCCGATGGCACCACGGCAGTGCTTCCACGTCTACAACCAGTTTGTGATCCGTGCACCAGGGCGGCGTGACCCACTGCGGGAACACCTGCGGCGCGCGGGTATTCCGACAGAGGTTTACTATCCCCTGCCGCTACACCTGCAGCCGGCCTTTGCCTACCTCGGGTACAAGCCAGGCGATTTCGCCCATTCTGAATCGGCGAGCCAGGAAGTGCTGGCCCTGCCTATTTATCCGGAACTGACGGAACGACAACAACAAATCGTGGTTACCGCGATTTCAGATTTCTTTGGCAAGAACAACTAGATCATCGGGAGGAGTCATGGCAGCGTTGATGCCCCGAGTTGCGGTGGTAGGTTCGGGATACTGGGGTAAGAACCTTGTGCGAAACTTCCACGAGCTAGCCGCGCTTGGGATCGTGTGTGATACCAAGCAGGAGCCTCTGCAACAAGCGCAGGCTCGGTACGGCGTTCGAACAACCTCGGACCTTGATTCCGTGTTGAACGACGAACAAATTGACGGCGTCGTCATCGCTGCCCCGGCAGCGCTGCATTTCGAACTGGCAGCCAAATCCCTGTTGCACGACAAAGACGTGTATGTCGAAAAGCCGCTGGCCCTTCACGTGGAAGAGGGCCGTTGCCTGGCGGAGCTAGCGGCTGAACGCAAGCGGATCCTGATGGTGGGTCACATTCTCGAATACCATCCGGCGATTTTGGAACTGCGCCGGCTTATCCGCCAAGGTGAACTGGGACGGATTCAGTACATTTATTCCTCGCGCCTCAACTTGGGGAAGCTGCGCACGGAAGAAAACATCTTATGGAGCTTCGCTCCGCACGATATTTCGGCAATCCTTTTTCTCTTGGGAGAAATGCCGATTCGTGTAAGCGCTCACGGCGGCAGCTACGTGGATCCTAGAACGGTTGATACGACCCTGAGCACCTGTGAGTTTGCCAGCGGTGTCCAGGCACATGTCTTCGTTAGCTGGCTGCACCCCTTCAAAGAGCAGAAACTGGCGGTCGTCGGCAGCAAAAAGATGGCCGTTTTCGACGATGTCCAGCACCCGCATAACCTGATGCTGTACTCGCACCGGATCGACTGGCTCGACCGGATTCCGGTGGCACACAAGGCGGATGGCGAAGCCATCGAGTTGCCAGCCCAGGAACCGCTGCGGCTGGAATGTGAACACTTCCTCGAATGCATCCGCACGCGCGAGACTCCGCGGACAAACGGGGAGAGCGCGCTGCGGGTTCTGCAGGTCCTCGAGGCCTGCGAACAGTCGCTGCGAGCCGCTGGCTCCCCCATCCAGACCAGCGCGACAGCACCGCGTTACTACGCCCACCCCACCGCCGTGATCGATGAAGGCGCCCAGATTGGTGAGGGGAGCAAGATCTGGCACTTTTCGCACATCATGCCCGATTCAAAGCTGGGCACCAACTGTAACCTTGGCCAGAACGTCGTGATTAGCCCTCGGGTCAAGGTGGGCAACCATGTCAAGATTCAGAACAATGTGTCGGTTTATACCGGTGTGGAGCTTGAAGACGATGTGTTCTGCGGCCCCTCCATGGTGTTTACCAATGTCGTGAATCCGCGCAGTCACATCGTTCGCAAAAACGAGTACCGGCCCACCCTGATCAAGCGAGGAGCTTCGATCGGGGCAAACGCAACCATCGTATGTGGAGTGACCCTGGGGAAATATAGCTTCGTTGGTGCGGGCGCAGTGGTGACGCGTGACGTACCCGACTACGCCCTGATGGTCGGTGTCCCGGCGACGCAGACCGGCTGGATGTGCTACTGCGGAATCGGTCTCGAGGAAACGGCTGGAAACGCCCGGTGTGTGAGCTGTGGCCGCGAATACTTGATCGCCGATGGTCGGTGCAGCGAGATCGTGGACAGCTGCGTGGCACCGTCGCGAAGCGACCTCCCGAGAACAGAAGCTGGCAGCAGGAACGCAACGGCTGTGCAAGAGAGCTGAATATGGATGATGCCTTTATTCCATTTCATCGCCCGTCTGTCGGAGCTGACGAAGTTGCTGCGGTCCGGCGGGTTCTGGAGTCGAAGTGGCTGACCACTGGCCCAGCGACTCATGAGTTTGAATCTGCATTTTCTGAATACATTGGAGCCCGGCATGCCCTGGCAGTGAACTCGGGGACGGCCGCACTGCAGTTGGCGGCGGCGGCAATCGGGCTTCAGCCGGGAGACGAGGTACTGCTGCCGTCGTTCACCTTTACTGCGACGGCTGAAATCGCGACCTATTTCGGAGCCCGGCCTGTCCTCTGTGACAGCGTGCGCGGCGGCTTCAACATCGATGTCCTGGATGCGGAACGCCGCATAACGTCGAAGACCAGGGCGATTATCCCTGTCCACATCGGCGGTGAGCCCTGCAACATGGCTGCGATTACTTCGCTGGCCGCCGACAACGGTCTGCACGTGATCGAAGATGCGGCGCATGCGCTGCCAGCAACCTTTCGCGGCCGACGCGTGGGCACGATTTCGGATCTTACCGCATTCAGCTTTTACGCAACCAAAAACATAACCACCGGGGAAGGCGGAATGATGGTCACTGACAATGACCACTACGCCGAGAAAGCGCGGTGCATGAGGTTGCACGGCATCAGCGGTGATGCCTGGAAGCGCTATGCGCGCGAGGGCTCCTGGTACTACGAGGTGCTGCACGCAGGCTTCAAGCTGAACCTGCCGGACATCCTGGGTGCGCTGGGCTCGGCGCAACTTGTCAAGTCGGATCAGTTCTTTCAGCGCCGCTCCGCAATTGCCGCGCGATATTACGAGCGGTTCGCAATGGTCGAGGAGCTGGAGTGTCCGCCGGTTGCCGGCCCGGGAAGCGAGCATTCGTGGCACCTGTTTATCCTGCGTCTTCGTCCTGGAGCTCTCAAAGTAGGGCGCACTGAATTTATTGAAGAAATGAAGAAGCGGGGCATCGGCACGGCAGTGCACTTCATCCCCTTGCATCTGCACTCCTACTACACGAACACCTACGGCCACCGGCAAGGCGATTTTCCCAACGCCGAAGATGCCTATTCGCGCTGCCTTTCGCTGCCGATTTACCCCGATCTGAGCGATGAGGACGTTGCGCGCGTAATCGAAAGCGTGGAGCAGGTGGTGTGGGCTCACCGGCGCAAGGCGGTGGCGTGACATCACAATTGAAAATGGCGCCCGGTCTAGCGCCCGTCATCCGAGGCTCGGGGTCCGACCCCATCCACCGACGCCCGATGCCAGACCAAGCTATGTTGTTGGATCAGACTTCGATCTCGGCCGAAGGAGGGAATGGCGCCTTAGGCTGTTCCTCAGATTCGTACACCCTGTTCCAGGAGCCGTGGTGGCTCGACGCGGTGGCTCCGGGCGAGTGGGACGAAGTGGTCGTCAAGCGTGGCGGCCAGGTCGCGGCCCGCCTGCCGTTCGTGCGCAAGAGAAAATTCGGCTCGGTTTTCTTGACACAACCGAGACTCACACCGAGCCTTGGTCCCTGGCTGCGGGTCTCAAGCGCGAAACGAACGAATCGACTGGCGGAAGAAAAAGAACTGATGCAGGAACTAATAGCCGCGCTTCCGCACTTCGACCTATTCCGTCAAACTTTCGCCCCGCAGATAACGAATTGGTTACCCTTTTGTTGGCGGGGTTTCAGCCAAACAACGCGCTATACCTATCGACTCTCGGGATTGGCTGACCAGGAAGGCGTCTGGGAAGGCCTGCGGGACAGCACGCGTAGAGAAATCCGCAAGGCAAGAAACATCGTCGCGGTGCGTGAGGACCTGGATATCGACTGCTTCGCCCGCATCTGGTCCTTGACGTTCTCGCGACAAGGAGCGCACCTGCCCGTGAGCATCGAGCTGCTCCATCGGATCGATGCGGCGTGCGAAAGCCGTCGCTGTCGCCGGATGTTTTTTGCCGAGGATGCGCGCGGTCGGGTCCATGCCGCGGCCTACATCCTATGGAACGCCGACTGCGCTTATTACCTGATGGGTGGTGGCGATCCGGAGCTGCGGAACAGTGGCGCGGGCAGCCTGGTGATGTGGGAGGCAATCAAGTTCGCCTCGACTGTCTGCGGCCTGTTTGATTTTGAAGGTTCCATGCTTGAGCCCGTCGAGCGGTTTTTTCGGTCGTTTGGGGGGGAACCCGTGGCCTTGTTTTCCATTACGAAACAGAGCAGGCGACTGCGATTCGCGATGGGTTTGTACCACGCGGGCTCCGCCCTGCTCGGACACGATCCGGTCATTTAGCGTCTCCACAATCTCATGACAACCACCTTGCCACTCAGTTCGGGGTACTTCCCGGTCACCGCAGCCACCCTCAGGGTTGTCCACTTGACCTCGTGTCACTACGCAATGGACGCGCGCATCCTGTACAAGGAGTGCAAGGCGCTCGCGAAAGCAGGGCACGATGTCACGCTCGTGGCGCAGCACGAGCGGGATGAGATTATAGACGGCGTTAAAGTCAAGGCTCTACCCCACCCGAAAAACCGGCTGAGGCGCTGGACGGCAATGATCTGGCGGGTATACCGCGAAGCCGCTCGACGAAATGCTGATGTGTACCACTTCCACGATCCCGAGCTCATTCCCGTCGGGGTATGGCTGAGCCTTCGAGGCCAACGCGTGATCTACGACGCGCACGAGGACGTCCCCAATACCTTCCCGTACAAAAGGTACATACCCGCGTTCGCGCGCAAGCTGCTGGGCTGGCTGGCGGGCCGGGTCGAACTCATGGCGGCCCCGCGCTTTGCGGGGGTGGTTGCTGCCACGCCCACGATAGCGAAGAGATTTTACTCACAAAACGCGAACACGGTTGTGGTGCGCAATTTCCCGGTGTTGGAGGAATTCGCGCGCGGGCCTGAGCTGGCATGGGACGAGCGGCCTCATCTCATCGTGTACGTGGGCAGCATGTTTCAGGAACGCGGTTTCCGGGAAGCAATCACAGCGACCTCCCTGCTCCCGGGGCGGCTCGATGCTCGGCTTGCATTCGCCGGTCTCATCCCACCGGGACTGCGTGAGGAAGTCGTTCGCCTGCCCGGTTCGGAGCGAGCCGAGTTGCTCGGTATTCTCGGTCGTAAGGAGGTTCGAACCCTGCTCGGCCGCGCACGCGTGGGACTGGTCTTGTTGCATCCCGTCCCCAACTTTGTCAATGCTCTCCCCGTCAAGCTCTTTGAATACATGTGCGCGGGCGTGCCCGTGGTGGCATCGGATTTTCCCCTGTGGCGCGAAATCGTTGAGAGTAGCGGTTGCGGGCTGCTGGTTGACCCACTCGACAGCAAGGAGATTGCGCGCGCCATCGAGTACTTACTGACCCATCCGGAAAAGGCGCAAGAAATGGGGGCTCGTGGCCGCGCCGCCGTCAAGGCGCGCTACAACTGGAACACCGAAGAGCGGCAATTGCTTGCCCTCTACAACTCCCAGCTGGCCGGCCGCGGCGAATCGAAGTAATGGGCGGATCACCGTTCCCGGGCGACGTGACCGAGCCGCCGCTGCTGTCGGTATGACCACCATCTCCTGCGAGGCGCGCTGCTGGGCGATAAAAGAACTGGCCCGTAGAGCCGGTGTAACGCGTGACTTTTTCGACTCGTGGACGCTTGCGATCAGGCCCGATGTCACGATCATCCACCTGCAACCGGGGACAACCAAGCAGATTCGTTTTAGAAACCTGTCGGCGCGGTGCTGCGATGAATTGGCTGGCCCGAACTTCCAGACCATCCACGCGCAGTGGATGTCGCCCCCGAAGGACCCAGTCAGGAGCACGATTCCTGATCTGGTTGTACCGTTCTGCGAAAAAGCGCAGAACGGAAGGCGTCCTTTGTTCTGCCGGTCGGGCGCGGACCAGCTTGAGTGCTTCGTAGACTTGCCAGCATCCGTGCTGTTTTCCCTATGCCGGGTCGAAGAAACACAACAACTCCGCACCGACGCCCATTCGCGATTTTCTTCCGGGATGAGCGTGGCCCGGCGCGACGGCTTTCTCGACCGCCCGATTGTCGACGAATGCGGCTTGGCCCTTGCGCAGGCGCTGGAAGCGCTCGTGCCGGGATGGCGTCCGAAACGGCGCCTACTGCGGGCAAAGGTTAGCCACGACGTCGACGACGTCGGAATGCACACCTGGCTTCGGCCGGTCCGGGGACGCGCCCAGCGAGCGTGGTTAATGCGCACCGCGTGGTCGGCGCTACCGTTCGATCTTCGATCTGCCATCAAGCTCGGCGTCCAAGCCCACAATCCGCTCCCAGGTGTCGCGCTCCTGTTGCGAACGCTGGCGCCAGGCCAGCCAAGTTGCCTCGGACTGGTTCAAACGGTTGCCGACGCTGCTCTTGAGAGGGCCCTGGATTCTGCCGTTTTCTGGAAGGCGAGCCGCCTCGGACCGTTCGACAGCGGCTACGATCCGCGGGCCGACAGGGTTCGCAGCATGATCGGCCGGCTGCGAGAACGGGGCGTCGAAAACGGCGTCCACCCCGGGTACCAGACCTTCCGCTGCCCCCAGGAACTTCAGGCAGAGGTACAGATCCTGCGGACAGTCCTCGGCGAGCAGCAGCTGGGGGGACGGCAGCATTACCTGCGTTGGTGTCCTGAAACCTGGGTGGATTGGGAGAACTGTGGTCTGGCCTACGACAACACTGTCGGATTCGCCGATCGAGTGGGGTTCAGGGCGGGCACCTGCATTCCTTATCGCCCCTGGCTGTGGTGGTTGAACCGGGAAGCGCGCCTGCTCGAAATACCTTTGCTTATCATGGATACCACGCTGCTCGACTACATGTGCTTGCCCCCTGACGAGCTGCTGGATCAGGTCAGCCAGATCATTGGCAGATGCCGCACGGTGGGTGGTGTCTTCACTTTCCTCTGTCACAACACAACCATGCGAGACGCGG